>Ga0213920_1000126_pt1 | contig 79838 bp, 81 predicted proteins | sample McNCre1117MG_FD_161054 | JGI IMG/M metagenome (GOLD analysis project Ga0213920, IMG submission 161054) | Freshwater microbial communities from McNutts Creek, Athens, Georgia, United States - 11-17 MG | ecosystem: Environmental > Aquatic > Freshwater > Creek | place: USA: Georgia | collected...
TGGATGGTGCCGTCGGCGAGACTCGAACTCGCACAGCTTTCGCCACTACCACCTCAAGATAGCGTGTCTACCAATTTCACCACGACGGCTTTGGGTTGTTTGTTCTAAAGAAGCGAAGAGGTATAACGCTCCCTGAACAGCCTCAGAGTTTACCCCGAAAAAGGGCCCCGTTCGCTCTGAGGCGTGAAGGTTTTGTGATTACTTGGTAGGAATTTGTGCTGCACCAGAAGCAGGTACTTCCACCACAGGAGCTGGCGCAACCACTGCACCTTCAAGCACGCTGCCGGAGCTGACAGGACGCAAGTTGCCGAAGTAAGCCAAGGCCAAAGTACAAACGAAAAACACAGCCGCCAACACACCGGTGGTGCGCGACAAGAAGTTCGCGCCACCGCTGGCACCAAACAAGCTGCCGGAGCTACCGCTACCAAAAGCTGCCCCCATGTCAGCACCCTTACCGTGCTGAACCAAGATCAAACCAATCATGCCCAAGGCGGACAACAACTGAACCACTTGAACGATATTCAAAATCAAACTCATAAAAACTCCGAAAAAATGATTACTTTCAACGCGCCGCAGCCGCGATGATGGTTAAAAAATCTGCCGCTTTGAGAGCTGCGCCACCAATGAGGCCGCCATCAATGTCGGGTTGCGCCAGCAGTTCAGCCGCATTCGCTGCATTCATGCTGCCGCCGTACAAGATGTGCACACGATCCGAATGCGAAGTGGCCGCTTTGAGCTGCGCACGCAACACCGCATGCACCGCTTGCGCTTGCTCGGGCGTTGCGGTTTTGCCTGTGCCAATGGCCCAAACTGGCTCATAAGCCACCACGATTTCACTGATGCAATGACCATTGGTGTGAATCACAGCGGCCAATTGTCGCTTGACCACCTCTTCGGTTTTGCCCGCTTCGCGCTCAGCCAAAGTTTCGCCCACACACACGATGGGCGTGATGCCTGCCGACAAGGCGCGTTGCGCTTTGTGCGCCACTTGCTCATCGGTTTCACCGTGGTACTGACGACGCTCTGAATGACCCACGATGGCGTATCGCACAGCAAAATCTTTGAGCATCGCAGCTGAAATTTCACCCGTGTAAGCGCCATGCTCGTGTGCCGACACGTCTTGTGAACCCAACTCAATGCCCGAGCCTTTGACGAGCTGCTGCACTTGCGACAAATATGCCGCAGGCACACACACCGCGACTTGCGCGTGTTGGCCACCCAAGGCTTGCGCCAAGCCCTGCTGCACACCGTGCACCAAGGCCTCGTTGGCAGCCAAGCTGCCATTCATCTTCCAATTGCCTGCAATAAGTTTTTGCTTCATCACTTACTCCAAGTCAAAACAATCTTGCCAATGTGCTGATTGGACTCCATCAAACGGTGCGCGTTCGCCGCACCATCGGCTGAAGCCGCATGAAACGTGGCGTGAATCACAGGCTTGATAAGCCCAGACTCAATTAATGGCCAAACGCGCTCGCGCAAATTGCGTGCAATCGCCGCTTTGAACGACACAGGACGTGGACGCAATGTCGAGCCCGTGATGTGCAAACGGCGACGCAGCACCTTGCCTGCATCGAAGTTGCCTTTGGTGCCACCTTGCAAAGCAATGATCACCAAACGACCGTCTTCTGCCAAGCAATCCACCTCGCGCGCCACATAGTCGCCAGCCACCATATCCAACACCACATCCACGCCTTTGCCGCTGGTCAGGCGCATGGCCTCGGCCGCAAAGTCATGGGTTTTGTAGTTGATGGCATGGTCTGCACCTAGCGCCACACAAGCTGCACATTTGTCGTCGCTGCCTGCGGTGACGATGACGGTCGCCCCCATGGCCTTGGCCATTTGGATTGCCGTCACACCAATGCCGCTCGAGCCGCCTTGCACCAGCAAGGTCTCACCCATTTGCAATTGCGCACGGTCAAACACATTGCTCCACACGGTGAAGAATGTCTCGGGCAACGAAGCCGCCTCGACATCACTCAACTCAGCGGGCACTGGCAAACACTGAGCAACGGGCGCCACGCAATACTCTGCGTAACCACCACCAGCCACCAAGGCGCACACACGGTCACCCACTTTCAGACCCGCCGCCGCCAAAGCTTCGGCATCACCTGATTCAATGACACCTGCCACCTCAAGGCCAGGCACGTCTGACGCACCAGCAGGCACGGGATAGTTACCCATTCGCTGCAACACGTCAGGGCGATTCACGCCACTGGCGCTGACGCGAATCAGCAACTCCCCCTCACCTGCCTGCGGCACAGGCCGCTGGCCAACGCGCAGCACCTCTGGGGCGCCATGCGTGGTGATTTCAACGATGTGCATCATGTGCGCAACCGCTTCCCAAACCCAATTAGGCGTGAGGTGCTGCGTCGTGTGCGTGGTCAGCTTGAGGACGGTCGATCAAAGCCTTCATCGACAACTTCACGCGACCTTTTTCGTCAGTCTCGAGCACTTTCACGCGCACGATTTGACCTTCGCTGAGGTAGTCGGTGACCTTCTCGACGCGCTCATGCGCGATTTGACTGATGTGCAACAAGCCGTCTTTGCCTGGCAACAAGTTGACCAAAGCACCGAAGTCCAACAACTTGGTGATAGGGCCTTCGTAGACCTTACCGATTTCGACTTCAGCTGTGATTTCTTCGATGCGACGCTTGGCTTCTTCAGCCTTCGCACCGTCTGTGGCGGCGATGGTGATGGTGCCGTCTTCTTCGATGTTGATTTGTGTGCCGGTTTCTTCGGTCAACGCACGGATGGTGGCGCCGCCTTTACCGATCACATCACGGATCTTCTCTGGGTTGATCTTCATGGTGAACAACTTAGGTGCGAAGTCAGACACTTCGGTCTTGGCTTCGCCCATGGCTGCTTGCATCTTGTCCAAGATGTGCATGCGTGCTTCTTTGGCTTGAGCCAATGCGACTTGCATGATTTCTTTGGTGATACCTTGGATTTTGATGTCCATTTGCAAAGCAGTAATACCGTTGGTGGTACCGGCCACTTTGAAGTCCATATCGCCCAAGTGATCTTCATCACCCAAGATGTCGGTCAACACCGCAAAACGGTTGCCGTCTTTGATCAAGCCCATGGCGATACCGGCCACGTGTGCTTTCATTGGCACGCCAGCGTCCATCATGGACAAACAGCCACCGCAGACCGAAGCCATCGATGAAGAACCGTTGGATTCCGTGATTTCAGACACCACGCGCATGGTGTACGGGAACTCTTCTTTGGTTGGCAACACAGCCACCAAAGCACGCTTGGCCAAACGGCCGTGACCGATTTCGCGGCGCTTTGTCGAGCCCATACGACCCACTTCGCCAGTGGCAAAGGGAGGCATGTTGTAGTGCATCATGAAGCGGTCTTCGTATTCACCAGCCAAAGCGTCAATGCGTTGTGCATCGCGCTCGGTACCCAAAGTGGTGACCACCAAAGCTTGTGTTTCGCCGCGTGTGAACAAGGCAGAACCGTGGGTGCGCGGCAACACGCTGTTACGGATTTCGATAGGACGCACAGTGCGTGTGTCGCGGCCGTCGATGCGTGGCTCGCCTGCCAAGATTTGGCTGCGAACGATGTGAGCTTCAATGTCGAACAACATGTTTTCGACTTTGACCGAATCAAATTCAACGCCGTCGGCCTTGAGGGCTTCCATCACAGCGGCGTAGGCTTGGCGACAAGCCAAGGTGCGTGATTGTTTGTTGCGGATTTGATAGGCAGCGCGCAGTTTTTCTTCAGCGTGCGCTTGAACTTTGGCGATCAGTGGCTCGTCCTTGGCAGGTGCAGCCCAGTCCCAAGCTGGCTTGCCAGCGTCGCGCACCAATTCGTGGATGGCGTTGATTGCGATGTTGCCTTGCTCGTGGCCGAACACCACAGCACCCAACATGATTTCTTCTGACAACTGCTGCGCTTCAGACTCCACCATCAACACAGCCGCTTCGGTGCCAGCGACCACGAGGTCCATCTGGCTGTCTTTGCGTTGTGTTTGACCTGGGTTCAAGACGTATTCGCCGTTGATGTAACCCACGCGAGCGGCACCGATAGGGCCGTTGAAAGGAATACCGGAAATGCTCAAAGCAGCAGACACGGCAATCAAGGCTGCGATGTCAGCATCGACTTCTGGGTTCAACGACACGGTGTGCACGACCACGTGCACGTCGTTGTAGAAACCTTCTGGGAACAGAGGACGGATGGGGCGGTCGATCAGACGGCTGGTCAATGTCTCGTGTTCGCTAGGCTTGGCTTCGCGCTTGAAGAAGCTGCCTGGGATCTTGCCTGCAGCGTAGGTTTTTTCGATGTAGTCAACAGTCAAGGGGAAGAAGTCTTGGCCAGCTTTGGCAATCTTCGAACCCACGACAGTGGCCAACACCACGGTGTCGTCCATGTTGACGAGCACAGCGCCGCCGGCTTGGCGAGCGACTTCGCCGGTTTCCATGGTGACCGTGTGTTGGCCCCATTGGAATGTCTTGGTAACTTTATTGAAAATGGACATGTGATTTCCTTGTGAAATTAGCAATCAACCGGTGCAGCACACGATGCCATTCCAGAAAAGTTGGGGCTTTTTTGGAATGACACAGCTGTCGAATCTGCGCCTTGTTGTCTTGCCGTGGGTGAAAAAGCGTGTTTAAAAGTGCAAAACGCCTGAGCTTGTTGAAAACTCAGGCGTTTGTCGTTAGAGCTTGAACGATTACTTGCGCAGACCAAGCTTGGTGATCAGAGCAGCGTAACGGTCGAAATCTTTGGACTTGAGGTAGTCGAGCAATTTGCGACGACGGCTCACCATGCGCAACAGACCACGACGACCGTGGTGGTCTTTGGCGTGTTGTTTGAAGTGAGGTGTGAGTTCGTTGATACGAGCGGTCAACAAAGCCACTTGGACTTCGGGACTGCCTGTATCGCCGGCTGAGCGTGCGTTGTCTTTGACGACGACGGCTTTTGTTGCTGTCAACATGGTGTTTTCCTTAAATATTTGACTTGCGTTACACCGTGGAAGTTGGTGCAACGTGCTTTGCTTACCCCAAAAGGTAAAGCCAGCAGAGTATAGCAGGCGCAGTCGCCTTGGGGCAAAAGGCCTAAATCAGCCCAAATCAGCCAGCGGCCAGCGGGGTTTGACGTCAAAGCTGTAGCGCGGCTGAGCTTGAGCCATGCCACCCTCGCCGCTTTGCAGGCGCATAGCCGCCGCCATGGCAATCATGGCGCCGTTGTCGGTGCACAAATGGAGCTCGGGGTAATGCACACGCACGCCTTGACGCTGACAAGCCGCACTGAGCTGCTCGCGCAAATGCCGGTTGGCACCTACACCGCCTGCTACCACCAAGCGCTTCAACCCAGTTTCGCGCAAAGCGGTGAGCGATTTTTTCAAAAGCACCTCCACAATCGCTGCCTCGGTGGAGGCTGCCAAGTCCGCCTTTCGGGCTTCAAAGTCGTTGCCCAGCTTTTTGGCTTGAGTCATCACCGCAGTTTTGAGGCCTGCAAATGAAAAATCTAAATTACCGCTGTGCAGCAAAGGGCGCGGCAGCTTGAATGCGGCTGGGTCACCCTGCTCGGCCAGTTTGGAGAGCGCGGGACCACCCGGGTAGCCCAAACCCATGAGCTTGGCCGATTTGTCAAAGGCTTCGCCCGCAGCATCGTCAATGGTTTCGCCCAGCAGCTCATAGCGCCCCACCCCATCCACACGCATGAGCTGGGTGTGACCGCCGGAGACCAGCAAAGCCACAAACGGAAACTCGGGCGGGTCTTCGCTCAAAAATGGCGATAGCAAATGGCCTTCTAGGTGATGCACACCCAGTACGGGCTTGTTCAGCGCAGCGCCCAAGGCGCAGGCCACACCTGCACCCACCAACAAAGCACCCGCCAAGCCGGGACCACGGGTGTAGGCCACCACATCGACATCTTGCAAGCTGTGCTTTGCCTCGGCCATCACCTCACGCGCCAGCGGAATCACGCGGCGAATATGGTCTCGGCTGGCCAACTCTGGCACCACGCCGCCATAGGCCACATGCATGGCCACTTGGCTGTACAGCGCGTGCGACAGCAACTTGGGCAAGGCTTGGCCATCAGAGCGGACCAGCGCCACACCCGTTTCGTCGCAAGAGGATTCAATACCGAGGATCAACATAAGCCACAGAGTTTATGCGCAGGCCAAACGCAGCGCCGCTTGGGCTAGATTGATTTAGTTCTGTACGACCAACCGTCCTACGGCCGTCTGAGCACTCAAGGTTTGTGTGCTGATGGGTGCTGCAAAAGTCAATATCAAAAATGCCGTCACCAGCTGCACATAGTTCAATCGCGAAAAGCGCCGTGGTACGGCAAATACAGTCCCTACATGCGCAAAGGGTTGGTGTTGCTTAGCCTTTGAAAACACCCCTGCAGGGGTATCAGAATGCAACGGCATTGCACCTGCCATTTGAACAACGGCGGCAACACCGCTCTCGCTGGCGATCTGCGACTTGGCCGAAGCCGCTTCCTCGCCAACACCTGCGTGAGGCACCTGCGCAAACAAAACCACCCCTAAGCGAGCCACAGCGGTGTTGATGAATTGACGGTTCTGTGGGGGCTCGCCTTCATCCACCAATGCAAACGAATCGTCATACCTCTGAGCCTTGCCCACTTGTAAAAAATCAAAATGCGCACGCTCGAAATGGTCTAAGCGCTGCCCCACCTCATGCGCCACCTCTTGAATGTTTTGCATCCGCTCTTCTGATTCAATCAGTGCGCGATTCACTGCCGCAAGGTCAGCAGGCAATACCTGTTGATTGCCTGTTTGGGAATCTGATTTGATTTGCTGTCGATTGCGCTCCGCACTTGCTGCGTCAATTTTTTGCTTATTGTCTAGCGCTGCAGCTCTGTCTATTTGCTGTCTGTTTTTAACATCTTCGTCGAGGGAAATCTTCTGCACATTCAGTGCATCGGTAGCATTTTGAGCAACCTTGGCAACAGACTCTTGCGAACCAAAATCATCCGTCACATTTTGGATGTTGTCTTGCATGGTTCGACTGATGAAATTTGACATCGCCGCACCGCCATCAGGCGACACCCATGCACCTTGATTGGCGACATTGTCTAAAGTCCCCAAATCAACCTTCAGGTGATCTGCCAACACAGACAAGTCATGCTTGATCGCCACTCCTGCTTGCGAAGCTTGAGACATATCCAAGACTTGCTCACCACGATTTTTGAAATTGCATTCAAAGGGTTTGAAGTTTTTTGTCTCGAACACATGCTGATGAAATGCAAAAGATTTTTCATCAAAACCAAAGGCCTTCATCATCGAGACAAAGACCTTGTCCTCCAATCGTGCAACCAACCCATCCGCCATCATCGAATCGCACACATTGGTCAAGATGTAAGTTTTTTGCTCTGGCTTCAATGCCACGGAAGCCTCAGCCAAAAACGGCGTCAATTTAACCGAGCGAACGTACTTAAGTGCCACCGTTTGCAACCCGTCAAACTCACCAATCACAGCCTCTAACTGCCCGACTTCTTCTGCGCCGATCGACCCATCGGCAGTGAGCATGTAAAGCAAAGACACCGCCAAGGCGAAATGAGGCGTCATCGGCTGACGCTCAATCTTCACGCCTGTGTATTGGCCCAAGACAGACTTGTCGTTTTTAAGCTTAAGCGTTTTCAAATAAGGTTGAAACGCCTTCTCAGAAATATCAAAGGCCAACAACATCCGCGCAAAGAGCGCGAGCTCTTGCGCATCGGAATGACCATCTGACAACAAGGCATCACACACATTGACCAAAATGCACCACTTGTCCTTGGTGCTCAAGACTTCGGGGGCGTCCTTGAAAAACTGATCGATTGAGACTGTTTGCACATAACGCAAGGCATAGGCCAAGACCTTATCGTCTCCACCCAACACCCCTTGCAAATGACTGCTCTCTTGCGCACCCAAATCGCCATCGGAAGCCATCATGTAAAGCAAGGCGCAGGCGAGGGTCAAATATGGCGTGAGAAAAATCGCCTCGTCCGCCCCCATCCCGATGAAATCACTTTCAACTTGGAGGTTGTCTAACGAACTAACTTCTAAAGGTAGGGCGGCCATATGGCCACGATAGCCAGCCCAGTTAATTCATGGGTGACAACGCCGTCATGAAGCACATGAATGACGCGTTTGTCACTTTTCAAGCATGAGCAACTAAAGGCGCCACCAAACTCACACGCACCGTACGCTGCTCGGTCAACGTCAGGGAAAGCTGTCCGCGATGCAATCGTGCAATTTCCAAACAAATACTCAACCCTAAGCCAAGACCATCCACTTGGCGTGCATGTGAAGAGTCACCCCGATAAAACCGTTCAAAGGCGCGTTCACACAAGTCTTCAGATAGTTCGCTTGCTGTATTTTCAAAAGCCATGCACAACTGCCCTTCTTGTTGCTTCAATGTGATGTGAATCCAACCCTCTTTATGGTTGTAATTGACTGCATTGGTATACAAGTTATTGACGAGTTGACGCACCAAGGTTTTGTCACATCGCCACATCACGTTGGGCTCTATGTCACTCTTGATTTTCAATGCCATCTGAAATGTGCGCGCATCACTGATCAACTGATTTAACAAATCGCTGAAATTCACATCCACCAACTCTTGTTGCAAGCTATTTGCATCGGCACGAGACAAGAGAAGCAATTTTTCTGTGATGTCGATCAAGCGCTCAACTTCGTCTCCCATCAAGCGCATACGAATTTGCGCATCTGATCCTGAAGGCAAGTCATGAATCATTTTTTCAACATTTCCTCGCAAGATCGTAAGCGGGGTTCGTAATTCGTGCGATGCATCTGATGCGAAACGACGTGCTTTGAGGAAGCTACTGGCCAACCGAGACCTCAAGTCTTCAAACACTTGAACGATTTTTTCAAACTCTCGATACGGCGCTTGCAGTGGCGTTGACATGTGTAAATTTGAAGCATCCATGCCAGACATACCGTCTTGTATCGTATTGACGGGTTTCATCAACACGCGTGCGATATACATATTGAGCAAAAACACCATCGCAAAAACGATGGGCAATACCCGTATCAAATTTTGATCTCGCAAAGCCCACATTTGAGTGACCATGCGATCTGCATCAACTTCTCTGATCCAAATTTCAGGCCCTGCAGCACGTTGCGAAAATTTCACGGCCAACCAGTGATCTTCCAATAATTGCCCTTTTGCGAATTGGATTTCGCCACGAGAAACCGATTCTTTTGAATGCCAAAAATCCGCATTCACCTCTGGCTGACAAACTGTATTCGGGCTCTTAGCCACCGCCCCTATTTGCTCTGAACACATGACATAGTGGTCAGCCACATTGCTAATTAAATTTCCAGGCTCTTGATCCTTAAAGCACGTCAAGAAATCTTTGCGGTTGTGAAAACTCAATTCGCAGTGATTTAATGCAAATCCCATTTTTTGATGAATTTCCGCGCGCAGCTGATCCGTCAAAAAATATTGCGCAATCAAACGATTGGCACCGATGATGGCAAACACAATCAATGTCAAGCGCAGGTATAAGTGAAACTTGAATGAGTTTTTCATTGCTTAGCTTTCCAAACGCAATCTGTAGCCCACGCCTCGCACGGACTCAATCGGGGAAGGACGCGCACCTTGCCCTCTTTCAAGTTTTCGCTTGATGCGACGCACGCACACATCCACCACATTGGTTTCTGGGTCGAAATTAATTTCCCACACATGTTTAAGAATTTGCTGCCTTGAGTAGATGTTGCCTGGTGAACGCATCAAAAAAGCCAAGAGACTGAATTCACGCTGACTCAATACAGCTGTCGTATCAAACCACTGCACTTTGTGACTCACAACATCCAAGGTCAGTTGACTTGCAGAAATTTCTCGTACCTGTTCAGGCTTGTGACGGTTCAATGCCACCTTGATGCGCGCCACCAACTCTTCAACAAAAAAGGGCTTGGGCAAAAAATCTTCGGCCCCCATCTCAAAGCCCATGAGTCGATTCGTCAAATCGACCTTGGCACTCAGAATGATGACTGGCGTCTTGCAGCCACCTTGACGTGCACGATGCAACACATCAAAGCCATTGAGCTTGGGCAGCATCAAATCCAAAATCACCAAATCATGCTGACGCTCTAGCATTGACGCCAAACCCATGGCGCCATCATCAGCATGTGTCACTTCATAGCCAGCGGATGCCAGCCCAGAGATGACGAATTCCGCGATCTTTGATTCATCTTCAATCAACAGAATTTTCAATTTGCATCACCTTTGTCGTTATTGCCAGTTGATTCTCCATCGGCCGATCCCCATGTGGCGCACGCAGCTAAATGACATAAGCGTCATCAAACTGAACGTGTCCATCTTGTCATTCATTTTTGGACTCTGTGCGTCGATAGTTAGATCAACCCCTCACTGTCGAAAGCTGTCTATGCCCTCGCCCCTCACATTGCAACCGATTGCCCACGTGCATCAGGACGATGCCGCGGGCGCTATGACAACATCAAACAAACACAAACCACCTGCTCCGCCTGCGCACACGGTGGCGTCTAGCTACGCCAGCAGCTCTGTCTCGCTTTCATTTGCTTTTGATATCGTCACCAAATCGTTGAACGTGGTGATGACCGACAAATCCTCTGGCGAAGTAGTCAGAAAGATTTCATTCACACATATTCCTAGTGATATCCATCAAACAGACAAACTCAACGGGCTGCTGCTGAATCAATTCGCTTGATCGTTGCGTCTGACTGCAGATTGATTGAGCTTATAGCCATAAGTTATCAAGCCTGCGAGACAATCGCAGCATGAGCATCAGCCACTACCTCAAAGACATCGGCCGCGGCCGCGACGGCGCACGGGCACTTAACCGTGTGCAAGCCGCTGATTTGATGGGCCAAATCTTGGATGGCCATGTCGCCGATTTAGAGCTGGGCGCCTTTTGCATTGCCATGCGTATCAAGGGCGAAACCGACCAAGAAATGGCTGGCTTTCTGGATGCCACACATGCGCGCTTGCAACACATCAGCGCCACCGGCCCAGTCGTGGTGCTACCCAGCTACAACGGCGCACGCAAACTGCCTGTACTCACGCCACTGCTGGCACATCTGCTGGCACGCGAAGGCTTAGCCGTCGTGATGCATGGCACACCAACTGAATCCACCCGCGTGACCAGCCAAGAAGTGCTGAAGGCCATGGGGCTCACCACCTTGAACAAAACAACCGCCGTCAACGCGGGCGAAGTGGTGTTTGCCCCCACCGAGGTGCTGTGCCCCAGTCTCAAACGCGTGCTCGATGTGCGCCGCGTGGTCGGCCTGCGCAACCCCGCCCACAGCTTGGTCAAATTGATGAACCCTACGACGGCAACCGATGCCTTGCTGGTCAGCAGCTACACCCACCCCGAATACGCCGTCTCGATGGCCGCCACCTTTGAGTTGACCGGCGCCCGCGCCCTGCTGCTGCGTGGCACCGAAGGCGAGGTGGTGGCCGATGCACGCCGCACACCGCAAATGGACGCCTTTGTACGCGGCACACGCACGCCTTTGGTGGAAGCCCAAGCAGGCTCGCTCGTCAAGTTGCCAGAGCTGCCCACCGACATCGACGCCATCAGCACCGCACGCTACACACAAGCCGTGCTGCGTGGTGACTTACCCATACCTTCACCACTGGCGGCCCAAGTGCAAGCCGTGCTGAAAGCTGTGAGCCTTTGACCATGACACACACATACCAACCCCATGTCACGCTGGTCGGCGCAGGCCCGGGCGACCCTGAACTGCTGACCCTCAAAGCCATCAAAGCCATTGCCTCAGCCACAGTCTTGTTGGTCGACGATTTGGTGAGCGATGCCATCACCGCCCACGCAGCTCCGACCGCACGCATCATCCATGTGGGCAAACGTGGCGGCTGCAAATCGACCCCGCAAGCCTTCATTGAAAAACTCATGGCGCAAGAAGCGCTGGCCAGAGAAACCGTGGTGCGCCTCAAAGGCGGCGACCCCTTCATCTTTGGCCGTGGCGGCGAAGAGGTAGAACACCTGCAAGCACAAGGCATTGCTGTGACTGTCATCAACGGCATCACCTCGGGCTTGGCTGGCGTCACCTCACTCGGCATTCCCCTCACCCACCGCGAACATGCACACGGCGTGGTGTTCATCACCGGTCACGCCAAGCAAGGCACAGCTGACAGCGTGGACTGGGTGGCATTGGGTCAAACCGCGCAACAAGCCAAACTCACGCTTGTTATCTACATGGGCGTGACTGGCGCAGCGCAGCTCCAACAGTCGCTTCTGCAAAGCATGCGTGCCGACACACCTGTGGCCGTGATTCACCAAGTGAGCTTACCCACACAGCGCCATGTGGTGTGTGAGTTGAAGCAGCTGCATGACACCATCGTTCGCGAGCAGTTGGCCAGTCCATCGGTCATCGTCGTTGGCGATGTGTTTAAAGGATTGTTGGCCATGCAAAGTGGCTCTGAATTGCAAGCCTCTGTCGGTTAAGACTGCCGCAATTGCAAAGTCACGCCATCAACGAAGCGCTTGGACACGCACCCAAGCCTCCATTGCTGGCTTTCCGCTTTCGAACACTAAACTCAACACATGAAAACCTTTGACGTTGTGATGGTGGGCGCCGGTGCTGCTGGCTTGTTTTGCGCGGGCGTGGCTGCACAACAAGGTTTGCAAGTTCTGGTGCTGGATCACAGCGAGAAAGTGGCCGAAAAAATTCGCATATCGGGCGGTGGCCGCAGCAACTTCACCAACCGCGAGCTCGATGTACGTGCCCCACACAAACACTTCTTGGGCGACAACCCACAGTTCTGCCGTAGCGCCCTGTCACGCTACACGCCACAAGACTTTGTGGCGCTCATGCAAAAGCACAACATCCCATTTCACGAAAAGCACAAAGGTCAGCTGTTTTGCGACCGCTCGGCCGAAGACCTGATTCAGATGTTGCTGGCTGAATGCAATGGCTCTGCGAGCGGCGGCAGCGTCACGCGCTGGCAGCCTTGCAGCCTCAAAGACATTCGCTACTCAGATGCAGCACCCGAGGCGCAACGCTACAAAGTTGACACCAGCCAAGGCACGGTGCACGCCGCAGCCGTGGTGGTAGCCACGGGCGGCTTGTCCATTCCCAAAATTGGCGCCACGGACATTGGCTACCGACTGGCCAAGCAATTCAACCTGCGCTTGGTCGAGCCTCGTCCTGGCCTGGTGCCGCTCACCTTTGACGACAAAGCATGGGCTCCTTATGCCCAGCTCTCCGGCCTGTCGCTGCCCGTGCGCATCGAAACGGGTACGAAGAAAACCCTGCAAAGTTTTGACGAAGATTTGCTGTTCACGCACCGTGGACTGTCTGGCCCAGGCGTGCTGCAAATCTCCAGCTATTGGCAAGCAGGCACTGACTTACGAATCAACCTCGCCCCTGACGTTGACCTGCAAGAAGCGCTGCTGACAGCCAAGCAGCAGTCAAAAAAACTCATCGCCAACGAACTCAACGCTTGGGTGCCGTCCCGCTTGGCCGACACCTGGGTCAGCCAAGACCCTGCTTGGCAACGCCCCGTGATTGAAGCCAGCGACAAAGCCCTGAACCTTCTAGCCCAGCGCCTCAGCGCTTGGCCCCTCACCCCCACGGGCACCGAGGGCTATAGAAAAGCCGAAGTCACCGTGGGGGGCGTGGACACCTGTGATTTGTCGCAGCAAACCATGGAATCCAAGCAGCCAGGCCTTTATTTCATTGGTGAAGTGGTGGACATCACCGGCTGGCTGGGTGGCTACAACTTCCAATGGGCGTGGTCCAGTGCGCATGCCTGCGCAAAAGCCTTGGGTGCGCGTTTGAAACCGGCGGTTTAGTCGCTATAATCATTGTCTTTGCTGGCAAACCCCCAACGGCCTGATCAACTTAATGTTGGGGAACACCGCAGGCACGGCGCTTAGGCACGATCTTCCTAGGCACCCTCTGACTGCAAATAATTGGAAATTTTGGTAATGACCACCATCCGTGTAAAAGAAAACGAACCGTTTGACGTCGCACTGCGTCGCTTCAAGCGCACCATTGAAAAATTGGGTCTGTTGACCGACTTGCGCGCTCGCGAGTTCTACGAGAAGCCAACCGCTGAACGTAAACGCAAAAAAGCAGCAGCCGTGAAACGCAACTACAAGCGCATCCGCAGCATGCAGTTGCCCAAGAAGCTGTACTAAGCAGCCTCTGCCCAAAAAAAGCTCGCTAGGGACGCCTCAGCGGGCTTTTTTTTCGAATCATTTTTCCCTTTAGGAACACACCATGAGCCTCAAAGCACAAATCACCGAAGACATGAAAACCGCCATGCGCGCCAAAGACAGCGTGCGCTTGGGCACCATCCGTTTGCTGCAAGCCGCGATGAAACAAAAAGAAGTCGACGAACGCGTGGAGATGGACGACGCCATGGTGATCGCCATCGTGGACAAGCTCATCAAGCAACGCAAAGACTCTGTAGCGGCTTACCTCACCGCCCAGCGCCAAGATTTGGCTGACATCGAAAGTGCCGAAATGAAAGTGCTGGAGGTGTATTTGCCTCAACGTTTGAGCGCCGAAGAAATCACAGCTGCCGTGAAGGCGATCGTGGCTGAAGTGGGCGCTGCAGGCCCTGGTGACATGGGCAAGGTCATGGGTGCTGTGAAGGCACAGTTGGCAGGCAAAGCTGACATGGGTTTGGTGTCTGCAGCGGTCAAGGCCGCTTTAGCAGGTTAATTCAACTCAAGGAAAGCGTCGACTCAACACCAACGCAGACAATGTCTGAGATTTTTGCTGAATTAAGGGGCTTTCCATCAACATCGCACCGGCAGTTGATCGCCCATACGACGCGATCAAATCCATGTCACGGTCCAGTTCAATCGCCACACCGATTTGCGTATTCGCGTACAAGGTGCCCGACATGTGCGCATTAAATGCACCATAGTGCGATGCTTGCGACTGACTTTGAGTCACGCCGTAATACGTCTGCACATAACGCTGGTTGGCCCAATAGCGAGACAGATCCACAAAACCATTGACGTGATCGATCAACGGAAAACCAATGGTCGCCCCCCATTGCGCCAGCGTACCGCTGGCAGTGCGCCATGAACGCCCCGCGTTGCCATACAAGGTGATGGCATCTTTGATCGGCTGCCATTCAGCCCATGCATAGCTCATGGCAGACCCAGCCACATCCCCCAGACCTACATAACGTGGATCTGATTTTTCTTGGCGGCCCATCATGTAGTTCACAGACAAGCCGACCTTGAACAAGTCATCACGTGCCATCCAAACGCCAACGCCGTTTTGCATACTTGCAAAACCTTGCGCTGTTTCGTAATTCACATTCAGGGTTGGATCGTTCTTATAGGTCACCAACACCCCGCGAAGCAAAGACTGAGAGGTCCGACTCATACCAGCCGTGACTTCAAACTTATCAGCAAGCACGGCATCCTCTGCGCGTCCAACAACGGGCAAAGCCAACATCAATGCAATGAAGAAAGCACCTTTCATACTAGCGTGCAACCAATCGCAAAATTCTTAACGGCTTACCCAGAAACACGAAGGATTCAAGCGCTACCTTATACGCCACCGCGTTGTCGTTGGGCATAAATCGCACTGAAAACTCATCCATCTGTCCAGACTTAACGATGGGTTGTGACAGCTTCTCCATCAACACCGCCAAATCATTGGCATGAATCATGGACTGCCACTCTTGCGCAGTCAAAACGGGTTTCAGAGATAGCGTCAACGAAATAAACAAAGGCTCTAATTTGACGTCACCTGCACCATACTGAAGCAAGATGATGTCATCAAAGTCTGTCAACAGCTCATCCAACACAGCCCAAGCTTCGTTGTTGGATTTGGCAAAGTAAATACGATCATTTTCTCGGTACAACGAAATTTTGTGACGCGAGTCCATGATCTTCAAAACCATTTCACGCCCATAAATCGTGCGCTGCAATTTTTCAATGATCAAAATGGCAACAACTGTGACCGATGTAAAGTTTAAAAACTGAATGACATCCGACACCGAAGCCGGCCCCAACGTGAAATAAGGTTTCACAAAAAAGTAGCTGCCTAAAAGCGCACTGACCAACACAGCCAACAAAGCCAGCTCATAACCGTACAAATAGGCAATAAACAGGCATGCTACGATGAAAAAATGGAACGGCGCATAAGGCTCGATGACCGGTTGCAACAGGTAACGCAGAATGAAGGCGCCGAGCAAAAGCGTCACGCTACCTAGCGCTGCATCGCCGAACGAATACTTCACCCACGATTTGGAATTTTGAATACGCATGAGTCAATCAATAAAGCCACAACAAGACATTGAGCTCGTGGGCGGAGAACATTGCGTGCTGATGTTACATGGGCTGGGTGCGAGCCCACTGGAATTATCACGACTCGCCAAAGATTTGAATGTGGCAGGTTTTTCGGTCTTCGTACCCAGTATTCCTAACTATTCCTTCGGCACCGAATGTGGAGACTGGCAAGACTGGGTACAGCACGCAGAGGAATATTTGTGGGATCTGCGTCCTCAATACACCACCGTGTCAGTGGTTGGCTTATCCATGGGGGCGACCTTGTCAATGGCACTCGCACAACGTGAGTCCATCACCAGCATGGTGTTGCTCTCCACGGCGCTGGCTTATGACGGCTGGGCCATTCCTTGGTACAGCTTCTTGTTGAACTTTGCGAGCTGGCTACCTTTTGCCAGCCGCTACCGCTATGCAGAAGCAGAGCCTTACGGCATCAAAAATCCAGAGATGCGTGCCATGGTCAAACGGGCTTTGCAAAAAGACCATATCTCTGAATCAGGCGCAGACTACCTGCCGTTCAAGTACGTGTCAGAAGGTCGCGCATTGATCAAAGAAGCACGGAAAAACATAGCGTCTATCGACTGTCCGACCCTCTTCATCCACGCAGCTGATGATGAGACCGTGCACATGCGCAATGCCGAGTGGGCCTACCACCACATCCGCTCCGCCTCCAAAGAATTTATTTATTTAGGTGACAGCTATCACATGATCACCGTCGACAACGAACGCGAAACGGTCAATCAGGAAACCGTGCGTTTCCTCAAGAAAACCGTGAACGATGCATTGGACGTACCCGCCTTCGACGTGGCCCCGATTCAGTCACCTGAGTTACGTCGACTCTTACGCAAGCGCGCTTAACTGCCCGCCACCTTCATGCGATTGATCAGCACAGAACCAATCGTCTTGGCCCCCATCGTGTAAGCGTCCGAACCAATGGCTTCGATGCCTTGGAACATGTCTTTCATATTGCCCGCGATGGTGATCTCTTGCACGGGGTACGCAATGCGTCCGTTCTCCACCCAAAAGCCGCTGGCGCCGCGTGAATAGTCACCCGTCACGTAGTTCACGCCTTGCCCCATCAGCTCAATCACAAACAAACCCGTGCCTAGTTTTTTCAGCATGGCATCCAGATCGTCTGCGCTTTGCGTCAGGCGTGAGGACATCACCAAGTTGTGCGAGCCGCCCGAGTTACCGGTGGTAGGCATGCCCAGTTTACGGGCGGTGTAGCTGCTGAGGAAATAGCCTTCCACACGGCCAGCATCCACCACGCGACGTGCGCGGGTGGTCACGCCTTCGTCGTCGAACGGCGAGCTGCCTTTGCCGCGCATGACGAATGGGTCTTCTGAAATGTCGATGTGTTTGGGGAACACGGTTTTGCCCAACGAGTCAAGCAAGAACGTGCTCTTGCGGTACAGCGCGCCGCCGCTCACGGCTTGCACAAAACCACCTAGCAAACCTGCGGCAACAGGCGCTTCAAACAACACGGGGCATTCCACCGTGGCAATCTTGCGTGACTTCAAACGGCTCAAGGCACGCTCTGCTGCGTAGCGCCCCACCGCTTCGGGTGACGCCAACTCATCGGCGTTGCGCATGGAGCTGTACCACGCATCGCGCTGCATGCCATCGCCCTTGCCTGCAATAGGCGCCACCGAAATGGTGTGGCGTGAACTGGCATAGCCACCGCGGAAGCCGTGGGTGTGGGCGCTGAAGAAATGGCTTTGTTGGGCCGACACCGCCGCGCCTTCGCTGTTGGTGATGCGCTTGTCGGTTTGCATGGCCGCAGCTTCGCAACGCAACGCAAGGGTGGCCGCGTCTGCGCTGGTGATGTTCCAAGGGTGAAACAAGTCCAAATCAGGGTGATGTTTGGCAATGTCTTTTTCATCGGGCAAACCCGCCACAGGGTCTTCGGCGGTGAAGCGGGCAATGTCATAGGCAGCTTGTACCGTGCGCTCAATCGCGGCTTGCGAAAAATCAGACGTGCTGGCGTTACCTCGGCGGTGACCCAAGTACACCGTCACGCCCAATGATTTGTCGCGGTTGCGCTCCACGTTTTCAAGTTCGCCTTTGCGCACCGACACGCTCAAACCGCAGCCCTCTGACGCATCGGCCCCCGCATCGGTGGCCCCCAGCTTTTTGGCATGCTTCAGGGCTGCATCGACGAGCGACTCGAAGTGCTCGCGGCTGTAGCTGAAACCTTGAGCAGGCGTGTGGGAAGAGGCTTGGGTTTGGGTGGCTTTGGTCATATCGACGGCTATGATACCGGTCAGTGCGTTTGCTCTTTGTTTTGAAGGGCAAACCGACCTCTTTAAAGCCCCCCAATTTATGTCACGTAAACCCAAAAAAGGTTACTTTGTCCGAGGCCAGTTTGTGGCCGAAGGCAGCGAACTCGACCTCGAACTCAAAGCCGAACTTAAAGGCACGGAAGGCCTGAGTCGCACTGACCGCAAAAAAGACAGCGACGACCGCCAAGACTTGGGCGTCGAGCTGCTCACCCTACGCACTGAACTGATGGACCGCCTGAACACCCAAGGCCACATCACCGACCTGCTGCGCGAAGCGTTGGCCGAAGCACGCCGCATCACCAACTTTGAAGGCAAGCGCCGCCAAATGCAGTACGTGGGCAAGCTCATGCGCAAGCTCAGCGAAGAATCGGTGGCAGCCGTCAAAGACGCGCTCAACGAACAACGCATGGGCAGCACCAAAGACACCTTGGCTCTGCACTTGGCAGAAAGCTGGCGTGACCGGCTGATGGCAGACGACACCGCCCTGCAAGAGTGGATGAACGAATACCCCAGCACCGACAGCCAACAGCTGCGTGCGCTGGTGCGCCAAGCACGCAAGGATGACGTCACCACCAAAGCCGACATTGCCAAAGGTTTGCTACCGCGCCAAAGCCGTGCGTATCGCGAGATTTTTCAGCTCATCAAAGAGCAGTTCAACCTCGTGGACGATGTGTTGCACACGCCCGATGACGACGAAGAAAGCTACAAGCCATGACAGACACCACCATGCCCACCCCAGATGCCCGTTGCGACACCATCAAGGTTGGCATCGTGTCCATCAGTGACCGTGCATCGAGCGGTACTTATGAAGACAAAGGCCTGCCTGCCCTGCGTGATTGGTTGGGCCATGCCTTGTACAACCCGATTCAATACGTTGAGCGTTTAATTCCCGACGAGCAAGCCACCATCAGCCAAACACTGATTGAGCTGGTCGATGCAGGTTGCAATTTGGTGCTCACCACCGGCGGCACAGGGCCTGCCAAGCGCGATGTAACGCCTGAGGCCACGCTGGCCGTGGCCCACAAAGAAATGCCGGGCTTTGGCGAACAAATGCGCCAAGTGAGTTTGAAGTTTGTGCCCACCGCCATCCTGTCACGCCAAGTGGCGGTGATTCGCGATGAGACGCTGATCATCAACCTGCCAGGCCAACCCAAATCCATCCAAGAGACCTTGGGTGGCTTGAAAGATGCGGATGGCAAGCAGGTGGTGGACGGTATCTTTGCTGCTGTGCCCTACTGCATCGACTTGATCGGCGGGCCTTACATGGAAACGCGTGACGAGTTTTGCAAAGGCTGGCGTCCTAAAACCGCGCTGAAGTCAAAGCGCGTGTAACGCAGAAATCGCCCACAAAAAAGCCCGCTCTATCAGCGGGCTTTTTTATTTCTCAGTGTTGACTGCACCTATCCTCTGCACCACAGGATCTTCACCTGACATGTCAAAGTAAATGTCATCAAAGAAGATTTTCACCATGGCTAAATCCTTGCCTGGTGCACTTCGATTGGGCGTGTATTGCAAGACCTCAAACACATAGTGGTTCAACGTTTCGACAAACTTATCGAAATGCGGCATCGCCACATTGAACATAGGCTTAACCAAAATTTTCCATTGCCCAGCCATCACTGCGTCTTCGCATACGGTGACATCACACACGATGTCGCTGGTCACCAAGCCATATTGCTCAAGGTCGAATGTGAACTGACCTTCAAACGCACCCACCGGGTTGAGCGTCGCCCAAAGGCGTTTTGGATAAACATTCAAAAAATGCATGGTCAATCCAACAACTGGTTGATGCGCGCTGCCTCAAAGTGCTCTTGACGCGCAGCGTCTGTCGGCACGCAATCGGGTTTGACCTGACCAGAGGAAAGCTGTTCAATCGCTTTCCACAACAACGCAATTTGGTGTTCTTGCGACGTCGCGTTGTCAATCAAACCACGCATGGCTTGACTCACAGGGTCGTCGTTTTGAGTCACACCGTAGGCTGAGAAGCCCATCTTGGATGCAGCCTCTTCACGTTTGGCATCGGTTTCCGCTTGAATGATGCGTGCGGGGTTACCCACGGCGGTCGCGCCAGCAGGCACGGGCTTGGTCACCACGGCGTTGCTGCCCACTTTGGCGCCATCGCCCACGGTGAAACCGCCCAACACTTTGGCGCCTGCGCCAATCACCACATCTTTGCCCAAGGTGGGATGACGCTTTTCGCCTTTGTAGAGCGACGTGCCGCCCAAGGTCACGCCTTGGTAAATCGTGCAGCCGTCGCCAATCTCAGCGGTCTCGCCCACCACCACGCCCATGGCATGGTCAAAAAACACGCGGTCACCAATCTTGGCAGCGGGGTGGATTTCAATGCCCGTGAACCAGCGCGAGATGTGTGAAATGAAGCGGCCCAACCACTTGAAGCCGATGTTCCAGCATCCGTGCGCCAAGCGATGCAAGAGCACCGCGTGCAAGCCGGGGTAGCAAGTCAGCACTTCCCAGCGGCTTCGAGCGGCGGGGTCGCGGTCCAAAATGCATTGAACATCAGAGCGTAGGCGTGAAAACATAGTGGCTTGATTATCGTTGTCTCAACCCTTGCTTTTTTCAGCTGCGGTTTTGGCGACTTGTGACATGGTTTTGGCAATGCCACGCAAGATGTGAATCTCTTCTTGCGTGACCTGTGCGCGATTGAACAGCTGGTTCAAGCGCGGCATGAGTTTCTTGGGTGCTTCTGGGTCTAAAAAGCCAATGTCGGTGAGCGACTGCTGCCAGTGGTCGAGCAAGCCTGCGAGTTGTTGCGTATCGGCCAAGGGCGTTGCCGCTGGCGATGTGGCAGTTTCAGCGCCATCCATGATCGGCAGCATCGTGGCCAAACCACTGTTTTCTGACAAGGCGGCAAAGCCGCCTAAGGCCTGCCGCCAGTCATAAGCCAACACCTGTACCGCAGCGCCCAAGTTCAACGAACCAAACTTCGGGTCCGTCGGAATGCTCAGACAGGTGTGGCAGCGGTACACGTCTTCGTTGCGCATGCCAAAGCGTTCGGAACCAAACAAAAAGCCCACGCCAAAGTCGTCGTTCTGCTTGTGTTCGGCGGCCAAAGCGGCAAAGTGTGGGCGGGGCTCTAGGGTGGGCGGGCCAAAGTCGCGGGGTGTCATGGCGGTGGCGCACAGGTGGTGCAGGCCGTCGATGGCTTCATCCAAGGTCGCTACCACGCGGGCGTTGGCCAGCACGTCGAGGGCGCCGCTCGCACGCTGGATGGTCTCTTCACGGTGCAGCACGTTGTCCCAACGGGGCGCAACCAGCACCAAATCGGTGAACCCCATCACCTTCATGGCGCGGGCTGCAGCGCCCACATTGCCGGCGTGGCTGGTGTTTATTAGGATGAAGCGGGTTTTCATAAATGGTTTTGTCAGTCTTAGCGCGTAAAATCTGTCCCATTGTCGCCGCCCGCATCGCCGGGCGTTCATCTTCGGTCTGCCAAGGCCAGCTCTTCACAAAATCTATGTCGTCCTCTTCTTCTGTACACCCCATGCTCAATGTGGCCGTCAAGGCTGCACGCGCCGCCGGCGCCATCATCAACCGCGCCGCGCTCGACGTGGAAGCGGTGCGCATCTCACAGAAGCAAGTGAACGACTTTGTGACTGAAGTGGATCAAAACAGCGAACGCGTCATCATCGACACCCTGCTCACCGCCTACCCCGACCACGGCATCTTGGCCGAAGAGTCTGGCTCTGTGCACGGCAACCCTAACGCAGACCACATCTGGATCATCGACCCGCTCGATGGCACCACCAACTTCATCCACGGCTTCCCCTACTACTGCGTGAGCATCGCTTTGCAAGTGCAAGGCCGCTTAGAGCAAGCCGTCATTTACGACCCCACCCGCAACGACTTGTTCACTGCCACCAAAGGCCGTGGCGCGTTCATGAACGACCGCCGCATCCGCGTGAGCAAGCGCACGCGCTTGGAAGAGTGTTTGCTGGCCACGGGCTTTCCCTTCCGTCCCGGTGACGACTTCAACAAATACCTCAGCCTGATGGGCGACATCATGCAGCGTACCGCTGGCCTGCGCCGCCCAGGCGCTGCCGCGCTCGACTTGGCCTATGTGGCCGCAGGTTTCAGCGATGGTTTCTTTGAACTCGGCTTGAAGCCTTGGGACATGGCCGCAGGCGCATTGCTCATCACCGAAGCCGGTGGCTTGGTGAGCAACCTCACAGGCGAAGGCCCTTACCTTGAGCACGAAGAGTGCTTGGCTGCGCCTCCCCGCATCTACGCACAATTGGTGCCACTCACCACCAAGTACTCCAAGTTTGCAGGCGCAGACGACAAGCGCGCGGCCAGCACAGCAGCAAAGACCTTGAGCCTGTCACGCCAAGCGCCAGACGCGCCGCTGTAAACCTTTCAACATTTTTCTGGCAGGCACTGCGATGCGTGATTTGTCTGGGCACACCCCCATGATGCAGCAGTACTTGGGGCTCAAAGCTGACCACCCCGAGACGCTGTTGTTCTACCGCATGGGCGACTTTTACGAGTTGTTCTTTGCGGATGCAGAGAAGGTCACACGCCTGCTCGACATCACGCTCACGCAACGCGGCCAGTCCAACGGCGAGCCTGTGGTGATGGCCGGTGTGCCGTTTCACTCGCTCGAAACCTACCTCTCACGCCTCATCAAGCTCGGCGAATCCGTGGCGATTTGCGAGCAAGTCGGTGATGTGGGCGCGAGTAAAGGCCCCGTCGAGCGCAAAGTGGTGCGCGTGGTCACGCCGGGCACGCTGACCGATAGCGCCTTGCTCAGCGACAAAACCGAAGCCTATGTGCTGGCCATTCACCAAAGCGACCGCGCCGGCTGCGGCTTGGCGTGGCTCAGCGTCACGCAAGGCTTGGTGCATTTGGCCGAGTGCGACACGTCTGAGCTGCCCAACTGGATTGCCCGCGTGGCACCCAGCGAAATCATTTACAGCGCAGAGGTCAGCCCCGCATTTGAGCAACAGCTGAAAAACTTCTGCAGCAACCTGGGGCTCCCCGCCCAAGTGCGCCCAGAATTTCAATTTGATGCCGCGTTGGGCGGCCGCAAGCTGCTAGAGCATTTGCAAGCCGCGTCACTCAACGCATGGAACGCGCAAGACGTGGTGCAAGCCCATGCCGCTGCCGCTGCATTACTCGCTTACGCTGAACACACCCAAGGCCGCGCCCTCACACACGTGCACGGCGTGTACGTGGCACGCAACGATGCGCTGATCGACCTGCCGCTCACCACCCGCCGCAACCTAGAGCTGACCCAAACCCTGCGTGGCGAAGACTCGCCCACACTGTTTTCGTTGCTCGACACCTGCATGACAGGCATGGGCAGCCGTCAACTCAAAAACTGGCTGCTCTCGCCCGAGCGCGACCGCACACAAGCCATGCACCGCTTGACCGCCATCGAAGCGCTGCAAGACAACCGCACCCAAAGCTACAAAGTGCTGCGCGATGCCCTCAAAGGCTCGGGCGATGTGCAGCGCATCAGCGCCCGCGTGTCGCTGCGCCAAGTGCGTCCGCGTGAATTGGTGTCCTTGGGCCAAGCGCTGCAAAAGGCATTGCGCATTCAGCCGCTGATTCCTATCGCCTCAGAAGCGAGGGCGGTGGAGCGCTCTGCAAAGGTCAAGGAGGAGCTCGCACAGCGAGCGGAGGACACGCAGCAGAGCACTCTGCCGCCCTCGCTTCTGCCGCCCACGTTGTTGGTGCAAATCGCCCAAGACATGGGTGTACCGCCCGAATGCGGTGCATTGCTGGAACGCGCTTTGCTGCCCGAACCCGCTGTTTTGGTGCGCGACGGTGGTGTCATCGGTCACGGCTACGACGCCGACTTGGACGAGTTACGCGCCATCCAAAACAACTGCGATGGCTTCTTGCTCGAACTCGAAGCCCGCGAACGCGAGCGCACCGGCATTGCCAACTTGCGCGTGCAGTTCAACAAAGTGCACGGCTTCTACATCGAGGTCACGCAAGGCCAGATTGACAAAGTACCGGCCGACTACACGCGCCGCCAAACCTTGAAGAACGCCGAGCGCTTCATCACGCCCGAACTCAAAGCCTTTGAAGACAAAGCCCTCAGCGCCCAAGAGCGCGCCTTGGCCCGCGAGAAGTTTTTGTTCGAGCAACTGCTCGACACCTTGCAGCAGTTTGTGCCCGCCCTCACCCGCTTGGCGCAAGCTGTGGCCACGCTCGACGCACTGTGTGCCTTGGCTGAGCGCTCGCTCACACTGGGCTGGTGCGCGCCTGAGTTTGTCAAAACTCCGTGCATCGAAATCGAGCAAGGCCGCCACCCCGTGGTCGAAGCCCGCTTGGCCGAAACGCATGGCGTGGTGGCTGGCGGTGCAGCCAAAACCTTCATTGCCAACGACACGCGGCTGGGCCACCTGCACCGCATGCAAGTCATCACCGGCCCCAACATGGGCGGTAAATCCACCTACATGCGCCAAGTGGCCATCATCGTGTTGCTGGCCAGCATGGGCAGCCATGTGCCTGCCACGGCCTGCCGACTGGGCCCCATCGACGCCATCCACACCCGCATTGGCGCGGCCGATGACTTGGCCAACGCGCAATCGACCTTCATGCTGGAGATGACCGAGGCAGCACAAATCTTGCACGCTGCCACGCCCCACAGCTTGGTGTTGATGGACGAGATTGGCCGCGGCACATCGACCTTCGATGGCTTGGCCTTGGCCAGCGGCATTGCCACGCACTTGCACGACAAGACCCAAGCCTTCACGCTGTTTGCCACGCATTACTTTGAACTCACCGAGTTCCCCGCCAACCACCGCGCTGCGGTGAACGTGCATGTGAGCGCTGCAGAGAGTGGCGCGAGCATTGTGTTTTTGCACGAAATTCAGCCTGGCCCCGCCAGCCGCAGCTACGGTATTCAAGTGGCTCGTTTAGCTGGCATGCCTTCTGCTGTACTTAGCCATGCCCGCCATGCCTTGGCCTCGCTCGAAGCGGGGGCTGATGCATCGAAGGTTCAAGTCGATCTGTTTGCGCCACCGCCGTTGCAAGACGATGTGGGCCCAAGCCCTTTGCAAGCCAAGCTGGCCGAGATCGACCCCGACAAACTCAGTCCACGCGATGCGTTGGACGCCCTGTATCAACTGAAGAAACTGTTATGACCTATTGCGTCGGAATCAAACTCAAAGCGGGCCTCGTGTTCTTGTCTGACTCGCGTACCAACGCGGGACTCGACCAAATCAGCACCTTCCGCAAAATGATTGTTTACGAGAAGCCGGGTGACCGCTTCATGGTGTTGTTGTCGGCAGGCAATTTGTCCATCTCGCAATCGGTGCGTGAGATTTTGCAAGTCGAGCAACTCAAAGACACTCCCGAGAGCGAGCCCATCACCATCTGGAACGCCAAGAGCATGTTTGATGCGGTGCGCGTGTTGGGCGCGGCCATTCGCCGTGTGCACGAGCGTGATGCAGCAGCTCTTAAAGCCTCGGGTGTGGACTTCAATGTGTCACTCATCTTTGGCGGGCAAATCGCAGGCGAAGGCATGCGTTTGTTTCAGGTGTACTCACCCGGCAACTTCATCGAAGCCACAGCTGAAACGCCGTACTTCCAAATTGGTGAATCCAAATACGGCAAGCCTGTGCTCGACCGCGTGTTGCACCCCGACACCCCGCTGGACGAAGCCGCCAAGTGCGCACTGGTGTCGATGGACTCCACCCTCAAGTCCAATCTCTCTGTCGGCCTGCCACTTGATATGGTGGTCTACGAAGCCGACAAGCTAGAGAGCGACAAGGTGGTTTGCATTGACGAGAACAATCCCTACTTTCAGATGATGCACAACAGCTGGGGACAAAAATTGCGCGAGGTGTTTGATGGCATTGACGACCCCGTGTGGGACGGCGCAGCCACCGCCACGCCCCTGTTGCAACCGGCACAACGTGTACAAGCGTTGAAAAAAATTCAGACCCCTGACGAAAAGTTGATCTGATCTGCATGGCACAACCGCTCATCGTTTTTTCACACGGCAACAGCTTCTCCGCCAGCACGTACCGCGTCATGCTCGACGCCATTCGTGCGCGCGGCTTTCGCGTGGAAGCCGTGGACAAATTTGGCCACGACCCACGCTACCCCGTCACCGACAACTGGCCGCACTTGGTGCAGCAGCTGACCGACTTTTCCAAGCCCTTGGCTGCGGAAAACGGCCCCGTGTTTTTGGTGGGCCACTCTTTGGGCGGCATCCTCAGCATGATGGTGGCCGCCAAACACCCAGAGCTGGTGCGCGGCGTGGTGCTACTCGACTCGCCCATGCTGGGTGGCTGGAAAGCCAAGCTGCTCAAAGTGGGTAAACGCGTGCCCGGTGCAGAAGCCTTTTCGCCTGCCGCCATCAGCCGCAAACGCCGTACCACTTGGGCCAGTGAAGCCGACGTGTTGGAGCACTTCCAACACAAAAAAGCATTTGCCAAATGGCACCCACAAGTGCTGCAAGACTATGTGACATACGGCACACACGATGAGCAAACCGCGCAAGGCACTCGCCGCGTTCTGAGCTTTGACCGAGATATCGAGAGCGCCATCTACAACGGCCTGCCCGACCATTTGGAAACGTACTTCAAACGCCACCCACTCAAATGCAAAGCCGCCCTGATAGGCGGCTTGCAATCGCGTGAGTTGAAACAAGTGGGTTTAGATTTCAGCCGTCGCATCACGCATGGCCGCGTGATGAAGATTGATGGCACGCATCTGTTTCCGATGGAGCATCCATTGGTGGCAGCGGCGGCTGTAGAAACCGCGCTGCTGAATTTGATCGGCTAAGCAGCCCAAGTCACCGTGCCGGTCCACGCCGTGGCCAACACCACGATGCCAAACACAATGCGGTACCAAGCAAACGGCACAAAGCTGTGGCTGGCGATGTAGCGCAGCAACCAACGCACACAAATCCATGCGCTGATGAACGAGAACACCAAGCCCACGGCAAACACGGGCGCATCAGCCATGCTCAGCAGCTCGCGTTCTTTGTAAAGGCTGTAGGCGCCCGCACCAATCAGTGTAGGAATGGCCAAGTAAAACGAAAAGTCAGTCGCCGCTTTGCGCGACAAGCCGAGCAACATGCCACCAATGATGGTCGCGCCGCTGCGGCTCGTGCCGGGAATCATGGCCAGACATTGCACCAAACCAACCTTCAAAGCGTCGATGGGCAACATGGCTTCCACCGTTTCAATGCGCGCAGGCTCAATTGCTGCCTCTTCTTCGCCCTCAGGCTTGGCTCGGCCCCAACCTTCGGCCCACAAGATGATGAAACCGCCAATGATGAAGGTGCTGGCCACCACGGTGGGCGTGAACAAATACGCTTTGATGAACTTGCCAAACAACAAGCCCAACACCACAGCGGGCACAAAGGCGATGAACACATTCAAAGCAAAGCGACGTGCCTCAACCTGCGTGGGCAAAGCCACCACCGTGCTGAAAATCTTTTGCCAGTAAACGATGATGACGGCAAAGATGGCGCCGGTCTGAATGGCGATGTCAAACACCTTGGCCTTGTCGTCATCCATCCCCAGCAAAGCGCCAGCCAAAATCAAATGGCCCGTGGATGAAATAGGCAAAAACTCGGTCAAACCTTCGACCACGCCCATGGCGGCGGCTTTGAGCAGTAAAACGATATCCATACAACTCCTTTAACTCGCGCAATTATCGAGGGTGCGAGCCGCCTAAAATCTCGGCATGACGAAACCCGCCAACCCCGCGACAGAACAAGACCACAAGCCCAGCAACTTTTTGCGCCAAATCATCGAAAACGATTTGGCCCAAGGCACTTACGCCAGCCGCCGCTGGGCGGGCAGCCCTGGGGACGCAGCGCATCACGCCAAGGGCGAACCAGACCCCGCCAAGATTCGCACGCGCTTCCCACCCGAGCCCAACGGCTACTTGCATGTGGGCCACGCCAAAAGCATTTGCATCAACTTCGGCTTGGCGCGTGACTACGGTGGCGTGTGCCACCTGCGCTTTGACGACACCAACCCCGAAAAAGAAGACACCGAATACGTCAACAGCATCATCGACGCGGTGCAGTGGCTGGGCTTTAGCTGGAGCCAACCTGGCAACGACGCTGCCTACCAAGCCAGCGACTATTTCGACTTCATGTACCGCGCCGCCGAGGCATTGATTGAAGCGGGCCACGCTTATGTGGACGAACAAAGCGCTGACGAGATGCGCGTCAACCGTGGCGACTTTTCTAAGCCCGGCGTCAACAGCCCTTTCCGCGCGCGTACACCTGCTGAAAACCTCGCACGATTTCGCGACATGCGCGATGGCAAGTTGGCCGATGGTGCAGCCGTGTTGCGCGCCAAGATTGACATGGCATCGCCCAACATCAACCTGCGCGACCCCGCCATCTACCGCATTCGCCGCGCCACACACCACAACACGGGCGACACTTGGTGCATCTACCCGATGTACACCTTTGCCCACCCCATCGAAGACGCGCTGGAGCAAATCACCCACAGCATTTGCACGCTAGAGTTTGAAGACCAACGCCCGTTCTACGACTGGTTGATGGAACGTCTGTGTGAATCTGGTTTGCTGGCTGCACCTGCCCCTAAACAATATGAGTTCTCGCGCCTCAACCTCACCTACGTCATCACCAGCAAACGCAAACTTGCGCAACTGGTGAACGAAGGCAAGGTCAACGGCTGGGACGACCCACGCATGCCCACCATCGTGGGCCTGCGCCGCCGTGGCTACACGCCCGAGAGCCTGCAACTGTTTGCCGAACGCATTGGCGTGACCAAGAGCGACAGCTGGATTGACTACAGCACGCTCGAAGGCTGCTTGCGCGAAAGCCTAGAGAACACCGCACACCGCGCCATGGCTGTGCTGGACCCCGTCAAACTCGTGCTCACCAACTGGGACGACGTGATGGGTGCGGGCCACCTAGAGCCTTGCACACAACCTGCGTTGCCTCACGCAGAAGAAGGTGCTGAAGTACCCACACGTCATTTCAAAATTGGCAAAGAAGTGTGGATTGAGCGTGACGACTTTTTGGAAGAACCCATCAAAGGTTACAAACGTCTTTACCCCGGCAACAAGGTTCGCCTCAAAGGCGGCTACGTCATCGAGTGCACGGGCTGCACCAAAGATGCGGCTGGCAACATCACCGAGGTGCTTGCCACCGTCATCCCCGACACCAAGAGCGGCACACCCGGCAGCGCCACCGTTAAAGCCAGTGCCGCCATCACCTGGGTGGGCGTGAACGACGGCCTCTCTGCCGAAGTGCGAATGTACGACCGCCTGTTCACTGACGCACAACCCGACGCAGGCGGCAAAGACTTCCTTGCCGCCCTCAATCCCGACAGCCTGAAAGTGGTGACCGCGTATGTGGAGCCGTCACTGGCCAACGTGCCTGCAGGTGCGCACTTTCAGTTTGAACGCCACGGCTACTTTGTGACCGACCGCATGGACCATGCGGGTGGTAAGTTGGTGTTTAACAAAATTACGGGACTCAAGGACACTTGGGCCAAGTAAATATCCCCAAGCCAGCAAACCACCGCTGTCTTGGCTATGCTTCCCCCCGTAAAGGAACTTAATCAATGTCAACTCTTCTCGACAAATTGCAATGGCGCTACGCCGCTAAAAAAATGGATGCCACCAAAGTGGTGCCACAAGACAAAGTGGAGCGCATCATCGAAGCGGCTCGCTTAGCGCCCACATCGAGCGGCTTGCAGCCGTTTGAAATTGTGTTGGTCACCAACCCAGACGTGCGCGCCAAGATTCAAGCCAGCGCGCACGGCCAAGCGCAGATCACCGAAGGTTCACACCTGTTGGTGTTTGCGGCGTGGGACACCTACACCGCTGACCGCATCAACATGATGTTTGACCTGACCAACGCACAGCGCGGCGGCACCAACGAAGGCTGGGAAAACTACCGCCAAATGTTGTTGGCCAACTACCCTGCGCGTGACGCACATGTGAACTTTGAACACGCCGCGCGTCAAGCCTACATTGGCATGGGCGCAGCCTTGATCGCTGCAGCGTTTGAAGAAGTGGATGCCACGCCAATGGAAGGTTTCGACCCTAAGGCTGTGGACGAAATTTTGAACTTGCACGCACGCGGTTTGCGCAGCGTGGCCATCATGCCTTTGGGCTACCGCTTGGCTGAGCAAGACTGGCTCGCACCACTCAAGAAAGTGCGACGCCCTCGCGAGCAGTTCGTGACCGAAGTGAAGTAATTACTTCTTCTCGACGGGATTGGCCGTCAACAAGTGAGCCGAGTAAGCGCGCATAAATTCGCGGGCTTTCTCGGCTTTTGTATTGAGCCATGCGTCATACGCACCTTCGCCCAAGATGACGGGCATGCGTTTTTCGTTGCCGTTTTGTTGGTAGCGGTGCAGCAAGGCGTGGCTGTTGGCATTCACTGTCAGCAGCGTGAAGCTGATGATTTCTGTGCCGTCTTTGGCCCAACGCTCCCAAATGCCGGCCACGCCCATGGGCTTGCCGTCCACGCGGGTGATGCGCGTGGGCACGGCTTTGCCGCTGCGCCAGTCGTCTTCAAAAAACGCCATCATGGGCACGATGCAGCGCTGGCCTGCCAGCCATGCATCACGAAAGTTGTTGGATGTGGTGACGGTTTCAGAGCGGGCATTGACCATCTTGGTGGAGCGCAGCTTGGCGTCAGATGGCGACTTGACCCACTGCGGCACAAAACCAAACTGGCCTACTGCTAGTTCGCGCACCGGCACTATGTCAGCGTCACCATCAGACGCCACATCAAGCTCTCGGCCTTCAGCGATCGGCACATTGCGCACAAACACACCCAGCTTGCGCGGCCACAGGTCACGCTCAAAGGCAATTTCGGGGGCTGCCACATCAAAGGCATCGGGGTACATCGCGGCGTTTTGCACGCTTTCAAAATGGGCAGTCATGCAGCCATGGTAGCCGCGTGCAGCAAAGCACAGCCCCGAGGCTGATACGCTCTAGCCTTCGTTCGCTTTTCATGTTCCATGCTGATTCGTTTTAACAAGCCCTACGGCGTGCTGAGCCAGTTCACTCCTGAGGGGAAATGGCGCGGCCTGAAAGATTTCATCACGCTGCCCGGCGTGTATGTGGCTGGCCGCTTAGACGCCGACAGCGAAGGCCTGCTGCTCCTCACTGACGACGGCCAGCTGCAAGCCCGCATTGCCGACCCACGCTTCAAGATGGAGAAAACCTACCTCGCGCAAGTCGAAGGCATTGCCGATGACGCGGCACTGCAAACGCTGTCCAACGGCGTGATGCTCAACGACGGCATGACCCTGCCCGCTCGCGCCCGTGCCGCAGAAGCCCCCGCCTACCTGTGGGAGCGTGACCCACCCATTCGCGTACGACAAACCAAGCCCACCTCATGGATAGAGCTCACCATCCGCGAAGGCCGCAACCGCCAAGTGCGCCGCATGACCGCCGCCGTGGGCCTGCCCACGCTGCGCTTGATACGCACCCACATCGGCCCGTACAGCGTGCAAGATTTGCCGCTGGGTACATGGCAAGAGACTGAATTACCATGACCCCATCTCAATCCGAGATAACTACAACGAAGGTGATATGGCCAAAGGCGAACAACACAGCAACAAAATGACAAAGAAGCCTAAAAAGGACACGTCACCTCCCAAGACCTCCACCTCGGACCGTCCCAACCCACCCACCACATTCGTCGCACCTCGCGGCAAACTAAAGAACAAGTAATGTCCGCCACCGTCGCGCTCGTCACACTTCGCATGGCACTGGCCGATTTGCGCAGCAACGCGCTGACCGACCGTGCCTTCATCCAAACCGCTCGCTCGCAAGAGGCTTTGTTCAAAGGCCTGCCGCCCAAGTTTGAAGAGGTGTGGTTAGAGCTGGTGGACCGACTTGAATCAAGCGCTTTGTTCAGCGAAGAAAGCTGCTCATTCAGCCAAACCGATTTGCTAGACAACCTCGCGCTGGTGCTAGACAAAGCAGAAGCGAAATTAACTGCCCCGAACTGACAGCCTAAGCATGACTGCCCCTGAGAATTTTGAAATCTTCACCGTGAAGGTGGAGCCCGCTGGCCTGCAATACGATGTCGAGGGTGACCTCACATTGCTAGAAGCCGCTGACATGTCGCGCATCGAGCTACCCAGCTCTTGCCGCAATGGCACCTGCCGCACCTGCGTGTGTCGCCTTGTGAGCGGCGAAGTGACCTACACCATCGAGTGGCCAGGCCTGAGCGCCGAAGAAAAAGCCGAGGGCTATGTGCTGCCCTGCGTGGCTAGACCCACCTCGAATGTGGTGCTAGAGCAAACACAAGCTCGCGCCACTTAACAATGAATCCGATTTACGAAGACGAACACCTGCTGGTGTTTGAAAAACCCAGCGGCCTGCTGTCTGTGCCAGGCCGTGGCCCTGAAAAGCAAGACTGCCTGTCAAAGCGCGTGCAAGACATTTACACCGATGCGCTGGTGGTGCACCGCCTCGACCAAGACACCTCGGGCCTCATCGTGATGGCGCGCGGCATTGAAGCGCAGCGCCGCATCAGCCGCTTGTTTGAAACCCGTCAGGTGAGCAAGCGTTACATGGCCGTGGTGGCAGGCAATCCGCTGCTCACCCAAGCGCACGTGCCCACCAACGAAGAAGGTTGGCGCGCCATTGAAGGCAACATCCTGCTCGACTGGGGGCGTCGCCCCATTCACATCATTCACCCTGACGGCAAACCCAGCCTGAGCCTGTGGCGCATGGTGCAAGCGGGCGACACGGCCAGCTTGATTGAGCTCGAGCCCTTCACTGGCCGCACGCACCAGCTGCGCGTGCACATGCAAAGCTTGGGGCACCCCATGCTGGGCGATTCGCTGTATGCGCCGCCAGACATCCTGGCTCTCACGCCACGCTTGATGCTGCACGCGCAAGACATCGGATTGCCTCATCCTTTTACTGAAAAACCACTATTTTTCAGTGCACCCGTGGCGTGGTCTGCGGCAAACCCCTATGTTTTAGGGCCTGCGGCGTAAGACATCTGTAGCCGAAGCGGCGCAAACTGTTTTGGTTCTAACTTTTATAACTGGAGACAGAAATGCGTGAAGTAGTTGTGGTCAGCGGTGTTCGTACAGCCATTGGTACCTACGGCGGCAGCCTGAAAGACATTCCCCCCACCGAGCTGGCCGCCCAAGTGGTGCGCGAATCATTGGCTCGTGCGCATGTCGAAGGCAAAGACGTGGGCCATGTGGTGTTTGGCCATGTGGTGAACACCGAACCCAAAGACATGTACCTGTCTCGCGTGGCGGCCATCAACGGCGGTTGTGCCGAAGGCACGCCCGCTTTCAACGTGAACCGTTTGTGCGGTTCGGGCTTGCAAGCCATTGTGTCTGCCAGCCAAGCTATTCTGCTGGGTGACTGCGACATCGCCATTGGCGGCGGCGCAGAAAATATGAGCCGTGGCCCTTACGCTTCGCTCAGCGCTCGTTGGGGCGCTCGCATGGGCGACACCAAGATGGTCGACATGGTGGTGGGCGCTTTGCACGACCCCTTCCACACCATCCACATGGGCGTGACGGCTGAAAATGTGGCGGCTAAATTTGGCATCACCCGCGAGATGCAAGATGCAGCAGCGGTCGAAAGTCACAACCGCGCCCAACGCGCCACTGAGGCTGGCTACTTCAAAGACCAAATCGTGCCTGTGATGCTCAAGAGCAAAAAAGGCGACGTGGCCTACGCCACAGACGAACACTTCCGCCCCAACTGCAAGATGGAAGACATGGCCAAGTTGAAGCCTGTGTTCGTCAAAGAAAACGGCACGGTCACTGCGGGTAACGCATCAGGCATCAACGACGCGGCTGCCGCTGTGGTCTTGATGGAAGCCAAAACAGCGCAAGCACGTGGCGCCAAACCACTCGCACGTTTGGTGTCATATGCCCACACAGGCCTCGACCCAAAAATCATGGGCATGGGCCCTGTGTCGGCATCACGCCTCGCTTTGCAAAAGGCAGGACTCACCACCAACGACATGGACGTGATCGAAGCCAACGAAGCCTTTGCAGCACAAGCCTGCGCCGTGAGCAAAGAGTTGGGTCTTGACCCCGCCAAAGTCAACCCCAACGGTTCTGGCATTTCTTTGGGTCACCCCATCGGTGCGACCGGTGCTTTGATCACAGTCAAGGCCTTGCATGAACTACAACGCATCAACGGCAAGTACGCTTTGGTCACCATGTGTATTGGTGGCGGCCAAGGCATCGCTGCTATTTTTGAGCGTCTTTAAACCCACATGAACCGCCCAACCGACGACAGCTTTATTCAACGCGAAGCCAACCAGTTCGCACTATTAAATCAACGTCGGTTTGGGCCGTTTTTCTGGACGCAGTTTTGCGGTGCAGCGAACGACAACCTGTTCAAGTTCGCCTTCACCGTGATGGTGACCTACCAGCTCAGCGTGAGCTGGTTGCCCGTCTCTTTAGCGGGCTTGGTGATTGGGGCACTGTTCATCCTCCCCTATTTGTTGTTCTCGGCCACCAGTGGGCAGCTGGCTGAGAAGTATTCAGACACGACCATCATGCGATGGGTGAAAAACTGTGAAATCGCCATCATGCTGCTCGCCGCTGTGGGGTTTATGACCGAGCAAGCTGCTGTACTGTTGGCCTGCACTTTCTTGATGGGCTTGCACTCCACCGTGTTTGGCCCAGCTAAATATTCGTACCTGCCACGCGTGCTGGACGAGCACGAACTCACAGGCGGCAATGGCATGACCGAGATGGGCACCTTTGTGGCCATCTTGCTGGGCAATGTGGCGGGCGGTTTGTTGGTCGCCATTCCCGACATTGGCCACGCGTCAGTGGCCATGGCTTGTGTCGCAGTAGCGGTATTGGGTCGTTGGATGAGTGGGCGCATGCCACCGCTCTCAGCAACGCATCCCAATGAGGCAATCAACTGGAACCCCATCACAGAGACGATGCGCAACCTGCGCTTGGCACACGCCAACGCCAAGGTGTTTCAAACGCTGCTGGGCATCAGCTGGATGTGGTTTTTTGGCGCCGTGTTTTTAAGCCAGTTCCCCAGCTTTGCCAAAGAAGTGTTGCATGGCGATGCGCAAGTGGCTTCGCTGTTGCTGGTGTTGTTCTCAGTAGGCATTGGCGCAGGCTCGCTCTTGTGCGAGTACCTCAGCCGCGGTCGCGTGGAGATGGGCCTGAGCCCATTGGGCGCGATTGGCATGACACTGTTTGCCGTGGACTTGTATGTGGGCGCCAGCAATTTGCCAGTGTCTGAACTCATGGGTGTCAGCGCCTTCGTGGCACAGAGCGCGCACTGGCGCATCATGGCTGACTTGCTGCTGTTGAGTTTGTTCACTGGCATTTACAGTGTGCCCATGTATGCGCTCATTCAAATCGAGAGCCACGCCCATGAAGTGGCCCGCATCATTGCGGCCAACAACATCATCAATGCCATCTTCATGATTGCCAGCTCACTCATTGCAGGGTCCATGCTGAGTGCTGGTCTTTCAATCCCCGACATCTTCTTGTGGACCGGCGTGGCCAATGCGGCGGTGACGCTGGCCATCTTCATGGCCGAGCCCAGTTATTTGCACCGATTTTCAGCTTGGCTGCGTGGGGTTTGACCCAGCGCAAGGGCTTGGTGACTTCTTACAATTAAGCTTGCACCTGTGAGGCCAACATGTATGGCATGACTCACCAGCAGCGAACCAGCACTCCGTTTTATTCGAAAGCTTTTATGTCCGACACACTCACCGCCACACTGCCCACCCGCGAAGTCACCCTCGCTTGGTCTGACGCTTTGTCTCTTGAGCTGGACTTCATGGACGACACACACCGTGAGTTTGTCGACTTGTTAGCTGTCACCGAATTGGCCGATGACGACACCTTGACCGAACGCTTCGCTGCCTTGATCGAGCACACCGAAGACCACTTTGGCGGCGAAGACAAGTGGATGAAAGACACCAAGTTTTCATCCAGCAACTGCCACACCATGCAGCACAACGTCATCCTTGAAGTGATGCGCGAAGGCTTGCGCCGTGGCCGTGAAAAAGGCGACATGGCTGTGATGCGCCAAATGGCACATGAGCTGGGCATTTGGTTTCCGCAACACGCGCAAACCATGGATGCCGCTTTGGCTTTGCACTTGCGTCGTGTGGGGTATGACGCTGAGACTGGCATCGTCTCAGCGCCTGAGGCTTTGCCTGAAGACGAGATTCACGGCAGCGGGAGCTGTGGTGATGGTGGGTGCGCTTAACTCGCTTCTCTTGCTTCGTTGGCGTTTAGCGGCACATGCAACTTAGGCGCCTTGCCCCGCCCTAACAAAGAAAACACATCAGGCGTAACGCGTACGAGCCAACGCAGCCCCTGCCGCCAAAGCCTCCAGCTTCTTCACAGCCACCTCACGGCTCATAGGTGCCAAGCCGCAGTTGGTGCACGCAATCAAACGGTTCTTTGGCACGTACTTCAATGCCATGCCAATGGTGTCGGCAATTTGCTCAGGTGTTTCAATCACATCGCTGGCCACATCAATCACACCCACCATCACGTCTTTGCCTTCTAGCAACGCCATCATCTCTGGCGGCACATGCGAGTGGTAGCACTCAAGGCTCACTTGTTGGATGCTGCTCTTGGCCAAAGCGGGCAACACTTTTTCGTATTGACGCCACTCGTCACCCAAGGTCTTTTTCCAGTTGTTGTTGGCTTCAATGCCGTAGCCGTAGCAAATGTGAACAGCGGTGGTGCAGGTCAAGCCTTGTGCGGCGCGCTCTAGGGCTTTAACGCCCCAGTCTGCAGCTTCTTCTAAGTAAACGTTGAATGCAGGCTCATCAAACTGGATGATGTCCACACCATCGGCTTGCAACGCCAAGGCTTCTTGGTTGAGCAATTCGGCAAAGGCAAATGCCATGTCGATGCGGCCTTGCACAGCGTCTTTGCCCTTGCCATAGAAACGGTCGGCCACGGTGTCGACGATGGTCATGGGGCCGGGCAAGGTGAACTTGAGTTTCTTCTTGGTGTGGGCGCGCGCCAGCTGCGCTTCAAACGCATGCACACGGCCTTTCAACTTCAAAGGCGCAATGACTTGCGGCACTTGCGCGTCATAGCGGTTGTTGCGAATGCCCATCGTCACTTTGTTTTCAAAGTCGATGCCTTCGACTTGTTCTAAAAAACCATGCACAAAGTGTTGGCGCGATTGCTCACCATCGCCAATCACATCAAGGCCCGCGTCTTCTTGGGCTTTGATCCACAACAGCGTGGCATCGGCTTTGGCTTGCAAGAGTGCATCGCCCTCGGCCTGCCACTTAGGCCAGAGTTTGTTGGTCTCGGCCAACCATTCGGGTTTAGGTAAGCTGCCTGCGATTGCGGTTGAAAACATGGTTTGGTCTCCGTGGGTGTGTTTGAGTGAAGGGAATTTTTAAACGAGCGAAAACTCTTTGGACAGCAGCTCATACGAGCGAGCCTGCGCTGCGGCGTCGTGCGTCCAACTGATGATGACCACCTCGTCGAGCTCCAAGCGCACGGCCAGCTTGCGCAACTTATCGGCCACTTGGGGCGCGCTGCCCACGAAAGCACCTGCGCGCAATTCGGCGAGGGCCACTTGTTCGGAGGCGTTGTAGTCACGCACGGCTTGGTCGGGTGGCAACAAGGCGCCGATGCGGCCTGTGTTGCGGTCCATCTTCCAGCGAGCGCGGCTTTGGAACAGACGCCATGCTTCGTCTTCGGTGTCAGCGGCCAATGCCCATACGCACACAGTGGCGCGAGGTTTGGGGTTACGTTCGTTGGGACGGTAGTTGGCGCGGTAGAGGTTGAACGCGTTGTCCACGCCCTGCCCCTCGGTGATGAAGTAGGCAAAGGCATAAGGCAAGCTCAAATGAGCGGCCAACTGCGCGCCGTAGTCTGAGCTACCCAGCATCCACACATCGGGCGATGTGGGCCCGCTGGGGTAGGCATACACGCCGTGGCCAGGGTGGCCTGCGGGAATGGGCTCGCCCGTGACCCATGCCTGCAACTCCATGACTTGCTGTGGGAAGTTGTCAGAGGCGTGTCGGTCGGGGTTGAGCAACTGGGCGGTACGGCCATCGCTACCGGGGGCACGGCCCACGCCGAGGTCGATACGGCCTGGGGCTAAGGCATCAAGCACACGAAATTGTTCTGCCACTTTGAGCGGTGCGTAATGCGGCAGCATGACGCCTGCACTGCCTAACCGAATGCGCGTGGTGCGCGCGGCAATGGCGGCCATCAACACCTCCGGCGCGGTGCCTACGATGCTGGGGTGGCTGTGATGCTCGCTTACCCAAAAGCGGTGATAGCCCCATGCGTCGCACTGAGGCGCGAGCGCTAGGGTTTGGCGAATGGCTGCGTCTTGGCTTCGGCCAGCAACAGCGACAGATTGATCGAGGACAGAGAGTTTTAGCACGGGGCAGAGCTTAACTGGCTCTGAATCCCCTTGCTGTCACCCAGGCGCTGGGGCCTTAAAACTTAGGCAGCTTGGCGTGCGCGGCGGTTGATTTGACGCACGGACATGAGTGCATCAAAGAAACCGTGCAGCCAGTCCATATCGATGGGCTTTTGCAACATTTGCACGCCATCTGGCAAACCGCCCTTGGCACGCACTTCTTCAGCGCTCATGCCTGTCATCACCACCACGGCCAAACTGCTGAACAGATTGTGCGTGCTGAGCGTTTTCAAAAACTCAAAACCATCGACGTTTGGCATTCTCAAATCGGTCAACAGTACTTGAGGTTGCAAACTAGGCATATCCAGCAAAGCTTCCATGGCGGATGAGTACATGACAGCATCCAATGGCAAACCCCATTGGTCAAAATTGGCTTGCAACATCAAACGGGTGTTTTCATCGTCTTCCACCACCAACACACGCAAACGGTCTTCGCCTTGCAGCATCGAGGCGGGTGCCAAGTTGTGACGACGTTGATACTCTTGAATCGACTGCAAAGAAATACGACGGTGCCCACCTTGGGTCTTCCATGCTTTGAGGTCGTTCTTTTCGACCAAGCCTTGGACCGTCCCTACAGAGATACCCAACATTTTGGCGGCATAGCTGGTCCCACAGTAACCGTCATAAGGTTCTTTGGATGGATTCATATTCATTACAAGCTCCTGTTCTTTCAACTAATATGATTAAATTTACACACACAAGTGCAATCGTTTGTATGCATTGTATAGTCAATTAAACCTATCAAAGTATTAAAAATGACAACCAGAAAGTAGTAAATTTATATATTTGTACATCCATAAAACAAAAAAGCCCAATCACCACCTAGGTGACTGAGCTTTGATAGGAAAAGTCCAAATTACTTCAAGGCTTTGAAGCGTACGCGCTTAGGTTTAGCACCTTCTTCACCCAAACGTTTCTTCTTATCGGCTTCGTACTCTTGGTAGTTGCCATCAAAGAACACCCATTGGCTATCGCCTTCGGCGGCCAATATGTGTGTGGCAATGCGGTCCAAGAACCAACGGTCATGGCTGATCACCATGACGGAGCCCGCGAATTCCAACAGCGCGTCTTCCAAGGCGCGCAAGGTCTCCACATCCAAGTCGTTGGATGGCTCATCGAGCAGCAACACGTTGCCGCCCTCGATCAAGGTCTTGGCCAAGTGCAAGCGACCACGCTCACCGCCTGACAACATGCCGACCTTCTTTTGTTGGTCACCGCCGTTGAAGTTGAAGCGGCCGCAATAGGCACGGCTTGGCATTTGGAACTTGCCCACGTTCAGGATGTCCAAACCGCCGGAAATGTCTTCCCACACGGTCTTTTCATCAGACAAATCATCACGGCTTTGGTCCACAAAGGCCATCTTGACGGTTTGACCCACTTTGATCTCACCGCTGTCTGGCTGCTCTTTGCCAGCGATGAGCTTGAACATGGTGGATTTACCGGCGCCGTTGGGGCCGATGATGCCCACGATCGCGCCAGCAGGCACTTGGAAGCTGAGGTTATCGATCAACAAACGGTCGCCAAAGGACTTGCTGACATTCTTGAACTCAAACACTTCATGGCCCAAGCGCTCGGCCACGGGGATAAAGATTTCCTGTGTTTCGTTGCGCTTTTGGTATTCGTAGTCAGACAGTTCTTCGAAGCGGGCCAAACGGGCCTTGCTCTTGGCTTGACGGCCTTTGGGGTTTTGACGCGCCCATTCCAATTCCTTCTTCATGGCCTTGGAGCGTGCGTCTTCGGTGCGTTGCTCTTGCTCCAAACGGGCTTCTTTTTGCTCCAACCATGTGGAGTAGTTGCCCTTGTACGGAATGCCGTGGCCACGGTCGAGTTCCAAAATCCACTCAGCGGCGTTATCAAGGAAGTAGCGGTCGTGGGTAATGGCCACCACAGTGCCAGAGAAGCGGGCCAAGAATTGTTCCAACCAGTCCACCGATTCAGCATCCAAGTGGTTGGTGGGTTCGTCCAGCAGCAACATGTCGGGCTTGGACAGCAGCAAGCGGCACAAGGCAACGCGACGTTTTTCACCACCCGACAGTTTGCCAATGATGGCGTCCCATGCGGGCAAGCGCAGCGCGTCAGCGGCGATTTCTAACAAATGCTCTGAATCACCTTCTGCACCTGCGGCACTGATGATGGCTTCGAGTTGGGCTTGCTCGGCAGCCAAGGCGTCAAAGTCAGCATCTTCTTCGGCGTAGGCGGCATACACCTCTTCCAAGCGCTGCTTAGCGCCAGCCACTTCGCCCATGCCGCTTTCGACCGATTGGCGCACGGTGTGCTCAGGGTCGAGCTGTGGCTCTTGAGGCAGATACCCGATCTTCAGACCCGCCATAGGAATGGCTTCACCTTCGATCTCTTTGTCGATGCCAGCCATGATTTTGAGCAGGGTGGACTTGCCGGAGCCGTTCAAACCCAGCACGCCAATCTTGGCTCCGGGGAAGAAGGACAGGGAAATGTCTTTCAGAATCTGACGCTTGGGCGGCACGATTTTGCCGACGCGGTTCATACTAAAAACGTACTGAGCCATTTGTTTTTCTTTCGGGTAGCAGAAGCAATAAAACGCTGATTATCCCAGCTATCTCGAACCGTGCGACAATATGCCTCGTTGCCGCCGCCAGTTGCCGCAACATCAGCACTTCTGCTGGAGCCGGTTCCAAACACTTCTGTTTGTGATTTCTAGAGCTCACCTGTAAATATTGCCGACCTTTGACTGGGTGGCCTTAGGGCCAAGCGGGTTGGTGTCATGCGCTGACATAAAGCGCTCCATCATGAAATTTGAAGATTTAAATTTGGCTCCGGCCATCCAAAAAGCTGTGGCCGAACAGGGCTACGAAACTCCCACCCCCATCCAAGCCCAAGCCATTCCGGCGGTTCTCGCCGGACACGACTTGTTGGCAGGTGCCCAAACCGGCACTGGTAAAACAGCGGCCTTCACCCTGCCCATGCTGCATAAGCTCACCATGAGCCGCAGCAAAGAAAACAAGTTTGGCGTGTATGGCGTACGCGCCCTCGTGCTGACCCCCACCCGCGAACTCGCGGCCCAAGTGGAAGAGTCGGTGCGCAACTACGGCAAATACCTGCAACTCACCTCCACCGTCATCTTTGGCGGCGTGGGCATGAACCCGCAAGTAGCCCGCATCAAAAAAGGCGTGGACATTTTGGTGGCCACCCCCGGCCGCTTGCTTGACTTGCAGCAGCAAGGCTTGCTCGATTTGTCTACCGTGGAAATCTTGGTGCTCGACGAAGCCGACCGCATGTTGGACATGGGCTTCATCCACGACGTCAAGAAAATCTTGGCCTTGGTGCCCAAAGACAAACAAAGCTTGTTGTTCTCTGCCACCTTCAGCGACGAAATTCGCGAACTGGCCAACAACCTGCTCAAAGACCCACAAAGCATCCAAGTCACGCCCAGCAACACCACGGTACAACGCATCACGCAAGTGGTTCACCCCGTGGGTCGCGGCAAGAAAAAAGCTTTGCTCGCACACATCATCAACGAGCACAACTGGAGCCAAGTGCTGGTGTTCACACGCACCAAATTTGGTGCCAACAACGTGGCCGAGTTCTTGACCAAGAACGGCATCAGCGCCATGGCGTTGCACGGTAACAAGAGCCAAACGGCACGTACCCAAGCTTTGTCAGGCTTCAAGACCGGCGAAATCCGCGCCTTGGTGGCCACTGACATTGCGGCACGCGGCATTGACATTGACGAGTTGCCACACGTGGTCAACTACGAAATCCCCAACATCAGCGAAGACTATGTGCACCGCATTGGCCGCACAGGCCGCGCGGGCTCTAGCGGCGAAGCCGTGAGCTTGGTGTCGTTGGATGAACAAGGTTTCATGCGCGACATTGAAATCTTCACCAAACAACAAGTGCCGGTGGTCGAGGTGGAGGGCTTTGGCCCTGAAGCCGACGAAAAAGCTGAGCCCATCGCCATGGGTCGTCAAACCTTGTGGGGCGGCTTAGGCAAGCCACCAGGCCGTGACGTGATGGCTGCAGCTGCCAAAGCCGCACGCGGTGAAATGATGCAACGCATTCGCGACACCAAAGCCGCTGGCGGTGGTCGCAATGGCGGCGGCCGTGCCCCTCGCCCCAACAGCCACGTGAGCCGTGACCGTGTGGGTGACCGCCCAGCACGCGAAGGTGAGCGAACCGAGCAATTCGGCGACCGCCCACCCCGTTCAAACAATCGCCCGCAAGGCCAAGGTCAACGCCCACCGCGTCAATTTGACAACCGTGGTCCACGCAACGATGGTCCACGTCCACCACGCGACTTTGATGCGCCTCGCACACCGCGCCGTGACGACGACGACTTCCAGCCTCGCGCCAACGCGCACTTGGGCACCCAAAGCGGCGTGAACGCCTTTGGCCATAAAACGCAAGGGGGCGGTCAACGCCAACCTGACCCCACACGCACCAGCGTGGACCTCATGACCGAACGCAAACGCGGCGGTGGTGGCGGTGGCGGTGGCTTTGGCCGCCGTTCAGGTGGTGGCGGTAATCGTTCTGGTGGCGGCGGCGGTGGCCGTTCAGGCGGTGGCCGCAGCGGTGGTGGTGGTTTTGGGGGCGGCGGCGGTTACGGCCGCTAAGCCTCAAAGATCAAGTATCAATACCGCAGTTTTGCTGCGTGAACAACAAGGCGTGAACTGATCGTTCGCGTCTTGTTCATCCCCACTCAAGTACATATCTCGGTGATCCGGCACCCCGCCCACCACACGGGTCAAGCATGTGCCGCAAATGCCTTGCCCACACGACATGGGCACATCAATGCCTGCAGACTCCAGTACTTGAAGTGCCGTTTGATCTGCGGGTACTTGTAGCTGCTTGTCCGACTTCAGCAAAGCCAGCGTGAACACGCCATCTGATCCCACAGGTGTCGTTGCACCTTCATTCATTTGATCGCTCATGCAGCAACTCCGTTGTTTTCTTTGGCCAGTAGTCGGTCAATGACACGACGTGATTGCACACCACCCGCATCGATGTTGAGCATCAGCAAAGCGCGATCAGGGTAGCGCGTCAAGTTGCGCTGCTGACGCTCCAGCATGTCTAAGTCCTCAGCAAAAATTTTGCCTTGGCCTTCACGAATCGCATCGGTGAGTTCAGCGTTTTGAGGTTGAAACTTGCGGGCCATGCCCCAGAAATAATGGATGGATGTCTCAGTTTCTGGTGTGATGAAGTCCACCACCATGCTGTAGACCTTGCTGTGGTCCGGTGCGTCATAGCCGCCCTTGCCTGCATGCGCCACACCCACTTCAATCATCACATGGCTGGGTGGTGTGAAGTGGCAAATTTGCCAGCGATCCACCGGAACGTCATCAGCCAAATTGTTGTGACGCAGCGCCATCTTCCAAAACGGTGGGGCTTCAATGTTTTCCATGAACCGACTGGTGATCACGTGGTCACCCTCCACCTTGGTGGTGCAAGGCACTTCGTCAATTTCTTTTTGCCCAATGCTGTTGGCGTGCACATAGGTTTCGTGCGTCAAATCCATCAAGTTATCAATCATCAACTTGTAATTGCATTGGATGTGATACAGCCCTCCGCCATAGGCCCATTGCGGGTTGTCGAAGAACTCAAACACCGGCAGTTTGGATTCATCCGCCTCAGCCACATCACCGGGCCACACCCAAATAAAACCATAGCGCTCCACGGCAGCAAAACTGCGAATAGCAGGAAAGCCGCGCACACGTTGACCGGGCATGGACACGGTCTTGCCGTCACAGCCCATCTCTAAACCGTGATAACCGCACACCAACTTGCCGTTGCACACCTTGCCCAAAGACAAGGGTGCGCCACGGTGTGGGCAAAAATCTTCGAGCGCCGCCACCTTGTTGGCTTCACCACGGTAAAACACCATGGACTCGCCGCAAATGGTTCGACCCAGTGGCTTGTCTTGTACTTCGGCAGCAGTTGCTGCCACATACCAAGCGTTTTTAATGAACATACGCACTCACTTTCTCAATCTTCAATCGACACGGGCAACGCCCAACAGACGATCCAACAAGTCGGGCTGGTCCAACAACGCTTGTGCACTGCCGGTGTGCACCACGGTGCCGTGGTCAAGCACCACCGCTTGGTGGCTGATTTTCAAAATCGCTTGCGGATGTTGCTCCACGATGATGGCGCTCAAGCCCTCTTCGCGGGTGATGCGTGCAATGGCACGCAACAACTCTTCCACGATGATGGGGGCCAAGCCCTCTAAGGGTTCATCCAACAACAGCAAACGAGGGTTGAGCACCAAGGCACGACCCACGGCCAACATTTGTTGCTCACCACCCGAGAGCTGTGTGCCTAAGTTGTCTTGGCGCTCGGCCAAACGTGGGAACAACTCGTAGACACGCTCGGGCGTCCACGCGCGATGCCTGGTATCGCGCGCACCACGCGCCACTGCCGTGAGGTTTTCATGCACTGTGAGCGACTTGAAAATATTGCGCTCTTGCGGCACCCAGCCAATGCCCGCCGCAGCACGTTCATGGGGTGCCATGCGATGCAAGACAACGCCGCCCAATTGAATCGTGCCGCCATGTTGTGTGGTCACGCCCACCAAGGTGTCCATGAGCGTTGTTTTACCTGTGCCGTTTCGGCCCAGCAACGCTAAGGTTTCACCTTCATTCACACGCAGTGAAATATCGTGCAACACCACGGCTTCACCGTAGCCCGCGCTCAAACCTTCCATGCGCAACAGTTCTATGGCTTTAGTCATGGCTGGTCCCTAAATAAACGGCTTTGACTTGTGGGTCATGCGCAATTTCTTGCGGCGTCCCCTCGGTCAGCACCGCGCCATTGACCAACACCGTGATGCGGTCTGCAAAGTTGAACACCAAGTCCATGTCGTGCTCAATCAACACGATGGACACATCGCTGGGCAAAGCCGCAACCGTGTTGAGTAACTCATCACGTTCGCCTGCGGGCACACCTGCCACTGGCTCGTCGAGCAACAAGACACGAGGCTCACAAGCCAACGCAATCGCCATCTCCAGCAAGCGGCGTTTACCGTAGGCCAGATGCTCGGTGCGTTGCTGCATCACATCGGTGAGATGGAACTGTTCCAGCAATGCTTCAGCGCGCTCAGTAATGGCTGTGCTGTGACCGAGTGGTTGCCACCAGCGTGCGCCCTCGCCTCGGTGCTGTGTGACGACCATCGCCAAAGTTTCTAAAGGCGTGAGTGAGTTGAACAGTTGGTTGATTTGAAACGTGCGCACCATGCCACGTGCCACACGTTGATGCGGGGCCAAGTGCGAAATGTCTTCACCCTGCAACACGATGCGACCTTCGGTCGCGGGTAGCACGCCAGTCATCAAGTTGATGAGCGTGGTTTTGCCTGCACCGTTCGGACCAATCAGCGCGTGACGCGCACCATGTGCGATGTTGAGATTGACATGGTCGGTGGCCGTGATGCCACCAAAGCGTTTGACCAGCCCTTGCGTTTGCAAGGCGTAGCCGCTGGGGTTAGACACCGCACTCATGACTGCCCCTCTTTGCGTGCCGCAGAAAACCAAGTCCAAGGACGAATCAAACGTTCACGCCCAACCAGCACCAGCACCACCAAAAACAAGCCCATCCAAAACGTCCAGTACTGCGGGGTGATGTTGGCAATCACGTCGTACATCAGCTTGAACGCGACCGCACCTGCGATGCCGCCATACAACCAACCCACGCCACCAATGGCGAGCATCAGCATGACATCGGCAGAGCGATCCATCGCAAACACATCGAGCGATGCAAAACCTGTGGTTTGTGCCATCAAAGCCCCCGCCGCACCCGCGATACCAGCCGCTACGGTGTAGACCACCGCCAAACGTGCGGTGACTGGAATGCCAATGGCCATGGCACGCAAGCGGTTGTCGCGAATGGCTTTGAGCGTTGCACCCAAAGGTGCATGCACCAAACGACGCGCCAGCACAAATAACACCAACAGCACAGCCAGCGAATACCAAGCCGAGGTTTGCCCCATCAGGTCAAACTCAAACTGCCCCAGCAACGGCCCCATGATGACGCCTTGCAAACCATCGGCGCCGCCCGTCAAATCGCTGAATTTGTTGGCAAGCTCTAACAAGATGAGCGCAGTGCCCAAGGTGACCATCAAACGCGTCAAATCACTGCCACGCATGATGGACAGCGAACACACAGCACCCAACAAAGTGGCAGCCGCCATGCCCACCAGCAACCCCAGCAACGGATCGGGATGGATGTGCTTGGCAAACAACGCCGCCGAGTACGCACCAAAACCCAAAAACGCCGCATGCCCCAAAGACACAATGCCGGTGTAACCGAGCACCAAATCCAGCGACACGGCAAACAAAGCCACGATGGCAATCTCGTTGATGATGAGCGCATGCTGTGCCAGCACCCAAGGTGAGGCAAACGCCAACACCCAAAACACCAACTCCAGAGGCTGCCAACGCGCCGCACGCAACAAAGAAGTTTGTGCGTTCATGACTTACCTCCTTGACGCACAAAGAGGCCTTGTGGACGCCAAATCAAAATCGCAATCATCAGGGCATACACAATGAACGCGCCCAATTTAGGGATGTAGTACTTGCCCGCCACATCCGCAATGCCCAACAGCAAAGCAGCCAGCAAAGGTCCCGTGATGGAGGTCGTGCCACCCACGGCCACCACGATCAAAAAGTACACCATGAATTTCAAAGGAAAGGTCGGGTCCAAACCCAGCACCTCAGCGCCCAGTGCGCCGCCTAAACCGGCCAAACCAGAACCCACGGCAAAGGTGGCAGCAAACACCACATTCACATTGATGCCTAAGCCAGACGCCGCGCGTGCATCGTCCACACTGGCGCGCAAACGACTGCCAAAACGCGTGGCTGACAACACATATTGCAATCCCACTGTCAACGCAGCACACACCGCAATGATGAACAAACGGTAGTGCCCCATGCCCAGCACAAACGGGGTGTCAGCAAACAACTCCGTGCGTCCACGCAACCAATCGGGCAGCTGCATGATTTGCTGCTGCGAACCCATCAAGTAATCGGCCGAAGCCACAGCCATGAAGGCCAAGCCAATCGAAAACAGCACTTGGTCTAAGTGCGGCTTTTGATACATGGGTCGGTACAGCGTGCGCTCTAGCAACACGCCCACCGCGGCCGAGGCCAAGAAGGCCAAAGGCAAACACACCAAAAACGGCACACCATGATGCTGCATCAGCGCCACGGTGACATAGCCGCCCAGCATGGCAAACGCGCCATGCGCGAGGTTGATGAAGTTCATCAACCCCATGGTCACGCACAAACCCACTGCCAGAATAAACAGCAGCATGCCGTACGCGACCCCGTCAAACAGCAGCGTGAGCATTATTTGGTCTTGCCTGGATCTTTGACGTCAGGGATGGTGCTGAACTCTTGGTTATAGAGCTGACCACCCACCTTTTCCACCTTGCGGATATAGATGTTGTGCACCACATCACGCGTTTGCGCATCAATGAACATTGGGCCGCGTGGGCTTTCAAACACTTGGCCTTTCATGGCGTTGAGCAAAGCTTCGCCATTGCCACCTTTGGTGACCTTGGCAGCTTCATAAATCACGCGCATACCGTCATAGCCACCCACGGCCATGAAGTTGGGGCGCAAGCCCGCGTTGGCCTTTTCAAATGCAGCAACAAACTTTTTGTTCAGAGGTGAATTGTGTGAAGCCGAGTAATGGTGAGAAGTCACCACACCGTTGGCCACGTCGCCCATGCTGTTCAAGATATCGTCATCGGTGATGTCGCCCGTGCCAATCAACTTGATGCCGGCTTTGTCCATGCCACGCTCAGCAAACTGTTTCATCAAGGCAGCACCTGCGCCAGACGGCACAAACACATACACCGCGTCCGGTTTCAAATCACGCACTTTTTGCAAGAACGGTGCAAAGTCGGGGTTACGCATAGGCACACGCAAGGTGTCCAACACTTGGCCACCGTTGAACGTCAAACGCTCTTTGAAAAACTTTTCAGCATCGATGCCTGGGCCATAGTCAGCCACCAAGGTCACCACTTTTTTGATGCCATTGTTCGGCGCCCAATCGGCCAAAGCCACCGCAGCTTGCGGTAATGCAAAACTGGTGCGCACCACATAGGGCGAGGCTTGCGTGATGCTAGAGGTGGCAGCAGCCATCACCACCATCGGCGTTTTAGACTGTGTAGCCAGAGGCGCAGTAGCCATCGCCAACGGCGTCAAGCCAAAACCAGCCAACACATTGACCTTCTCGTTCACGACCAGCTCTTGTGCAATGCGCTTGGTCACATCGGGTGCGCTGGTGTCGTCCTTGACAATGAGCTCCACTTTTTTACCACCGACCGCGTCGCCGTTTTGTGCGATGTACAAGCGCGCTGCTGCTTCAATTTGCTTGCCGGTTGAGGCGAAGGGGCCGGTCATGGGCAAGATCAAACCGATCTTGAATTTTTCTTGCGCCAAGGCTGTGCCCGCATGAGCGGCCAACAAACCAAGCGCCACGGCGCTGAGGAAAAAACGTTTTTGCATGAACTGTCTCCTTTGAAATAATCGTCATCAAGAACTGGGGGAAATCAAATGTGCGCCGGGTAAATGAAGCGGGCTTCGCACCGCTTCACGTAAATTTCTTTGCGCCAAGCGCGAGTGCTCGCGCATCAACGCTTCAGCCCTCGCACCTTCACGCTGGGCAATGGCCTGCATCACTTGTCGGTGCTGATCTTGGGCCACGATCAACATGTCACGCGCCTTTGGCGAATTGGCTTGCACGCCCACAAAACCAGAGGGCGATGCAAATGGCAAGCTGCCCACCCGCTCCAACTCACGCTGAATCACAGGAGATGCGGAAAAAGCACCCAACAACGCATGGAATTGCGCATTCAAATCGACATAGCGCGAAAACGCTTCTTCGTGCAACACAGACTCGCGCAGCAACAGATCAATGTCATCCAAACATTGATGGGCCCGCTCTAGATCGTGCTCAGACGTACCTCGCTCTGCAGCCATACGTGCTGCCAAACCTTCCACGGTGCCGCGCAACTCAATCGCATCGGCCACATCGGCTTCTGAGAATTTGCGCACAGCAAAACCACCGCTGGGCATTTGTTGCAACAAACCTTCTTGTTCGAGTCGTATCAAAGCAGCGCGTATCGGCGTTCTGGAAACGCCAAGCTTTTCAACCAGCGCCAACTCGGTGATGCGTGATCCGGCCTGCAAATCGCCAGCCAACACCATCTCGCGTAACTTCAACTGAACCTTGACGGCCTGCGACCCACCTTCTTCAAAAGGTTCGCCAGTAGAGGCTTGAGTGGTTGTTACAAAATCCGTACGCATTCGAAAATTGTATACATTGAGACTTGATTTAGCTCAATAAACAGGCATTCAAAGGGTAAATCCTAGGTTTCTGTATCCAACCATTGCAAGATTTCAGAAGAAACCGCCTCGGGACGCTCCATCGGTGCCATGTGACCCGCCTCCTCAATGACCGCCAAACGGGCGAGTGGGGCAAGTTGTTGCATGGCCTCGTGCTGCGACGGCGGAGACCAAAAATCTTGTCGCCCACACAAGATCAGCGTGGGCACACGAATCGTTGACAACACATCGCTGGCATCGGGTCTGTGAATCAAGGCATGGAGTTGGTTGGCAAAGATGGTCGCATCTTTGCGCTCGAACATGACCAAGATGCGCTCGATCAACTCAGCATCCGTCAACCGATCAGGGTGCACCATGCCTTGTACCCATTCACGGGCCATCGCGCGAACACCTTGGTCTTGAGCAATCTGCAACAGCGCCATGCGCTTGCGCACCTCTTCCTCGCCCGCAGCACCGGCGAGCTTCGGTAAATAGCCTGTGTCCAAAAGCGCCACGCCTGCCACGCGCTCAGGCGCAATGCGCAACACCTCCAGAGCCACGCGTGCGCCCATGGAATGGCCGGCGATATAAAACTGGGACGGCGCATCAGCCAAGAGCTGAACCGCCATCTGCGACAACGAATTGGCGTGACCATGATCGACCACCGTGCATGCATGCAAAGACGATAGCTGAGGCAAAAGTGGGTCCCACACGGTGTGGTCACACATCAATCCGGGAACCAACAAGAGAGGCAAGGCGGTCATTCGTATCACTTCATCATCAAAACGCGAGGCAGTTCTCACACACAGGTTGTAACGCAATCGCGAAGAAGTCGGTGGCAAGTTCGCGACAGGAACCCGATACGAACACCGCAACAATGTGTGCTTTAGAAATGACGCACATGACTGACAGCATTCACACCTCTCATGCAACCGATGTGATGATCATCGGTGGTGGCCCAGTTGGCCTTGGTTTAGCCATCGAACTGGGCCAACGTGGCATTCGCTGCATCTTGGCTGAGCGCCACTCGCAAACCCAGCCTATTCCAAGGGGCCAGAACCTGACGCAGCGCACGATGGAGCACTTCCATTTTTGGGGTGCTGAGCCACAGCTGCGCGCAGCGCGAACCATTCCCCCTGAATACGGCATCGGTGGCTTGACCGCTTATGGCTCGTTGCTGAGCAACCACCACTACGACTGGCTGCAGCGTGAACTGGTCAAGCCGTATTACTTCAAAGACAACGAGCGCTTGCCGCAGTACGAGACCGAGAAAATACTGCGTCAACGTGTGGCTGCACTGCCCACCGTCAAGACGCTCTATGGATGGGATTCAGACACCATCACGCAAGACGAGGCTGGCACCACTGTCACACTGACTGAACGCAGCAGCCAACAACAGCAAATCATCCATGCGGCCTACGTGGTGGGCTGTGATGGCAGTCGGTCTAAAACCCGAGAACAAGCAGGCATGACACAAACCCTGTCAGACCATGACCGATGCATGGTGTTGCTGGTTTTCAAATCGCAAGAACTGCACACGCTGCTGGCACGCTTTCCAGGCAAATCGTTTTACAACGTGCTGCACCCAGAGCTCAAAGGCTATTGGAAGTTTTTTGGCCGTGTGGACCTTGGCAACACGTGGTTCTTTCATGCACCTGTGCCGATGGGCACCACCGCAGACAACTTTGATTTCAAAAAATACCTCCACGAATCTGTGGGGGCCGAATTTGAAATTGAGTTCCAACACATCGGTTTTTGGGATTTGCGATTTGCCTTGGCCGACCAATACCGCGCAGGTCGAATCTTCATTGCGGGCGATGCTGCACACAGCCACCCTCCCTATGGCGGCTATGGCGTCAACTCAGGGTTTGAGGATGCGCGCAACCTCGGCTGGAAGTTAGCGGCGGTCTTGCAAGGCTGGGGAGATGATGCGCTGCTCGACTCGTATGACGCTGAACGCCGCCCCGTGTTTGCGTCGACCATCGATGACTTCATTGCCAAATCCATCGAAACAGACCGTGCATTTTTAGAAGCGTTCGATCCCGCGCAAGATGCTGCGGCGTTCGAAGCTGCTTGGGCAGAACGATCACAAGGTGCGGTGGGTGAGGTGCATGCGTTTGAACCCAACTACGAAGGCTCACCCGTGGTGTGGCACAACCATGTGGGACACCACGTTTGCAGCGCCAAAGGCTCGCACCAGTTCAAAGCACGGGCAGGACACCACTTGGCACCTGCTGCACTGTCCAACGGAAAAAATGTGTTTGAAGCATTGGGCGATGGCTTCACACTCCTCGCTTTGGGCGTCACATCGACCGACACACAAGTGCTGATCGATGCCGCCGCCGCTGCAGGCGTGCCACTGACCGTGATTCACGAACCCACAGGTTCACAAACCGAGCGCTATGAGTCCCATTGGATTTTGGTTCGTCCGGATCAATTCGTGGCGTGGACCTGCAAAGAGAAAACCATTCACCTCGACCTAGCCCGTCAGTTGTTCAAGCGCGTGCGAGGTCAGTTCAATCCCCTGTGATTTGCTTGGTGCGAATCACAGCACCCCAACGGGGATAGTCTTTGGCGACGATCGCGGTCAACTCGGCAGGCGTCGACGCTGAAGCATCTAGCCCCGCTTTGCCCAAAATGTCTTTCACTTCAGGTTGGCGCAAGATGGCTGCCATCTCGGTGTTCAAGCGTGCCACCACCGCAGCGGGTGTCTTGCTCGGTGCAAAGAAGGCATACCAAAGATCAACATCAATGCGCTTGACACCCATCTCGTCAAACGTGGGCACATCGGGCGCCACGGGGTGACGCTTGGGACTACCCGTTGCCAAGGCATTCAAGCGACCACCCTTCACAAAACCTTGCGCAATGTGCACTGGCAAGAAACCCACATTGAGCTCACCGCCCAACAGGTCTTGCGTGTAGCCCGCCGTGCCGCGATACGGCACATGCAACATGAAGGTATTGGACTCGAGCTTGAACAACTCCATCGCCATGTGGTGCGGCGTGCCCACACCGGGCGAACCAAAACTGATCGCACCCGGCTTGGCCTTGGCCTCTTTGATCAAATCGGCCAAGGACTTGATGCCTGTTTTCGGATTGGCCACCAACATCAACGAGCCGTAGGCGGCCATCGAGACAGGTGCAAAGTCTTTCACAGGATCAAAGCCGACGTTCTTGTAGAGCTGTGAGGCGATCAACATGGTGTTGGCTCCCATCAACAGCGTGTAGCCATCAGGGCTCGATTTGGCCACTGCCTCTGCACCAATGTTGCCGCTGGCCCCCGGTTGGTTTTGCACCACCACGGGCTGCCCTAAACGCTCACTCAAACGTGGGCCCACGACGCGCGCAATGGTGTCCATGCCTGTGCCGGGTGTGAAAGGCACCACGATTTTGATGGCCTGATTCGGGTAGGTGCCTTGTGCGCATACATCCAAGCTCAAAAAACTCACTGTGGCCATTGCAAGCGCGGCCAGTTGTCGACGGTCAAGGTTCATCATTCCATGTTCTCCAGTAGATAAGTCATTTAACCGGCTTTGGACGCTGGTGGAATTTTGAACAAACGCTCAGCGTTGTCTTGGAAAAATGCTTTGCGCACTTGTGGGGCCATGTCGAGGTTCTCCAACATCGCCACCTCTTCCGGCACATATTGGTAGGGGTAGTCCATCGCATAGAGCACGCGATCGGGCCCCATGAAGTCTTGGGTGAATTTCAAGGCTGCGCCCCATGCCACACCGCTGTTGGTGATGTGGAAGTTTTCGCGCAGATAGTCGCTGGGCTTGCGTTTGATCGGTTGCATGCTGGCATAACGCTTCGATTTAACGGTGGCTGCATGCATGTAGTCCAAACGGTAAGCCCAGAACGGCAGTGCTTCACCCATATGGCCCAAGATGATTTGTAATTTAGGAAAGCGATCAAACACACCAGAGGTGATGAGACGTAAGGCATGCAAACCTGTCTCCACACCAAAACCATAAATCGCACCATCTAAGCCCGCTTCAATGAAGTGCTGAATCATGCTGGCGGGCATGGCATTGGGATGCAGATAGATCGGTGTGCCCATGGCCTCAGCCGCTTCAAAGATGGGCCAAAACTTTTGATCAGACAAATACTCGCCTTGGGTGTGTGAATTGATCACCACCGAATGCATGTTCAACTGGTTCACACCACGCTGAATTTCTTTGGCGGCGGCAGCGGGATCTTGCGGTGCCACTGCAATCATGCCCACCAAACGGTCCGGGTGGCGACGCATCGCGTCGGCCAAGATGTCATTCGCCACAGGCGCAAACGAAACAGCCGTGTCTTTGTCCATGATCTGCACACCAGGTGATGTGAGCCCGATCACTTGAACGTCCACACCCGCCTCATCCATGTGCTGCAGGCGCAGCGCGTCTAAGTCGGTCAAGCAACGCATGATGTGCGTGGCGCGCTCGCTTGGGCTGCTCATGTAAAAACCCATGAGATGCTTAAAACCCACATCCACATCGTCTTTGTCCAAAATGCGTTTGTAAATTTCCAGCATTTCAGGGGGAGAAAACGCCTCTTCAGTGGCAATGCGTCGATAAGGTCGCGCGGGCAAAGACGATGAAGGGGCGCTCATGGATTTCCTTAAATTACTGGCACTCAGGCACTGGCGTTGGCAAAGCCCTCCCATCAAAGAAGGCTTGCAAGTTATCAAGGGTCAATGCTGCCATGGCTTGACGTGTTTCGACTGTCGCGCTGGCGATATGCGGCGTCAGCACCACATTGGGCAAGCGACGTAACTCAGGGTCGATGATGGGCTCATCCCAATACACATCAAGGGCTGCACCCGCAATGGTTTTGTCTTTCAACGCTTGCACCAAAACAGGTTGATCCACCACTGAGCCACGTGCAATGTTGATGAGATAGCCCTTGCTGCCCAAGGCTTGCAGCACATGCGCATTTATCAAGTTTTTGGTGTCATCGCCACCTGGAACGGCTACCACCAAATAGTCCACCTGCGCCGCAAGGTCGACGGCTGTTGTGCAAAAGGCATACGGCAGGTCAGCCTTCGCTTCACGACCTGTGTAGGTGATCCGCATGTCAAAAGCCTCTGCCCGTTTGGCAATGGCGCTGCCGATGCGTCCCATGCCCACCAACCCCAAACGTGCACCCGACACTTTGTGGGTGAGGTTGAATGCGTCGTCGACCCAGTCGCCATTGCGTACAAACTTATCAGCTTGCGGAATACGACGACCAATGGACAACACCAAGCCCATGGCCAAATCCGCCACGTCATCCGTCAAGACGCCAGGGGTGTGCGTGACCACAATGCCTTTTTCTTTGCAGGTCGCCACATCGACCCCGTCATAACCCACGCCACATATGGCAATCAGCTTCACATGGGGCAGCATGGTCAGGAGTTTTTTATCCACCTTGGCAGAGCCCATACCAATGATCGCCGTGACCTTGCTCAAAGCCCCTGGATCTTTGATGTGGGTGTGGTCGTGCACGATGTAGTCGGCCTCTTGCAGCGCATTCATCATGAACGGTGGCAAGGGCGAGACTTGCAGAATTTCTTGCGTCATGACAGCCTCCTCTGGCTTGTTCTCTGTATGGAGCTGTACTCTACTCCCTGATTGGCTAACATGACAGCCTATGACTGAAGGCTCACCCACACTCACCCTCGAAGGCGCTGTCGCCCATCTCACACTGCGCCGACCCTCGCAGCGCAACAGCTTGACGGACGATGACCTCAACACGCTACTCGCCCACTTTGACATCATCAACCACAACCCCGCCGTGCGTGTGGTGGTGTTGCGCGCTGACATCTCCGCGCAAAAGCAAGCCGTGTTCAGCGCAGGCTACAACGTGGGCGGCTTTGACAATGACCCGATGGCCCCATTGTTCTTTGAAAAAATTCCAGAAGCCTTAGAACGCCTTCGCCCTGTCACGATTTGCGCCTTGAACGGCAGCGTGTACGGCGGCGCAACAGACCTTGTGCTGGCTTGCGACTTCACCGTGGCGCAACGCGGCTACACATGGCGCATGCCCGCTGCAGCACTGGGACTGCACTATTACCCCAGCGGTTTGCGCCGCTATGTGAGCCGCTTTGGGCTGCAAGCCAGTAAGCGTGCATTTTTGCTGGGGCAATCCATGCCTTACGAAGACTTAGCACCATTGGGTATTTTTGAAGCCTTGGTCGAAGCCGATGCGTTTGAAGCCAAGGTCCAAAACTTGGTCGTGACCCTCAGCCAAATGGCCCCCTTGGCTTTGGCGCAAACCAAGAAAAGCTTGAATGAAATAGCTGCCGGTTTGTACAACGAACCTGCACTGAAAGAACGTTCACGCCAATCGGTGTACACCCAAGACTTCACCGAAGGTCGCGCTGCATTTGCTGAGCGCCGTGCGCCTAAATTCACTGGCAATTAAAAGAGCGATGACCATAAAAAATGGGAGCCATGGCTCCCATTTTGTTTTGACCTGCGAACAGGCCAAGGCTGAAATTAAGCCTTCTTGGCGTAAGCCGAGCACCAGCCTTTGCTAGACACTTGTTTGCCAGCAAACAAGGGGCAGCCGCCAGCAGCATCACCCGCTTTGCCTTGGAACAATTGGCAGTTGCCGCATTGTTGGCCAGCGGCGTATTTGGGTTGCTTGGCTTTGTCCACTTTGGTGGCGTCAGCTTTGTAGCCCAAGCCAGCAGCTTGTGGGTCTTTTTCGTCAACCATCGCTGCTTGTGCAGCGGTTGTTGCGAAGGCAGCAACGCCTGCAACAGAAATGGTTTGCATCATGAATACACGACGGTTGGTAGGTTTGTTCATCAATGTCCCCTTGGGAAAGTTTGAAATTGGGCCAGAAAATACTGACAGCGCATATCTTAACGAGAGTTCCTCACGTTCAATTGACAGATGTCAATTGGCGTGACTTTTTTGCATACGTGTTTGCGCCAATGCCAACGCATCCACCGTGTCCACATCCAACACACAGCCTTCGTCATCCACATCTAGGCGGCAGGGCGTGTGTTGCGCCACCACGGCACGGGCGCCATGGTCACCGGTGAGCTGCATCAAAGCCTCGCGGCACGATGACGCAAAGCCCACAGGATGGCCCTGCTGCCCTGCGTAACGAGGAACAACCACCGCATGCTGCTGCAGGGCTTCGGCCACAGCCAACAAAGTCTGGGGCTGAATCAAAGGCAAGTCCGCAGGCAAGACCAGCCAGCCATGGGCATCTGGCGTTGCCGCCACACCGCAGGCGATGCTGTCGCCCATGCCGGGATTGAACAGGTGCGCCGTGTGTCTTCGCTCCACCACATGCCACGGCAAGCCACTGGCACGCACCGCAGCCAAGACATGCTCACGCACGGCTAGGCCACACAACAGGGATTCGAGTTTGTCTTGCGTCGCGCCTGACGCCTTGAAGCGCTCGCCTTTGCCTGCCGCTAAGACAATGACCGTCGGCAGCGCTGTCACGCTTTGACGCAGGAGGATTCAGTTGCCAGGGGCGCAACCGCTGCTGCATTTTTGACCTGCACGATTTGCGCAATGATGGACACTGCAATTTCAGCAGGTGTCTTGGCACCAATGCTCAATCCAACAGGGCCATGCAAGCGCTCTAAAGCTTCGGCACTCACGTCAAAATGCTCCATTAATCGCTGCTTACGCGTGGCTTGATTGCGGCGTGAACCCAACGCCCCCACGTAAAACGCGTCTGAATTCAAAGCCTCCATCAAGGCCATGTCATCCAACTTGGAGTCATGCGTCAGCGCCACGATGGCGGTGTGTGCGTCGGGCTTGAGTTCGAGCACCACGTCATCAGGCATGCCTATCACACGGGTCACGCCGTCAAGTTCCAGCGTGGCTGCGTATTCTTCACGCGGGTCGCACACCAACACTTCGAAATCCAATAACTTGGCCATGTGCGCTACCGCTTGGCTGAGTTGGCCTGCGCCAATCAACAACAAGCGCCAGCGTGGACCAAACAAAGTCGTGAGCGTGATGCCATCAAACTGCAGCGCATCGGTACGCGCAGCTTCGCGCAAGGTCACCTCGCCGCTAGAGAGTTTGAGCGTGCGCGCCACCAATTGGTGCGACGAGGTGCGTTGCAACACCTCTTCAATCCACGACACGTCTTTGACAGGCTCTTGCACCAAACGCAAGGTGCCGCCGCAGGGCAAGCCAAAGCGTGCGGCTTCTTCCTTGCTCACGCCATAGGCCACCATGGACGGATGCGCGAGTGCGTCGTACTCACCGGCTTTGATGCGGGCAATCAAGTCGTCTTCGACACAACCACCCGACACCGAACCGCTGACCACGCCATCGTCACGCACCGCGAGCAAAGCCCCAGGTGGGCGTGGAGCACTGCCCCACGTTTCCACCACCGTGACCAAGGTGACGCGCCGACCTGCTTGACGCCAAGCCAGCACATCGCCCAACACACGCAGGTCTAAGCTCTCCATGTGACGCCTTTACGCTGCAGCAGTTTGCTTGAGCGCTTCAGCTGTGATGGGCAAGCGACGCACGCGTTTGCCAGTGAGCTTGGCCACCGCGTTGGCAATGGCAGGTGCCACCACCGCTGTGGCTGGCTCGCCAATGCCACCGGGCTTTTCGGTGCTCTTGACCAACACGATGTCGATCTTGGGCGCCTCGTTCATGCGCACGGGTTGGAAGTTGTGATAGTTGGCCTCTTGCACACGGCCATTGGTCATGGTGATTTGGTGCTTGAGCGCCGCGCCCATGCCAAAGATGATGCTGGACTGCAACTGCGCTTCCACCGTGTCGGGGTTGACCATGTGGCCCATGTCTGCCGCCACCGTCACGCGATGCACTTGCACCTCGCCGCTGTCGTTCAGACTCACCTCGGCCACTTGGGCCATGTAGGTGTCATAACCTTCCATCAGCGCAATACCTAAGGCACGACCTTTGGCCAGTGGCTTACCCCAGCCTGCTTTGTCAGCAGCGAGTTTGAGCACATTGGCAAAACGTGGCTTACCCGCGAGCAAGCTCATGCGGTACTCGTACGGGTCTTTGCCCGCGGCTTTGGCCAACTCATCCATGAAGCTTTCGTTGGCAAAAGCATTCATGTTGTGGCTCACCGCGCGCCAGTAACCGACGCGAATGCCAGTGTCGTGAATCACCAAGTCGTGTTGGGTGTTGGCAATGTTGTAGCCCGTCACGGCAGCTTCGGCCATGAACGGGTCCATCGTGTCTTTAGGTAAACCAAAAGCGCGTTGCGTGACTGACTGAGAAGCCACTTTGAAATGCATCGCCACTGGCTTGCCAGAGGCATCCAAACCGGCCTTGAGTTGGTTGACACCGACAGGACGGTAGAAGTCATGGGTCATGTCATCTTCGCGGGTCCACAGCAACTTGACGGGCTTGTTCACGGCCTTTGAAATTTGCGCAGCTTGCACGATGAAGTCGAGCTCTAAACGACGGCCAAAGCCACCACCTAAGAAGGTGGTTTGCAGTGTGACGTCTTCAGGCTTCAAGCCCAAAGCGCCAGCCACGGCACCTTGCGCACCTTGTTGGAACTGGGTGGGGCCAATCAGCAAAGCCTTGTTGCCTTGCACATGGGCCGTGAAGTTCATCGGCTCCAGTGGGGCGTGGGCTTGCATGGGGATGACGTACTCAGCTTCCACCACTTTGGCGGCGCCTTTGAGTGCCGCAGCCACATCGCCTTGCGGCTTGGTGATTTCCAAGACTTTGCCGGTTTTCAAGGCTTGACGTGTGCCATCGATCACGCTGGCATCGCTCAAGGCAGCGCCTGCGCCCTCGTCCCACTGAATGCTCAGCAAGTCACGGGCTTTCTTGGCTTGCCACCAGCTGCTGGCTACCACAGCGACGCCGTCGTTGATTTGCACCACGTCAATCACGCCAGCAGATGCTTTGGCTTTTGAACCGTCAAAGCTCTTGACCTTGCCACCAATCACGGGGCACTGTGCCAGCGATGCGTAGACCATGCCGGGGAGGGTCACGTCGATACCGAACTGCGCTGTGCCATTGACCTTGGCAGGTGTGTCCACACGCTTGGTGCGCTTGCCCACAATTTTGAAATCTTTGGGGTCTTTGATGGGTGGCTTCTCTGGCACAGGCATGCGCGCTGCTGCTTCAGCCAACTCACCATACGTGGACTTCAAGCCCTTGGGGCCATACACCATACCTTTGTCGGCACGGATCAAATCGCGGTCCACCGCCCAACGTGCAGCTGCAGCGGTGATCAACATTTCGCGCACTTGCGCGCCCGCCACGCGCAGCTTGAGCCAACCGTCGCGCACCGAGGTAGAACCACCCGTGATTTGCGCGCCCAGCAAAGCGTTCACATACACCGCATCAGGCGGTGCAGCGGCCACTTTGATTTGGCTGATGTCCACATTGAGCTCTTCGGCAATCAGCATGGGCATGGAGGTGTAGACGCCTTGGCCCATTTCAGAACGGGCAGACAGCAAGGTGATGACGTTGTTGTCGGCGATGTGTACCCAAGCATTGGGCGTGTGCACAGTGCCAGCGGCCATGGCTTCGCCAAGTGTGCCGGGCAAGTTGAAACCGAGCATCAAACCGCCAGTCACAGCAGCAGATGTTTTGAGGAATGAACGGCGAGAGGTTTGTGTGTGTGTCATGGTGTGTCTCCGGCGGTTCAGGCTTTGCGCATCATGGCGGCGGCATCTTTGATGGCGGCACGCACACGGACATATGTGCCGCAGCGGCACAGGTTGGCACTCATGGCTTGGTCAATTTCAGCATCGCTGGGGTTCTTGTTTTTGGCAAGCAAGGCAGCTGCGCTCATCAACTGGCCTGATTGGCAGTAACCGCATTGAGGCACATCGTGTTTGATCCACGCCACTTGCAGTGGGTGGCTGTTGTCTTTGGAGAGACTTTCAACCGTCGCGACTTTTTTGCCAGAAACACTCGAGAGTGGGGTTTGGCACGAACGCACAGGCTGACCATCCACGTGCACGGTACAAGCACCGCACAACGCGGCACCGCAACCAAATTTGGTGCCGGTCAAACCAAGCTCATCGCGAATGACCCACAACAAGGGGGTGTCTGTTTCAGCATTTGCCTTGGCGGCTTTGCCGTTGATTGAAAAGTCAACACTCATCGATGTCTCCTGTTTAAATAATCTATACCGCACGAAGCATAGAGGGTGCAGATGCGTTCAAAATCAGGCTTACCCTTAAAACTGTCACACGCGGCTCAGCTTTTCTCAAATTGAAACACCTATCCATCGGGTCACTACTTATGAACGACATTGCCAATCTTCGAAAAAGTTACGAACGCGCTGAGTTGAACGAATCAGCCTCTGCGGCAAATCCGATGCAGCAATTTGATCAATGGATGAAGGAGGCTATTGCGAGTGAAGTTCCAGAACCCAACGCCATGACTTTGGCCACTGTCAGCAGCGACTTGCGCCCCAGCACACGCGTGGTGCTCATCAAGGGATACGACGAACGCGGCATTGTTTGGTTCACCAACTACAACAGCCGCAAAGGTCAACAACTGGCGGGCAACCCATTTGCTGCGCTTCAATTTCATTGGGTCGAGCTAGAGCGCGTGGTGCGTATCGAAGGCCGCGTGGAAAAAGTGAGCGATGCCGAGAGCGATGACTATTTCAACAGCCGCCCACTCGACTCGCGCATTGGCGCGTGGGCCAGTCCGCAAAGTCAAGTGATCGACGGACGCGGCACCTTGGTGGCCAACGCTGCCAAATACGGCGCGCAGTTTTTGTTGCAGCCGCCTCGCCCCCCGCATTGGGGCGGCTATCGCTTGGTGCCCGAGCAGTGGGAGTTTTGGCAAGGCCGCAAGAGCCGCTTGCATGACCGCTTGCGTTACCGCCCATCAACCGAAGAGGCTTGGATTCGGGAACGCTTGGCGCCATGAATCAAGTTTAGAAACTCACCTGCGCGCCGACTTTCAAGCTTCGCCCTGCCAAAGGCGGTGCATTGCTGCCCATGGTTTGCGTCAGCACCGAAGTGGATGAATAGGCCAGCTTGTTGGTGATGTTGTCGAGCTTTGCAAACAACAACCAATGCGTAGGTCCACTGTGCGTGTGGTAGTTCAAGGCAGCATGCCACAAGGTGTTGGCAGCCGTGGTGACACCTTGGCTAGCACCGTTGTCTGGCACTCTGTTTTGTGCGGCGGCATGCATGAACCCCAAACGTGCGCCCCATGCATTGCGCGACCACACCGCATCTGTACCGACACGCATCGGCGCGATGCGTGGCAAGGGGCTGTTGTGCGTCAAGTCTTGGGCATGCACCATGTCAGCACGCATCTCTAAATCCATTGCGCCATGCGCAGCATTAGCCGACAGCACTGCATCTTGGCCACCCACCATGCGCACTTTGGCGGTGGACTCGATGCCGTAGAAACGGGCGCGTACACCTTCAAAGTTGTAAACCGGCAAGCCTGCTGTCGTCAATTCCCCAGTGGCTTGCTGTGAAATGTAGTTAGCGAAGTGCGAGCTGAAAGCGGTCACACCTACTTTATGCCCGCCTTGTTGCCACTCGCCTCCCACATCGAATTGCGTGGCTTTTTCTAAACCGATATTGGCATTGCCAACCTCATACGCAGCCGTGGCCACATGAGGGCCGTGGGCAAACAACTCATAGTCCTTAGGCGCGCGTTGATTGGCACTGAGGTGACTGGTGATTTGCCATCCGTTTTGTAATTCACCTTCGCGCAAATTACGCATCACACCCAAACCCACACTGAGCGGGTTGAAATTTTGGGTCTGCGCCATGTTGCCGCCGAACGCTTCACGCAGTGCCACGCTGACTGACTCTGTGCGAGCGCCTGCACTGAGTTCACCCCACCTCGTTTTGAGTGCTTGGTAAGTAAACAGTGCAGCACTTTGCGTGCGACTGGGGCCCACAAACTTTTCTGTCCCTTCGGCTTGCAAGTCATTGCGTTCATGCTGAATGCCCACCGTGCCGTCCAGTTGCATGCCGTTGCTCAAACGCAAAGCCTGCTGACGAACTTCTAAGCGAAAGTCATTGCCTTCGTTGTCAAAACGTGTACCGGCCGCCGCACCCTCGTATTCGGTGTGTGTGTAGTTGGTGTGACCGAGTTGAAACTTCATACTTTCAAATGCACCCACATTTCGCAGCAGGCCTTCCATCACCTGGTGGCGGCGCATCATGCCAATACTCACCGCGGGATCGGCCACCGTGCCATAGGTGCTGCGGTACTCGCTGGCCGACAGGCCGAGGTAGCCTCGGTCAAACAACAAGGTACCGCCCACTGCACCACCTTGGCCATGGCTGGCCGAGTTGCACACGCGGCGGCCATTCAGCGTGGTGCCCGAATCACTGACACAGTTCATCTCTTTAGGCACACGTAGGTTTTGGGTGCCCCGGTCAAACGCATCTACATGCAGAGCCACTTGGTCATTGCCAGCCTCCACCATCACACCCGTGCTGCGTTCGTTGGCAGCACCTCCCGCGCGCACTTCGGCTTTACCCATCACGCCGCCTTGCGCCTCAAACGCGCGTTCTCGCGCTATGCGGTTGTCAATCACATTCACCACCCCGCCCATTGCACCGCCGCTGTACAGCAAGGCGGCAGGACCACGCAACACTTCAATGCGTTCCGTGGTGAGAGGGTCAATCGGCACCGCGTGGTCTGAGCTCAAGCCCGACACATCGAGGTTAGCGCCGCTGTTTTGCAGAATGCGCACGCGGTCGCCTTCCATGCCACGAACCACAGGGCGTCCCACATTGGGCCCAAATGAGCTGTTGGCAATGCCAGGCAAGTTGTCGAGCGTTTCGCCCAAGGTGCTGCCTTGGCGCTGAACCAACGCGGCGCCCGAGAGTTGCTGCGCAGGTTCTACGAGACTGCGTTGAGCGACCGGACGCGCAGTGATGGTGATTTCAGTGATGGGCGGTGCCTCATCTACTTCGGCGTTGTGCGCCAAAGCCGTTCCCCATGTGCCTAAGCTGACATACGCCGCCGCGGCAATCGACGTCCAACGACAGACATCAGTCATGTCTCACCTTGTCGGCAAAGGTCTGCACAAACTTTTGCACCTTCGGAGCCACAACAAAAGCGCAATAGCCTTGGTGTGGGTTGTGCTCAAAATAATCTTGATGGTAGTCCTCGGCTGGCGAGTAGTTGTTCAAAGCTTGCAGCTCCGTGACCACACGCCCGGACAGCGCTGCATTGACCTCGTTCAACACAAGCTGTGCCACCTCGCGGTCGGCTTCGTCACTCAGGTAAATACCGCTGCGATATTGGGTGCCCGCATCGTTACCTTGACGGTTCAAGGTCGTGGGGTCATGGATGACAAAGAAAATTTCTAACAATTCACGCAGGCTGATGACGCGTGGGTCGTACGTCAAACGCACCACCTCGTTGTGGCCGGTGTCACCCTCACACACTTGCGCATAGGTGGGGTTCAAGGTGTGACCATTGCAATAGCCTGACTCCACATCCAACACGCCTTGCACGCGAACAAACACGGCTTCGGTGCACCAAAAGCAGCCCCCGCCTAAGGTGATGACCTGGGTGCGCACATTGGGTATCGTGATGTTTGTCATAGCGCTTGATTCTATGATTGCACGCGCTGCAGCACAGATACCCGCAACACTTGTAGGCACACCGAATTTCATGGACACATTGCTCGCTCTCAAACCCATTCTCACCACACTTGTCTTGCCAGCATGCAGTGGCTTGCTCGTTGTCTTCACGATGCTGATGTGGGCTTGGCGTCGCAGTGCGCGCGCACAAGCGCGTGCGCCTATTGCGCTGGCGGGCGTCACAACTCTGGTGTTGTGGCTGCTGAGCTGCCAAGCAGTGGCCATTTGGCTGTCTTTGCACTTGCTGCCACAAGTCAGTCCTATCAGCGCAGACGATCTCAAACGTCAACGCGTTCAAGCCATCGTGGTGCTGGGCGGTGGCGTTGAAAACGACGCTGTTGAATACAGCGGGCCCACCTTGTCGCCCGATGCCATGTCGCGTTTGCTGTACGGCCTACACCTGTCTCGCAGCACTCAGCTGCCCATGGCTTACACCGGTGGCATTGGGTGGGCTGGCAAGGGCGGCCAAACTTCAGAGGCCGAGGTAGCCGCGATTGCACTAACGCGTCTTGGTGCACCTCCCCTGCGCTGGCAAGAAAGCCAATCACGCGACACGCGTGAAAACGCCCTGCTCACGGCTGCCCTGCTGAAAAACGACGGCATCACCCACATCGCGTTGGTCACTCACGCTTGGCACATGCCACGCAGCGCGCGCCAGTTTGAGGCCGCAGGGCTGCAAGTCACCCCCGCCCCGATGGGCTACATCCGCAGTGATCTATCACCTCTGTTGCAATGGCTGCCCAGTGGCAAAGGCCTGCGCGACAGCGGTTGGGTGCTCAGAGAATGGCTGGGGCTTTTGCTCACTGAAGTGCACCAAAAGAATTAAACTGGTACATTACTAACCCGCCAGTCATTAACAACTCATGACCTCCGAAACCCTCCTTCACCCAGCCGAACAAGCGCCCAAACGCGAGCGCCGCAAAGAAGCACGCCCAGGCGAATTGCTGGACGCGGCGTTGGATTTGTTTGTGGAAAAAGGTTTCTCAGCCACCCGCGTTGAAGAAGTGGCTGCGCGAGCTGGCGTGTCCAAAGGTACTTTGTTTTTGTACTTCCAAAGCAAAGAAGATTTGTTCAAAGCGGTGGTGCGTGAAAACATCGCCAACAAGTTTCCAACTTGGCAAGAAGAGTTCATCAACTTTGAAGGCAGCAGTTCCGACATGCTGCGCTATGCCATGACCTCGTGGTGGGAGCGCATTGGCAAAACACGCGCCAGCGGCATCACTAAACTGGTGATGAGCGAGGCCCAAAACTTCCCAGAGATTGCCTCCTTTTACCAAGAAGAGGTCATCCAACCCGGCAATGCAATGATTCGTCGCATCTTGGAGCGTGGCATCCAAAGCGGCGAATTTCGTCAGATGGACCTAGTGCAAGCGGTACACATCATCGTGGCCCCCATGATTTTTCTGATGATGTGGAAGCACTCAATGGGCGCTTGCGCAGCATCGGCCAAGATTGTCGACCCCGAGCAATTCATTCACATGCAAGTCGATGTGCTGCTGCACGGCATGACTGCGAATCAAACCAAATGAAAAAAATCAAACCCCGCTGGATCATCATTGGTGTCGTTGTGCTGGCCCTTGTGGGCGGCGTCATGCGCGCCCTGAGCAACAAGCGCGCACAGCAAGCTGCCGCCTCAGCACCGGCAAGCGCCATCACACAAGTGGAGCTGACAAGCACGGATGTGATGACCGCTGAGTTGCGTGACATCACGCAAGGTTTGCCTGTCTCTGGCACGGTCAAAGCCGTGAACTACGCTGTGATCAAAGCGCGCGTCGCTGGCGAACTCAAAGAAGTTGTTGCACGCGAAGGCGATGCCGTCAAAGCTGGCGACGTACTTGCCCGCATCGACCCCACCGAATACCAACGCCGTTGGCAACAGGCTGCTGAAACAGCCAGCGCAGCCAAATCGCAAATGGAGATCGCGCAACGCGCTTGGGACAGCAACAAAGCCTTGGTCGGCCAAGGTTTCATCTCCAAAGCGGCGATGGACAACTCCATTGCGTCTTACCAAGGCGCCATTGCGAGTCACAAAGCAGCGATCGCCGGAGCCGATGTGGCACGCAAAGCGCTAGATGACGCTACCTTGCGCGCGCCGTTTGCTGGCATCGTGTCTGGCCGCGCTGCACAAGTGGGCGAGCGCGTGGCGATTGATGCCAAGATCATGGAGTTGGTGGACTTGAGCCAACTCGAAGTGGAAGTGCCCTTGAGTCCCAGCGAATCAATGGATGTGCGCGTTGGCCAAGCAGCCGCGTTGCAAATTGAAGACCGACAAGCAACCGTGGGCGCCAAGGTCAAACGCATCAGCCCCAGCGCCCAAGCGGGTAGCCGCAGCGTGCTGATTTATTTGGCGCTCGATAAGGCCGAAGGCTTGCGCCACGGCTTGTTTGCCAAAGGCATTTTGGGCATGGGCAAAAGCAAAATTCTGGCTGTGCCTTTATCGACTGTGCGCACCGACCGCGCACAACCCTATGTGCAAGTGGTGGAGCAAGTGGGCGACCAACTGCAAGTGATGCACAAAACCGTCACCCTAGGCGTGCGAGGCATGGACATGGCCCAGCCCGAATCTGAAACCATGGTGGGTGTGACCGGCCTCGCGGAAGGCAGCACCGTGCTCAAAAGCCATGTGGGTGCCTTACGCGAAGGCATGGCGGTCAAGTACACGGCAGCGTCGGCAAATGCGCCTGCTGCCAGTGCCCCCCTTGTCAGCGCCAGCAACGCCAACTGAAACGACTGACACAGCATGTGGTTCACCAAAGTCAGTCTCAAAAACCCGGTCTTCGCCACTATGGTGATGCTCGCCTTTGTGGTGCTGGGTTTGTTCTCTTACCAACGCCTCAAGATTGACCAGTTCCCCAACATTGACTTTCCCGTGGTGGTAATCACCACCGAATATCCGGGCGCATCGCCCGAGATTGTGGAAAGCGAAGTCAGCAAGAAAATTGAAGAAGGCGTTAATTCGATCGCCGGCATCAGTGCCCTCACCTCGCGCAGCTACGAAGGCATGTCGGTGGTGGTGATTGAGTTTCAACTCCACATAGACGGCCGCAAAGGCGCTGACGATGTGCGCGAAAAAGTGGCCTCCATTCGCCCTACCCTGCGCGACGATGTGAAAGAACCGAAGGTGCTGCGCTTTGACCCCTCCAGCCGCGCCATTTGGTCACTGGCTGTGGTGCCTGAAACACCACAAGGCGGCAAGCCACTGTCAGCCGTCGAGCTAACCAATTGGTCAGACCAAGTTTTGAAGAAACGACTTGAGAACGTACGCGGCGTAGGCTCGGTGTCGTTGGTGGGCGGCACCAAACGCGAAATCAATTTGTATTTGAACCCGCAAGCCATGGAGTCGCTCGGCATCAGCGCCGACCAAGTGGTGAACGCCGTCAAAACCGAAACCCAAGACTTGCCCGTGGGCAGCTTGCGCTCATTGCAGCAAGACCGCGTGATTCAAATCCAAGGCCGCATGTTGCGTCCTGAAGACTTTGGCCAAATCATCGTGGCGCGAAAGAACACCACGCCGATTCGTCTCAACCAAGTGGCCACCGTGAATGACGGCGCGCAAGAGGTAGAGAGCTTGGCGCTGTACAACGGCCAACGCACGCTGTTGATGACGGTGCAAAAAGCGCAAGACGAAAACACCATTGACGTGATTGACGGCCTCAACAAAACCGTGGCCGAAATGAAAGCGCAGCTGCCACCAGGCATCCGCTTAGAGCAAGTGCAAGACGGCTCGCGCCCCATCCGCGTGGGTGTGGCCAACGTGCGCCAAACACTCATTGAAGGCGCGTTGTTGACGGTGCTGATCGTGTTCTTGTTTTTGAACTCGTGGCGCTCTACGGTCATCACGGGCCTCACGCTGCCCATTGCCATCATCGGCACGTTTTTGTTCATGTACATCTTTGGTTTCACCATCAACATGATCACGCTCATGGCTTTGTCGCTGTGCGTGGGCTTGTTGATTGACGACGCCATCGTGGTGCGCGAAAACATCGTGCGCCATGTACAAATGGGCAAAACGCCCTACCAAGCTGCGATGGACGGCACACAAGAAATTGGCTTAGCCGTGCTGGCCACCACGCTGTCGATCGTGGCGGTGTTTTTGCCCATTGGTTTCATGGGCGGCATCATCGGCAAGTTCTTCCACGAGTTTGGCATCACCATCGTGGCTGCGGTGCTCATCTCGATGTTTGTCAGCTTCACGCTCGACCCCATGCTCTCGTCCATCTGGCATGACCCGACCATTCACGCGCATGGCGAACACGGCCACTCCAATGCGTTTTACGACCGCACGATTGGCCCGATCACCACTTGGTTTGAGAGCACCACAGACAAGCTAGTGGCCTTGTACCAACGCATCTTGAAATGGGCCTTGGCGCACAAACGTGCCACCGTGGCCTTAGCCATTGGCACCTTTGCGTTGAGCATCTTCATGGTGCCGCTCCTAGGCACCGAGTTTGTGCCCAAGGCAGACTTCTCGGAAACCACGGTCAACTTCTACACGCCTGTCGGCTCGTCACTCGAAGTCACTGAAGCCAAAGCCCAGCAGGTTGAAGCCATCATCCGAGAGTTCCCCGAGGTGCGTTACACCTTGTCGACCATCAACACGGGCGCTGCGAACGGGAAAATTTACGCCAGCATTTACATCCGTTTGGTTGATCGCAAAGACCGCAAACGCAGCGTGGACACAATGTCGGCCACCCTGCGCGAGCGCCTGCGCCAAGTGCCAGGCATCACTGTCACGCATGCGGGCTTGCTTGATGCGGTAGGCGGCAACAAGCAAGTGGAGTTCTCGCTGCAAGGCAGCGACTTGCGCGAACTAGAGCGCTTGACCACAGAGGCCATGGACAAAATTCGCAACATCCCCGGCTTGGTCGATTTGGACTCCAGCGTGAAGCCCAACAAGCCCACGATTGAAGTGAAGGTGCAGCGCGAGGCGGCCAACGACCTCGGCCTGTCTCTGGGCGCGATTGGCAATCAGCTGCGCATCTTGGTGGCAGGCTCCACCGTCACCAATTGGCGTGCCGCTGATGACCAAACCTATGACGTGAATGTGCGCTTGGCCCCCAACGCCCGCAACGCCATGCAAGACCTAGAGCGCCTGCCCTTCACTATCGGCACCAATGCCGACGGCAGCCCCCGCGTGGCGCGCTTGAACCAAGTCGCCAAAGTGGAAGAAGGCACAGGCCCCAACCAAATCAACCGCCGCGACCTGATGCGCGAAGTGGCCATCAACGCCAACGTGTACAACCGCTCAGCAGGTGAGGTGTCGGGCGACATTCGCAAAATCATGGACGGCATGCAACTGCCCCCAGGCTACCGCTACCAATTTGGCGGCTCCACCAAAAACATGGCCGAGTCGTTTGGCTACGCCATCTCGGCCTTGGTCTTGGCCATCGTGTTCATCTACATGATTCTGGCCAGCCAGTTCAAAAGCTTCTTGCAGCCCATGGCCTTGATGACCGCTCTGCCCCTCACCCTCATTGGCGTGGTGCTGGCTTTGCTGATGTTTGGCTCGAGCTTGTCGATGTTCTCCATCATTGGCGTCATCATGTTGATGGGCTTGGTCACCAAAAACGCGATTTTGTTGGTCGACTTTGCCATCCGTTCGCGTGAACCCCAAGAGCAGCCAGATGGCGCCATCAAACCAGGTCTGAGCCGCCACGATGCCCTGTTGCTGGCCGCTGAAGTGCGTTTGCGCCCCATTTTGATGACCACGTTGGCCATGATTTTTGGCATGGTGCCCTTGGCCTTCGCACTGTCCGAGGGCTCTGAACAGCGCGCGCCCATGGGCCAAGCCGTGATTGGCGGGGTCATTACCTCGTCCCTGCTTACTTTAGTCGTCGTGCCGGTGGTGTACTGCTATTTGGACGATTTGGCCGAATGGATGAAGCGTAAATGGTCGTCAGGCTCTGACAGCCCCGCCCGTTAAAATTTTGCCCAGCTTTAATTGAACGCAACTGAACGATTTCGGAGTTTTGAGATGAATACCCAACAAGCCCGCTTCAACATGGTCGAACAACAAATCCGCCCTTGGCAGGTGCTCGACCCCCAAGTGCTGACCGTGTTGTCCAACGTGCAACGCGAACTGTTCGTGCCACAGGCTTACCAAGCCATGGCCTACACCGACACCGACATCCCCTTGGGCCACGGCGAATTCATGGCGCCTCCCCGTGTGGCTGCGCGTTTGATGCACGACTTGCACCTCACTGGCACTGAGAAAGTCTTGGAAATTGGCACAGGAAGCGGCTATATGGCGGCTCTGTTGGCAGGCCGCGCCCAACGTGTGGTGAGCTTGGAGATCAACCCTGAGTTGGCCAGCAACGCCCGCAACAACCTGCAACGCGCTGGCATCACCAATGTGGATGTGCGCGTGGCCGACGGCAGCACTGGTGCTTCAGGCGATGCCCCGTTTGACGCCATCGTGCTCGGCGGCTCAGTGGCTGAAGTGCCGCAAGCTCTGCTGAAACAAATCAAAGTCGGTGGCCACCTGCTGGCCATCGTCGGCCACGACCACGTCATGGCAGCCACACTGTTCACGCGCACCGCTGACGCTTCTTGGAGCAGCAAAGCTTTGTGGGACCACACCGCCCCACGTTTACAAGGCTTTACAGAGCCCACCCGCTTCAAGTTCTAAAAGCGCGGCATGATTGACCAAGTCCAACCTGCGCAGTTGCAAGACTGGATCGCATCCCAAGCACCCAACGGCACGACCGTGGTGCTGGATGTGCGTGAAGCCTGGGAAATCCAAACCGCCTGCGTGACCGCGCAAGGGTTTGAGCTGGTGAAGATTCCCATGCACACCATCCCACCTCGCATTGCTGAGCTCGACAGTGATCAACCCATTGCTGTGTTGTGCCACCACGGTGGCCGCAGCATGCAAGTGGCCGCGTTTTTGGTGCAACAGGGCTTTAGCCATGTGGCCAACATCGCGGGTGGGATCAATGCTTGGTCGTCGCAAGTGGATGCCTCTGTGCCCACATATTGATTTTTGAAAGAACTGAATGTCTCTCTCTCGCACTGTGTTTCGCACCCTTCCCCTGACCGCTGCAATGGTTTTGGCTTTTGCATCCAGCGCCAAGGCTCAAAGCTTGGTGGAGATGTTCGAAGCAGCGCGTGGCTATGACGCAGGTTTTATTTCTGCCAAAGCACAGTTTGAAGCAAACTTGGCTAAAGCCAATCAAACGCTGGGCGGCATCTTGCCCAATATTGCGTTGTCGGCGAGTGCGACGCGGACTTACTCTGATGTCCGCTATGACAACCCAGCACAGCAACCCAATCCTTTTGTGAATCCTCGCCTCTATGGCACAGGGTCTGCGGCAGTGACGCTGAGTCAACCCATTTACCGCCCAGCGGCTTGGGCCGCTTATCGCCAAGGCGGACATTTGTTGCAACAAGCCGCAGCTCAATACGAAGCCGCTGAACAAGACTTGTTGGTTCGTGTGTCACAAGCCTACTTTGATGTGCTCACCAGCGAAGACAACTTTCAGTTGTTGCAAGCACAAAAGAAAGCTGTAGATGAACAGTTGGCCTCTGCCAAACGCAACTTCGAAGTCGGCACTGCCACCATCACAGGCGTGCGTGATGCGCAAGCACGTTTTGACTTGGCCAGTGCTCAAGAAATTGCCGCTCAAAACGATTTGCGCATCAAACGCTTGGCTCTAGATTTGGCTGTGGGTTTGAGCAACGCTCAGCCCAAACGATTGGCAACGAACACCAAACTTATTGCACCCCCGACAGAAGATATGGCGACATGGGTCACGCAATCAGAAACTACCAGTCCTGCCGTACGCCAAGCACAACTAGGGCTAGAGATTGCTTCACTTGAGGTCAACAAAGCTAACGCTGGCCATAAACCCACGATTGATGCGCAAGTGTCCTACGCTGGCGTACGTAACGATGGTGGTAACTCAGTCACTGGAACCAGCACACACGTGCTTGCGCCATCTGCTGCCGTCGTACTGAACGTTCCCCTATTCGCTGGCTTCAGCACCATGTACAAAGTCAAAGAAGCGGTGGCCTTGGAAGACAAAGCCCGCTCAGACTATGAAAACGCACGCCGTGCCACAGCACAAGCCACACGCACCGCTTACTTTGGTTTGGTTGCAGGCCTGAGCCAAGTCAAGGCGTATGAAGCAGCAGAGGCTTCTAGCCAAAGCGCATTGGATGCCAACAAACTGGGTTACTCAGTGGGTGTGAACATCAACATCGATGTGCTGAACTCGCAAAGCCAGCTCTACCAAACCAAGCGTGACTTGGCCAAAGCACGCTACGACGTGTTGGTGACGAACTTGAAGTTGCGCCAAGCCGCTGGCACGTTGACGCCTGCAGACTTGCAGCCGATCAACGATTTGCTCGCACCTTAATTGTTTTTTAAATACGGCAGCAGCGCCTGAGCCGTGCGCTGTGCAGCGCCACGGTGCGCTTGTGAAAATGCCATGCACGCTTGCACATGTGCATTTTCATCAGGGCCAGACCTCACCATTTGCAAAGCAGTCGTCACGGCTTGCGCCATGTCTTGCACGCGCAAAGCTGCGCCCGCTTCCTCGGCCAACTGAGCCGCTTCTGCAAAGTTGAACGTGTGTGGCCCCATGATGACGGGGCAACCACAGGCCGTGGATTCAATCAGGTTTTGACCACCCAGGGGCGCAAAGCTGCCACCCAGCAAAGCGGCATCGGACAGGCCGTAATACAAAGCCATTTCGCCCAGCGAATCACCCAACCAAATGGTGTTGACATCGTCTTGTTGTTCGGCATCTGGCCCATCTCTCCATTGGCTGCGGCGTGACACATTCCAGCCTCGCTCCGCGATCAATGCAGCCACTTCATCAAAGCGTTGCGGATGACGCGGTACGACCAACCAATGCACGGCATGGATGTGGTCTTGGTGATCACGTGGCACATTTTTCAAGGCTTGCAGTGTGTCCAGCCACATGGCCTCTTCGCCTTCGCGTGAACTGGTGAACAGCACCACAGGACGTTTGAATTTTTGCTTCCACACCAAAGCGGTTGCCAACTGTGTGGCATCTGGCTTGGCATCAAATTTCAAATTACCCAGCACCCCATCCACTTTGGCACCCAGGGTCTGCAAGCGTTCGGCATCGGCCATCGTTTGTGCCAGCACAGCTGATAGACCTTGGTACGCAGGCCTCGACAACCATGACAAGCGCAGCCCTTGATGCATGCTTTTTTCGCTCATGCGCGCATTCACCAGTACCAGTGGCACACGGGCCTTGTTGCACTGCGCCACCCAGGTGGGCCACAACTCGGTTTCTAAGATGATGCCCACACGCGGTTTGAACTGCGTCAAAAAACGTTGCACAACAGCAGGCGTGTCCCACGGTTGCCACACTTGCACATCGCCTGCTTGCAACAAGCTCACACCTTGCGCACGCCCTGTGGCTGTGCCGTGTGTGAGCAAGATGCGAATGCCAGGCTGCACCGCACGCAATGCTTGCAACAGCACGGCAGCAGCGCGTGTTTCGCCCAAAGACACGGCATGCACCCACACGTAGCCGCCATCAGTGGGAGCTTGCGTGTAATGACCAAAGCGTTCGTCAATGGCCTGTAAATAGCCTGCCTCTTCACGACCACGGCGTTGCAGCTTGCGACGCAACAAAGGCTGCAGTGCCCACATGGCCGCGCTGTAAATTTGCCGCATCACGGTGTTGAGCCCTCGGTGTGCAAGCACGCTTGCCACGCTTCCCACACGGCATCCACGCTAGGCGTGGGGCAATCGACCACGCTGCGCTGACGTGTCAAACCTTCGGGGCCTGTGCGCCATGCGGTGTCGAAGTTGTAAATCTGAACATGAGGCAAATCGAGTGCCACAGCGATGTGACTCAAACCGCTGTCCACACCAATCACCCCCGTGCATTGCGCCATCTCGGTGGTGAGCTGGTCCAGCGACAAGCGGGGCCACACCGCCGCGCCCAGCAGCATCTCTGCCATGGCTTCGCTGCGCAGGCGTTCTGCTTCGTTGCCATGGGGCAAAGCCACATCAAAGCCTTGCTGTTTCAAACGCAAACCTAGGTCATGCCAATGCGACAAGGGCCATTCTTTGTCAGCACGCGATGTGCCATGCACCAAAGCGACCAAAGGCTTGCGCTGCGTTGTCGCTTGGCCCAAGCCATAGTTCACATGCGCAGGCACGTCGTAGCCCAAGGCTTTGGCGCACAGCACGCGGCCACGCTCCACCGCATGGATGTGCGGCGTGATGGGCACGGCCACATCGGCCACCCAGCGTGTGGGGCGTTCGTAACCTGAACCGTCAGTGCGATTGGCCAAGGCGTATCGTTTGCCGCCTTTGGATTTGCGTGCCAGCCATGCCACCCAAGCTGACTTGGTCAGACCTTGTAAATCGAGGATGACGTCATACGTCTCTTGCTGCAAATCGGCTTTGAAGGCGTCCCACTCGGTACGTGTATGCGCACGGGTATCGGCTTTGAAATACGCTTTGCGCCAGCGGCGCAGGTCACAGGGAATCACACGGTGCACCGCCGCGCATCGTGCAGCCAAAGGTGCAAAGCCACGTTCCACCACCCAATCAATTTGGGCATTGGGAAACGCAGCTTGAATGTCCATCACCGCCGGCATGGCGTGCACCACATCGCCCAGTGACGAGAGCTTGACGATGAGCACCTTCAACGGTGCTTGTCGGTCATGCAAGGCGAAGCTCAATGCGCGGCCTCTTGAAACTTCGCATCAGGCTTGACGCGACGCAACAGCGCCAGCATGTCATGCTCAATGCGGTCCAGTGCGGCTTGGGTCTGGCCTTCAAAACGCAACACCAGCACAGGCGTGGTGTTGGATGCGCGAATCAAACCAAAGCCATCAGCCCAGTCGATGCGCAGGCCATCAATCACACAAGCCTCAGGCTTGAACTCGGGCGAAGGCAAGGCTTCGCTAGACATGATGTGTTGTAACTCAGCGCTCAAACGGTGTGGCTCGCCTTCGGCGCAGCCCACGTTCAACTCAGGGGTTGAGAAGCTGGTGGGCAAAGCATTCAGCACCGCATTCGCATCGGGGCTGCGGCTGACGATTTCAAGCAAGCGGCAACCGGCATAGGTGCCATCGTCAAAACCAAACCAACGCTCTTTGAAGAAGATGTGGCCACTCATCTCGCCGCCCAAAGGTGAATCAACTTCTTTCATCTTGGCTTTGATGAGCGAGTGACCTGTTTTGAACATCAAGGCTTGACCGCCTGCTGCGCGAATGGCGGGAGCCAAACGCTGTGAGCACTTCACATCAAACACAATCGCGCCACCTGGCACGCGAGACAACACGTCTTGTGCAAACAAGGTCATTTGACGATCAGGGTAAATGGTTTCGCCGTCTTTGGTGACGATGCCCAAACGGTCGCCATCGCCGTCAAAAGCCAAGCCTAATTCAGCACCTGTGGTCTTCAATGTCGCGATGACGTCTTTCAAGTTCTCAGGCTTGCTGGGGTCTGGGTGGTGGTTGGGGAAATTGCCATCCACTTCACTGAAGAGTTCAATCACGTCGCAGCCCAAGGCGCGGAAGATGCCAGGCGCTGTCGCACCTGCAATGCCGTTGCCGCAATCGACCACCACTTTCATGGGGCGGCTCAGCCGCACATCGCCCACGATGCGGGCCACATAGTCGGCGGTCACATCGACTTGCTTGATGCTGCCGCCTGCTTTGAGCGTCCAGCTTTCGGCTTGCATGATGTCGCGCAAGCCTTGAATTTCGTCACCATAAATGGCTCGGCCACCGAGGACCATTTTGAAACCGTTGTAGTCCTTGGGGTTGTGACTGCCCGTGACTTGAATCCCGCTTTTGCACAGCGTGCTGGCAGCGAAATACAACATAGGGGTGGTCACCGCGCCCACGTCAATCACTTGCACGCCTGCGGCGACCAAGCCACGCATCAGCGCTTCAACCAATGATGGGCCGCTCAGACGACCATCACGGCCTACGGCCACGGTGGTTTCACCGCATGCGGCAGCGTGTGTACCAAAGGCTTGGCCGAGGGCTTCGGCCACTTCGACATTGAGGGTGGTGGGAACGACACCGCGGATGTCGTAGGCTTTGAAGATAGAGGCGTTGACTTGCATAGTGATCAGATTGTAGAGAGCCCAACACGGCTTTCTAGAGCCTACTATGATGATCTAACACCAACCCCTCCAACACCTTCTTGTGCCTGCAACACCACCTCCTCGCATCTTTCAAAGCCACAGCACATCACCCTTAGGCGATGTGCTGCTAGCCGCTACCGAACAAGGTTTGGCAGGCGTGTGGTTTGTCCACCGTCAAGAACACATGCCCGACAGCCGCCAGTGGACGACCGATGAAGCACGCCCCATCTTGAGGGCCGCTGCCCAACAACTGCACGAATACTTTTCAGGTCAACGCCAGAGCTTCGATCTGCCGCTGCAACCCGCGTGGGGCACACCGTTTCAACGTGCCGTGTGGCAAGCCTTGCAGCGCATCCCCTATGGCCGCACCAGCACCTATGGCGACATTGCACGCGACATTGGCAATCCCAAGGCCGTGCGTGCTGTGGGCGCAGCCATTGGGCAAAACCCACACAGCATCATCGTGCCCTGCCATCGCGTGGTGGGGGCCAACGGATCGCTCACAGGTTTTGCGGGGGGCTTAGACCGTAAACAACATTTGCTGCACCACGAGGCCACGCACGCATGACCGATCGTCATTTGCATTGGCGCGAGTGGGTGCCCGACTTTGTGCTGCTGGCCGTGCTGTGGGGTTCATCGTTTTTGTTCATGCGCGAAGGGGCCCATGAATTTGGCCCCTTCCCCACATCGTGGGTACGCGTCACCTTGGCGGCACTCATCCTCACGCCCGTGCTGGTGTGGCGCAGAGAAGTGCCCATACTTGTCGTGTACTGGCGTCAGGCCATGTCAGCTGGCGTGCTCAATGCAGGCATCCCGTTTGCCTGCTATGCCTATGCGCTGATGCACATCAACACAGGCCTCACGTCTATCTTGAATGCCACCACGCCATTGTTTGGCGCACTCATCGCTTGGTTTTGGTTGGGTGACAAACTCAATGCCATGCGCGCCTTGGGATTGGCGCTGGGCTTCACAGGTGTGGTGCTGTTGGCCAGCGATGCGCCGGGCGGTATCTCGTTCAAGGATGGCGGCTCAGGGCTGGCTGTGGCCGCTTGTTTGGTAGCCACGTTTTGCTACGGCATCTCGGGCAGCTTCACCAAACGCTATTTGCAAAACGTGCCCTCTTTGGTGACCACCACTGGCAGCTTGTGGGGTGCCAGCTTGGGGCTGGGCATTCCAGCCTTGCTCACATGGCCCGACGCAGCCCCCAGCTTGCACGCATGGGCCGCGCTTGGTATTGCTGGCCTGCTGTGCACAGCCTTGGCCTATGTGCTGTTCTTTCGGTTGATGACCCGCACTGGCCCTGCACGCGCCATGACCGTCACCTACCTGATTCCCGTGTTCGCCAATTTACTAGGCGTGATCTTTTTGGATGAGATCGTCACCCATTGGATGATGGGCTGCGCGGTGGTCATCGTTGCGGGCACAGCTTTGGCATCAGGGTTGGTTGGACGAAAATAAACAACCACGACGCACACAAGCCTGTTACATTACTTGATCGCTTTAGTCGACTTCTAGCACGCTACCTCTACCTAGCGCGTGCCAGCCCCTTAGCAAAGGGGCGTTTTAAGTAAATTCCCACTTCTACGCGTATTTCCAACCAGTGCCAACTGCACTGCTTTTTGTCGTTCTATTTTTAAGATTTTCATGATTCCAGCTATTCAACCCCAACATATATTCATCACGCTTGGCAAATACCGCATCGCTGCCTGCCCACGTGCCCTACCCAGCGGCCGTTTTGCCGCACAAGTCTCAGTGGCCAGCGGTCAAGGCAGCGCCAGCACGGCACGCATCATGTGCTTCATTGATGACTTTGCCACCCACGATGACGCGGCCCAATATGCATTGGCCCAAGGCATGGACTGGGTCAACGACGTCAAACCAACGCATTGATGCCCATTGCTTATCAAAAAACAACCATAGTCTTTACATAACTTAGCCGTCGCAACACAGACACAAAGAGACGCAGGGCTTACACTTTTCGAAACTTGAAATTCATGTCAAGTTGAAAGACGCACATGCGCAATCTCCACGCAGGTCAACCGCTCATCACCGATGAAGAGCTCCATGCTCTCAGGGGGGAGGATGTGCCTGTTGTGTCCAACACCGATGCGTGGTTCAAGTACCGCAATTTATTTTTGCTGGTCGTGGTGATCTCTCAAGTCGTCAAACTGCTGTTCTTCTCACACTTGGCCCTTGGCAACTTTGAAATAGGCAAGCTCGATCCACTGGCGTTTGAACACTACCTCGTGTTTCGCGCCTGCTTCGTACTCACCATCAGCGCGATTTACCTCTTTAGCTATTTGAAAGATTGGTATTTCGAAAAAGTCTCACTGCTGTATGTCGGCATTGCCCTGACCGCATTGGTCATGGACTACTTCAATGCCTATGTGTATCTGAGCGAATCCCCCATGCAGTGGATGACTGGTTTGATTGCCTTGCGATTTTTAGCCGTTGGATGTTTGCTACTCAACGCCCTCAAAGCGAAACAAGCGCCAGCCATGCCTCGCCACTTGTGGTCTTGATGATTGGGACGTAAAAAAGGCCTTGGAACCAAAGTTCCGAGGCCTTTTTGTTTGACTCAGCGCTAGGATGAGTCAAAAGATCTGCAGGGTTTAGTAACCGCCGCGACCGCCACCACCGTAGCCGCCACCACCTGAACGGTCACCGCCGCCGTAGCCGCCACCGCCTGAGCGATCGCCACCACCGTAGCCACCGCCACCTGAACGTGGAGGACGTGGCTCCATTGGGCGTGCTTCGTTCACAGTGATGCTGCGACCACCCAATGATTGACCATTCATGCCTTCGATCGCAGCTTGCGCTTCGGCATCGCTGCCCATTTCGACGAAGCCGAAACCTTTTGAGCGGCCTGTGTCACGCTCCATCATGACTTTGGCACTGGTAACAGAACCGAATTCACCGAAAGATTGCTCGAGGTCGCCATCGCGAACCGTGTATGGCAGATTGCCGACGTAAAGTTTATTGCCCATGAGGACTCCTTGAATACATTAAAAAAGCGATGGGG
>Ga0213920_1000128_pt1 | contig 79449 bp, 71 predicted proteins | sample McNCre1117MG_FD_161054 | JGI IMG/M metagenome (GOLD analysis project Ga0213920, IMG submission 161054) | Freshwater microbial communities from McNutts Creek, Athens, Georgia, United States - 11-17 MG | ecosystem: Environmental > Aquatic > Freshwater > Creek | place: USA: Georgia | collected...
GCTGCTCGTAGGTACGAGGAGTTGGACCGTGGGAGACCCAACCGCCACGCATCTGTGGAGCACGGAGGCTACCCTGACGAGCGCGACCGGTTCCCTTCTGCTTGAAAGGCTTCTTACCGGTACCCGATACCTCAGCGTGACGCTTGGTGCTCTGGGTGCCCTGGCGAGCTGCAGCAAGCTGCGCTACTACTACCTGGTGGATCAGTGGGATGTTTGCCTGGACGTCGAATAGGTCGTCTGGAAGCTCGGTGGTACCGGCCTTCTTACCCTTTACGTCGAGAACGTCGATGTTTGCCATCTGGGTTACGCTCCCTTAACTGCGTTGCGGACGAATACTAGAGATCCCTTAGGACCTGGTACAGCACCCTTTACAAGAAGCAGACCGCGCTCGGCGTCTACAGCGTGAAGGGTGAGGTTTAGGGTGGTCACGCGGTCCGAGCCCATGCGGCCGGCCATGCGGGTTCCCTTGAAAACGCGTCCTGGGGTGGTGGTAGCACCGATCGAACCAGGCTTACGGTGGTTGCGGTGTGCACCGTGCGATGCACCAACACCCGAGAAGCCGTGGCGCTTCATGTGACCGGCGAAGCCCTTACCCTTGCTGGTGCCGACTACGTCGATCTTTGCGCCAACCTCTAGAAGGTCAACGCCCAGCTCCTGGCCAACTTCGTAAGACGAAGCGTCAGCGGTGCGGATTTCGGTGAGGTGACGACGAGGGGTTACGCCTGCCTTAGCAAAGTGACCGCCAGCTGGCTGGTTGACCTTGCGTGGGTCGATCGCACCGTAGGCAACCTGAACGGCGTTGTAGCCGTCGGTCTCTAGGTTCTTGATCTGGGTAACGATGTTCGAGCCGGCCTCGATAACGGTTACAGGGATGAAACGGTTGTTCTCGTCCCAAACCTGGGTCATGCCAAGCTTCTTGCCTAGCAGGCCTTTTACAATCTTGTTTTCGGTAGACATTCTGATCCTTAGAGCTTGATCTCGATGTTGACGTCTGCCGGGAGGTCAAGACGCATCAGGGAGTCAACAGCCTTTGGAGTTGGATCGATGATGTCGATTACACGCTTGTGGGTGCGCATCTCGAAGTGCTCGCGGCTGTCCTTGTACTTGTGAGGGGAACGGATTACACAAACCACGTTCTTCTCGGTTGGCAGAGGCACTGGGCCTACAACGGTCGCACCGGCACGAGTAACTGTGTCGACGATCTTGCGAGCCGAAGTGTCGATGACCTCGTGGTCATACGACTTAAGTCGAATGCGGATTTTCTGTGCCGCCATCTTGACTCTCTTTCGTTTCACACCGATGGCCGTTTGGCCAGCGGACGCTTTAGTAGCACTACTTAAGTTGCACCACTTTTTTGTTTTCAAATCCCCCGGAATACACACCTCAATGTTTGAGGGGTAGGAACCCGGAGGGGTACTGCTCTTCCCACCCACGCGCTCGGGCGTGTCGGCTAAAAAACCGACGCACACAACCACGATTTGGATGGATACACTTTTGTTCTTGCTGCGGCCGGCCCCACCTTTGGTGGTTCACTTTGCCTGCAGTGCCGCGTGCAAGAAAGCACGCAAATTTGCGAACTTGTCTATTCTGCCAGTATTTACCGTGTCATTGCAAGTTTTTATTGGGCCAATAAGTAAAGTTCTGGCTTTTCACCCAAAACCCTTGTTTCCGTGCCCACGCTGTCGGGCGTTTCGCGGATTTAGGGATCGATTGCTGGTTAGCTGGCCTCGGGTTTAGCCCCTGATGAATGCCGCCATCGAATCCAAGGTTTCGCTTGCACCTGGCATCTTGGTGGGGTCGAAGTTGAGGTATCCGTGGCCGGTACCGTCCTCGGTGCGCACCTGCACGGCAACACCCGCGGCAGCCAAGTCCGCTGCCCACTTCTCGCCACCGGTGCGCAGTGGATCGTTGTCGGCGTTGATGATGAGGAAGGGCGCCTGGCCGGCGAGGTCTGGGCATTCGCCTGGGAAGCAGTGGTGCTCATCGGTGGCTGGCGAGTAGTTCTCAATCTGCTCTAGCAGCCAAGGGTTGTGCAGCACCATGAAGTTGTCGCCTAACGGGCCCTCGGCGCCCATCTTGGCGAGCTTTGGCTCTGTGTGTGCCGGCGATACGCTGTGAGCCACCGGATAGATGGGTAGCACACCAGCCAGCTGGATTCCGGCATCGCGCGCCATCAGCGCCAGCGAACCAGAAATACAGGCTCCGGCACTGGCACCGCCCACGAATACCCGGTTAGCGTCGGCGCCAAGCTCGGTCGCATGAGCCATAGCCCACTTGAGGGCGTCAAAGGCATCGATCTGCGGAATGGGGAATCGGAGCTCGTCGTTGGCCTTGCGATAGTCCACCGAGATGACCACCGCGTTGGCTCGGTGGGCCACCTCATAGCCCGGGTAAATGGATTCGCCCATGTTGTAGCTGCCGTGCACGAATGCGCCGCCGTGGTACCAGACGAAGAGCGGTCGCGGTGAGGCCGATGGTGCCTCAGGGGTAAAGATCTTGACGGGAATACCCACCTGGGAGCCTTCGATCACGCGATCGATCACCACGACGGCAGGGCGGTCGTAGGCGGCTAGCTGCTCCTGCTCCCGCTTCATCATCTCGGCGAATCGTGGCGATGGGCTACTTGGCAATGCTGGCGATGGTGACATTAGAACTCCACTTCAGGCGAGGCCTCGTCGCCTCCATTTCACACTATCCAAAATGGGTTGAGCGCAATCATCAGGAATAACGATTCTCCCCTGCTTAATGGCGATGACTGTGGCGCGTTATCTGGGCACAATCGCCAATAGTGTGAATAGGTACCGGTCTAGCCGGACTCACGCCAGCTGCCAAGTCAAAGGTGACGCATGTACCCCAGCCCAATCGTCCACGGATTCAACCCAGACCCATCGATTCTTCGCGTTGGCGAGGACTATTACCTGGTCAATTCCACCTTCGAGTACCAGCCCGGCATCCCGGTGCACCACTCGCGCGACTTGCAGACCTGGACCAAGATTGGCCACGTAGTTACCCGTGCCAACCAGGCCGACCTGACGAACACCCCAACCCAAGGTGGCGCTTGGGCACCGGTTCTTAGACAGCACGACGGTAAGTTCTATGTGGCTGTTACCTATATGTTTGACAACCGCACCATGATTTACAGCACTGATAATCCCGCTGGGCCTTGGAGCGACGGTGTCCGAGTTGACGTTAAGGGAATAGATCCTGACCTTGCCTGGGATGAAGCCGGCGATTGCTACCTAACTTGGTCTGGGGTGGACTCAGGAACCTTCCCCAACGGTCACCACGCGATTCGGCAAGTCAAGATAGACATCGTCACCGGCCAAGTTCTTGAAGCCGAGCGGTCGCTCTGGGAAGGCTCTGGCGGCATGTTCCCAGAGGGGCCTCACCTGTACAAGATTGATGACTGGTGGTATCTGCTCACCGCCGAGGGTGGCACTGACCGTGGTCACTTTGTAGCATTTGGTCGAAGTCGTAGTATTCGCGGACCATTCGAGAACAACCCCAACAATCCGGTGCTCACTGCCCGCAGCTCAAACTCTTCGGTGCAAAATAAAGGCCACGGCGACCTAGTGCAACTTTCAGACGGCAGCTGGGCCATGGTGTTTTTGGGAGTGCGGACCCGCGGCATTGCCAAGAATTACTCCCCTCTTGGCCGTGAAACTTTTATGACACCAATCAAGTGGGTTGATGGCTGGCCGGTGGGGCAAAATATCGAGGCTGATGAGCCCAACCAAGCTGCCGAGTTCAGCGACGATTTCCAGAGTGATTCGCTCGGCCTGGACTGGATTGGCGTGCGCCGATTCCCGCATGAGTTTGTTTCATTGGCGGCCGGCTCGGCAATGCTGCACGGTGAGGGACGCAGCATGGACCATTCACTGCCTACTTATCTTTGCAAGCGGCAACAGCGCTTGCTTGGCACCTTCACCGCCAAGTTGCGGATCGATGGCAAGGGCGGACTCTCCATCCGCTATAGCGAAGACGCACACTATGACCTTGAAGTAGCCGGTGGCACAATCTTGGCCCGCTTTAGAGTAATTGGAATCACCAGCGAAACGGCACCAATTTCGATTCCAGCGTCCTCAGAGCCAATCGAGTTGTACCTGCGATTCTGGCAGGCCGACACCGGTTTTGGCGCCACCCGCTTATCTCCCGACCAGATTGAGCTTGGCTACGTTGCCGCAGATGGCAAACAAGTTGCCGTGGCCACCTACGACGGCCGCTACCTAAGCAGCGAGGTTACCAGCTCGTTCACCGGCAGAGCGATTGGCGTCTACTGCGAAACCGGTGCCGTTCAAATCTTGGAAGTTACCGAACTGGCCTAGGCCAGGTGGCAAGCCGCCTTCGATTCGCCAATCTGGCGTAGCTCGGGAACCTCTACGGCACAGCGCTCGATGGAGATTGAGCAGCGGTTGTAGTAAGGGCAGCCCACCGATTCGCGTGGGGTCTGCATACTGAAGAGACTGGTTGCCGCGTTCTTGCGCTCCTGAAGCTCCAACCACTGCTTGCGGCGCTCAGCTTGTTCGGCTGGGCGTGGAACCGGAGCCGCCGCGATCAGTGACTTGGTGTACGGGTGCAGCGGGTTGGTAACCACAGCATCTGCCGGGCCCGTCTCCATAATTCGGCCACGGTACAAAACCACGATTCGGTCCGACAGGAAGCGCACCACATCGAGGTCGTGAGCGATGAACAGGAATCCAACGTCTTCGCTCTTAGCCAGATCTGCCAGCAGGTTAAGCACCTGTGCCTGAGTAGAAAGATCCAGCGCCGAAACAGGCTCGTCCAAGACAATCAGCTTTGGGTCCACGATGAGAGCGCGAGCGATTGCGATTCGCTGACGCTGGCCACCGCTGAAGTTGCGCGGCAGGCGGTCTACGGCATCGGCCGGAAGACCCACCTTGGTAAGCGCCTCGCGGGCCTTCTGCCAGGCAACGTCTTTGGCCATGCCCTCGATGCGCAACGGTTCAGTTAGTGTGTCACCGATTGACATGTCTGGATTGAGCGACGAGTAAGGGTCCTGGAAAACAACTCGCAGTTCTTTCGCGCTCGTCTTACGCGCCTTGAGCGAATCGTGTGTGATATCGCGCCCGAGGAAACGCACCGAGCCGGTGTGAGCCTTCTCGAGTCCGAGAATCGCTTTGCCGATGGTGGACTTACCCGAGCCAGATTCGCCAACCAGGCCGAGGGTCTCGCCAGGGGCGATCTCCAGGTGAATGTCGCTGACGGCTACGAAGGCGTGCTTGCCAGATCCGTAGCGCACCGAAAGGTTGTCGACCGAGAGCAGAGATTCTTTATTTGTAGTCATGTTTTCTGCTCCTGCTTAGTGACTTACCGTCAGGCCTAGTTGGCCGAGGCGGGCACACTGAACCGTGCCATTCTGGTGGGCCGGCTGAATTTCCAGTGGCTGACGGCACACGTCGGTGGCAAAAGCGCAACGATCGGCAAAGCGGCAGCTTGTTGACCAGGTTGCCGGAGCCGGAACGCTTCCTGGAATCGAGGCCAGGCGCTCTGGTCTGGCAACAGACTCCGGAATGTGAGGATCTGCACCCAGCAGTGCTGCGGTGTAGGGATGGGCAGGGTGATTGAGAACCTCATACACAGTGCCCGACTCGACTACCTGACCCGCGTACATTACGGCTACGTCATCGGCGATATCGGCAACCACACCCAGGTTGTGGGTAACCACAATCATGGACATGCCAAGATCGCGAACCAGCCCACGAAGCAGTTCCAGGATTTCGGCCTGGATGGTCACATCCAGCGCGGTGGTTGGCTCGTCGGCGATAAGAAGCTTAGGCTGGCCCGTTAGCGCCAGGGCAATCGCCACGCGCTGAGCCATGCCACCCGAGAGCTGGTGAGGATAGGACTTCATTACGCGTTCGGCGTTTGGAATGCCCACCTTGTTGAGCAAATCAAGGGCGATGCCCTTTGCCTCGGCCTTAGAAACCTTGCGCAGGCGAGCGATCTGGGTGGTCAGCTGGTTAGAGACACTGAACATAGGGTCCAGGGCCACCATTGGCTCCTGCGAAATGTAGGCCATTTCGTGACCTCTAATGGCGTTGAGTTGCTTCTCCGACCAGCCGGCAATGTTCCGGCCATTAAGGAAGACCGAACCCGAAGAAATCTGCACACCCTTTGGAAGCACACCAATTACCGAAAGCGCGGTCATGGTCTTTCCGCAGCCCGACTCACCAACGATGCCGAGAACCTTGCCTGGCATCAGCTTGAGTGAAACACCAGTTACTAACTCGTGGGCGCCGGCAACCTCAACCCTCAGGTCTCGAAGTTCCAGCACTGCGCCTTCATCTGCAGGCTTTGCTTCGAGAGACGGAGCCGCAGGGACCTTTCGCGCCACCGAGCGCAACAAGATGGTCATCGGCTTGGCCAAAGCTGGATCTCCGCCACCGATTGAATCGGCTAGATGGTTTGCGGCTAGTACCGTGACCAGGAGGATTAGGCCTGGAGGCACCATCATCCAAGGGAAGTCATAGATGTGCAGGTTGCCCTGGCCAATCATGGCACCCCAGCTTGCCTGAGGCTCTTGTGGGCCCAGACCAAGGAAGGCCAAACCGGCCTGCATCAGAAGCGAAACGGCAAACAACAGCGCAACCTGAACAGCAAGGAATCGGTAAAGCGCTGGCAGCACGTGGCGCACGTTTACCTGCCACGAACTTAGACCGTTCAGCCTGGCTGCCTCAACGTAGAGTCGCTGGCGGATAGCAATTGCCTGACCGATTAGCACTCGGTAGATAGCTGGAGCGATAAGGCAGCCGAAGAAGATCATTACTGGCTCGGTCTTGCTGCCCACGGTTCCGATAAGGGCCAGGAGCATTACGGTGGCTGGCAGTGCGAAAACGATGTCGGCAAAGCGACTGATTGTGTTCTCCACGCGACCGCGCTTTTCAGCAGCGAGTAGGGCCATTGGGATGCCGATTGCAAAGGCGGTGACCAGCGTCCACGCCGACGAATACAGGCTGAGCGATGCCGAGGAGAATAGGCGGCTGAAGATATCGCGTCCCAGGTCATCGGTGCCCATAAGGTGCTGCCAGCTTGGAAGCTGGAGTTCGGAGCCCGGGCCAGCCGCAGTTGGGTCGTATGGCAACCAAAGCTTGCCAAAGAGCGATCCAAAGATAAGGAAGACAAGCCAGAGTAGCGAAATAACTGCGCCCGGCTTGCGCATGTAAGGAGGGAATAGCTTCGAGATCATTTTCATCGGGTGCGAATCTTTGGGTTGAGGAACATAACCAGTAGCTCGGTGACCAGGTTGGTCACAACCACAACCAAGGTTGTGATCACTACGGTCACCTGGATGGCTGGGATGTCGTGGGTACCAATTGCACCTTGAGCATTTACACCCAGACCCGGAAGCACAAACAACTGCTCAATCATCACTGTGCCACCGAAGGTGAGCACAAAGTTGAGGCCGATCATGGCCACGATCTGCACGCTGGCAAAGCGAAGTGCGTGCACAAAAATGAGTCGCCAAGTTGGCGTGCCCATTGCGCGAAGGGTTCGTAGGTGCTCCTGCGAGATGGCATCGTAAACGGCTGCGCGGGTGTTGCGAGCCATGCCGGCTGCACCTGGAATTGCGATTGCCATGATTGGCAGAATGAGGCTCTGTGCCCAGCCAACCGGGTCGGATGTGAAGTCCACGTAGCCAGTGGCAGGGAATACCGGGTTGAGCACTGCAAAGATCAGGATTAGGAAAATTGCCAACCAGTATGGTGGCACCGAGAAGAAGATGTTGGATCCGGTGTTGATGATTCGGTCCACGATGCCGCCACGCACGGCTGCGATCACACCGAGGATTACACCAACGATTGCGACGACGATTACCGCACCGAAGGCAAGGCTGGCGGTCACCTGAAGACGAATCAACAGGTTTTGAGCGATTGGGCTTCCGTCAGCGTATGAGGTGCCGAAGTTGCCCTGCAGCAACTGAGCTACCCAGTCGATGAACTGAGTGATAAAAGGCTTGTGCCAGCCGATGCTCTCGTCGAATTTCCAGATGACCTCTTTGGTTGCTCCGAGACCCTTGACAACCTGGCCAGGGCTGCCCGGCATGAGGTGAACAAAGACAAAGCTGAGTAACCCCGCCAATAGAAGCGTCAGCACGCCCATCAGCAGGCGGTTGGCAATAAGCCTAAGAACCATTATGAGAACCTTTGAAAAGTTGATAGTGGGGGCGCTCTCGGAAGAGCACCCCCACCATCAGCGGCATTACTTGTTGCGAATGTCGATCAGTGTTGGCATGTTAGGGCTGGTGCTGTCCTTGCCCAATACTGGTGCCTTCAGGGTCTTGGTGTTGTAACCGGTGTAGCTGAAGCTCTCGCGGTAAGGCATGATCCATGCCTCGTCTACAAGGGCATCGTTTAGCGCCTTCAGGTTTGCATCATTGCCGTTTCCAAGCGCTGCACCGAGGGAGCCCTCAACTGCTGCGTTCTTGGTGTGCATGAAGTTTCCGAAGCCGTTCACCAGAACACCCGCTGCGAATCCAGCTGGTGCGGTGATGGTGGCGTTGAAGATACCGAATGCTTCAGAGCCTACGGCACCGAACAGTTCGCCGGTGTTAGCCGCGAGGTGCGACTTTAGGGTTACGCCAACCTTGGCCCACTGGGCTGCAAGAGCGGTGAAGAAGGCTGCCTGCGATGGGTCACCGTAGACGGTCTCTAGGGTTAGTCCGCTAACTCCGGCTGCGGTCAGCAACTGCTGGGCCTTGGCTGGGTTGTAGGCGTACTTGGTGTCTAGCGCTGCATCGAAACCAGGCTTGTTGCGTGGAATGTAGTTGGCAGTTGCGCGGTCGCCCTTGTACAGTGCATTGATTAGCGCAGTGCGGTCGGTTGCGTAAGAGAGTGCCAGACGCACGTTCTTGTCGCCTACAAGCGGCTTAGGACCTGGAGGGTTCTGTCCACCGTTCCAGAAGACCAGCATGTAGATGTTGCCACCAAGCGATGCTAGGCCAGCCTTGCGCGACTTGAGGAACGAAACGGTGCTGCCATCAACCTGGGTTGCAATGTCGATCTGACCGGTTGCAAGTGCGTTTGCACGAGCCTGGGCGTTGCTGATGATCTTGTAGGTCAGGCTGGTGTACTTGTAAGCCTTGGCGTTCCAGTACGAGTTGTTCTTAACCAGCTTGTAAGTATTGCCCTTGATGGTTCCCGCAGCCAGCTTGTATGGACCGCTGCCGTCTGGTGCCTTTGCAAGTGAGTTGCTAACTGCAGCCTGTGCACCACTAACGATCATGCCGGCTTCACCGATGAATAGGCTTGCGGCATTTGCCTGAGCCTTTGCAAAGGTAATCACTACGCTCTCGCCCGAAACGGTAACGCTCTTGATTTCAGAAGCGCCGCCCTTAACAAACTGCTGCAGCGATGGGTAGTCGGTGACCTTGTCCGAAGCGATGCGGTCCAGGTTTGCCTTGACCACATTGGCGTTAAGAGCGGTGCCATCGGTGAACTTCTGTCCAGAGCGAATGGTAAGGGTGAGGGTAAGGTTGTCAGCCGACTCGGTTGAGGACTGAGCCACACCCGGAGTCACGCCACCCTTGCCGTCTGGGTAGAACAGCGAGTCGTACAGGGACTCGAAGAAGAAACGCTGACCGGCAGCGTAAAGTTCTGGGTCGTAGCCCGAAGGGGCTGGGTCGGAGTCGTATCCGATAGTCAGGCTGGTTTTTGCTGCGGCGTTGGCCGGGGCGACTGTGCCCGATACCCCCACTGCTACAAGCGCGAATGCTGCAGCCGCAGCCGCAACGCGCTTGATTGATCCGTTAGTCATTGTCTCTCCTTGTGTGCTTCTTTGCGCTAGAGGTGGTGCATTCCCAAGCGGCATTGCACTCGGGTTAATCCCAACTTACTTGGCGGGGAAAGCCATTTGAACCCTAACGAAAATGCCATTTTGGATAGGTAGTATCCCCTGCCTTTCTAGTTATTGAAACGTTACATAGATGGACTTGGCCCAAACGTCGAAAAGTGCCGGCCGGCATGCAAAAAGGGCCCCAGCCGAAGCTGGAGCCCTTTTTCAATCTTGAGTAAGAAGACTTACTTGTTGATCTTTACAACGGTACCTGCACCTACGGTACGTCCACCCTCACGGATGGCGAAACGTAGACCCTCTTCCATAGCGATTGGCTGGATGAGCTCTACGGTCATCTCAGTGGTGTCGCCAGGCATAACCATTTCGGTGCCTGCAGGAAGGGTGATAACACCGGTCACGTCAGTAGTACGGAAGTAGAACTGTGGACGGTAGTTAGCGTAGAACGGGTTGTGACGGCCACCCTCATCCTTCGAAAGGATGTAGACGTTTGCGTCGAAGTTGGTGTGAGGGGTGATCGAGCCTGGCTTTACCAGAACCTGACCGCGCTCAACGTCTTCACGCTTGGTACCGCGAAGAAGTACACCAACGTTCTCTCCGGCCTCTGCGTAGTCGAGAAGCTTGCGGAACATTTCGATACCGGTAACGGTGGTCTTCTGCTTGTCGCGGATACCAACGATTTCAACTTCGTCGTTAACCTTGACCTGGCCGCGCTCTACCTTACCGGTAACAACGGTGCCACGACCGGTGATGGTGAAGACGTCTTCAACAGGCATAAGGAATGGCTTGTCGGTGTCGCGCTCTGGCTCTGGGATGAACTCGTCAACCGCGTCCATAAGCTTTGCAACCGACTCGCCCCAAGTTGCGTCGCCTTCAAGAGCCTTAAGGGCCGAAACGCGAACTACTGGAGCGTCGTCGCCTGGGAACTCCTGGCTGCTGAGAAGGTCGCGGACCTCAACCTCAACGAGCTCTAGGATTTCTTCGTCGTCAACCATGTCGCTCTTGTTTAGAGCAACAACGATGTAAGGAACGCCAACCTGGCGAGCAAGTAGAACGTGCTCGCGGGTCTGAGGCATAGGACCGTCGGTTGCAGCAACAACGAGGATCGCGCCGTCCATCTGAGCAGCACCGGTAATCATGTTCTTGATGTAGTCGGCGTGACCTGGAGCGTCTACGTGTGCGTAGTGGCGCTTCTCGGTCTGGTACTCAACGTGCGAGATGTTGATGGTAATACCGCGCTGCTTCTCCTCAGGGGAGTTGTCGATCTGGTCGAACGCGTAGCTAGCGTTTAGGTTTGGGTACTTGTCGTGAAGTACCTTGGTGATTGCCGCAGTCAAGGTGGTCTTACCGTGGTCAACGTGACCAATGGTACCGATGTTAACGTGCGGCTTAGTGCGCTCGAATTTCGCCTTTGCCATGATGTCCTCCTCAGGACTCGTAATAAATCATCGGACAGGGTTCTGCCCGAAGAGATCTTGGGTTTGTTTTATTTTACTTGATTAAGCCGTAGCGGTGAAACTACTACTCAGCCTTGTTCTTCTGGACGATCTCGTCTGCTACGGCGCGAGGTACTTCGGCGTAGGTTTCGAAAGTCATCGAGTAAACAGCGCGGCCCGAAGTCTTCGAACGAAGGTCACCAACGTAACCGAACATCTCCGACAGAGGAACCTGGGCACGGACAACCTTTACGCCCGAGGCATCTTCCATTGACTGGATCTGGCCACGACGGGAGTTTAGGTCACCGATGACGTCACCCATGTATTCCTCTGGGGTACGTACTTCTACTGCCATGATCGGCTCAAGAAGTGCAGGCTGTGCTAGACGAGCTGCTTCCTTGTAAGCGATCGAACCGGCAATCTTGAACGCCATTTCCGACGAGTCAACGTCGTGGTATGCGCCGTCAAGCAGGGTTGCCTTCACGCCAACTACTGGGTAACCGGCAAGAACACCTACCTGCATTGCGTCCTGGATACCTGCGTCTACCGAAGGGATGTACTCACGAGGAACGCGACCACCGGTAACGGCGTTTACGAACTCGTAGGTCTTGTCTTCGGTTACTTCCATAGGCTCAAGCTTGATCTGAACCTTAGCGAACTGACCAGAACCACCGGTCTGCTTCTTGTGGGTGTAGTCGTACTTCTCAACTACGCGCTTCAGAGTCTCGCGGTATGCAACCTGTGGCTTACCAACGTTTGCCTCAACCTTGAACTCGCGACGCATACGGTCTACAAGGATGTCAAGGTGGAGCTCGCCCATACCCGAGATAACGGTCTGGCCGGTCTCGTGGTCGTGCTCAACGCGGAAGGTTGGGTCTTCTTCGGCTAGCTTCTGGATAGCTAGACCTAGCTTCTCCTGGTCGGCCTTGGTCTTTGGCTCGATGGCAACATCGATAACAGGCTTAGGGAAGGTCATCGACTCTAGAACTACCTGGTTGTCTGGGTCACACAGGGTGTCTCCAGTGGTGGTGTCCTTTAGACCGATAACTGCGTAGATGTGACCAGCGGTTGCGCCGTCAACAGGGTTTTCCTTGTTGGCGTGCATCTGGAACATCTTGCCGATGCGCTCCTTGCGGCCCTTGGTCGAGTTGATGACCTGGGCACCCGAGTCGATGTGACCCGAGTAAACGCGAACGTAGGTTAGACGACCGAAGAATGGGTGGGTCATTACCTTGAACGCAAGAGCTGCGAATGGACCGTCTGCCTTAGGCTCGCGTACGATCTTCTCTTCTTCGTTGTCTGGGTTCGAACCAACGATTGCAGGTACGTCCAGTGGCGAAGGTAGGAAGTCGATAACGGCGTCAAGCATTGGCTGAACACCCTTGTTCTTGAAGGCAGAGCCACAAAGAACTGGGTAGATCTCCGATGCGACGGTCATCTTGCGGATGGCCTTCTTGATCTCGGCTACGGTTAGCTCTTCGCCAGCGAAGAACTTCTCCATAAGTGCGTCGTCCGACTCGGCAACGGTCTCTAGAAGTGCCTGACGGTACTCTGCGGCCTTTTCCTTTAGGTCGGCTGGGATCTCTTCGACGGTGTACTTGGCACCCATCTCAACATCTCCACGCCAGGTTAGAGCGCGCATCTCGATTAGGTCTACAACACCCTCAAAGGTGCTCTCGGCACCGATTGGAAGCTGAATAACTAGTGGACGTGCACCTAGACGCTTGATGATGGTGTCTACGGTGAAGTAGAAGTCTGCACCTAGCTTGTCCATCTTGTTGACGAAGCAGATACGAGGTACGTCGTACTTGTCTGCCTGACGCCATACGGTCTCAGACTGTGGCTCAACACCCTCTTTACCGTCGAAAACGGCAACTGCACCGTCGAGAACACGAAGCGAACGCTCTACCTCAACGGTGAAGTCCACGTGTCCTGGGGTGTCGATGATGTTGATCTGGTTCTTGTTCCAGAAACAGGTGGTTGCAGCCGAGGTAATGGTGATACCGCGCTCCTGCTCCTGCTCCATCCAGTCCATGGTGGCTGCACCATCGTGCACCTCACCAATCTTGTGAGTGATACCGGTGTAGAACAGGATTCGCTCGGTGGTGGTGGTCTTACCGGCGTCAATGTGAGCCATGATGCCGATGTTGCGAACCTTGTTCAGGTCGGTGAGCACGTCTTGTGCCACGGTTCCTCCGTATGTTTTTGAAAAAAGCGTCTAAAAGAAATAAGTACATCCGCCTGTTGAACCAGAGGTTAACAGGCGGATGTAGAAGTTATTACCAGCGGTAGTGTGCGAATGCCTTGTTGGACTCTGCCATCTTGTGAGTGTCTTCGCGACGCTTCACAGCTGCACCAAGACCGTTCGATGCGTCGAGGATCTCGTTCATCAGGCGGTCGGTCATGGTCTTCTCGCGGCGAGCCTTGGCGTACGAAACCAACCAGCGCATAGCTAGGGTGTTGGCACGGTGTGCCTTAACCTCAACTGGAACCTGGTAGGTGGAGCCACCAACACGACGCGAACGAACCTCTACGGTTGGACGGATGTTGTCTAGGGCCTTCTTCAGCAGTACAACTGCCTCTGCGCCCGACTTGTTCTTTGCACCCTCAAGTGCGCCGTAAACGATCTGCTCTGCGAGCGACTTCTTGCCGTCGAGGAGAATCTTGTTTACGAGCTGGGATACAACTGGCGAGCCGTATACAGGATCTGCTACGACTGGCTTCTTAGTTACTGGACCTTTGCGAGGCATTACTTACCCTTCTTTGCACCGTACTGGCTGCGAGCCTGCTTACGGTTCTTCACTGCCTGGGTGTCAAGAGCACCACGGACGATCTTGTAGCGAACACCTGGAAGGTCCTTAACACGACCACCACGAACGAGCACCATCGAGTGCTCCTGGAGGTTGTGACCCTCGCCTGGGATGTAGGCGGTTACTTCAATGCCGTTGCTTAGCTTGACACGAGCTACCTTACGGAGAGCCGAGTTTGGCTTCTTTGGGGTGGTGGTGTACACGCGGGTGCAAACGCCGCGACGCTGTGGGCTGGCCTTAAGCGCAGGGGTCTTGGTCTTGCTGACCTTAGCCGTGCGTCCCTTGCGGACCAACTGCTGAATTGTTGGCACTACTTCTCCTTTTAGAGCCCGCGCTGTTTTAGCGCGAGATTTTTCTTGCTTGCAAGCATCGGTGGCTAACTACTAAACAACAACTAAATGAGTAGTAAGTAGTGCTACCAGATTTTGGGGTGACCCGCCGGAGAGATCCTCGCGATTGGGGTACCAATAGTGTGCCTTAGCACACGCTTGGTTAAGCCTATCGCAAGACTCTCCGGCCGGTCAAATGGTTTTTCTAGTTCTCTTCTGCTTCAACCGGAGCTGCGTCGCCGCTGTAGCTCTCGATCGAAGTGAAACTGAGGTCGGTGTGGTTGAAGGTGCTGTCGAAATCGAAGTCATCGTTGGCAGTTGGGGTTGCCCAAATGCGGTTCGGGTACTTCTCGTTCTTGGCTTCTTCGGTGGCCTCAACAGTGATGTTGCGGTACTTGGCAAGACCGGTACCAGCTGGGATGAGCTTACCGATGATGACGTTCTCCTTGAGGCCAACCAGCTTGTCGGACTTGCGGTCCAGGGCTGCCTGAGTAAGAACTCGGGTGGTCTCCTGGAACGAAGCTGCCGATAGCCACGACTGAGCAGCCAGCGAGGCACGGGTCATACCCATAACTTCCTGACGTGCCGAGGCAGGCTTCTGGCCGGCCTTAACAATCGCGCGGTTGATAGCGGTGAACTTGACGCGGTCCACAACCTCACCAGGCAACATGGTGGTGTCGCCCGAGTCGATTACGGTTACCTTGCCCAGCATCTGACGAACAATAACCTCAAGGTGCTTGTCGTGCAGTGGTACACCCTGCGAACCATAGATGGCCTGAACACCATCGATGATTACCTTGGCGGCTTCGCGAGCACCGCTAACCATCAATACCTCGTGAGGGATTGGGGTTCCGGCCTGTAGGAAGTCTCCGGCTTCAACCTGGTCGCCCTTCTCAACGAGAAGGTCGTCCTTGCTGTTTACAGAGGTGATTGGCGCAAATGGCGACAACTTCTTGAAGGTCTTGCTGGTGGTACGGCTGAACGAGTACATCGTTGCCAGTTCCTGAGCTTCCTTCTCGGCTGCTTCACCGTTTGGACGAACGTAAACGTCGTACTTCACGTTGTCGCCCGAGCCGGTGACCTCGACCACGTCGACGGTACCTGGCCAGAAGGCCATAACGCCAACCTTGGCCTGACGGCTCCAACCGATACGAGCCTCTAGGAGGTCGGTAACACCGGTTAGACCCTGGGTGATGTCGTACGAGATTTCACGCTCTACACGCTGCTCAATACCACCGATACGCTTCTTGATAACTTCCTTCTTGGAGCTATCAGCGGCACCACCGGTGTGGAAGGTACGCATGGTCAGCTGGGTTCCAGGCTCACCGATTGACTGTGCAGCGATGATGCCGATGGCCTCACCGAGCTCAACCTTTTCACCGGTTGCAAGCGAGGTACCGTAACATGCGGCACAAACGCCAGCCTCCGACTCACAGGTGAGAACCGAACGGATGTGTACCGAGTCGATGCCCTTGTCGCGAAGCATGGTTACCAGCTTCATGTCGATTGCCTGACCAGCGTGTGCAACGGTTTCCTTGCCCACGGTGATGTCCTTGAGCAGGTTACGGTGCAGGATGCTTAGCTCTACTACCTTGTCGTCGAGAAGGTTCTTCTCTAGACCACGGGCAGCGCCACAGTCGGCGTCGCGGATGATTACATCCTGAGCAACGTCTACTAGACGACGAGTTAGGTAACCAGCGGCAGCGGTCTTCATCGCGGTGTCCGCGTTACCCTTACGGGCACCGGTTGCGTTGACGAAGTACTCGTTGGCGGTTAGACCAAGCAGGTAGTTTCCCTTAATAGGCATAGGCATGAAGTCACCCGAAGAGGTGGCTACTGGACCACGCATACCCATGAGGGAACGGATCTGGATCCAGTTACCACGGGCACCCGAGTTAACCATCTTGGAAATTGCGTTGCTGTCTGGGATTGCGCCCTTTAGCTCTACCTCAATGTCCTTGGTGATCTCGTTCCAGAGCTTACCCAGCGAGTCGCGACGGTCGGTGTCGCTCATCATGCCGTTGTCGAAGTCAACCTGAATCTTGGTGTGCTTGACTTCACCCTCGGCGATCTTGCGTGCACGGATTGCCTCGAAGGCGCCGTCTGCATCGAAGAATGCGTCGGAGATGGACATCGATACGCCCGAGCGAGTTGCCCACTTGAAACCGGCATCCTTGATGCGGTCAAGCGACTGAGCAACCTCTACACGAGAGAAGTCGTCAACCATCTGGGTGATGATCTTGGTGATCTCAGACTTGCCAACGCGACCCTCGGTCCAGACGAAGCCCTCAGGAAGGGTCTCGCGGAACAGGGTGCGACCAAGAGTGGTCTCCTGGAGCTCGCCGTTGATGCGGATCTTGACCATCGCACGGATGTCGAGGAAGTTGCTGTCGAATGCCATCTGAGCTTCGGCAACGGTGGAGAAGGCCATGCCCTCACCCTTCGCACCTGGAACGTGCTCGGTCAGGTGGTACAGACCGATGATCATGTCCTGGGTAGGAACGGCAACTGGGCGACCATCCGAAGGCTTCAGGATGTTGTTCGAAGCGAGCATCAGAATGCGAGCCTCGGCCTGAGCCTCAACCGATAGCGGAAGGTGAACAGCCATCTGGTCACCATCGAAGTCGGCGTTGAAGGCAGCACAAACTAGTGGGTGCAGCTGGATGGCCTTACCTTCAACTAGCTGTGGCTCGAAGGCCTGGATGCCTAGACGGTGAAGGGTTGGTGCACGGTTCAGCAGAACCGGACGCTCGCGAATAACTTCTTCGAGAACACCCCAAACCTGTGGACGGCTGCGCTCAACCATGCGCTTTGCACTCTTGATGTTCTGAGCAAGGCCCAGGTCAACAAGACGCTTCATAACGTATGGCTTGAAGAGCTCGAGAGCCATCAGCTTAGGAAGACCACACTGGTGCAGCTTCAGCTGAGGACCAACAACGATAACCGAACGACCCGAGTAGTCAACACGCTTACCCAGAAGGTTCTGACGGAAACGACCCTGCTTACCCTTTAGCAAGTCAGATAGCGACTTGAGGGCGCGGTTACCGGTACCGGTAACTGCACGGCCACGACGACCGTTGTCGAACAGTGCGTCAACGGCTTCCTGAAGCATGCGCTTCTCGTTGTTAAGGATGGTCTGAGGAACTGCACCGAGGTCGATGAAGCGCTTTAGACGGTTGTTGCGGTTGATCACACGACGGTATAGGTCGTTGAGGTCGGAGGTAGCGAAACGGCCACCATCAAGCTGAACCATCGGACGGATCTCAGGAGGAAGAACTGGAAGTACATCCAGAACCATGCTGGTTGGTCCGGTGGAGCTGTTGATGAAGGACTGAACAACCTTCAGGCGCTTGATGGCCTGAGTCTGCTTAGCACCCTTGGTGGTCTCGATCTCGGCACGAAGCTCGGCTGCACAGGCAACGAGGTCGAAGGCTGCAAGAACAGTCTGAACTGCCTCTGCGCCGATCGATAGCTCGAAGTAGTCGCCGTACTGGTAAGCGAAGGCATCGAAGATGTCGTCGTTCTGAACCAGGTCGCCGGCCTTAGCGGTGAGGAACAAGCGCCATGCAAGCTGCTCGCGCTGTAGGCTGTCGCGACGCTCGCGGCGGCCGTACTCACGGACGATCTTGTCGGTCTTCTTCTTGAACTCGCTGAGTAGGCGCTTGATTTCCTTCTCGGCCGATGCGTCGCGGACAACAGGTGCGTCCATCTCGGTGGCCTCAGAGGCAGTCTTGCCCTTACCCGAGAAGTAACCGTCTGGGTTCTTCTCTTCGGCTGCGATGAGCTGCTCTACGTCCTTGACGAACTGAGTGTCAACCCAAACTGGAGCTTCCCACAGCTTGTCGGCAGGCTGCAGCACAAGCTGATGACCAGCAAGTGCAGCGATTTCCTCGCCGGCAACCTCGTGAAGCTCGGCGTCGCGAGCCTCAAGGATTGCGCGAACGCGCTGGATGTAGTCCTCGCGGACCATTGGGTAGTCTTCGGTCTTGTCGAGCTCGTGGATCGACATAACGCGGTAGGCAGCGAAGTAGATGATCTTCTCAAGGTCCTTTGGAGCCATGTTGAGCAAGTAGCCCAGACGGCTTGGAACACCCTTGAAGTACCAGATGTGGGTAACAGGAGCGGCAAGCTCGATGTGACCCATGCGCTCACGACGAACGCTGGACTTGGTTACCTCTACACCACAGCGCTCACAAACGATGCCCTTGAAGCGGACGCGCTTGTACTTGCCACAGGAGCATTCCCAGTCCTTGGTAGGGCCGAAGATCTTCTCACAGAAGAGTCCGTCCTTCTCAGGCTTGAGAGTGCGGTAGTTAATGGTTTCAGGCTTCTTGACTTCACCGTGTGACCAAGAGCGAATGTCGTCGGCGGTTGCAAGGCCAACGCGGAGTGCGTCGAAGTTTTCAACTTCCATGTTTATTCCTTATTCCTAAATCTCTTAGCCGGGGGCTTAGTTGTACTCGGTGTATTCGTTGTCTACTGCGCTGTTTTCGTTGCGCGACAGGTTAATGCCGAGCTCCTCTTGCGCACGGTCGCTCTCGTCGCGGTCTTCCTCGCGGAGTGCAACTACCTCGCCGGCTGCGTTGAGAACCTCAACGTTTAGGGCAAGCGACTGCATTTCCTTGGCTAGAACGCGGAACGACTCTGGGATACCTGGAGCCTGGATGTTTTCGCCCTTAACGATTGCCTCGTAGGTCTTAACACGGCCGGTAATGTCATCCGACTTGATGGTGAGAAGCTCCTGAAGAGTGTGAGCGGCACCATATGCCTGCAGTGCCCAAACTTCCATTTCACCGAAGCGCTGACCACCGAACTGAGCCTTACCACCAAGCGGCTGCTGGGTGATCATGCTGTAAGGACCGGTGCTACGAGCGTGGATCTTGTCGTCTACAAGGTGGTGCAGCTTAAGCACGTACATGTAACCAACAGAGATGTCTTCTGGGAATGGCTCTCCCGAGCGACCATCGAACAGCTGAGCCTTACCCTTTTCGGATACTAGGCGGTTGCCATCGCGGTTTGGCAGGGTGCTGCCAAGCAGACCCACAACCTCATCCTTGCTGGCGCCGTCGAAGATTGGAGTTGCAACCTTGGTGCCAGGAGCACCTTCGCGCATTTCCTCAACTAGGTCGTTTGCCCACTTGGCAACGCCCTCAACCTTCCAACCCTGGTTGGCAATCCAACCTAGGTGGGTCTCGAGGACCTGACCGAAGTTCATACGACCTGGGATACCCAGTGGGTTAAGAACTACGTCAACAGGGGTTCCGTCAGCCATGAATGGCATATCTTCGACCGGAAGGATCTTAGAGATAACACCCTTGTTTCCGTGACGACCAGCAAGCTTGTCACCCTCGGTGATCTTACGCTTCTGGGCGATGTGAACAACGATGCGCTGGTTTACGCCAGCACCAAGCTCGTCGCCGTCAACCTCAGAGTCGAAGACCTTTACACCGATGATGGTGCCCTGCTCGCCGTGTGGAACCTTAAGCGAGGTGTCGCGAACTTCGCGGCTCTTCTCGTTGAAGATTGCACGGAGTAGACGCTCTTCGGCGCTTAGCTCGGTCTCACCCTTAGGGGTTACCTTACCTACGAGGATGTCGCCTGGGCGAACCTCTGCACCGATGCGGATGATGCCGCGCTCGTCTAGCTGTGCCAGAGCCTCCTGAGAGACGTTTGGCAGGTCGGCGGTGATTTCTTCCTTACCCAGCTTGGTGTCGCGAGCGTCAACCTCGTACTCCTCGATGTGAATCGAAGAAAGGGTGTCGTCCTTGACCAGGTTCTGGCTCAGGATGATGGCGTCCTCGAAGTTGTGGCCTTCCCATGGCATGAATGCCACGAGCAGGTTCTTACCAAGAGCTAGCTCACCGTTCTCGGTGGCTGGACCATCGGCCAATACTGCGCCGGCCTCAACGCGGTCTCCTACCTGAACAAGTGCACGCTGGTTGATAGCGGTGCCCTGGTTGGAGCGCTCGAACTTGCGCATGACGTAGGCCTTGTAGCCGCCCTTGTCGGTTGCAACGGTGATGACGTCTGCGTCTACGTCCGAAACCACACCGGCTTCTTCGTTGACGATAACTGCACCGGAGTCGATTGCGGCAACGCGCTCCATACCGGTACCTACGTATGGGCTCTCGCTGCGTAGCAGTGGAACTGCCTGACGCTGCATGTTGGCACCCATAAGTGCACGGGTCGAGTCGTCGTGCTCGAGGAACGGAATCAGCGAGCTGGAAACCGAAGCGAGCTGACGAGGCGAGATGTCAACGTAGTCGACGTCCTCGGTGGCAACTTCAACCACGTCGCCGCGGTAACGTGCGGTTACACGCTTAAGGGCGAAGGTCTTGTCTGCCTTTAGAGGCACGTCTGCACCGGCAATGGTCTTGCCGTTTTCTGCAGATGCGTCTAGGTACTCAATGGTGTCGGTGACCTTGCCGTCTACTACCTTGCGGTACGGGGTCTCGATGAAGCCAAAGGTGTTGATGCGTGCGTAAGCGGTAAGCGAACCGATGAGACCAATGTTTGGACCTTCAGGGGTTTCTACCGGACACATGCGGCCGTAGTGCGACGGGTGAACGTCACGTACTTCCATCTGGGCGCGCTCACGTGCGATACCGCCAGGACCTAGGGCCGAAAGGCGACGCTTGTGTGCAAGACCGGCCAGAGGGTTGTTCTGGTCCATGAACTGCGAAAGCTGGCTGGCACCGAAGAATTCCTTGATAGCCGAAACCACTGGGCGCAGGTTGATCAGGGTCTGAGGAGTAATAGCCTCGATGTCCTGAGTAGACATGCGCTCACGAACCACGCGCTCCATACGGCTAAGACCGATGCGGATCTGGTTCTGGATTAGCTCGCCAACCGAACGGATACGACGGTTCGAGAAGTCATCGATGTCGTCTGCGCTGATGGAGATGGTGTTCTTCTTGCCGGCTAGGTTCAGCTCGAACTCTAGGCGAGCGTTGCTGCTCGAGGCTGCGTTCTTGATCGACAGGTCGAATAGAAGCAGGTACTTGAGGGTTGCAACTACGTCGTTGAGGGTCAGAGTAGTTGCCTCTGCTGCCTCGCTGATGCCCAGCTTGCGGTTTAGCTTGTGACGGCCAACCTTAGCTAGGTTGTAGCGCTTGTGGTCGAAGTAGGTGCTCTTCAGCCACTGCTCGGAAACTTCGGCACCGGCCTGCTCGCCACGAACCTTGCGGTAGAGCTCGCGAAGAGCGTCTTCCTTGCTGATGATTGGGGTGGCGAATACCTTGCTCTTGTCGTAGGCAAGAGTGTTCTCGATTAGGTCGATGTCGTACTCCCAGTTAGGAGCACCCTTCTCAACCGACGACTTGATGTCCGAGAACTCGGCGCGGATCTGCTCTTCGGAAAGGCCAAGAGCCTTTAGGAAGATGGTTGCCGAAACCTTGGTCTTGCGGTCTACCTGAACCTGAAGGATTGGCTGGCCGAAGCGAGCAACAGGCTTGCGGTCGTCCTTAACCCACTCGGTTAGGAACTCTAGGTACGAACCACGGCTAGGGATGATCTGAGCCTTGTTGTTGCGTACGTCGAGGTTACCGGTTGTGTTGGTGGACACCGAGAAGTAGACACCAGGCGAACGGACCAGCTGCGATACAACTACGCGCTCGGTGCCGTTGATGATGAAGGTGCCCTTCTCAGTCATAACTGGGAAGTCGCCCATGAATACGGTCTGAGACTTGATTTCACCGGTACCGATGTTGATGAACTCGGCCTTGATGTACAAAGGACGGGTGTAGCTCTTACCCTTTTCCTTGCACTGCTCAGGGGTGAACTGTGGGTCGTCTAGCGACGGCTCCATGAATGCAAGCTCCATCTTGGAGTCCTGCGATCCTGAAGTGGAGTCGGTGATTGGGGAGATCTCTTCAAAGATCTCCTCGAGGCCGGTAGCTGCGTCTGGACCGACGAGCTTTCTCCAGGCGTCGTCACCGATTAGCCATTCAAAGCTTTCGGTTTGCAGCTGCAGCAGATCTGGAACCTGAATTGGTTCCTTAACCTTCGCAAAGGAAGGGCGCTGGGCCGATCGGTCATTCTTCATGGTCTTAGCGTTGTTCGCAGCCAAAGAAAATCCCTCCAAGGGCGTGTTACTCATGGGTGAGAGGATGGGAGATCGCAGCCCGTTTCATGTCGCCAAAATATGCGGCACTCGCATCGACCACCATATGAGGACGCGAAAAAGGGAGCAAACCTCTACTCTATAACGATTTGGGCGAGGTTGTAAACAATTTTTCGAGGCCTATGGTAAAAGCATTTTCGATAGGCCACAATGCGGCTAGCCGCCGCGTTTTTGCAGCTGGGAGCGAGCTAGCAACCAGTGATGTAGGCGTTGATCTTCTCTGCCCACTCTTCGGCATCTTTGATACCGAAAACTAGGCGGTCGTACCGCTGGCCGTGCAGGTTTATCTGCAGCACCTTTTCGCCACGCTTCCAGCAAACGAGGGCGCGGTCGCCCTTCTTCAGATAAGTTCCGGCAATCAACAACCAGGGTAGGCCGGTACCAGGGACGCGAACACCTAGGTGATGCCAGAACTTCTGATCCAGCACTTCGGCACCCGAAATGTTGGCAAGCGGGATGGTCACATCACCGTGAAACGAGGCCAGCACCTCGCCGAAGCTCATGGTGGCCTTGAACTGAGTTGCGTCGATGCTTAGCTTTGGCATATCTCAAGTATCGAGGTTTGGGCAGGGAAAAGAAAATGCCCCGATTGCTCGGGGCATTTTCGAATACGAACCTGTTTACTTCACAGCACCTGAAGAGATACCTGCGATGAACTGCTTCTGCAGAATCAGGTAGAAGGTGATGATTGGCAGAACCGAAAGCAACAGACCGGCCATAACCTGACCGTAGTCAGTGGTGTACTGACCGTAGAACAGGTAGGTGGAAAGTGGCAGGGTCTGAGTTTCTGGAGTAAGTACCAGACGTGGAAGCAGGAAGTCGTTCCAGATCCAGAGTGCGTTGATGATTGCCACGGTTGCGGTAACCGGACGCAACATTGGGAAGATGACTCGCCAGAAGGTGGTGAAGTCGCTTGCGCCGTCTAGCGATGCTGCCTCATCAAGCTCCAACGGAATGTTGGAGATGAAGCCGTGGTACAGGAAGGTAGACATCGCGGTTCCGAAGCCCACGTAGAAGAAGATCAACATCGCAATGTTGTTGATCGATACGGCTGGGGCGAAGATGGCCATGAACGGGATCATCAGAGCCTGGAAAGGCACGATCATCGACGAGACCAAGATGAGGAAGGTCACGGTGGTGAACTTGTTCTTGGTACGCGATAGGTAGTAGGCCAGCATCGACGAAACCAAGATCAGCGCGGTAACGCTGAATACGGTGACGACTACCGAGTTGGTAAGCGAGCGGAAGAAGTTCATCTTCTGCAGTGCCTGGTTGAAGTTATCCCACGAGATTGCCGAAGGCCAGCTGAGTGGGTCCTGGGCGATTTCTAGGGTTGGCTTCACCGAGTTGATAACAACAAGGAAGAACGGTGCAACGTAGGCGATTGCCAGGAAGGCACCAATAACGAAGACGATGCTTCGGAAGAAACTCTGACGCTTGTTCATCGCTGGACCTCCATGCGCTTGCTAACACTTACCTGAACCAGCGCCGCGATGGAGACCAGCAGGAACATAATTACGGCCTTGGCCTGACCAGTACCGAAGTGACCGAATGCGAAGGCATCTTGGAAGATGTGCATCGAGATCAGCTCGGTGGTGCGGAATGGGCCACCGCCGGTGAGGGCTACGTTTACGTCGTAGGCCATGAATCCACCGCGGAGGGTGAGGAAGAGCGAGATGGTGAAGGCCTGAGCCATCAGTGGCATCTTGATTGCAAACAGGGTGCGCATTGGCGAAGCACCGTCGATGCGGGCTGCCTCAAGTACGTCCTGTTCGATGCTGATGAGACCGGTGATGTAGATGATCATCATGTAGCCCGACGACTGCCAGGTGGTAACGATGATCAGTGCCCAGAATGCAGTTGGGGTGTCCTGCAGCCACGAGGTCTGGAAGAACGGCCAGTTGAAGTTGGCCGACATCTCGGTTAGCGCGCTGTTGAAGATGAACTGCCAAATAACACCGAGGACAACACCACCGATGAGGTTTGGCACGAAGAAGAAGGTGCGGAGCACGTTAGCGGTGCGCAGCTTGGTGGTGACGATAAGGGCCAAACCAAATGCAGTTGCGTTGATGGTGATCAACGAGACCAGCACGAAGAGGCCGGTGAACTGCAGGGTTGCCCAGAAGCCTGGGTCCTGGAAGGAGTGGACGTAGTTGTCGAATCCGACGAACGCGTTCCACTTGAAGCCATCCCAGTTAGTGAAGGTCTGGAACAGACCCTGGCTGAACGGGATTACTAGAACTACGAAAAAGATTGCTAGTGGAAGAGCCCCAAAGATAGCGAACTTTCTGAGGCTTTTTAGTACTCGCATTAGGCTCTCCCTTTTGATTGCCGGTGCAAAAAATCTATGTATTACTTTAGTGAAACACAAGGTCTTTCTGGGACGGATTTCTCCGCCCCAGAAAGACCTCGCTGTGAATCTAGCTCGATTACTCGGGACTAGTTGACCTTGGCTCCACGCCAGGTCTTGGTAGCGCCCTTCCAAGCTGCCTGCAGTTCTGCGGCGTACTTGGCTGCGGTTGCCTTACCAGTCATGTACTTCTGGCTCGATGCACCGTAGAGGTTCTGGCCACCTGCTGGGAAGTAGGTGTTCATCCACTCTAGGGTCTTGCCTGCGTTTACGTAGCTAGCAATCTTGCCGGCCATGAAGGTCGAAGGCTTGACGGTGGTGCCCTTGTAAACAGGGATGAAGTTCATGCCTGCTGGAGCTGGGTCTACAACGAAGTGCTGACCAGCGTTCGAGGTGTATAGCCAGGTTAGGAAGTCAATCGCACCGGCACGCTGTGCAGGAGTCGACTGAACGTTGTCAACCATGAAGTATCCAGGAACACCAACAGAGATGCTGTCGTTACCGTAGGTACCGGCCTTTGCGCCCATTGGTACTGGCATGATGCCGAAGCTGCCCTTAGGGTTGTCGGTCAGAAGGGTTGGCTCTGCCCAGTTACCCATGAACCAGAAACCAGTCTTACCAGCAGCTAGGTCTGCTGCAGCGAGGGTGTACTCGTTGTCAGTCAGGTTTGGCTTTGCCTGGTTGTACTTGTTCATCAGGTTGTAGGTAGCAATGTAGTTGTTCCATACAGGGTCGTTAGCAAGGGTCTTGGTGCCGTTTGCCATTGCGTCTAGAACAGCTAGGCGACCCTCGTGGGTGTTTGCTGCGTTGGTGAAGTACTCGTTGGTGAAGTGTGCACCAAGCGACCACCAGATAGCCGAGAAGCGGATTGCGCCCGAGCCCTTAACCTTCGATAGCGAAGCCTTTACAGCCTTGAAAGCTGCCTCTAGGTCGCCGCGGGTCTTGATCTTGGCAGGGTCTACGTGAGCCTTGTCTAGAACAGCCTTGTTGTACAGAAGACCGAAAGCTTCAGCGGTCGATGGAATACCAACCTGCTTGCCGCCTACGTTACCTGCCTGAAGCAGACCTGGGGAAACTAGACCAGCTAGCTTCTTGCCTTCTGGAGTCGAGTTCCAGTCCATAACCTTGTCGGCCATGTCAGGGATTTCCTGAAGGGTGTACATGATGGTAGGAGCGTGCTTCGCTGCGTACATCGGGGTTACGTTCTGAAGGAAGGTTAGAGCCTTGTCACCTGGGATAGAGGTAACGGTGTAGCAGTTCTGGCTTGCGTTGTAAGCCTTGACTGCAGCCAGGAACTGGTCCTGGATCTCAACCTTGATGGTTCCCAGCATCGATACTGGGGTGTTGGTCGAACAGCTAGCTGCGTGAGCTGCGCTTACTGCAGTGGTACCTGCAAGTGCCAGAGCCGACGCAACAACGAGAGCTGCAAACTTTGGAGCTTTCTTCATGCGAATGTTTCCTTTCCTGAAACGCCATCTCCCTTTTGAGACGAGGTTTGAATCCAAACTAACCCCAAAAGGTCACAATAAATACCGGATTTGATAACGATTTGGAAACGCTTACAATTTTCCTTACATTTTCCTACGCAGAAAGGCCGAGAGCCGGATTCTGAAGAAGCCTTGTTAGCGGTAAACCGTTCAAACAAAGGGTTTTACCGTTATCAACCTGTAATTGTCACAAAACGGAAACGGTTACGGGATGCGCCTGAAAAGGTGGCTATGCCTTTGAAGGCGCGAGACCGATGGCGCCGTTATTGAATGCGAGAAGCTTGCGGGACGCAGAGTAGCCGATGGCACCGCTGAGTGGGCGATTTACTTTCGGGACCGGTCTACCCAGTGATCTTGAACTTTGCCGGAATGATCGAGTCAAGTCGGTTCTGCATGTGCAGGGCCCAGGGCGCCGAAATGTGGCTGTGATCGCGGTACACGGTAATACCCGCAATAACAGGCGAACAGACTGTGGCGCTGCAATAGGAATCGGTGAAATCGGCCACCTGCACGTTCTTGTATCCCACGACTGCCGAGGGCATTGGATCGATAGGTTGCAGCGCCGCCACCTTGGCGCGAGCACAGGCGGTATCGGCGTTCTTTGGATTGGCGGCGATGCAAGCCAAAAACCCGGAACTAGGTTTTGGATTGTCCTTTATTACGATCACATGACTGCCAGCCTTTGCCATCTGCTGGATAGCCCAGGCGAAAGAGGATGCATACGTGGGGCTGCCCTGAGTTACAAAGGACGAGCTCATGTTGATGATTAGGTCAAACGCCGGGTGGTCGGATAGGTAGCTTTGCAGCCTTTGATTCCATTCCAGGCAAGTTGGGCTTGGTAGATGGCTTGGCATATTGCTTGGGTTTAGCGGCGGGCACGCGCTCTTGCTGATGACTGTCAGCTTCCATTGATACTTGAGCGCTAGATCTTTCGTGGGGCCAAACCAGGAGCGCGTGTGGCTGTCGCCGATCAGCGCCACATTGAACTTGGGTACGTCTGCACCTGATTCGCAGGTCTTGAATCCTGCACTAGTGACGGGAACCGCGCACAACCCAGCTTGATAAGCCTGAGCCTGGCTCATCGGCGCAAAAAGCAAATTGGCTAGCACCAGTGCCAGGGCAACGAATCGAAGTTTCATTTTCACCAAGTGGACAAACGCTCAGAGTGCAAAACCCGCCAGGGCACTAGGCCTGCTGGCGGGTTTTGAGTGGCGGTGACGGTGGGATTTGAACCCACGGTGGTCTTTCAACCACACATGTTTTCGAGACATGTACCTTCGGCCGCTCGGACACGTCACCGTGGGATAGTTTACTACGCCGCAAGCCGTCTGCGCCAGCCGGTCACGAACCGTATGACTGCTTAGCCGTCCACTGTCACGCGTCGCCCCTAGAATTTGGGCATGAGTGCTTCAGGTTCCAACAAAGCGATTGTGGCTGCCCTCGGCGCCAACATCGGTATCGCCACCACCAAATTCATCGCCGCAGCTTTTAGCGGTTCGGCCTCCATGCTGGCCGAGGCCATTCACTCGTTGGCAGATTCTGGCAACCAGGTGTTGCTGATTGTCGGTGGAAAAAAGAGCCGCAAGGAAGCCAGCGAAAGCCACCCCTTTGGCTATGGTCGCCAGCGCTACATCTACGCTTTCATGGTCTCGATCGTGCTCTTCAGCATCGGTGGCATGTTCAGCGTTTACGAGGGTATCCAGAAGCTATCCGAACCACACCAGTTGGAAATTGTTTGGTTGCCACTGGTGGTTTTGGGCGTGAGCATCGTGCTGGAGTCGTTCAGCCTGCGCACCGCGTTGGCTGAGGTGAAGCATGACCGCGGCGATAACTCACTAATTCAATACATTCGTCACGCCAAGGCCCCAGAGCTGCCAGTTGTTGTCCTCGAAGACATCGCCGCCCTGGTTGGTCTGGTCCTCGCCTTCGCCGGTGTTGGCCTCACCGCCCTCACTCACAACCCAGTTTTCGATGCAATTGGCACAATCGCCATCGGTGCGCTTTTGGTATTGGTGGCTATCGTGCTTGGCGCGGAAACCAGCAGTCTCTTGATTGGCGAGGGAGCAACCGTTGGCGATGCCGAAGCCATTCGCGAGGCACTTGCCGGCGCTCCTGGTGTGGACAGCATCATTCACATCAAGACCCTTTACCTAGGCCCCGATGAACTGATGCTAGGTGCCAAGATTGCGGTGAATCCAAACTCCACCGCTGCCGAAATTGCGCAGGTGATCGATGCCGCCGAGATTTTGGTGCGCACCGCCGTGCCTGCGGTTCGGGTGATTTACCTAGAGCCAGACATCCTTCGCGGCTAGCCAACCAATTTCGGGCTTGGCTGCCCGACTTGCGGGCAGCCGGCTATTAGTTAGCCAGGCGCTTAGCCTCGAAGAATTCGCGCAGTTGGGTTGAACATTCAGACTCCAGCACGCCGGTGATTACTTCCGCTGGGCGGCCCAGGCGGGCATCGCGGATCACGTCGTACAGAGAGCCACTCGCTCCCGCCCGTTCATCCCAGGCTCCAAACACAACCCTTGGAATTCGCGCAGCCACGATTGCTCCGGCGCACATCACGCAGGGCTCGAGGGTGACGACCAGGGTGAGGTCTTCGAGGCGCCAATCTTTGCGGTCTGCGGCGGCCTTGCGGATGGCCACGATCTCGGCATGAGCACTTGGGTCTCGGTGAAGTTCTTTTTCGTTGCGGCCAAGGGCAACAATCTGTCCGTCCAGGGCAACTAAAACGGCGCCCACCGGAACATCACCGCTCTCGTCGGCGGCAATCGCGGCCTCGGCGAGCGCCAGCTTCATAGGCTCAATCCACTGCTGATTTGCTGCCACTGCACCCTCCGTTCGCTAGATTTAGCCTATGCGAGTTCACGTTGCCAATCACCCACTGATCACTCACAAGCTAACCGTGCTTCGTGACAAGAACACCCCTTCATCGGTGTTCCGCCAGCTAACCGAAGAGCTGGTCACTCTGCTTGCCTATGAGGCAACCCGTGACGTGCGCGTGACCGAGGTAACCATCGAGACCCCGGTTACCACCACCACTGGCGTGAACCTTTCCCACCCGCGCCCACTGATCGTGCCCATTCTGCGTGCCGGTTTGGGAATGTTGGAGGGCATGACCAAGCTGCTGCCAACCGCCGAGGTTGGTTTCCTAGGTTTGAAGCGCAACGAGGAAACCCTCGAGCCAATCACCTACGCCGAGCGTCTGCCTCAGGACTTAACCGGACGTCAGGTCTACATCATCGATCCGATGCTTGCCACCGGTGGCACCCTGATCGACAGCATCGGTTATGTGTTTGACCGCGGCGCCGATGAGGTTACCTGCGTTTGCCTGCTTGGTGCTCCGGAGGGACTAGCCAACGTGGAGAAGGCTGTGGGCGATAAGAACGTGACCATAGTTTTGGGTGCTCTAGATTCTCACCTAAACGAAAAGGGCTACATCGTGCCTGGTCTTGGCGATGCCGGAGACCGCCTGTACGGCAGCGCCGGAGACTAATTCCTAGCTTTAGCAAAACCCTTGCCGCCCCTACTCCTAATCCCTACTATTCCGCTAGGGATAAACGGATTTGACTTAAGGGAAATGCGGAGTAATACTTTTTACATGACTCAGACCCTTTGTATGCGAATGCGAATGTGCCGCTAAACCTAGCCCGCCATTCCCCATTCATTCGCACCCAATAGACAAAGGATTATCAAAATGAGCATCGCACTTCTAAACACCACTCCCGCAACCGCAGACGCAGCCGGCACCACCCTCACCTCGGTGGCAACCGCAACCGAAGCCCGTGGCTTTGCGCTCTACGTTGGCATTGATGAGGCCACCGCAGCTGCAGCTGGCGTCACTCTAGCCGAGCTGGTTTCGGCACTTCGCCAGACCGTAGCCGAGCTGGTCCCTGCAGCTGCCAAAGAAACCTACGCCGCCGTAGCCCTTGCGCCAGTTGGCGTGGGTGGCCGCAACATCGATGTGGTTCGCACTGCACTGCACGACCCACGCTCACTGAACAACCTGGTTGAGGCCAACCACGAGCAGGCAGCCGCAAAGGGCATCGTGATTGACATCACCCGCCACCGCGTCTTTGCCGATGGCGCCAACGCCGAACTCACCTACAAGGAGTTTGAGCTACTCAACTACCTGATTGGCAACGAGGGCGAGACCATCAGCCGTCGAGAGTTGGTTGATGCAGTTTGGTCGGACGATAGCGATGAGGCTCCAAACGAGCGCACCATCGATGTGCACGTTCGCCGTCTGCGCGCCAAGATCACCGGCTATGAGGACATCATCCGCACCGTTCGCGGAGGTGGCTACCGCTTCGATCGTCACCCTGACGTTCTCATCGAGGCCTAGTAGGCCATCGTCGAACACCGCTGCCGGAAGCGAGTTCGCTAACCTTTACAGGTGAACACCTTGCCCAAGACCCAACTTGTCGCCACTATTGCGGCCAAGGTATTGGAACTGCAGGACCAGGGCGTAACCACTCCGATTGTGCTGATCGACGGCCGCTCTGCCAGCGGAAAAACCACCTTTGCAGACCAACTGCAGTCCGCTCTCTTCAAGAATGGCGAAACACTGCCGCGGGTGGTTCACATGGATGACCTCTACGACGGCTGGAATGGACTCCAGGCTGGCCATGATTACCTGCTGCGCTACGTTCTTGGCCCGGTGACCGCGCGCAAGCGAGCCAGCTGGCAGGAATACGACTGGTACAAGGGCGAGCGGGATCGCTGGCGCGAGTTTGACGGCGGCACTCCCCTGATTGTTGAGGGTTGCGGCAGCCTGAGCCAGGCCACGGCACCTGTTGCCAACATCAGGGTCTGGCTAAACGCCGATGAAGAGATTCGCCATGATCGCTGGGTACAGCGCTCTGGACACGAGCACGATGAGTATTGGCCAGTGTGGGCAGCCCAGGAGCTGGAGTTTTACGCCCGCGAGCGCTCCTCGGAGCTGGCTGATTTCACCTTGGACAACGACTAACGCTCGCAACACATTTAGAACTAAACAAAAATGCCCGCCACCGAGAGGTGACGGGCATTTTTTGTGTCAAACCTTATGGCTTGCCGTGAAGAACGATCTCGTCCAGGTCCTTGCGAACGCGTGGTGCGATTTCGCGCTCGTATAGCGGCTCTGGTAGTTCGCTTGCAGGTGCAAGCTTGCCCAGGCTCATCGAAACAACTAGCTCGTAGTTTGCTGGCAGACCAAGAATCTCGGCGGCCTTGATCTTGTCTAGTCCAGCCATCTGGTGAACGTGAAGTCCAAGTTCGTGTGCCTGAACGGTTAGGTGGGCAACTGCCTGACCTGCGTCGTACTCGGCGAATGGGTTTACGGCACCATCGGCGTTGGTCTTCTCGACCGAAACGAGGATTAGTGCAGATGCGTTAGGAGCCCAGGCCTGGTTCCAGCCTGCAAGAGTTGCCGAGATCTGCTCGTGCAGCTCGCTGCCGCGCTCGATTACCGAGTAGCGGGTTGGCTGTGCGTTGTTGGCCGAAGGAGCCCAGCGGCCGGCTTCGAGAACCGAAAGCAGCTCGTGCTGGGTGAGCTTGTAGCTTGAGTCGTAAGAGCGAGGCGACCAGCGCTCGGCTAGTACAGGAAGGATTGGGGCAGCAGTAATTGCAGTTTTAACGTGAGAAGTCATGACTTAAGTAAAGCACACCTTTACTGAATTGCAAATTAACTTTAAAGCAAAGACTGGTGCGGATCAGACGATCCACACCAGTCTTGAAAAAATCAGGCGCTTACTTCTTCTTTGCTGCCTTCGGGCGCTTCTTGAGCACTACCGCCTGGCCGACGATTACGTCCTTGCCATTGAAGGTGATACTTGGTGCACCGAACAGTTCGTAGCCGTTGTTTAGGTGCACAACTACCTTGTCGCAGAAGCTGCTGTCATCAACACCGGTGAGCATCTTGTAACGCTTGGTGAAGGTGTACTCAGGGGCTGCGGCGTCTGGGGCTGCAACCGGCTTGGCGGCGGCAGGCTTAGCTGCAGCCTTCTTTACGGCTGGCTTCTTAGCGGCGGTCTTGGTTACTGGCTTGGCGGCAGCGGCCGCATCGTTCTCATTGTTTACCATGGCTCTATTTTCCTCAACGATTCTGCAACCCGAGCTGCAAAAGGCTTGTTAGTAAGTGAATTATTTACTGACCAGCCACAGAACAGGCAGTGCAGCCATGGCCAGACAGGCAAAGGCCAGCACCGTCTGGCTGATTTTTCCCGAGGCCCAAGACCCCAAAAGCTTCTTGTCTCGCGCCAACCACCAAACGATTGCCATCAGCACCGGCGCCGACAGCCCATTGAGCACTGCGGCCAAGAACAGGAAGTAGAACGGCGGGATTCCGATGAAGTTGAGCAACAGCGCAACCCCCATCGATGCAATGATCACGGCGTAGAAGGCGCGCGCCTGAAACGGCTTTAGCTCGAGAGACTCGCGCCAGCCAAAGGTCTCGGCCACGGCATAGGCGGTTGAGCCAGCCAGCACCGGCACCGATAGCAGACCCACTCCTAGGATTCCCAGAAGGAACAGCAGACCCGCGAACGGGCCCGCAATTGGGCTTAGCGCCTTGGCGGCATCTTCGGCCGAGTTGATGTTGAGAATTCCGTTGAGGTGAAGCGTTGCGGCGGCGGTGACCATGATGGCAAACATGATGAAGACACCGGTGAGCATGCCACTGAAGACATCGCCACGCATTGCCTGCATGTGCTTGGCCTGCACGGCCGGGGTCTGAATCTCGCCCGTGGCCTCGTAGGCAGTTATTTCCTCAACCTCTTCGGCGGCCTGCCAGAAGAAGAGATAGGGGCTAATGGTGGTTCCGGCCAGAGCAATCAATAGCTCGAAGGTGGTTTTGGTTAGGTCGATCCTGGGAATAACTGTGCTGGAAATAACAAGCGGCCAATCCACCCTGGCCACAAACATCACGGCCACGTATGCCAGCAGGCTGAGGCAAAGCCACCGCAACACCTTTGAGTATCGGTGATACGGAACCACAATCTCACTGACGGCGATCAGCAGCGCGAAACCGATAACGCCCACGGTCTGATCCACCGGAACGATTAGGCGCAGTGCAGCAGCCATCGAGGCCAAGTCGGCTGCGATGTTTACAGTGTTGGCGAGCGCCACCAAAAGCACTGCCAGAACCAAAATCCAGCGCGGCATACGAGCCTTGATGATGGCGGCCAGGCCCTTACCGGTAACCAGAGCCAGTCGAGCGCAGGCCTCCTGAGTTGCATATGCTAGAGGTAGGAGAAGCGGTGCCGCCCAGAGCATGGTGTAGCCAGCCTGAGCGCCTGCCTGCGAATAGGTGCCGATTCCCGATGGGTCGTCATCGGCTGCACCGGTGACGATGCCCGGACCAAGCCTGGCGAAGTAACCCGAGGAACGAATGTTTTTGCGGACAGGGTGATGCGGGCCCACACCAGTGAGATTCTTGATGTGCTTGCGCTTGACCGCCATTGGCTTCCCCGATCGCCTAGAAGAGTGTTGGGGTCTCGGTCTTGAGGCCCCGCATCGAGTCGTAGTCGAGGACTAGGCAATCGATGCCGCGCGATTGGGCCAGTGTCCTTGCCTGCGGCTTGATCTCTTGGGCTGCGAAGATTCCACGCACCGGAGCCAGAGCGATGTCTCGGTTCAAGTACTCGAGATAGCGGGCCAGCTGCTCCACACCGTCTATGTCGCCACGACGCTTGAGCTCGATGGCGATGGTGTTGCCGTTGGCATCCTTGGCCAGGATATCTACTGGACCAATGTCGGTGAAGTACTCGCGGCGGATTAGCTCGGTGCCCTCTTCAACCAGGTGTAGTTGTTCTGCAAGAAGCTCTTGAAGGTGCGCCTCCACGCCGTCTTTAACAAGGCCAGGGTCGTCGCCCAGGTCGTGATCCAACTCTTCATGGAGTTCGAAGATATTGATCTGCAGCATGTCTGCAGTCTTCACCTGCTGCACCAGCCAGGTTTCCACAACGCCAAGTTCGGCAGCTTCCGGCGAGGCCGGCTTGCGGTCAATGGTGCAGGGAGGGTTCATCCAGTTGAGCGGCTTGTAGCTTCCGCTATCGGAGTGCACCAAAATGCTGCCGTCGTTCTTTAGAACCAGCAGACGCTTGGCCCGAGGCAGGTGCGCAGAAAGACGCCCCGCGTAATCCACCGAGCAATCGGCAATAACCAGACGCATTTACTTGTCACCAGCCTTTAGCAACTTGGCCTCGAGTGCGGCCACCTTGTCCAGCAAATCACCGATGGCGTTGTCCTGCTGAGTGAGGTGCTCTTGAATCTGCTTGGAATCGTGCAGGATGGCGTCGGCGTCGTTGTAGGTGGCGATGGCACGCTCATCGGCGGCCTTGGCCTGAATGTTCTGCCCCACGATGATGATTGGCAGCAACACCAACTGCAGGAAGGTCTGGGCCACCCAGCCAACGATGACCACGGTGTTGCCGCTGGCGATGGCGCCCGGAAGGCTAACCAGGGTAAGCGCGAAGAAGGCGTAGGCCGCCCACATGGTGCCAACTCGATTGGTGATTGCGAGGCCCAAGCGGAGGTTGAAGCGGGTGATGGCTGAGCCTTCGGAGTTCTTGCGCTTGCCGATATTTGCACGAGTAGCCGGACCGCGCTGTTTGCGAACGGTTTCGTGAGGATTTTCGGTGTATTTGAACTGGCTTGCCATACCGCAAGACTACCTACTATGCGGGTAAACTTAGGCGCTATGGCCATGAAAATTACTGTCATCGGACTTGGTTACCTGGGAGCAACTCACGCTATTGCAATGGCAGAGTTGGGCCACGAAGTAATCGGTATCGAGGCAAACCCTAAACGTTTGACCGACCTGCAGAACGGCGTAGTTCCGTTCTACGAACCAGGCCTAGACGAAGCACTGCAAAATGTGCTGGCCAAGGGCAACATCAAGTTCCTCGCAGACCACACCGAGGAGTCGCGCGAGGCCGACCTCCACTTCCTGTGCGTGGGCACCCCGCAGCTTCCTGGCTCGTACGCGGCCAACACCGAGTACTTGCACTCGGCAGTTAAGGCTCTAGCCCCTTACCTTCGCCCAGACGCAGTAGTGGCCGGTAAGTCAACCGTTCCGGTTGGCACCAGCGCAGTTCTCACCAAGGTTCTTGCCGAGGCCGCCGGCTTCGAGCCACACCTGGCCTGGAACCCTGAGTTCCTTCGTGAGGGCACCGCGCTTGAAGACAGCCTTCGCCCAGACCGCATCGTTATCGGTGTCAACGACGAGCGCTCGGCAGAGCTGCTCCGTAAGGTTTACGAGCCAATTACCGTTCACGGCACCCCGTTCCTAACCACCGATATCCCAACCGCCGAGTTGGTAAAGGTGGCTGCCAACAGCTTCCTGGCAACCAAGATCTCGTTCATCAATGCCATGGCTGAAATCGCCGAGGTTTCCGGAGCAGACGCAGTGGCACTTGCCGAGGCGATTGGCTACGACGAGCGCATTGGTAACAAGTTCCTTCGCAACGGCATCGGCTTCGGTGGCGGTTGCCTACCGAAGGACATCCGTGCCTTCATGGCCCGTGCCGAAGAGCTTGGCGTTGGCCAGGCCGTAGACTTCCTAGCCGACGTCGACGAGGTTAACCTGCGCCGTCGCAAGCGCGTTGTCGACATCCTAGAGCGCGAGCTTGGAACCCTTTCGGGCAAGCGCATCCTGGTTTTGGGCGCAGCCTTCAAGCCAGACAGCGACGACCTACGCGACTCGCCTTCCATCGCAGTTGCCAAGCTAATCAACGCTGCCGGCGCCTACACCGTGGTTACCGACCCAATCAGCATGGAACACGTTCGTTCGCAGCACCCTGAGTTCATTGCCGAGGACGACCTGGTTAAGGCAGCCACCGGCGCCGATGCCATCGTTTTGGCCACCGAATGGGCTCAGTACCGCGACGGCCACGTGCCAGCACAGTTGGCGCCAGTGGTTGCTAACAAGCTGATCATCGATGGACGCAACGCCCTCAAGGTAGACAAGTGGCAGGCAGAGGGCTGGCGGTTGATCGCCCTTGGCCGAAACGTCGAGGCCTAAATTGACCAACCTCACCGAGATTGCAACCGCTGCCCGCCTGAAAAAGGTGGGCACGCGGCCAAAGCTTGGTGTCTACCTGCGCGATTTCTTCCAGCGCCGCACCTTCGCAATCGCGTTTGCCGAGTACAGCCTGCAGGCTCAAACTGCCCGATCATCATTGGGTGTGGCTTGGCACGTGCTGGTGCCTGCGCTGCAGATCGGTGTCTACGGCGTCATCTTTGGTGTGCTGCTGTCTTCAATTCGCCCTCCACACTTTGTGCCATACCTGATGGTGGGCATCGTGCTATTCCAGTTCATCACTGGCAGCTTCTCTGAGGGCGCTCGCTCCATCACCAACAACGGTGCCCTGGTGCGTTCGCTCGAGTTCCCGCGCATTCTGCTGCCGGCATCGGTGGTCATCTCCAACATCATGCGCGTGGTTCCGTTGCTGGCGCTAATGCTCATCGGTGTTGCCGCCTTTGGCGAGCTGCCGAAGCTCTCCTGGCTGTGGCTGATTCCAGACTTCGTGATGATGGTCTTGTTTGCGGCTGGTGCCACCATGATTGCCGCGCGTCTCACCGTGCACACCGAAGACGTCAACCAGTTGCTGCCTTTCGTGGTTCGCATCCTGTTCTACGTCAGTGGTGTCTTCTGGAACATCGACAAGATGATTCACATCCACTGGCTCAAGGGCATTCTGCACAACAACCCCATCCACCTCTACATGGCCATTGCGCGTGCCGGTCTGATCGACGGTTACACCGTTACGGTCAGCGACTGGCTGGTAGCCGCAGCCTGGTCGGTTGGCATCCTCGCCTTTGGCACGGTGTTCTTCTGGTTGGCCGAGGAGAAGTACGGTCGAAATGTCTGATCTAAAAAACGACATCGGTGCAGACCTAACCCCGGAAGACCGCACTGTGGTGCCGGTTCACATCGACGCCGAACGCACTCCGGTTGTGGTTGTGGACGACGTTCACCTCAAGTACCGCGTCTACTCCTCGGGTAAGAAGGTCACTCGCGCCAACTCTCGAGTCAAGCGCAAGGGTCGCCTGCGCGAGGTGCACGCACTTCAGGGCGTCTCGCTGGTGGCCTACGAGGGCGACAGCATCGGTGTCATTGGCACCAACGGCTCGGGTAAGAGCACCCTGATGAAGGCAATCTCCGGCATCCTTCCAATCGATGGTGGCATCATTTACGCCTCCTCGCGTCCTTCGTTCTTGGGCGTTGGCGCAGCCATGATCAAAACCCTTTCGGGCGAAAAGAATGTAATTTTGGGTGGTCTGGCGTTGGGCATGACCAAGGCAGAGATCCGCAGCAAGTTCGATGCCATCGTAGACTTCGCCGGCATCCGCGACTTCATCGATCTGCCGATGGAGACCTACTCCAGCGGTATGGTTGAGCGCCTCAAGTTCTCCATTGCCGCCGCCCGCGAACACGAGATTCTCATCATCGATGAGGCCCTTGCCGTTGGCGACCAAGACTTCCGCCGTCGCTCCGAGGCTCGCATGCGCGAGTTGGCATCGGGTGCTGGTTGTGTATTCCTGGTGAGCCACAGCATGAAGTCCATTTTGGATACCTGCAACCGTGCAATCTGGCTGGACAAGGGCATCGTAAAGATGGACGGCACCGCAGATGAGGTTTGCCGAGCCTACGCCGCAGCCCAGGGCGCACCGCTAGACGACTAATGCTCAAATCCGTCTCGTACATCATGCCCGTTCTCAACGAGGAGAAGTACCTCGAGACGGCGGTGCTCAGCATCCTCGAACAAGACTTCAAGGGCCCGGTGGAGATCATCCTGGCTCTTGGTCCCAGCACTGATGCCACCGATGATATTGCCGCCAAACTCGCAGCCAGTCACCCGGTGAAGCTGGTGCGCAATGCCGCGGGAACCACCTCTGCCGGACTGAACGCGGCCATCGCAGCCGCCAGCAACGATGTGGTGGTGCGAGTTGACGCCCATGCCAAACTGATGCCCGGTTACACCCGTTTGGCGGTTGAAATTCTCAACACCACCGGCGCCGCCAACGTTGGCGGAGTTATGAAGGCAGTTGGGCACCACGCCTTCCAGAGCGCCGTGGCATGGGCCTACAACTCTCCATTCGGCCTGGGCGGTGGCAGCTTCCACGTTGGTGGCGAGGCCGGTCCTTCAGATTCGGTTTACCTGGGCGTATTCGACCGCTCGGTGCTAAATGCGCTGGGCGGCTTCGACCCCGCCGTGATTCGTGGCCAGGACTGGGAGCTCAACCTTCGCATTCGCCAGAGCGGCCGCGTAGTTTGGTTCGATCCAAGACTTCAGGTTGAGTACCACCCGCGCAGCAGCTGGCAGCGTTTGGCCCGCCAGTTCTGCGACACCGGAATCTGGCGCGGTGAGCTCACTCGCCGCAACCTTGGGGCAGCCAGCCTGCGCTACTTTGCACCGCCGGTTTTGGTGTTGGTAATCGTGGTTTCGCTAATCTGCGCGCTGCTGGGCTGGACCCTGCCACTGCTGGCACCGATTGCCTATCTGGCAGCCTGTGCGGCTCTGGGAATCTACGCCGGCAACCGCGTTTTGCTTGGCGGACGCCTGGCCATGATTGTGGTGCTGCCAACCATGCACCTCTGGTGGGGTGCCGGATTCATCGCTGGCTTCTTGTTTAGAGCCAAGCCCAAAACCGGCGAATAGCCGGTAATAAGGTCCGTCCGGCGAATAGCCGAAGGCTGAGGCTAGGCGCTCACCTGGGTGCGCACCAGCTCGGTGCCAAACGAATGCAGCAGCGAAAGCTTGAGTTCGTCGGCAATGGTCTTGCCCTCAGGAATGAACTGCTCGTGGGCCTTTGCCAACGGCACAACTGCCAACTGCTTTACGTCCCAGGCAAACTCGGTGCGGTCGTGGCTCATCAGCCACGAACTTGGCGCCAGGATCTCAAACCGCTTGGTCTTGATCTCGTCTCGTGGGTAAACCAGTTCGGCCTTGCCGCTGTTTAGCAGGTCCAAAATCGGTGCACCGATGCTGCGCGAAAGCGAGCGCGGGTAAATGTTGTTCAGCTGCAGGAAAGCCACCGATAGACCCTCTGCCTGTGCCGCCTGATAGCGAAGCAGGGTGGCTCGCACGTTCTCGGTGTCACGCAGGTTCACGCCTAAAACCAGATCAAACTTGCGCTGGGCACGAGCGTCGGCGGTAAGCAGATAGCTCTGGCGCGGGGCATAGAACTGGCGATCTCCGGTGCGCGCAATGTGCCAGTTGCTGGCCTTGCCCAAACGATTGTGGAAATAGAGGTACGAGTCGCGGTAGTTGGTGCGGAACTCGGCAATCCAGCGGAAGCCAAGCTCGCCCTGAGTGAGGCCGCCATTGTCGGCGCGCTGAATGGTTAGCACACGGAACGGGTGCACCACCGGGCAGTCTACGTCGAACGCCTTGTTCATACGCTTGCGGAACTCGGTGTCTCCACCCTTGCGAACGTGGTCGAAGTAGCCGATCTTGTCGCGCACCTTGATGCGCCAGAACATAAGCGCTGGCTCGCAGATGCCGATGCGCAGGCGACGGTTGGATTCCACTGCCTCCAGGCGATCGGTGAGGCGGGTGCTGAGCGAGATGTTGCCAACTGCGTCTGGGTGGAACATCAGGTTGGAAACCTGGAACTCTAGGCGCTGTGGGTGCATCCAGTCATCGGAGTCCTGGAAGGTAATCAGCTCGCCCTTGGCCTCATCGATGGCACGGTTGCGAATGCGGTAGGTGCCGCCGTTGGTCTCCTGGCGAAGCACACGGATGCGGTCGTCCATAGCCGCAACCTCAGCCAGCACGTCATCGTAGTCTTCGCCCGAGCAGTCGTCGATGACCAGCAGTTCGAGGTTGGAATAGGTCTGTGCCAAAGTGCTGCGGACCGCGGCAAAGATGTGACGGTCTGGCTGGAAGGCACTCATTACAACGGTGACCAGGGGACCCTGCAGCTTGGAGGCACCAGGCTGAGAAGCTGGGTCGGTTACGGTGAGCGAGTCCAGCGGGGTGGCATAAGGCTTTGGGTCAAACGAGATTGGCGCAATCTTCTTGCCGAAGAGCTGTTGGTTGAGGCGCTTGATCCAAAGCGACGCCTCCTCGTTCTGGGTGGCTAGAGCGGCATCGTGTGCGCCCAAACCACGGAACGGATTGTCGATGTCCACGCGCAAGAACTCTGAACTAAGGGTGTAATCGCGGTTGAACATGAAGGCGCTGTTGGTGCCCTCCTGCAGAATCTGCATTCGCACCGAATTGAGGGCCTCAGGGAAGAAAGTTGCCGCCTTGTTGAAGATGGTTGGAACGTTTTGCATGCTGCGGCGAGCCAGTTCGACATCGCCCATGCGCAGCGCCACGATTGCCAAGTTCACCTTGTGCATCTGGGAGAATCCGGCTAGGCCAAAGGTCTTGAGGCAGTAGTCGTAGATGCGCTTGGCGTTCATCACATCGTGCTCGAAGATTGGCTGGTTGCTGAGCAGCCAGGCCAGATCAAACAGCGCACGCTTGTTTTTGATGACCAGGTCGGTGCCAATGACACTGAGCATTAGGTCGGCGTCGCACGAACCACCGGTGGCAATTTGGGCCAATTCGTCGCGAGCAATCAGCGAACGAGTGCGCAAAGCAGCAAACAGGAAAGTTAGACGCTTGCTGCGGTTGTACCGCTTGGGTCCAACCGGAGAGTTTGCCAACTTAAACGTGTTCATAGTTATGCCCAATTAAACTAGGTAAGTGAGCAAAACCCCGCACAACCACGGAATGCGCACCGATATTCAGGCACTGCGCGCCCTGGCCATTGCATCGGTGGTGCTTTTCCACGTTTGGCCAGACCGACTAACCGGTGGCTTCGTTGGCGTGGACATCTTCTTTGTGATCAGTGGTTACCTCATTACCGGTCAGCTGTGGCGTCAAGAGCAGCGCACCGGCAAGATAGATTTCGCCGACTTCTGGGCCCGTCGCGCCCGCCGTCTGCTGCCGGCATCCATGCTGGTCATCGCTGTGTCAACCGTGGCCACCTATTTCTTCACCACCCCATCGTGGTTCATCAAGGTTCACGACGAGGCCTACGGATCCACTCTGTACATGCAGAACTGGACCCTCATTGCCAAGGTGACCAACTACCTCACCGACGACGGCACCAAGAGTCCGTTCCAGCACTTCTGGAGCCTCTCGGTTGAAGAGCAGTACTACATCTTCTGGCCGATTCTGTTGTTCTTGGCCATGCTGGCCGTGCGCATTTTTCCACGTGCCCTCAAGAACAAGCCGCTGCTGCTTACCCTGCTGTCCCTGATTCTGGTTAGCTCGCTGGCTTACAGCGTCTACCTAACCTGGGACCAGCCTCAGAACGCCTACTTCAACACCTTTACTCGCGCCTGGGAATTTGCCGCCGGTGCCATCTTGGCAATCGCAACCTCCAACCCCAAGTCGGACCAGAGCGCAGGCAAGCGCAGCCCAATCTGGTTCTGGGTTGGCGCCGCACTGATGAGCTACAGCATCTTCAAGTTCACCGGCTCCACCCCGTTCCCATCCTGGTATGCAGCTATTCCGGTTTTGGGCGCTGTCTTGGTATTGCACGGTGGTGCCAGCCAGAGCCGCTGGGTTCCCAACCGAGTGCTTGCAATCAAGCCAATTCAGTTCTTGGGTGACATCTCCTATTCGCTTTACCTCTGGCACTGGCCGGTGCTCATCTTGGCGCCTTGGTTCATGGTCAACAACTTCAACATGTGGGGCCACTTCGCCGTGGTGATCATTGCTGTTCTGCTTGGTTGGGCCAGCAAGCGCTACGTAGAAGACCCAGTTCGCTTTGGACCACTCAGCAAGCTGAAGCCATCACGCCAGCTGCTTGCAGCCGGACTGGCTATGGTGGTTTTGCTCGCTGGAATCTGGGCGCTGAATGGCCAGGCCAAGAAGGAGTTCTCCCACTCCTACGGCAACACCAAACTGACTCCGCCGCTTACCGATCTAAACAACGGCGCCAAGGCTCGCGAGAGTGGCGACTGCAAGGTTGGCCGCGAAGAAAACCGCTTCTTCACCTGCCAAAAGGGCGACCCAAATGGCAAGTACCGTGTAGCACTGATTGGCGACAGCCACACCCGCGAGTGGTTTGTTCCGGTTGACGATCTGGCGTTCAAGTACCACTGGAACCTGACCATGATCAGTAAGAGTGCCTGCAGCCTGGTGGACCCAAACAAGTACCCGGCGAACCTCACTCACCACACCTGCCGCACCTGGAACCAGAGCCTGGATCAGTACCTAGCCAGCCACAAGCCATTCGATCTGATCATCAACTCCAACTCGTCGTTGGTGACTCAGGGTCGTGCCGATGTGGGGGCCTCATTCGCTTCCATTGTCAGCAAGATCACCGCTCGTGGCACCAAGTTCTTCCTGATTCACGACACCCCAAAGCCGAAGGTCAACTTCGTTCCCTGCATCGAGCAGTTTGGAGCCAAGTCTGGTGAGGCCTGTTCCATCACTCGCGAAGGCGGACTCACTCCGGCAGACCCAATGCCAGCCGCCGTGGTGGGCGTGAAGAACGTGATCTCGGTGGACTTCACCAACTCTTTCTGTAACCTGAAGAATTGCCCCCCGGTCATCGGAAACATCGTGGTGTACCGAGACAATAGTCATATAACAACCACCTGGGCCAAACACCTGGAACCAGTTCTCGACGCAAAGATACCGGCGGAGTTTAAGAAATGAATACGCTGAAATCCTGGAGATTCTGGGTGCTGAACCTGGTGATGGTTGGCGTTGCCTTCGCCAACGTCTTTGTGCTCTCGCACTCCATTCCATTCATCGGTCACAACAAGACCTACAACATCAACCGAGTGATCGAACACTCGCACTGGGTTGAGGGTGCGCCGGTAGTTTTGACTAACCACTTCTCAACCGTTGACGTGAACCACATCGGCGACCGCTTCAAGAACGGCTTCGGCTTTGAAAGCGAACTGATTGGCATCTTCAAGGTGCACTCGGTAGACCGCAAACAAGACCCAATCGACCTGCGCGGCAAGATCACTCTCAAAGCCCTAAAGCACTACCGCTACTACGAGACCACCACTCACTGCAGTGGGCAGAACAGCAAGTACTGCAACCTGTACCTCATCTGGGATGCCAAGAACTCGGCGCCCTACCGCACCTTCATCGGTGCCCGGGTTGAAGACAGTCTCAGCATCAACGACATTGACAACCCAGGTCGTCCGGTTCGTAGCGTGAAGACCTTTGTGCTCATCGACAGCAACGTGTACCGCAACCTAATTGGAGACCCAAATGCTAACTGAGTATGCGGTCCTGATTCTGATTGCCCTCGGTGGAGTGGCCATCGCCTGGCAGCTGGGTATTAGAAACCTCTGGCTAAGCGTTCCAAGCGGTCTGATGATCTCGGTTGTGATGCGCGACGTGCTTTTTGCCACCATGAACATGGTTCAGCAGCGCTGGATCAGTGGCTTTGCCTTCTTTGGCCTGCTAGCTCTGGGCCTTATCGTTTCGGCCTGGCAGGCCGGACGCGGGCTCTACAAGAACCTGCTTTTGGCCACCGGTCTCTCGGCTCTTGCGGTTACCTCTACCCGAATTCTTGGCTTCCAGGGAACCCCTCACGGCGACTCGCTCTGGATTTTGTCATTCACCCGCCTGTTTGACATCAACGGCAATATCGCGTTTCTAAATGGCCACACCGCCATCAAACGCGGATTCTCATACCCGCTGCTGCTGTCACTTGGCCCATCGGGGCAGTACCTCAGCGGCATGACCCCTTACATCTTTGCCGCCCTGGGCTGTCTTGTTATCTGGGCGGTTCGCCAGCTAACCAAGGAAGCGCCACGCAAGCGTGTTCTTTGGGTTGGCGCACTTCTGGTGCTGGCAACCTTCAGCACCGTTATGCCGCTACGCGCAATCTTCTACATCAACGGCCACACCCTAACCGCGGTTGGCCTACTGGCCGCAGCCGGCGTAACCGTCTTGGCAGTGCGCGACTACGAGTTGTCCCGCGAACACCTGCTGGTGGTTTGCCTTGGTGTTTTCACGGCCAGTACCTCTCGCATCGAGGGCATTGTCCTGGCTGCGCTGATTGTGCTGCCACTGCTATCGCAGCGCTGGATCAGCCGACGTGCCATCATGTGGATCATTACCAGCGGCACCTTTGGCCTCAGCCTCTGGCTGGCCACCTATCACTCGTACATCATCCACGCCACTCACCTACCTTGGTACGCCTTCATGGCAATCTTCGTTGGCGCCGGTCTGCTGCCAGCCATCAAGCTCTTCGATTGGATTCGCTTCCGAATCGTTCCGGTAGCCCTCATTAGCATGGCCTTGGTGTTTGTTGGCGCCGAGATTGTCTTCCACACCGCACTGCGCAAGGGCAACCTTGCTTTGGCAGCAAACCTCATCTTCGGCAGCGGTCGCTGGGGCATCTTTGTGGCCGCCATCGTTCTTGGAATTGCGCTTGGTAACCTCAAGAAAATCAGCCCGGAGCACAAGACCCTGCTGGCAATTACCGGAAGCCTCATTCTGGGCTCGCTCATCACCAAGATGCTGGACGGTGGCCAGTTTGGCCACCCAACTCTCGGACGCACCGGTTGGTCGGACAGTCTAAACCGCATGTGGCTGCAGTCCTTTGCTATCTTCTTAGTAACAGTGCTTGTCGGTTTGGTTCAGAACGACAAGATCTGGGGCTTAGTAGACAAAAGCAAGGGCTAGCATTTCGTGAAAGTTTTCATCCAGATCCCGTGCCTCAATGAGGCCGAGTTCCTGCCAGCAACCCTTGCCGAATTGCCTCGCGAACTGCCCGGTGCTTCAGAGGTAAAGTGGCTGGTCATCGATGATGGCTCCAGCGACAACACCACCGAGGTGGCCCTGGCCCACGGCGTAGATTACGTGGTTCGCTTCACCCAGAATCAGGGTCTTGCCAGCGCCTTCCAGGCCGGCATCGATGCCGCTCTAAAGCTTGGCGCCGACATCGTGGTAAACACCGACGCCGACAACCAGTACGACGCCAGCGCCATTCCTGCGCTGATCGCGCCCATCGTAAATGGCGAAGCGGATGTGGTTGTAGGCGACCGCGACACCGGTTCGGTCAACGAGTTTTCCAAGCTGAAGCGTTCGCTTCAGTCGCTGGGCACCAGCGTGGTTCAGCGCTTCAGTGGCACCGATGTGCACGACGCCACCAGCGGTTTCCGAGCCTTCAGCCGCGACGCCGCCCTGCAGATCAACCTGGTGACCAAGTTCACCTACACAATCGAATCTCTGATTCAGGTTTCCGACGCATCGCTGGCACTCACCAACGTGCACGTAAAGCGCAACGACAGCGTTCGTCCAAGCCGCCTCTTCGGCAGCACCTGGAAGTATGTTCGTCGCAACGCCTGGACCATGATCCGCATCTACGTTCAGTACCGTCCAATGCAGCTATTCGTGCCAATCAGTGCACTGCTTGTGCTGCTGGGCATCATCGCCTGGATGCCTTGGATCATCGACTCGATCGGCGGCCGCAACACCGGGCACCTGCAGTCCATCATCCTGGGTGCCGTCATGGTTATCAGCGGTGTGCAGGTTCTGTTGTTCGGCATCATCGCAGACAGCATCATGAGCGTGCGCTCGCTAACCACCAAGACTCTCCACCGAGTTCGCGACATCGAACTTAGCGTGGGCGTGCCACCAAAGATCTTCCGCAAGCGCGCCTAGGGCCCAGCCAGTTAGCGCAGGAACTTAGCAATGAATCAGCAGCCGGAATCGCCTTGGATTGTGATTCCTGCTCGCGGCGGTTCAACCGGTGTTCCACGCAAGAACGTTCGACTGCTTGCCGGCGAACCGCTAATCGCTCGAACCATCAAGACCGCACTGGGTGCCACCCCAAAGGGCCGCGTCATTGTCATCACCGATGACGACGAAATTGCCGAGATCTCGGAGCGCTATGGCGCCGTGGTAACCCGCGAAGCCAAGACCACGGGCAAAGCCACACTCGACGAGGTAATGGTCCGCACCATCCCTTTCCTGCGTGAGCTAGGCGCGGTAGACAGCGACGTGCTGTTGACCATGCAGCCAACCTGCCCGTTCATCAAGCCGGCCCGCATCAAAGAAGCCATGAACAACTTTGCGGTTGGTGCCGGAAGCGTTATCACCGTGGTGGACGACCGCCACCTGGGCTGGTCCTTCGATGAAGCCGGCAACCCAAAGCCCGATTACGCGGCCCGCGTGAACCGTCAGCAATTGCCCGCCAAGTTCAAGGAATCGGGAGCCATCATCGGTGCCCGTATTGCCGACATTGTGCGCACGGGAACCCGCATTGTGCATCCCATCAGCCTGGTTGAGGTGCCTCAAGACGAGAGCCTGGACATCGACACCTTTGCCGACTGGGCCGTGGCCGAGCACCTTGCCAGCCGCAAGCGCATTCTGCTTCGCACCGATGCCGCAAAAGAACTTGGCATGGGTCACGTCTATCGCACTCTTGCGCTGGCCTACGCGCTGGCTCGCCACGACATCACCATCGTGCTCAGCGAAGACAAGCCACTGGGACGCGAGTTCTTTGCCGACTACCCATTCAAGGTAGACACCGTTCCAGACGACCTGGGATTCCTGCGCTACGCCCGCAACCACAAGGCAGACCTCGTGGTGCTGGATCGTCTAGACAACCTCGCCGAGTTTGTAACTCTGCTGGGTGGCTTCTGCAAGGTGGTTACCTTTGAAGACCTGGGCGATGGAGCCGAGGTGGCAGACCTGTTGGTAGCCGATCTCTACGAGAACCCGCGCGTTCCAAACGAGCGCCAGCTGACCGGGGTGGAAAACGCCATCCTGGCTCCAAGCTTTGAGACCCTGAACCGCCAGATTCCATTCCGCGAATCGGTGCAAGAGGTGTTGGTGCTGTTCGGCGGCACCGACCCATCCAACCTTGCCGTCACCGCACTGCGCGCCCTTGAGGCAATCGAGTTTGCCGGACGCGTCACCATCGTGCGCGGTCTGGGTGCCGAGCTGGTTGACCCCAAGGCATACAACCTTCGCCTCAAGGTTCTCAGCAACATCAAGAACATGCCGGCCGTGATGGAGCAGGCAGACATCGCCATCTCCTCGGCCGGAAGAACCATCACCGAGCTCTCCTCGCTGGGCATTCCAACCATTTGCATGGCCCAAAATGCCAAGGAACTGACGCACACCCACACCACCGTTAGCAACGGCGTGATCATGCTGGGAATGGGCAAGTTGGTTTCGGTTGAGACCCTCGGCGCCCACCTTCAGGAACTGATCGACAACACCGATCTGCGCGAGAAGCTGCACAACCGAGCACTCGAGGCAACCGCCGGACGCAGCAACGATCGCATCGTCAGACGTATCCTCAAGCAAATCGGCTTCTAGCCTCTAAAAGCTACTTGGCCGCAATCTGCAGGTCTGCCCGCAGCTGCGTTTGCGCCCCGATGGAAACCAACGACCAGGCCTCAGTTAGGTCGTCCATCATCTTCGAACCAATCGACCTGGTGTAATCCGGATCCACCCTCTTGCCATCGTTGTTGATGCGCAGACTGAGCATGGTTGGCGTTAGCAACTCAAACTCGATGGAAACAATGCTGGCGTTGGCGTGCTTCACGGCGTTGGTAACCGCCTCGGTGACAATCTCACCGATGGCAAACCTGGCGTTGGAGTCGTTTTGGAGCGCCTCTTCAACCGCGGTCGGCAGCACAAAGCGCACCCCGCAAACCCCCAGCCAAAGCTGACGCAAGGTGTCTAGCGACTCAAAGGTATTAACATCGGTGAGCTTGGGGTCCCTGAGGGTATCCACGATGCCATCGAGGATCTTGTTCACCTCGGTGATGGTTTTTCGGCTTGGCTTGGCCTCTTGCGATAGCTTGATCAAAGCCACCGAGAGTGAGGCCTGAATCTTGCCGTGAAGCAGGTAGCTCCAGTTGCGCTGGGCCACCCACTGATTGCGATTGAACTGATTAACCTGCCGTTTAAGTTCGGCGTTCTTTTCCTTGATTAGGTCGAGGTTGTCCTGGATGCTCGCCTCGAAGTCTCGAATCAGAGTAAAGAAGCCGATGTAGACAAAGGAAGTTCCGATGTTGGTGATCACCAGAATCGAAAATGCCTGCGCCTGGCCCACCAGGTAGGCCACCAAGAAGCTGATTGGAACCCAGCTGAAATAGGCGATTGCCCCCGCAAGAAGTGCGCGCACTGCGCCATTAGCCCTTAGCTTTGGCCCCAAGATCGCCTTAATCGCGGACGTGAGGGCTGCCCATAGCATCAGCGAGAGCAGGCTGTAACCGGCCATGACACGTTGGAAGATCATGTACTGGCCAAGGAAGATGATTGGGGCGATTATTAGCATCCAAGCCACCGGTCGGATTGCGTCCTGAACGGGCTTTTTTGCGGTTACCAGCCTCACGTACTTCGAACTCGTCGACGCCACAATCGGGGCTTCCAAGCGCAACCGTTCAACCTGGCTAGCTGCACTGAGTGGGCGGACATGCTCCTCGATGATGGTGCGCAGTTTGTCCACGACGCCCACGCCAGCGCTAGTGGAGACGGCAAGCATCTCTCGAAGCTTGGTGACCTGCGGAATCACAATGCTCTCAAGTTGGGAGTTACGGAGTTCCTCCGCCAACCGCTCTTTGAACCTGATTTCCTCAAGTTGCAAACGCACTTGTTCCCTGGACTTATCGGCCTCGATTGATCCAAGTCGGTAGTTCTTAATGGCAACCAAGAGCGGCGCCAGAAGTGCGAACCCAAGGGCTGCAAAAACAGAGCCAAATACAAATGTTGCGGGGATGCCAAACCTGAAAAGCGCATCATCGCCGGGGGTATAAAGGCGGTCCAGCCAAAAGTTGATGCAAACCATCAGGGGCACGGCAAGCAAATTCTGGATAGGTACCAACCTGTCCTTTGGGTTCAGCCTTAGGGCAAGCCAGACCGCTAAGAAAACCACACCGCGAGAAAGCAGTAGCCAAACCCAGTCTTCAAATACATCGCCCACCGAGTTGTAAACGTTCGGGCCGATAATGGTGAAACGCAGAAGCTCAGTTAGCAGAACATAAACTACAAAAACCTGCCAGTTCACTACCCAGCGTGGGCCAAGTCTGCTCTTTGCCCACTCCCACCTGGGGCGCAAAACAGGTGCCAGTTCGGCACCAAAACTCTGGTTAGCCAACCGAGATGCCCTGGTGCAATCCGGCCTCGGCCAGATAAATCTTGATTGCCCGGGTGCAGGCCACCGAACGCGATGGGTGGTCGATGTTTAGCACCGCGAGAATGCGCTGTTGGATGGTCTCTACCGCGCGCTGACTGGTGCCACGCACATGTGCAATTTCGGCGTTGCCCTGGCCGGCCGCCATCAGTCGAAGCACCTCGATCTGGGTGGCGGTTAGGTCTGCGAGTCGGGAATTTGAGTCGCGGTCATCGCGGAATGTGGTGCGCTTTCCGCCGGTCAAACGCGACTTGATTACGTCACTTAGGAACTCGGGATTTACTAGGCGGTCTTTGTGAAGGTAAGCGGCCGAGCCCATCTTGAAGTCTTCGGCTCCCTCAACCAAACGTGGTTCTTTGACGTTGGTCAGGTAAACAACCTTGAGGTTAGGGAGGGACTCTTGCATTCGTTGCCCCACATCTAGACCGGATGGTCCGGGGCCCAGGTAGACGTCAGCAACCAAAACCGCAGGCTTTTTTACGGCGGCAAGCTCTAAGGCTTGTCCCGCGCTGTGCGCCAGCGAAACCTCAAAACCACGATGGTTGAGGTTGTCTGCAACCAAAGTGGCATAGCCACGGTCATCCTCCAAAAGGAGAACTGGTACCCGCGATTCGGACATGATTGCCTAGGCCAGCTGAGTCCACTCGAGCGGTAGGTCGGCTGCAATGTGCTGCTTTACCTCGCGCCCAACCACGTCGTCCCAGTGGGCAATCTCGATGCCGATGTTGGAACGCAGAGCAATCAGGTCGTCTTCGGTGATTACGTAGCCAGGTTCCATGTCGCGGCGGGCAACCACACGACGACGAGCATTGCTGATGGCCTGGTGCTGAACACCGAGGTTCTGCTCATCCTTGCCAAAGAGGGTACGGTAAAGGGCCAGCTTGTCCGAGAACGCACGCAGGTCTGCCTCGTCCACGGCGTGGTAGTGGTCGTTTCCGATGCCCTGCTTGTTATCGGTGAAGTGCTTCTCGATGACCACTGCACCAAACAGCGCGGCCATCTCAACTGCAGGAACGGTGCCGTCGTCTTCCGGACGAACGTGGTCGCTGTAGCCAATAGCCACGCGGTCACCAAACATCTCCTGCAGCACCTTGATCTGGCCGATGTTGGCGTTTTCCTGCGGGGTTGGGTAGTTGAGGATGCAGTGCAGCAGGGTCACCGATGGGGCTCCCGCTTCAATGAGAACGTCCAGCGAGCGAGCGATCTCCTCGTAGGAAGATGCACCCACCGACATGATTACCGGGGTGTTGGTCTTTGCAATCTTGCGCAGCAGCGGAATGTTGGTGAGGTCTGCCGAAGCAACCTTGGTGGCGTGCTGCAACGGTGCCAGCATGTCAACGGCATCCAGGCTGAACGGTGTGCTCATGAAGTCGATGCCGCGCAGCTTGCAGTGAGCTGCCAGCTCGGCGTACTCGGCCGCGCCAAAGTTGTCCCAGCGCTGGAACAGCTCAAACTGGCTGCTGGTTGGCTCCTTGGTCTGATCCCAGTAGGCAGGGCTAGTGGTCTTGGCGGCCAGGGTGGCGGCCTTGTAGGTCTGGAACTTGGCGGCGTGACCACCGGCGCGAGCAACCTGATCGATCATCTGCTTGGCGCGCTCAAGCGAACCCTCGTGGTTCACGCCAATCTCGGCAATCACGTATGGGGTTAGGTAGCCGAATTCGCGCTCGCCCAGCTTGAAGTTGATCATCGTTGCCTCTTTGCTTAGTTCTTTGCCGTATTGGCGTAGTAGCGGTAAGGGTCTTTGGCCGGTTTTGCCTGACTCAAATACTCCCCCAGTGATTCAAGATTACTAATCAGGGTCAAATCTCCGCTTGCTATGGCGGGCAGCACGTTTTCATATCCGCTCAGCGGCAGGACCAGCACCTTGCAGCCCAGCGCCAGACCCTCAAAAAGTGTGGTGCTAAAGGCACCGATTAGGAACTCGCTCTGGCTCACCAGATCGAGGAAGATTGGGTCGCGGTGGCTGAGTGAGAAATTGGCCGGCAGGTGTAAACCGTGGTTAGCCTCCAACTGATTTCCCAACTCGCGGTAGTCATCCAAAGACTCGTTTGGGTGCAGGCGGTAGATCACCGAAAGCTCTGGGTGCTGGCGCGCGGTCTTCACGGCCGCGTGGAACAGCTCGGCACCGATGGCTCCCTGACTGGTGAAGAGTACTTGGCCGGGAACGATGCGATTCTCGGCGAGCGCCTTGCTTCGATACTGGGCGAATGGCAGGGTTGGCCCGGTCACGATGGTCTTGGTGCCGCGCGGCAGCTTGGTATCGGTGCCCCAGTACTCGCCCCAGGTGGCAATCTGCTGTGCCACCGAATCCACCTTGGACCTGAGGAAACCGCTCGGGTACGAATACGCCGGGTGGAACTTGGAGATGAATCCGTGCTGGATCTCGGTGACGGTGAGACCCGCCCGCTTGCCAGCCAGCACCAGCGATGGCTCGCTGTAGGCATTGACGATGTAGAGCTCTTTGGCTCCCAGGTTCTTGAATAGCTCGGCGAAGCCAAGCTGGTCTACCAGGGTGCGACGAACCAGATACTTGGGATACTTGCTGAACTTCTCCAGCTCCACACCAAACTCTGCCTCAAAGGCGGTGATGAGCTTAGTCCAGCGGTTCTCTGCCGGCTCGCGCGAGGTGATGCGCAGATTCTTGTTGACCTGCTCGGTGAAGCGCTCGGTGTATTGCTCGCGCAGACGACCAAGGTCCAAAACCGAGTTATCGGCATCGTAGGCTGCCTGATCAAAATCGAAGTCGATCACCCGAACCGACTTGCCCTCGGCAGCCAGGCGGGCCAAAATCGCGTCGGAGTATGGCTCGCCGCCGGCAACACGGCGACGGAACGGAATGACCACGGCGTCTACCTTGGCCAGGGTCTCCAGATTTGGCAGTGCCGGCAGACCCTCGGGTAGTTCTGGCTTTGAGAAGTTTGGGTGCGGGTTATCGAACAGGCCAACACCCTGAGCCAACGCATAGAAGATTCGGGTGCGAAGCAGTGGATAGAGCTGCACGCTGGAAAAACGCGCCGAGACTGCCTTGCTCTTACCTTCTACCTTGGTGAATCGGTTCCAGAACTCCTCGAAGCCAATAGTCATTAGTTGCCTTGCTTTTTAGTAGAACCGGTAATCTCAAGCAAAACCTGGTTGTAGCCATCACCGATAACCGTGATATCGAAACGCTCAATGCTCTTGGCAATGCCCTCTGCCAGGCGCTGACGCAGCCCCGCGTCCTGCATCACGCGCTCTAGCGAGTCTGCCAATGCCTGGGCATCGCGCTGCGGCACCAAGATTCCGCTGACGCCGGTCTCAATGACCTCATCGATGCCGGGAAGCGCACTGGCCACCACGCAAATCTTGCCAGCGCCACCCTCAAGCAGAGTAACCGGAAGGCCCTCTTGGTCGCCGTTGGCTGCAGTCACCGATGGGATCACCATCACCTCGCTGTGGGCAATCGCCTCCATGACCTCGTCGCGGCCGCGCTGGCCCAAGAACTTCACCGGGAGCCCGGCGGCACGCTGCTCAAGCTGGGCACGAATCGGTCCATCGCCAATCACCTGGAGTGTACCGGCGGAACCATCGGTGGCAAAGAAACCCTTTGGCTGCAGCAAACGCATGGCATCAAATAGATACTCGATGCCCTTCTTCTCTACCAGGCGACCAACCACAAGCAGCTGGCCCGGAACCTTGGATGCAATGCTGGCAATGGCTCCCACCGACTGAGTGTCGACTCCCATCGGCAGTAGCGAGATCTTGGCGTCTGGCTGACCCCACTCAACCAGGCGAGCCTTCATCTGTGAGTTGACTGTGGTGATGGCGGCGGCTCGACCAAACACGAAACGCTTTAGGCGCAGCAGCGCTGGGTGGTTCAGGGCGTAAATATCGCCACCGTGAGTGGTGACCAGGAGCGGAACCTTTGGTGCGGCCAGCGTTGCCAGGATGCCCTGCGGAATGACCCAGTGGGCATGAATGACATCGATGTTCTGCTGGCGCACAACGCGGCGGGTGCCCCAGAACAGGCCGTGCAGCAAGAACGGAACCTGCAGGAAGCGGCTCTTACGGGCCTTGAGGTTATCCAAAATGGCACCGGCGGCAAGGTCTTCGGAGGCCTTAAACCAGTAGCGGAAGCGCTCCACGCTAACGTGCAGCGAGCCATCGGTGGAGTAAAGAGTTTCGGTCTTGGCGGCACCCGGAACCATGGGGGTAAGCACCGTGACATCGAAGGCCTTAGCCTGTTGCAGAGCGAGGTCTAGGACAAAGGCTGGCGTGCCATCGCCGGGGGTACCCGGAAAAGTGGATGCGAGCACCAGCAACTTTGGCTTCATACGGTAATTTTAGAGCGATACCTACAGAAGGCAGTGCGGTGCGAGTTCTTATTTTGAACAGCGATTCCCCAAAGAATCGCGGCGACCGCGCCATCCTTGCCGGAAACATCGAGTTGGTGCGCAAGGTTTACCCAGACGCCGACATCTGGAGCCTCTCTCAGTACGACCAGCGCGACGCCGAATGGTTCGGAATTAACTTCCACCGAATGTCGCCATACTCGGTGAAGCCAGCCGATTTCCTGGCCCTGCTGAGCCACGCCAAAAAGGCAGACCTCATCCTCTGGGGCGGCGGCGAGATCCTCAAGGACTACACCAACAAGCTGGGTCTCTTCTACTGGGCCATCAAGCTTTGGGCGGTTTCGCTGGCCAATCCAAATCTGGTTGGCGCGTTTCAGGGCATCGGTCCAACCAGCGCCAACATCTCGAAGCGAGTAATTTCGTTCACCGTCAGCCGTTGCCGCAGCTTCTTGGTTCGCGATCAGGAGAGCAAGACCAAGTTGGAAAACTGGGGCGTGAAGATCCCGGTAATCGCTAGCTTCGACCCTGCGGTCTTCGATGTGGCCCACCCCGCGAGCGCCCAGCTAATCGCCGACTTTGCAAAAGCCCAGGGCGTTGACCCAAGCTTCCTAGACAACTTCGCCGGCTTCGGACTCCGTCGCTGGTTCCACTACAGCCACTCGGGTTGGTTGCCGGCCAAGATGCGTTTTTGGGCCCGCAAGCAAGCCGCCAACACCCCAGAACTGGACACCTACCTGGGCAATCTGGCCCAGTTGGCAGACCGAGTTATCGATAACCACGATGTGAACCTGGTGTTCTTCCCAATGCACGTTGGCAGCGGCGAGAACGACCACGAGTTTGCCCAGCAGGTTGTGGAGCGCATGCGCCATGGCAGCCGCACCACCGTGATTCAGAAGGATGACATCTCTCCGGCCGATTACCTATCCCTCATTGGCAAGGCTCGGTTCTTTGTGGCCAGTCGCCTCCATTCGGCCATCCTCGCCACAGTTGCCAACGTTCCTGCCCTTTGCCTCTACTACGTAGATAAGGGCCGCCTGTTCTTCGAGCAGGTTGGCATGCAGCGCTATAGCCGCGATATCAAGGTGATGCTGCAGCCGGGCATCGTTGACGAATTGGCCACCCTGATTGGTCAGCTGGTTGCCGAGGGCGACACTGTGAAGGCCCAGCAGCTGGCTGCGCTAGAAACCATGCGCGCTCAGATTCGCACCGACTTCGAGTCCGGCGTCAACCGATGAAGGGTCTGCGCCGCCCCCTTTTGCGGGTGTTGCCGTTCATCTTCTATGCACTGATTGCCATCTTTGCCTTCTACTATCTGAAGAACATCAACTGGGCCGCCCTGCAATCGGTGCAGATCAACTGGTACTGGATGGCTGCGGCCACAGCTGCCTCCATCGGTGTTCGCTACTGGTTTGCCGCAATCTGGATGTTCCTGCTGCGCTCACTGGGCGCCAAGCTACACGGCCAACAAAATGAGCTGTTTTTGGTTTACGCCAAGAGTTGGCTGGGTCGCTACATTCCGGGTGGCGCCACCTGGATCCTGGGCAAGATTTACTTTGCAACCAAACTGGGCATTAGCAAGGCCAAGCTGGGCATCTCAAGCTTCCTAGAGGGTGCCCTTCAGATCATCGTGGTGATCATCTCGGCAGCTCTGATGCTGGCGGTAGACCCGCACGTGCAGAACCTTGGCCGCGGTTGGGTTTGGGTTCTGCTGCTTGGCGCGGTGCTTGGTTTGGCCACGGTCTACCCGCCAATCTTCAACCGGGTCATCCGCTTCGGCTACTCCAAGGTCCGCAAGCAAGATCTAGACCACGAGCACCTGCCAAACACCCGCACCATCGGTCGCGGCATTCTGGCCTTTGCCGTCAGCTCAATCCTCAGTGGTCTCAGCTTCTACTTCGTTGCCGCTGCGGTTGACCCATCTCTGGGCTGGGATTCACTTGCCTTCATCATCGGTGCCAGCAACCTGGCAAGCGCGCTGAGCATGCTGGCCGTTTTTGCACCAGCCGGACTGGGTGTTCGCGAAGGCATTCAGCTGAGCATGCTGCTGCTGGTTATGAACCCCGAACAGGCCCTGGTGGCCACGGTTTTGATGCGCCTCTGGAGCATCGTTATGGACGCCCTATTTGCCGCACTGGCTTGGGGCTGGCAGAAGGCTAGGCTAGAGAAATGATCTATGGTGATGAGTCCGCTCGCTTCAAGGTGACCAAGGCTGTTATTCCGGTTGCCGGCCTGGGAACCCGTTTTCTTCCTGCCACCAAGGCAATGCCCAAAGAGATGCTTCCCATTGTGGACAAGCCGGTTATTCAGTTTGTAGTTGAGGAAGCGGTAACCGCCGGCCTGCAAGACATCCTGATGATTACCGGCCGCAACAAGAACACCCTTGAGAACCACTTCGACCGCGTAGCCGAGTTGGAGTACACCCTTGAGAACAAGGGCGACACCAAGAAGCTTGAGGCTGTGCAGGCCTCCAGTCAGCTGGCCGATATTCACTACACCCGCCAGGGCGACCCGCGCGGTTTGGGTCACGCGGTTCACCGCGCGCAGAGCCACGTTGCCGAGCACTCGTTTGCCGTGCTGCTTGGCGATGACGTAATCGACTCACGCGATTCGGTGCTTCCAAAGATGATCGCCGAGCACGAGGCCGACGGCTCCAACGTGATTGCACTCATGGAGGTTCCGGCCGACATGATCCACATGTACGGCTGCGCCAGCGTTGAGGCCACCGATGACCCAGATGTGGTGCGCGTCACCGGCCTGGTAGAAAAGCCGGAGCCTGGAACCGCACCAAGCAACCTTGCCGTGATTGGCCGCTACGTGCTTCGTGCCGAGATGTTCGACATCTTGGAGAACACCGAGCCAGGCCGCGGCGGCGAGATCCAGCTGACCGACGCCCTGCAGACCGCAGTGGCCAAGCCAGCCATCGCCGGCGGAGTGAAGGGCGTAATCTTCCGTGGTCGTCGTTACGACACCGGAGACAAGTTGGACTTCATCAAGGCCACCCTTCGCATTGCCATCGATCGTCCAGACATCGGCGCCGACCTGCGCGCCTTCCTAAAAGACTTCAGCCAGGAGCTCTAATCATGACCCAGCAAATGTTCATCAACTTGGCCATTTCCGATGTGGCCCGCACCCGTGCATTCTTCGGTGCCCTTGGCTACAGCTTCAACGAGCAGTTCAGCAACGAAAATGCCCTGTGCATGCCCATCAACGAAAATGCCTTCATCATGATGCTGCAGAACGAAATGTTTGCCGGCTTCATCGACAAGACCATCATCGATGCCAAGAGCAACGTGGAGGTGCTGGTCTCGCTCAGCTTCGACTCCACCGAGGCAGTCAAGGAATTCAGCGAGAAGGCCTTCGCGTTGGGTGGCCGCAACTACAAGGAACCAACTGATATGGGCTTCATGTACAGCTGGGGCTTCGAAGACCTTGACGGTCATATTTGGGAAGCCTTTTGGATGAACCCAAACCACGTGCAGGGCTAAAACATTCACCGTAGAATCAGAGCACTCAAAAAGGAGGGTTCATGGCGATTCGCGTTGTCTTCCTGACCTTCTATTACGAGGCCTGGGACGCCCTGGACGGCATTTATCACCAGATGGTGGCAGACCCAAGGTTTGATCCCATCGTGGTCTCCATTCCCCGCCGAATGAACGGTGAGACCGAGTTTGGCCACGAGGAAGAGGTTAGCCACTTCCTCAATGAGTACCAGATTCCGCACTTGCGCTTCTACTACCAGAACGGCGAAGAGGGCCTCGAGCGCCTGAAGAAGCTTGAACCCGACTACGTGTTCCTCAACTATCCTTGGCGTCGCAACTATCAACCGGCCTATCGCGCCGAGCGCCTGATCGAGTTCACCAAAATCTGTTACGTTCCCTACTTCTCGATGCCGCTGGTAAACGAACCCGGCGAGAGCGGGGTGGCGCCTCACCTTTACGAACAGCGCACCCACCAGTTGGCCTCGCTCACTTTCACTATGGACAAGGCCGTCTTGGATGCCTACGCCCACACCGATCGTGGCAACGCACACGTTCACCTAACTGGCTCGCCCAAAATCGATGTGTTGATGAAGCAGGCCAGGGAGGGCATGGCGGTCTGGCCAATCCCAGACCGAAGTGACCGTACCAGCACTGTGGCAGAAGGCCGTCGGTTCCGCATGATCTGGGCGCCACACCACTCGTTCGATGGCAAGTGGCTCAACTTTGGCAGGTTTGCCGAGGTGCACAAGCAGATGCTCCGCTTTGCCTCGCACCAACCCGGGGTTGAGATTGTGCTGCGCCCGCACCCACTGCTTTTTGGCACCCTGGTGGAGCGCGGCATCATCTGTGAGACCGAGCTACAACACTGGCTTGACTCGTGGCAGGCCCTAGATAACACTGCGCTTTACACCGATGGCGACTACGCCAGCGTGTTCCAGTCCACCGACCTAATGGTTACCGATGGCATCTCCTTCTTGGGCGAGTACCCCATTCTCACCGGCAAGCCAACCATCTTCATGGAGAAGCCGGGGCACTGGGAGTTCTCACCGTTGGGCGAACTGGCAGCCGCAGCCAATATTCGAGTCACCAACTTTGACGGCTTCGAGCAGGTTTTCGACGAGATTCGAACCATGGGAATGCCCGACTACTCGGAGCCGATTGCCAAACTGCGCAAGGCCGCCAGCCCATACCCTGGCCGGGCCGCAAAGAAAATCACCGATATTGTGGCTGCCGACTATGAAGCCGGAACCCCGCTGGTAGACCCAACGCTGATTAAGACAGTGGCGTGGGAGTTCCGCGATGGCCGCGAACCGCAGGCCGACTAGAACCTAGAACGAGTTTCTGAAAGCCGAGCGCTACTTCTTTGCGGTGGCTGTAGGGGTTGCGGTGGCAGCCTTCGGGTAGTCCACGGTTACCTTGCCAACATCGGTTGGAACCAACTCGAACCAGCTGTTACCCGGTGCCAACTTAACCTCGGCGCCCGCGCTGTCGGTGAGTTTCACATAGCTCTTGGCGCTGGTCTTGGTCCAGGTCACATCGATGGCCTTGCCATCCGAGAACACAGTTCCCTTTCCGGTTCCCTGCAGCAGAGTCTTAGGAACAAAGCCGTAGCGAGGATCACGGAACGAGCGGTCTACCGCAACGCGCAGCACCAAGACGTTTTGCGCAGTCAGCTGCTTGCCGTCGAGGGCATCGGTGAGGGCCTTGCCGTCCTGGGTGCGGGCAAAGGCGCTGCCGTTCCAGGTCCAGAGTGCGGTGGCAGCCGGGAACTGCGCCTTCACGTCCAGCACGGCCTTGCCGCTGGCACCGGCAGACGACGAAGCCGCATCGGTGGCAAAGCTGAAGGCTGGCTGAGGTGCGCCAAGCGACATGTGTGCGGTCTGCATGTTCTGAGCCTTCACAAAAAGGTTGTGTGGGGCAACGCGATTGGTCACGCGCTCCATGGTGCCCTTGCCCACCTCGCTGGTTTCGTCAGCGTTGTAAATACCGGTGGCCTTCATGGCCAAAACGAATGGCTTCTGGCCACCCGAGTAGGAGATAACGCCACCGAATGCGGTAGCTAGGTCTGGGTCCATCGGGCGCACCGAGCGAATCGGGCCAAATTCTGCAGGCATCTGCGAGTGCCAGATTGCGAGGAAGCGGGTTAGGCCGCCCTCAACCATTTCATCGATGACGATGTCGGTCTTGCTCAGCGCCAGCTGCGGTCGAGCCTCGGGCGAGTTGTCGATCTTGCCCATGACAACCGGCCCGGCCAAGAACTTGTTGCTGCCAGTTTGGTACTGCACACCGGTTAGCGGCGCGGTGTCGTAGGTTACCGCCGGGGTTGAACTGCTGGAGGTGCCGGTTCCCGGGCTGTTGTTTGCGTTGTTAACCGCTGCGCTGGCACAGCCGCCCACAAGGTTGACGGCGAGAACCAGGGTGATGATGCGAATGCCACGAGATGAACTGAACATATGGCAAAACGCTATCCCAGCAACCTTAGGCCGCCAGTAGGACACGCAAAACTTAAGCCAGTTCTAGGTCTTCCAGGCTCACGGCGCTGAGGTACTTGTAGCCCTTGGCCTCGATAACCTGCTGCGCACCGGTGTTGCGGTCTACCACGGTTGCAACCGCAACGATGATGGCGCCGGCGGCCTCGAGAGCCTCAGCTGCGGTGAGCGGTGAGCCACCGGTGGTTGAGGTGTCTTCAACTACTACAACGCGCTTGCCCTTTACGTCTGGGCCCTCAACCTGACGACCCATGCCGTGGGCCTTGGCGGCCTTGCGAACCACAAAGGCATCGATGGCGCGGCCACGAGCGGCACCCTGGTGCAGCACCGCGGTGGCAACCGGGTCGGCTCCCATGGTTAGTCCACCGATCGCCTCGAAGTCGGTGATTCCGGCCTGGTCTAGCAGGTCTAGCATTACCTGGCCGATGAGCGGCGCGGCCTCATGGTGCAGGGTGGCACGGCGAAGGTCTACGTAGTAGTCGGCTTCGATGCCACTGGAAAGAGTCACCCGACCGTGCACAACTGCAAGGTCTTTGATGAGCTGAACGAGACGTGGCTTGGCGGCAGAGGTAAAGGTCATGCTTTAAGTTTAAGGAATGCGCATTGCCACCTGGAACGTAAACAGCATTCGTACCCGTGTTGGGCGCGTAACCGACTACCTGCAGCGAGCCGATATCGACGTGCTTGCCATGCAGGAGATCAAGTGCAAGCCCGAGCAATTTCCGTTGGCTGCCTTTGAAGAACTGGGCTACAGCATCACGATGCACGGGCTCAACCAGTGGAATGGTGTTGCCTTCGCCAGCCGCATCCCCGCCGAAGACGTGGAGATTGGCTTTGCCGACATGCCAGGATTTGGCAAGCCGGATAAGCCGGTGGAACAGGAAGCCCGGGCCATCGGTGCCACCTTCAACGGCGTGCGCCTCTGGAGCCTCTACATTCCTAACGGTCGCAGCCTGGACGATCCGCACTACAACTACAAGTTGGAGTGGCTAGATCGGTTGGCCGCAGCCAGTGCCGAATGGCTTGAGCATGAACCAGACCTTCCACTAGCGCTCATGGGCGACTTCAACATCGCTCCCCTAGACACCGACGTCTGGGACATCCACGATTTTGCCGGCGCCACCCACGTTTCGGTGCCGGAGCGCGAGGCCTTTGAGGCCTTCGAGCAGATTGGCTTTGCCGATGTGGTGCGTGAGCGCAGCCCACAGAAGTACACCTACTGGGATTACCAGCAGCTGCGTTTCCCACGCGATGAGGGAATGCGAATCGACTTCATCCTGGGTTCTGAGGCCTTCGCCGAGCGAGTAACCGCCGCCGAAATTGTGCGCGATGAGCGCAAGGGCGAGGGCGCGAGTGACCACGTGCCTGTGGTGGTTGACCTAGCCGACTAAGGGCTGTTAGCTAACTAAGGCAGCCGGGCTCTAGTTAGAGCAGGTGCTGCTGGAGCCCTTGGTGCCGCGAACCCAATCTGGCAGGGTGGTGGCGCTGGCGCTTGGGCTGGCAGAAGCCGTGGCCGTTGGGCTAGCCGTACTAGCACTCTGCGCTCCAGCACCAGGGTTGCTCTTTGCCAGAACCAGCGGTTCATCGGCCTTTAGCTTGTCAAACAAAATCTTGGCCTGGTCTGCAATCAGCTGCACTCGGCCCTGGTTCGGTGCCGGCAAGCCACCCATCGATGGCGCCTGCAGGAAGGTCATTTTGTCTGGCGAGACCCCCTTGAGTGCACCGGCCAGACCCACCAAGACATTGAGGTCGGTCATGTTGCTGCTGAGAGTCATGTTGCGGGCAGCTGCATTGGCCAGGCTGTAGAGATAGATGGGGTTGGTGAGAACACCCTGGCTCTTGATCTTGCGGAACAGCGAAGACATAAAGACTTGCTGATTGCTGATGCGACTGAGGTCTGAGCCATCGCCGATTCCATGACGAGTGCGCAGGAACTGCAGCGCCTGCACACCCTGAAGCGTGTGGACACCGGCGGCAAGGTCTAGGTGGGTGTAGGTGTCGTGGATTGGGTTGGCCACACAGACGGTGACACCGCCAACCGCGTTGGACATCTCGATTACACCCTTGAAGTTGATCATTGCCAGGTATGGAATGGATAGGCCGGTGATGCTCTCTACAGTTAGCAGGGTGCAGCCAGGCCCGCCGTTTGAAATGGTGGCATTGATCTGGCCAAGCGACTGCGGTAGGTAACCCGAGCCACCGGTGGTGCTTGGGCAGGCAGGCCAAGGAACCATTAGGTCGCGTGGGAAGCTGAGGGCGACTGCGTTCTTGCGGTCTGCCGAGACGTGAAGCAGGATGATGACGTCCGCCAGGTTGCTTGTGACGTGACCGAAGCCGCCGCCCTGGCCGGCGCGGGTATCGGAGCCAACCAAGAGCATGTTGATTGGACCGTTGAAGTTGGCTGGTGCGGCAATGGCATGTCCGTTGCCATCCAAAAGCTGGATGCCACCGTTTTTAAGCTGCCCACCGATTGAAACTGCCGAGTAGGTTGCAACCACGAGGGCCGAGGCAACCAGCACAGCCAAGCTGCGCCAGGCGATGCCCAACCAGGATACCGACCTGCTGCGCTCGGCCAAGACCCCGTGACGCGGATGCGCCCGCTTCTTGGTTTGCGCTTTTTCGGTCAAGGGAATCCTCTGAAAAAATGGCGGAGGCCGTGGGATTCGAACCCACGAAGCATTGCTGCTCACTGGTTTTCAAGACCAGCTCCATCGGCCGCTCGGACAGACCTCCGCGTATAAGTTTAGAGCAACCTAGAGAATAGGATGCCTTCGAATCCTGAGAGAACCCTGGCTACGCCATCGTCCTCAACGCTGGAGGTTACCTCGAGGGCCGAGGCTTTAACCTCATCTGGGCCCTGGCCCATGGCAAAGGAGAGCCCGCCGCCATTGGCTGCCCACTCGAACATTGGAATATCGTTGCGGCCGTCGCCCACTGCGATGGTCTGGTGGGTGTGAATGGCGTGACGCTGGCGGATCTTCTCGAGAGCACTGCCCTTGGTGATGCCCTCTGGGCTGATATCCAGCCAGGCCGTGTAGCCGATTGAATAAGACACCGAGTGAAGGCCGATGCCCTTGACCAGGTTCAAAAAGTCTTGGGTGTTGTGCTCTGGGGAAAGCACAACCACGCGGCTAACCGGCTGGCTCATCAGTTCTTCTATTGGGGTTTCGAAGTTTTGGTCGCCCAGTGCATAGGCGGGGAAAGGCTTGTGGAAACGGTAGCTGCCATCGATGTCTTCCACCGCAAAGTGGGCGTTTGGCAGGGTCTCCACCAGCTGCTGCAGAACCTGGGTTGGATCGAAGGTGATTACCTCGGCAGGGCGGAATCCGCGCTCATCGGTGGTGTCAATTTCGATGGTGACCGCACCGTTGGAGCAAACCATGTGACCCGAGTCGATGCCCAGTTCGCGGGCAATTGGAATGGCGTTGGCAGCCGAGCGTCCGGTGGCAACCACGATTTCGTGGCCCAGCTCGCGAACTCGCTTTACCTCGCGAACCACCTCGGGCGAAAGAAAACCATCGTCGTGCACCAAGGTACCGTCGATGTCCAGCGCAATCATCCAGCGCTCGTCACCGACGGCCACCTTTGGTGCCGAGGATTTCTTAGCCAATGTTTTAGGCACCCACCTTTGGGGTGATGAACTCGGCGCCGCCCAGGTATGGGCGAAGCGCGGCTGGAATGCGAACCGAGCCATCGGCCTGCTGGTGGTTTTCCAGCAGCGCAACCAACCAGCGAGTCGTGGCCAGGGTGCCGTTGAGAGTGGCAACCGGAGCGGTCTTGCCATCCTCGCGGCGGTAGCGCACATTTAGGCGACGAGCCTGGAAGGTGGTGCAGTTGGAGGTAGAGGTTAGCTCGCGGTAGGTCTGCTGCGAAGGCACCCAGGCCTCAGCGTCGTACTTGGCGGCGGCGCTGGAACCCAGGTCTCCGGCTGCAGTGTAAATCACGCGGTAAGGAAGCTCGCAGGCCTGCAGCATTTCTTCCTGCCAGGCCAGCAGCTTCTTGTGCTCCTGCTCGGCCAACTCTGGAAGGGTGTAGACAAACATCTCCAGCTTGTTGAACTGGTGAACACGCAAGATGCCCTTGGTGTCCTTGCCGTAGCTTCCGGCTTCGCGGCGGTAGCAGGTGCTCCAGCCGGCATAGCGGTGGGTGCCATCTCCAAGACCCTCGATGATCTCGTCGCGGTGATAACCGGCAAGGGCAACCTCGCTGGTACCGGTTAGGTACAGCTCATCGGCTGGCAGGTAGTAAATCTCATCGGCGTGCTCGCCCAAGAAGCCGGTGCCGGCCATGATCTCAGGGCGTACCAAGGTTGGAGTAATGAGTGCGGTGAAGCCAGCTGCGGCGGCCTTGTCTAGGGCAAGGTTCATCATGGCTAGCTCGAGGCGGGCACCCATTCCCTTGAGGAAATAGAAGCGACTGCCCGAAATCTTTACACCGCGCTCGATGTCGATGATGTCCAGCGAAGAGCCGAGGTCGGCGTGGTCCTTTACCTCGAAGCTAAAGCTTGGCTTAGTGCCAACTTCTTTAACAACCACGAAGTCGTCTTCGCCGCCGGCTGGCACATCGGCCATAACCACGTTTTCAATCTTCCAGAGCAGCTGGTTTAGCTCCTCGGCGGCGGCAGCGGCCGCGGCATCCTTGGCCTTTACGGCAGCCGAAAGTTCTTGGGCCTGGGCCACCAGTGCCTGCTTTTCCTCTTTAGGAGCAGCGGCAACGGTCTTACCGAAGGCGTTCTGTTCGGCGCGCAGAGTCTCAAACTCACGCAGGGCAGCGCGGTTGGCGTTGTCGGCCGCAATTGCTTGGTCCACTAGCGCCTCGCTGGCGCCACGGGAACGCTGGCTGGCCTTAATGGCCTCTGGGTTTTCGCGGAGCAGGTTTAGGTCAATCACCTTTTAAGCCTACCTTTTTGAAAAGTGCAACCGGGACAGCGTTAGACCTGCTGTCTAGTGAATTCTTATAGCGCCACCGAATGCGTCTCGATCCAGGTGGCCATTTCTTCGAGGCTAACCAGGTCGGTTGCAACAGCGACAACGAAATTAACAATGTCGTCCTGAGTTACATTCAACGCGATCCCGTTGAATCCTAAAAACAGATTTAGGGCTATCCAAGCCGAGCGCTTGTTGCCATCAACCATCGGGTGGTTCTTGATAATGGACTGTGTCTGGGCGGCCGCTTTTAGGGAAAGTGATAGGTAAGCATCTTCGCCAAAGGCAGATGCTGCAGGACGGTTAACGGCGGCATCCAGAAGCCCTAAATCCTTGACATGAAATCCAACATAGTTAAGTTCCAAAACAAGAACTTCTACTGGGATGTAGTTGAACATTTAGGCATCTGCCAAGCGTCGCAACGCCTCGGCGTCTCTTACCAATACCTGGTCAACTATGTGTCTGGCCACCCGCTTCTTAAATTCAAGTTCGATGAAGCGGTCAATCGCCTGTTCGGCAACTTGCTGCTTGGATAGCCCCATGGCCTCGGCAAGTTGGGTTAGTTGTTTGTCTAGTTCTGCTTCGAGTCTCAGTGTCATAGCCATGCCTTCAGTATCAATCTGATACCACTATGGTGTCAAGTGGTTCTTCAGTTAGTCTGGAGGCGTGGACAAGGTAGCGGTCATCTTTAACCCCGAAAAGGTGGATAAGGGACGCTTAGAACGTGCCGTGGATACAGCCTTATCGCAGACCAACAATCCCCCGGCTATTTATTTGCCAACATCCCAGTACGAAACCGGTTTTGAACAGACCAAAGAGGCCATTGATGAGGGCTGCACCCTGGTGTTGGCCGTGGGTGGCGATGGAACGCTGCGTCCAATCATCCAGGCACTTGCCGGCACCGAAGTTTCTATTGGCATTGTGCCCCGCGGCACCGCAAACGCACTGGCGCGAAACCTGGGCATCCCGCTGGGCAACATGGGCCGAGCCATCGCCCGAGCTGTTACCGGAACTGATCGCAGCATCGATGTTGGTGTGGCCAACCTCAACTTTGGTGGCAGCCGAGGCAGCGAAAGCCACGCCTTTTCGGTGATGGCCGGCATGGGCCTAGACGCCAAGATCATCATGAACACCGATTCGGAGCTAAAACGCCGACTGGGCTGGGTGGCCTACATCGATGGCGGCTTCCGCAGCCTGCCCAGTCGCTTTGAGCGCATGGACGTGAGCGTGAATAGTCGCGCCAGCAAGACCCTCAAGGTGCACTCGCTACTTATTGGTAACTGCGGTTTTCTGGCCGGCAATATCACCCTGATGCCGGATGCCCGACTGGATGACGGCCTGTTGGACGTTGCCTACGTTGGACCTCGCAAGATCTGGAACTGGATTGACTTCTGGAACCGCGTGACCTGGATCAGCTGGACCGTCTACAAGATTCGCGGTTGGCGTCAACTGAGCCAAAAGGTTGAGAACGTCAAGACGCTGGAAAACCTAAACGGCAAGAGCATCGAGGTTTGGCCAGAGCATCCGGTTCACATCCAATTGGATGGCGACGGCTTTGGAATGGTGCACTCGGCAAGCTTTGAGGTTTTGCCGCACGCGCTAAAAGTTCGGCTCTAAACAGGCCCGCCTGAAACTAGGGGTCAAGCTTCTAGTGGCCCTTGCGCAGGCCCTTAATCCACTCGGCGGCAGCTTCGAATTCGGCGTTGGTGTTGGTGCCGGTTGGTTTGGTCTGCAGCTTGTCGGCGCGAGGATAAGAACCCAGGTAGGTTACCTTCGGGCTGAAACGGTATAGCCCCGCGAGCGCCTCGCCAACGGCACGGTCCTGGATGTGGCCCTCTATGTCTAGGTTGAAGCGGTAACGCCCCAGGCGATCACCGATTGGGCGGCTCTCGATGCGCGACAGATTCAGACCGCGCACAGCGAACTGCTCCAGCATCTCCAGCAGGGTGCCTGGACGATCGGTTGGCAGCTCCACGATGATGGAGGTCTTGTCGGCTCCGGTTGCCTCAGGCTGCTTGCCCGGTAGGCCAACCTGCAGGAAGCGGGTCTGGGCGTGCTTGTTGTCGGCGATGTTCTTGGCAAGCACCGACACCGGGTAGTGATCGGTGATGTGCGGAGTGCTCACTGCGGCATCGGCGGCATCACTGTTAAGTAGGTCTGCGGCTGCGGCGGCATTGCTGGTGGCCGGCAGATGAGTGTGGTTTGGCAGATTGGTACGCAGCCATTCGCGCACCTGCGGATAGGCCACGGCGTGCGCAGCCACCACCTTGATGTCGGCCATCTTGGTGCCCGGACGAACCACCAGGTTGAAGTTGATAGGCACCAGGTATTCGCCGTAGATGCGAAGGTCACCGATGGTTGCTAGCGCATCCAGGGTTGCACCAACGCCACCCTCAACACTCGACTCAACCGGCACGATGGCTCGGTGAGCACGACCGGCGATTACGTCCGCGAGCGCCTCGGCCTGCGAAACCACAGGATTCCAGGTAGCACCAGCTGCCTCGGCCACCTGGGCCAGAGCGAGCTCGGTAAAGGTTCCGGCCGGCCCGAGGTATGCGTATACCTGTGACTTTCCGGATTTCTTTGCCGAAGTGTTACCTGATTTGGATGACATACCTTAAGGCTAGCGGGCAAACTTATTTTTATGAGCGTGCGTGCAGGACTTAAAGCCCAAGAATCAGACCTAATCAACCTTGAGCAGGTGGTGTCCAGTTACTTTGAGATTCACCCCGATGTAACCACCGCCGAGCAGAAGGTCACCTTCGGCACCTCAGGTCACCGCGGTTCCTCGCTCAACGGCTCGTTCAACGAGGACCACATTGCAGCCATCACTCAGGCCATCGTGGAATACCGCATCAACCAAAACATCCGTGGCCCAATCTACGTGGGCAAGGACACCCACGTGCTCAGCGGCCCTGCCGAGCAAACCGCCCTTGAGGTGCTCTCGGGCAACAACGTGCCTGCCCTGGTAGACAGCGCCGATGGCTACACCCCAACCCCAGCGGTGTCGGTGGCCATCATCAACCACAACCTGGGCAAGGCTCACGGCGACGCATCGATGGCCGACGGCCTGGTGATTACCCCAAGCCACAACCCACCGGCCGATGGTGGCTTCAAGTACAACCCACCTCACGGTGGCCCAGCAGACTCCGATGCCACCAACTGGATTGCCGCCCGCGCCAACGAGATCATCCTTGGTGGCCTCCGCGAGGTTCGTCGCTCCACCCCAAACGCCGGCAAGTTCGACTTCCGCGAGAACTACATCTCGCAGCTGGGCCAGGTGCTCAACATGGAGGCCATCGCCGGTTCTAAGGTTTCCATCGGAGCCGACCCATTGGGCGGTGCTTCGGTGGATTACTGGGGTGCCATCGGCGAGCGCTACGGCCTAAACCTAACCGTGGTGAACCCAAACGTAGACTTCCAGTTTGGCTTCATGAGCCTGGACTGGGACGGCAAGATCCGCATGGACTGCTCCAGCCCTTACGCCATGGCCAGCCTCATCGAGGAGAAGAACCGCTTCGATATCTCTACCGGCAACGACGCCGACGCAGACCGCCACGGCATAGTTACCCGCGACCACGGCCTGATGAACCCAAACCACTTCTTGGCCGTGAGCATCGACTACCTGTTCCGTCACCGCAACGGTTGGTCCGAGAACGCCGCCGTGGGTAAGACCATGGTTTCGTCGGGCATTATCGATCACGTGGTGGCTTCACTGGGCCGCAAGCTCATTGAGGTTCCAGTTGGTTTCAAGTGGTTTGTGCCAGGCCTCATCGATGGCTCGGTTGGCTTCGGTGGCGAAGAATCCGCCGGTGCCTCTTTCTTGCGTTTGGATGGCAAGGCCTGGAGCACCGACAAGGATGGTCTGATTTTGGCCCTGCTTGCCGCCGAGATTCAGGCGGTAACCGGTCACAGCCCAAGCCAGCGCTACACCCAATTGACTCAGGAATTTGGTGCGCCAGCCTACGAGCGCATCGATGCCCCGGCAACCCTCGAGCAGAAGTCCAAGCTGGGCAAGCTCAGCGCCAGTTCGGTAACCGCATCCAGCCTTGCCGGCGAGGAGATCACAAAGATCGAGACTCACGCCGCCGGAAACGGCGCTGCCCTGGGTGGCCTAAAGGTAAGCACCAAGAACGCCTGGTTTGCCGCCCGTCCTTCGGGCACCGAGAACGTCTACAAGATCTACGGTGAGTCTTTCTTGGGCCACGAGCACCTCAAGCAGGTGCAGGTGGAAGCCAAGGCATTGGTAGACGACGTTCTGGGCTAAGCCAAAATACTCTTGTCGGCCAGTAGCTAGTAGTTGGCAGCTGCCGGCAGCTTGAAGAAGTCTTCCAGCACGGCCACGCCCAGGGTATGCATCTGGGTGCTGAGTTCTGGGCCAACATAGCGATAGTGCCAAGGCTCAAACTGGTACCCGGTGGTTGCGGTCCGCCCATCGGGGTAGCGCAAAATCCAGCCGTACTGCCAGGCATTGGCAGCCAGCCACTTGCCGGCCTTGGTCTGTGCAAAACAAACTCGAACCACGCAACCCTGACCAACAGCGGATAGATCGGCGGCCAGCCCGGTTTGGTGCTCGCTGTAACCCGGACGAGCGGCAAGGTTCTCGCCAGCCACCAAACCTAGCGCGGCCACATCCTTGGCATGCACTGCAACCTGGGTGTTGTAAGAACGATAGGTGCTGCTGAGTGTGAGGGTTCCGGCGCCGGCGGCCTTCAGGGCGGTTGCCATCAGCTTGATGGCTTTGGCGGCCGGCTTGGCCAGCTGGATTCCATAAGGATTCGTGCCGGCACCATCGTCAAACTTTGGAGTCACCAGATTCTTTGGCACGTAGTTGATTGGGCTGAGCGGACGCTTTTTATCCACCACTACCCAGAGCGACGAAGCCACATTGATGGAATAGAGCGCCGGATTGAACGGGCCCATGGTTGGGGTGGCGCCAGGGGTGGAAGTGGCTGTTGGAGTTGCCGTGGGAGTGCCGGTTACCGATGGTTTGGAAGTTGGCGTTGGGGAAACAGTGGCAGTAGGCGCCGGTGAATTGCTTGTGAAAACCGATGGGGTTGGGGAAGGGGTAGTAGCCATTGCCGAAGACTGTGAGAAAATATTAAAAATGGGAAATAATCCCAGCACCAACGATGTTGCGGTTATTAGAGTTTTGTTCCAAAAAGGAACCATGGGCTTAGGCACCTTACAAGCCTAGACAAATCGAAGAAGAGAGACTGAGTTTGTCACGTCAAGAACGAAAAGCAGCAGCAGCTGAATCCGCTAAAACCGGAGTAATGACCCACCGCCAGATCATGATGGTTCTAATCGGCCTCATGTCCGGTATGTTCCTATCGTCGCTAGACCAGAGCATCGTGGGTAGTGCAATGCGCACCATCGCCGATGACCTAAAGGGTCTGGACATTCAGGCTTGGGTAACCACCGCTTACCTAATCACCTCCACCATCACCACCCCGCTTTACGGCAAGCTCGGTGACATCCTTGGTCGTCGTCGCCTGTTCATCTTTGCCATCAGCGTCTTCGTTGTGGCATCGGTGGGCGCAAGCTTCTCGCACACCATGTACGAGCTAGCTGCCTGGCGAGCACTTCAGGGTATTGGTGCCGGTGGTCTATTCACCCTGGCTCTAACCGTGATGGCCGATGTGGTTCCACCTCGTGAGCGCGCCAAGTACATGGGTATGTTCATGGCCGTCTTCGGCACCTCCTCGGTTATTGGTCCATTGGTTGGAGGCCTGTTCGCAGGTGCCAGCCAGATCCTGGGCATCACCGGATGGCGCTGGGTATTCCTTATCAACCTGCCAATCGGTGTGGTTGCACTCTGGATGGTTGTTAACTTCCTCCACATCCCGCACCAGAAGCACAAGACCGGTCGCATCGACTGGTGGGGTGCCGTATTCATCGTGGTTGCCGTTGTTCCGCTGCTTGTTGTTGCAGAGCAGGGTCGTGGCTGGGGCTGGGGTTCGGTTAACTCCATCACCATGTACAGCATCGGTGCCATCGGCATCATCGCCTTCATCCTGGTAGAGCGCGCCCTGGGCGAAGACGCTCTGCTTCCACTTGCCCTCTTCAAGAGCTCGGGCTTCAGCCTAAGCTCGTTGGTGGGCACCATCGTGGGTGTTGGCATGTTCGGTGGAATGATGACCATCCCACTGATTCTTCAGATTGTTTACGGCGCCAGCCCAACCGAGGCGGGTCTTTTGATGTTGCCGATGGTGGTTGGAATGATGTCTGCATCCATCTTCAGTGGTCGCTACACCGGTAAGACCGGCAAGTACAAGATCTTCCTGGTTTTGGGCACCGGCTTCATGGCAGCCTCTTACCTGTACCTATCGCAGATGACCTACCATTGGCAGATCTGGCAGGTTTCCATCGGCATGATCGTGCTTGGTATGGGTCTGGGTCAGGTTATGCAGACCCTCAACATCGTGGCTCAGAACTCGGTAGACGTTCAGCACATTGGTGTTGCCACCAGCTCGGCTACCTTCTTCCGCCAGATGGGTGGTACCGCGGGTGTTGCAATCTTCCTTTCCATCCTCTTCACCTCGCTAGCCGACAAGGGCACCCAAATTGGTAACGGCATCAAGTCGGCAATCATGGCTAACCCACAGCTGCTGGCGCTGCCACAGAACGCCATCTTCAAGACCGCCGGCAGCAAGCTGGGCGACATGATCAACAAGGACTCCTCGTTCTTGAAGACCGTGAGCCCTGCGCTTGGCAACCCGATCAAGAACGCCTTCGCTCAGTCGGCCGTGCTTGTATTCGAGAGTGCAACCGGCGTTATCATCGTGGCCTTCGTGCTGTCGTGGTTCGTAAAGGAAATTGAACTTCGCACCAAGAGCGGTGTTCAGGAGAAGGCTGAGGCTCAGGCCGCAGCCATGTCTCACTAGCAACTAATTGCAAAATGGCCCCTCGTTAGTTCGAGGGGCCATTTTTTATGCCTGGGCTAGGAAATCTTTTACTGCTGATAGGCCTCGCCAAATAGCACGGGCTTGCCGGCAAAACGCTGCTTCATGACACCGATGGCCTCCGGGTTCTGATCCATCAGCACAAAGCGGCGGCCCAGTTCGAGGGCCGCGGCACCGGTGGTTCCGGATCCTCCGAAGAAGTCCAGAACCAGGTCATCGGCCTGGCTTGAGGCCTGGATGATTCGGCGAAGCACACCCAGCGGCTTCTGGGTTGGGTATCCGGTCTTTTCCTTGCCGGTTGGGCTCACGATGGTGTGCCACCAGACGTCGGTGGGAAGCTTGCCGCGTTCGGCCTTCTCGGGGGTAACCAGACCAGGTGCCATGTAGGGCTCGCGGTCTACGGCTTCCGAGTTGAAGTAGTACTTCTTTGGGTCCTTCACGTAAACCAAAATGGTGTCGTGCTTAGCCGGCCAGCGGTTCTTGGCCTTGCCACCGTAGTCGTAGGCCCAGATGATTTCATTCAAGAAGCAGTCGCGGCCAAAAAGCGCATCCAGCAGAACCTTGGCGTAGTGTGCCTCGCGGTAATCCAGGTGCAGGTACAGGGTGCCGGTCTGTTTCAGCAGGCGCCAGGCCTCTTCCAGTCGTGGCTCTAGGAAGGCCCAGTAGTCGGCAAAGTCGTCGTCGTAGCTGAGCACGGTTTCGCGCACAATCTGGTAGCGCTCACCCTTGAAGCCAACGCGGTTACCGGTCTCGGTGCGCTTGGTGGTGGTGGTTCCGCGGCTCTGCACGCGGCCGGTGTTGAAGGGTGGATCAACGTAAATAAGTTGAACACTTTCATCGGGCATAGACTTCAGAGAAGGCAGGTTATTACCTATAACCACTTGGTTTGAAATTTGAGCCACATAGAGAGATTAACAGCATGGAACCGCACGTAGTTAACAACTTGGAAAAGCACCGCTACGAAATCTTCATCGGTGATGAGAAGGTTGGTCACGCCGACTACAGCCTGCGCCCGGGTGAGATTCACTTTGTTCACACCGAGGTAGACCCGGCACACCAGGGCAAGAACCTGGCTGCCATTCTCACCCGCGAATCGATCGAAGACATTCGTCGTCAGGGCAAGGCCAAGATTTGGCCGGTTTGCTCTTACGCGGTGCGCTACATGGAAAAGCACCCGGAGACCCACGACCTGCTGCTTCGCCCCATCGAGGAAGCCGTGGCCGCCTGCCAAATTCCGCGCCCAGACAAGTTTGCTGCCAAGCACGGTCTCAAGCTAAATCAGTAGAGAAACTCTCCGTCTAGCCAGCTGACCAGGTCGCTGAGCACCTCTTCGCGATTGATTTCGTTGAAGACCTCGTGACGTGCCTCGTGGTAAACAATCAGTTCTACATCCTGCACTCCGGCGCGCAAGAAGGCCTTCAGCAAGCGCTGGTTGCCCTTCTCGCCACCCAGCGAGTCTTCCGAACCCGCCATCAACAGAACCGGTAGGTCTGCCGGCAGGCCACGTTTAGGTGTGCCCATCAGCTTTAGGGCTTCGATGAAGCCCCAGACCTCCAGACCGGATTCAGGGAAGTTGAGCGGGTCTTCGCGGAAACCGCGGCTTACCTCTGGGTCGCGGCTCAGCCATTCGGCGCCCTGTGGCTTCACTCCGGCGGCCACAAACTTCTTGTCATTTCCGCCGTTTGGCACCAGGCCTGGCAGCAGCAGAGTTGAACCGGTAAGAACCACAGCGGCATAGCGGTGGGCATCGGTGTCTAGCAGGCGCTGTGCAATCATCGAGCCCCACGAGTGGCCGAGCAGAACGATTTTGGCGTCTGGGTTCTCGCCTTCGATGAGGCTGGTCAGCTCAAGCTCATCGGTGAAGACGGCCTTCATTCCGCCCATGCCCAGCTGGCCCTGCTTCTTGATAACCCCAGCCTGGCGCATCGAGACACCGGTCTGGCCGTGGCCGCGGTGGTCGGTTGCGTACACCGAATATCCGGCGTGATTTAGCGCGATGGCAACGTGTTCGTAGCGGCGGGCGTGCTCGCCCAGGCCGTGAACCAACTGCACAACCGCCTTGGGGTTGGCCGCCGGCCACTCAAAGAAGGTGATGTCAACGCCGTGAACATCGGTGAAGGTTCTTACAAGTGGCAGTGTGGTCATGCGCTCAGAATACTGCTTTCAGTTGACTAGGCCCCTAAACCTCGCGCGTGATTTCAACCTGGACAAAAAGCTCCGAGTTGGAATCTCCTGCGAAAACTCCGCGAAGCGGTGGAACGTCGTCGTAGTCTCGGCCCCTGGCCACCACGATGTGACGGTCGGTGTCGGTGAGGTTATTGGTTGGATCGTTGGAAACCCATTCGCCGGCAAACCATTCCACCCAGGCGTGTGATTCACCCACCACAGTGTGACCGATTTGAGGTTCTACCTGTGGGTGAAGATAACCACTGACGTAACGAGCCGGAATGCCAATCGCACGAAGCGCGCCCAGCGCCAAGTGCGTGAAGTCCTGGCAGACACCGATCTTCTTGGACCAGGCCTCGGCCGCATTGGACTGCACCCCTGTAACCCCAAACTGATAGGTCATCTTCTGGTTGATCAGCGCACAGATTGCGGTTGCCGCTTCGGATGGAGACTGTGCCTTGTCGGCGAGCGCCTTGGCCTGCTTGATCAGATCCGAGGGAACCACGGTTCGCTTCGAAAGCGTGATGGCGTCTTTCAACTCAAGCGACTTCTCGATTGCCTCTGACAGCTGCTGCCAGGAGAGCTGGCCGGTTGCGGCTGGAGTGGCCCTTAGTTCCACGGTATTGGTGCTGACAATTTCTAGTTCGTCGTGCGGATCTAGCACCTCAAACATCACCACTCGAGTGCCAAAGTAATCCAGGTACTCGTGGCTGGCCGGATGCGGCCTGATCTCCAACTTCGAGGCCAGCACAATTTGGCTGTCATCGCGGGCCGGCAGCATGCGCGCCTCGTTGTAGGAGGCCATCACCGGCCGGTTGTAACGGAAGCCCGTTCGGTGAATCACCCGATATCTGCTCATGACATCTCACCCACCCAGGTTGGCAACACATTGGCTGGGAAGTAGCGAGTGCGAATCGACTCGGATACCTCGTTGACTCCGGCCTGCAGTGCCACCATCTCGTTGGTGAGATTGGCCAAGATGGCTGGAGCCGAACGGTATTCCAAGTTGGTGCGCAACTGGCCAAGCACGCGCAATCCGTCATCGGTGACACCAACCCGGCTGGTGCTTGGGGCTAGGTCGTTTAGGCAGTTCTCGGCCCGGTTGATGGCGAAGATAACCGAGCGCGGGAAGATGCGATCCAGCAGCAGGAACTCGGCCGCATTGGTTGCCGATGGCACACCGCGATAGGTGCGAAGGTAAGCCTCGTAGGCGCCACAGCTTCTGAGGATTGTGGTCCAAGATGGGCCGCTCGCCTCGGTCAACTCGCTGGTTGCAAGCAGGCGCGCGGTCATATCGATGCGCTCGAGGCTGCGCCCAAGCGTGAAGAAGGTCCAGGCTTCATCGCGGCTGGTGCTAGATTCCACGATGCCGATGGCCAGCGCCGTGCGTTCGCGCACCCAGCCAAAGAAGTCGTGAGCCCGGTCCAGGGCAACCTTGCGTGGCATGCGAGACCTGGTGGTGTTTAGGCACTCCCAGAGTTCGGTGCTGACAATCTCGCGAACCCGGCGAGCGTTCTCGCGGGCAGCACCAAGCGACGAGGCAATCGAAGATGGATCGTTGCGGTCCACGGTCAGTGCGTTCATCAGAGCCTGGCGATCTAGCTTGCCCTCGAACTCGGTGTTGGAACCCAGCACCTTTAGTAGCGAGCGGCAGGCGGGATCTTCCTCTACCCACGGATCTTCCAGCAACAGCTGAAGGTGCACGTCTAGAAGCCTTGCGGTTCCATCGGCGCGCTCTACGTACCGGCCAATCCAAAACAGAGATTCTGCGATGCGACTAAGCATTGTTTTGCTCGCCTCCTTGCGATGAAGTTTGTGCAGCCTGGTGCTGCTGGTTCTGCTGTTGCTGTTCTTGTTGCGTTACGTATCGGTTGAAACGCTGCGATGTCTGCTGACTGAACCCGGCGTTTCCCGAGGTCTGGCCAGCCACAATGGCAGACACCTGAGAGTTGGTGGGCATGTACTCACGTGTGGTTAGCCGGTCGGAGCCAACCACCCAGGTGTCCTTGCTGCCACCACCCTGAGAGGAGTTCACCACTAGCTCGCCCTCCGGCAAAGCCACTCGAGTTAGGCCACCGGGTAGCACCCACACCTCGTTGCCATCGTTGACGGCAAAGGGGCGCAGGTCTGCGTGACGCGGACGGAGGCCCTCTTCAACCAGGGTTGGAATGGTGCTGAACTGCACCACCGGCTGGGCGATATATCCGCGCGGGTCTTTGATGAGACGCTTGCGAAGGTCGTCCAACTCTCGCTTGGTGGCGCGGGGGCCAACCACCAGCCCCTTGCCTCCGGAGCCGTCTACCGGCTTAACCACAAGCTCGTCTAGGCGATCCAAGACCTCTTCGAGGGCGCCCGGCTCTTCAAGCCTCCAGGTCTGGACGTTGGAGATGATTGGATCCTCGCCCAGGTAGTAGCGGGTTAGGTCAGGCATGTAGGTGTAGACCAACTTGTCGTCGGCTACGCCGTTGCCAACCGCGTTTGCGATGGTGACGTTGCCCAGGCGTGCGGCGGCCAGCAGCCCCGGTGGGCCAAGCACCGAGTCTGATCTAAAGGCCAGCGGGTCAAGGAATTCGTCGTCCACGCGGCGGTAGATCACGTCCACCTGTCGGGGTCCGGCGGTGGTTCGCATGTAAACCTTGCCGCCCGAGCAGTAGAGGTCACGACCCTCAACCAGCTCGAGACCCATCAGTCGGGCCAGCAGGGTGTGCTCAAAGTAGGCACTGTTGTAAACACCCGGGGTAAGCACCACAACAGTTGGTTCGGTCACTCCGCTTGGAGCGGCGGCTCGCAGCGCGGCCAAGAGTTTGTTTGGGTACTCGCCAACCGGCTGAATGCGCATCTGCTGGAACAGTTCGGGCAGCGTTTGGGCCATGACGCGGCGGTTGGAAATCACGTATGAAACGCCAGACGGCACTCGCACATTGTCTTCCAGCACTCGCCACTCGCCCACCTCATCGCGGATTAGGTCGATGCCCGAAACCTGAATTCTCACGCCATTGGCGGGGTCGATTCCGGCTGCGACTCGGTGAAAGTGTTCGCTAGTTGCAACCAGCGAAGCTGGGATTACTCCGTCACGGATGGAGTTTCGAGGGCCGTAAATATCGGCGAGGAAGGCCTCCAGAACCTTCACTCGCTGCTTGATGCCGGCCTCGAGCGTTCCCCACTCATCTCTATCGATGACACGGGGCACGGCATCAAGCGGGAATGGGCGCTCCTCTCCGGCAAAGTCGAAGGTAACTCCCTGTGCCAGGTAGGAGCTTGCCAAAGCAGCGGTTCGGCCCTCCAGCTCGTTCTTGGTCATGCCACGAAGCACTGCCTCAATCTGTCGATAGTTTGGCCGTACCTTGTTTGCCCCCAAGAACATTTCATCGAAGGGTGGAAGCGCACCAGACTTTCGCTCGGCTCGCTTCAGCGGCCCCACCACCGGATAGTTCGTAAATAGATCACCCATGGTCAAAACTTACGAGCGCATTGTTGCCTAGTTGTTTCGCCCCAAAGTCAGGATTATGACTTTTTGATTTAGCCAACTTCTAAAGAAATCCCAGCCGACTATCAGGAAACTCTCAACCTTTTGCGAGAGGCTATAGGCATGACAGCAAATTTCCGCTTCACTCAGCCAAACACTCGTGTGCGCCTCGGCCACCGCAAATTGGTTCGAGTGCTGCGTGCAAAGGACATCGTTGAGATTGTGGCCTGGGCCAGCGTGCTGGCTGTTACCGCCATGTTCCTCATCGATGGTGGCATCAAGTCTGTTGTAGATGTCCAAACCGGCTTCGACGCCCTAGCTCGTCTAACCGCTCTCATCGGCACCGACCTGCTGCTGGTTCACATGCTTCTGGTTGCCCGTGTGCCCTGGATCGATCGCCTCTACGGCCTAGACAAATCCACCGAAGCCCACAAGAAGCTGGGCAAGCCGGTGCTCTACCTGATTCTGGCCCACTTTGTGGCGCAGGTCGTCAGCTACGCCATGCTAGATAGCAAGAACCTCTGGGATGAAGTGGTCAACCTGGTCCTAAACGTGCCAGACATGCTCACCGCCACCGTTGCCCTGGTTCTCATGATCATCGTTGTGGTCAGTTCCATTCAGGTGGCCCGCAAGCGCCTCAGCTACGAGGCTTGGTGGATCATTCACCTGCTTTCTTACGCCTCGGTCTTCCTGGCCGTCCCTCACCAGATTTCCACCGGCGTAGACATCGCTGGCAAGCCAATCGCACTGTTCTACTGGATTGCGCTTTACCTGTTTGTTGCCGGCAACATCGTGTGGTTCCGCTTCCTAGAGCCAATCGTGCTCTCGATGGCTTCGGGTCTAAAGGTTGAGACCACCGTTCGCGAATCCAGCGATGCCACCTCTATTTACATCAGTGGCAAGAAGCTAGAGAAGTTTGGCTACGAAAGCGGTCAGTTCTTCATCCTGCGCGTGCTAACCAAGGGCCAGTGGTGGCGTGCCCACCCATTCAGCGTCTCGGCCGCACCTAACTCACGCTTCGTTCGCTTCACCGTGGGCAACCGCGGCGACGACACCCTGCTGCTGCAGAGCATCAAGCCTGGAACCCGCATCATCCTTGAAGGCCCATACGGCGTCTTCACCGAGGAGCGCCGCACCCGCGAGAAGGTAACCCTGATCTGTGCCGGTATCGGTGCCCCACCGATTCGTGCCCTGGCCGAGTCGATGGCTGCCCGCCCTGGCGACCTCAACATCATCTACCGCACCCGCAAGGCAGAAGATGCTGCCTTGGTTGACGAGCTCAACGAACTTGCCAAGCACCGTGGCTTCAAGCTGACCGTGCTGGAGGGCGGCCGAGGAGCAGCCAACTCTTGGATGCCAGCACACCCAGAGAACCTGCCAGATCACGCCCGCATCAGCACCATTGCACCTTGGATCTCCGAGAGCGACGTATTCATCTGCGGTCCAGCAGCCTGGACCCGCACCGTAAAGAAGAGCTTGCAGCGTGCCGGAACTCCCGAGCACCAAATTCACGCAGAGGAGTTTGCCTGGTGAGAAAGCTAACTCGAAACGCCACCGCGGTGGTGAGCCTAGGAATCCTGGGCGTCTCGTACGCTATCGGCGCCGCTGCTCAAACTGGTGGCTTCGGCAGCGGTGGTTTCAGCACCACTGCAACTGGTGGCAACTCTGCTAACACCGCCAGCGCTGGAAGTGCCGGCAGCGAATCGACCAATACTTCTAACGGTGATGACGGCACAGTTGCCGCCAACACTGCTTCGGCAAGCGCAACTCCAAGTGCCAGCGCCACAAAAAAGGCAACCGGCAGCTCAAGCGGCTCCGGTTCAAGTTCTTCGGGCAGCTCAAGCAGCTCTAACTCGGCATCGGGCTCGGGTTCGGGCTCGGGTTCGGGCTCGTCCAGCAGTGGCTCGTCGTCGTCCAGCTCGGGTTCTTCAAGCAGCGGATCAACCAGTTCTGGTTCAACCAGCACTGGTTCGGGCAGCTCAGGCGGCTCGGGCACAGCCACCGCCAGCGTGGTAACCCAAACCGGAAGCGCCGTTCAATATCGCTTCGGAGTTGTGCAGGTAACCGTAACCAAGACCGACGGCCAGATCACCGCCATCACCTATGGCAACTCCAGCGCCACCAATGGTCGCCAGGGCGCCTTCCCATACCTGGTGCAATACGCCATCGCATCACAGGGCACCAACTTCAGCAATCTGTCTGGCGCTACCTACACAACCGATGCTTTCAAGC
>Ga0213920_1000130_pt1 | contig 78256 bp, 84 predicted proteins | sample McNCre1117MG_FD_161054 | JGI IMG/M metagenome (GOLD analysis project Ga0213920, IMG submission 161054) | Freshwater microbial communities from McNutts Creek, Athens, Georgia, United States - 11-17 MG | ecosystem: Environmental > Aquatic > Freshwater > Creek | place: USA: Georgia | collected...
AAGTGCGAGAACCTTCAGCGCACTGGTGCTTACAAACTTCGCGGAGCATTCAACCGCATGTCGAAACTAACCCCGGCCGAGCGAAAGAAGGGTGTGGTTGCGGCCAGCGCCGGAAACCACGCTCAGGGTGTGGCCCTTGCGGCCAAGAAGTTGGGCATCAAGGCAACTATCTTCATGCCGGTTGGCGCCTCACTACCTAAGTTCCAGGCGACCAAGAACTACGGTGCCGACGTCGTGCTCGAGGGTGCGGTCTTTGCCGAGACCCTAAAGGCCGCCCAGGCTTACTCTGCCAAGCAGGGTGCAATCTTCATCCCACCATTTGACAACATCGATGTTGTCACCGGTCAGGGCACCGTTGGCCTAGAGATTCTCGATCAGGTTCCCGACGTGCAGACCATCCTGGTCGCCATTGGTGGCGGCGGTTTGGCTGCAGGTGTTGCGGTTGCCGCCAAGCTCAAGGCCGCCCAGCAAGGTCGCAAGATCAAGGTCATTGGCGTGCAGTCGAAGAACGCGGCTTCATACCCGCCGTCACTGAAGGCTGGCAAAGAGGTCGAGATCAAGGCCGAACGAACCATCGCCGACGGCATTGCCGTTGCCAAGCCTGGACACATCCCGTTTGAACTGATCGCTAAGCACATCGACAAGGTTGTCACCGTCACGGATGACGAAATCGCCAAGGCCATCGTCGTGCTGCTAGAGCGCGCAAAGCAGGTTGTTGAGCCTGCCGGTGCAGCCGCCGTCGCCGCACTGATGTCGGGTGCAGTGAAGCCAAAGGGTAAGACCGTTGCGGTATTGTCAGGTGGAAACATCGACCCATTGCTAATGCAGAAGATCATCGGCTTCGGTTTGACCGCATCTGAGCGCTACACGACCATCTCGGTGATGCTTCCTGACCGTCCCGGTCAGCTAGTGAAGACCGCAGAGGCAATCGCCGCTGCTCAGGGAAACGTGGTTGAGGTGCTACACACCCGCCACGGTGAAGGTCTAGAGATTGGCGAAGTTGAACTTCGCGTCTCGGTCGAAACCATGGGCCACGAGCATCGTGAGCGAGTGCTAAAGGCACTTCGCGAAGCCGGTCTTCAACCGCGAATTTCGCAGGCTTAACGTAGAAACCCCAGACCTAGGTCTGGGGTTTCTCATTTGGCTAGTTAGCCAAGGAAGTTCTTAACTTCGAGAATCTCGATTGAGCGCTCTTTGCCGTTCGGAGCAAAGAATGAAACGGTGTCGCCCACCTTGGCTCCCATAATTGCCGTGCCGATTGGGCTGTCCGGGCTGTAAACCTCGATGTCGCTGCCTTCAGCGATCTCGGCGCTGCCGAGCAAGAACTCAAGTTCGGTGCCGTTCATGGTCAAGCGCACAACGGTGCCCTGCTCAACGATTCCGTGCGATTCGCGTGCCTCGCCGACAACGGCATTAGCCAGGATGTTCTCAAGACGCGCAGCGCGAGCCTCGATCTTGCCCTGCTCCTCTTTGGCCGCGTGGTAACCACCGTTTTCCTTGAGGTCGCCTTCTTCGCGAGCCTCTTGAATCTTTTTAGCGATGTCTTGACGGGCAACGGTCAACAGATACTCGAGCTCACTCGCGAGACGATCGTAAGCTTCTTGAGTCAGCCAGGTTGCTTCAGGGGTTTCAGCCATAATCCCTCTAGTTTATTTGAACCAGCAGCGTTCTATGTTTGCTGATACGCCCTGAACGGTCGTGTTTACCTTGGTGTCGATGTCGAAGGCTTTGCCCTGCGAGCCTGAGAATGAGATTTCTCGGTAGCCAACCACCCCAAAGTCAGAACTAAGCACTCGAACCGCGCAAACCCCGCTGCGTTCGCTTGGGTTGTCGATTGCAACGGTAACCGAAGCCTGTTGGGCGCTAGTGATATCGAAGTTTTTGATGTTTGCCGAAACCTGCGCTGGCGCTGCGAAGTTAATCATGATCGACCAGGCGAAAAAAGCTGCGACTAAAAGTGAGCCGACCGAAATCCAAAAGATGCGCTGAGTTTTGGCCGAGGACTTGCCTTTGCCATAGCGGTTTGCGAGATATTCGTTGGTCATTGGTTTAAGGCTATCGAAGTTAAAGCGCGATACTTAATACATGCACATTTTGCTTTCAGCGCTACTTGCAGCCACTCCGTCACCTTCGGCCACCGCCGACCCATCGGAGACTTTCTACAGCCCAGGCACTATCGGCTTCATCATGACTTTCTTCGTCACCGCAGGTGCCGTTGCGCTGATCTTCGACATGGTTCGACGCATCCGCCGCGTCCGCTACCGCGCCGAAATCACCGAGAAGCTAGAGGCCGAAGCGCAGGCAAACAAGGATGCCAAGCCAGCCGCCGCGAAGCCTGCCGCCAAGCCAGCCGCTGCAAAGGCCAAGCCTGCTGCCAAAGCGAAGCCTGAGCGTCCAGCTCCACCGGCCAAACCAAAGCGTTAGTTCTTAGGCTCCGAACGAACCCGCTGCCGGGTGCAGCGCAATCAACAGTGCTGCGGTCCAGTGACATAGAAACGCGACGACCGTAAGCGAGTGGAAGATCTCGTGAAAACCGAACTTGCCCGGGAACGGGTTAGGTCGCTTGAAACCGTAAACCACTGCGCCGATTGTGTAGCAGAGGCCACCGGCAAGAATCAAAATCATCATCGGTGCATTGGCGTTGAAAAAGTCGACGATATAGGCCATCGCACCCCAGCCCATCAGCACATAAATTGGCACGTACAGCCAGCGCGGAGCGCCGATCCAAAACACTCGGAACCCGATTCCCAGTAGTGCGGTGCCCCAGATAACGCTCATCAACACGATCGCTTTGCTCTGCGGAAGTGCGAGCCAGGTAATCGGCGTGTAGCTTCCGGCGATTAGCAAGATAATGTTTGCGTGGTCGACGCGCTTCAACGCCTTTTTCACCTTTGGGCTCCAATTGAAGCGGTGATAGAGGGCCGAGTTGCCGAACAATAAGAACGAACTCAAAAAGAAGACAGCACTCGCGATCTTGGCCGGTACGCCTTCGGCCAGCACAATCAAGACGACTCCGCCGGCAATCACAAACGGCAAAACACCCGCGTGAATCCAACCGCGCCAAGTCGGCTTTACTTCTGGTTCTCGAAAACCCTCTGAGATAGGCATGCTCATATTGAAAACTCTACGCCTGCTCAGTGGGCATCCGTGGAGTAGTAGCCTTAACTCGTGCGCAACCTCGTCTATCGCCTCTATGAACGCTCGCTCGAGCGTCAACTGGTCGCTGAAGACATGCCTCGCCACGTGGCCGTCATCCTTGATGGAAACCGTCGCTGGGCCGAACGCCAGGGTGGGGCAAAGGCTAGTCACGGGCACGCTGTCGGCGCGAAGAAGACTCTCGAGTTTCTTGGCTGGTGCGACGAGCTCGGCATCAAGGTCGTGACGCTTTATTTGCTGTCTACCGACAACCTCAAGGGTCGCGCGGGAGACGAACTGCAGGAACTGCAAGACATCATCGCCCAGCTTGCCGACGACCTTGCGGTGCACGGCAACTGGAAACTGCAGTTGGTTGGCGACCGCGCGAGTCTTCCGACGCCACTTGCCGATGCGATTGCCAGTGCCGAGGAGCGCACCAAGGGAATCGGCGGCATGCACGTGAATCTAGCGGTGGGCTACGGAGGTCGCAAAGAGATCGCCGACGCCATGCGCTCGATTCTGAAAGAGCACTCGACCCAGGGCACTACAATCGATGAGCTCTCTGAGCTGCTTGACCCAGACCTAATCACCAAGCACCTTTACACGAGCGGTCAGCCAGACCCTGATTTGATCATTCGCACCTCAGGCGAGCAGCGTCTTTCGGGATTTTTGCTATGGCAAAGCGCGCAGTCTGAGTTCTATTTCGAAGAAGCGCTGTGGCCAGATTTTCGCCGCGTTGACTTCTTGCGCGCCATCCGTGCCTTCGAATCGCGCCACCGTCGTTTCGGCGCCTAAACCGGCTAAATCGCGTCACAAGATTAACGCTTCGTAACGAACACGAATTCGGGCGTGTCTAAATAACCCTTGGATGTTTGCCAGGCGTAATCTCACCTCAAGGCAACCAAGGGAGTGTTCGTGGCTAAAGAAACCGCAGCAAAGGCAACCTCTACCAAGGCCGCGGGTTCAAAACCGGCCCAGGCCAAGACTGCGACCAAGACCTATGTACTTGATACCTCGGTTTTGCTTTCAGACCCAAAGGCTCTGTTCAAGTTCAAAGAGCAAGAAGTTGTCATTCCAATCGTCGTGATCAACGAGCTCGAGAAGAAGCGTCACGACCCTGAGATCGGCTATTACGCTCGCCAGGCGCTTCGTCACCTTGATGACCTGCGCATTCAGCACGAACGTCTCGACTTTCCTATGGAAGTCGGCGAGGGCGGTCTGCTGCGCGTCGAGCTAAACCACATCGACCAGTCCGTTTTGCCTGCGGGTTTCCAATTGGGCGATAACGACAGTCGCATCCTTGCTGTGGCCTTCAACTTGGCTAGCGAGGGTTATGACGTCACAGTGGTCTCTAAAGACCTTCCAATGCGTGTTAAGGCCTCGGCACTGGGTATGTCTGCCGATGAATACCGAAACGACAATGCCAAGGACTCTGGCTGGACCGGCATTTCTGAGTTGAACCTCTCGGGCGACGAGATGAACGACCTCTACGACACCGAGGTAATCAAGCACAAGGATGTCGCCGACCTTCCGGTCAACACCGGGCTAGTCATCTCGTCTGAACGTGGCAGCGCGCTGGGTCGAGTCGAAAAGGGCGGCAAGATTCGCCTTGTTCGTGGCGATCGAGACGTCTTTGGTGTTCACGGCCGATCTGCCGAACAGCGCCTAGCAATCGACCTGCTTCTCGACTCGGATGTCGGAATCGTTTCACTCGGTGGTCGCGCCGGAACCGGTAAGTCGGCCATGGCTCTGCTTGCTGGTCTCGAGACCGTTCTCGAGCGTCGCCAGCACAAGAAGATCATCGTGTTCCGCCCGATTCTCGCGGTCGGCGGCCAAGAACTCGGTTACCTGCCGGGTAGCGAAAACGAAAAGATGAACCCTTGGGGTCAGGCCATTTTCGACACCCTTGGTGCCCTTGTGTCCAAGGAAGTAATCGAGCACATCGTCGACCGTGGTTTGCTCGAGATTTTGCCGCTGACTCACATCCGTGGTCGTTCGCTACACGACGCCTATGTGATTGTGGACGAGGCCCAGTCGCTTGAGCGCAACACCTTGCTCACCGTGCTTTCGCGCATCGGTCAGAACGCCAAGGTTGTGCTTACGCACGACGTAGCTCAACGCGACAACCTGCGCGTTGGCCGTCACGACGGAATTGCAGCCGTTATCGAATCGCTCAAGGGGCACTCGCTATTCGCGCACGTTACTTTGACTCGTTCAGAGCGATCGGCAATCGCAGCGCTGGTCACTGACCTGCTCGATAACTAGTTTTGGCGCTTTGATTTCGGGTTTAGGCTGAGGGTATGAATTTCGAACAGGCCGACCCGGCAATCAAGAAACTAATCGCTGACTACTTCGAGGTCTTGCACTTCCAAGACATGGATTTGTTTGACAAGGTATTCCACAAAGACTGCGTGCTTTATTCGGCGCAGGGTGGCACCCTGAACATTCGTCCTTACGCGACCTATCGCGAGGCCGTGGCCAACCGCCAGTCACCGCACGATGCCGGCAACGCCCGCAACGATCAGGTGTTGATGTTCGACCAGGTTTCACCAACCTTGGCGCTGGTCAAGCCTCAGCTGGAAATGTTCGGCGGAGTCATGCAGGACTACCTGAACATCGTGTTCCTTGATGGCCAGTGGTGGGTCATGGCAAAGATGTGGGAAAAGGTCGGCGACGTCGCCTAAACCTTCGACTTGTGGAAAACCTCGACCTCGGTCGGGGTTTTTCTCTTAACCTGACCGGATGACTCTCACCGACTACTTTGCCTGCCTTGGCCCGATCTATCTTCTGGCAGTGGCCTGGCCGCTTTCAGTAGTCGACATCAGAGAGCGTCGGTTACCCAATAAATTCACTCTTCCAGCGTTTCCGATAACCCTCTTTGGTCAGCTAATCGCGGTTTGTGGCGGCGCCGATGCAACGCGACTGCTACTGGCTTTGTTCGCCGGAGTTCTGGCCTTCTCGGCCTGCCTAGCTCTCAACCGTTACGCGGGGCTCGGTATGGGCGACGTCAAACTGATAGCAGCCATGACACTGGCGCTGGCCTGGTTTAGTCCTTTGCTTCCGGCAATCGCCGTTGCTATTGCGCTTGCCCTGGCAGGTGTCGTTGCGCTCGCGATGATTATGCTCCGAAAAGCAAATATGGGCTCGAGCATTGCGCTCGGCCCATATTTGTTAGTCGGTTTTGCGTTGAGTTTTATAGCCCTGGCCTGGTCATAGACAGCACATCTAGCGCCTTGTCTAGCTGCTCCATGGTCAACTTTTCGCCGTCTACATAACCAAGCTCGATTGTCGCCTCGCGAACGGTGATGCTCTTCGCAACCGAGTGCTTCGCAATCTTCGCAGCGGCCTCGTAGCCGATGTACTTGTTTAGCGGGGTAACGATCGATGGGCTCGACTCTGCAAGAGCTCGTGAGCGCTCGAGGTTTGCCTCGAGACCACGGATGGTCTTGTCAGCAAGCAAGCGCATTGAGTTTGAGAGCAAGCGGATTGACTCGAGTAGGGCATTACCCATAACCGGAATCGCAACGTTTAGTTCGAAGTTGCCGGTGGCTCCGGCCCAGGCGACAGTTGCATCGTTTCCGATGACACGAGCGCAAACCATCATCACGGCCTCAGGAACCACAGGGTTCACCTTGCCCGGCATGATTGATGAGCCAGGCTGAAGGTCTGGGATGTGTAGCTCGCCTAGACCAGCGTTTGGTCCTGAACCCATCCAGCGCAGGTCGTTGTTGATCTTGGTCAGTGAGACGGCAAGAACGCGTAGCGCACCTGAAGCCTCGACCAGAGCGTCGCGGGCACCCTGAGCCTCGAAGTGGTCGCGAGCCTCGGTGATTGGCAGGCCGGTCTCGGCAGCAAGCAGACGGATAACTTCCTGAGGGAAGCCCTTAGGGGTGTTGATTCCGGTGCCAACCGCGGTGCCACCCAGTGGAACCTCGGCGGTGCGGCCAATGGTCGACTGGACGCGCTCAATCGCATAGCGAATCTGTGCCGCATAGCCACCGAACTCCTGACCCAGGGTAACCGGGGTTGCATCCATGAGGTGGGTGCGGCCAGCCTTCACGGCGGTCTTCCAAAGTTCGCGCTTCTCTTCTAGCGACACTGCTAGGTAGTCGAGAGCAGGAAGGAGGTCGTTGATCAGTGCTGCAGTAACCGCAACGTGAACTGAGGTAGGGAAGACGTCGTTTGATGACTGTGAAGCGTTGACGTGGTCGTTCGGGTGAACGTCTGCGCCGAGCAGGGCGGTCGCTAGGGTTGCCAATACCTCGTTCATGTTCATGTTTGACGAGGTTCCAGAGCCGGTCTGGAAGATGTCGACTGGGAATTCGCCATCATGCTTGCCGGCGATGACTGCGTCGGCAGCGTCGGCGATTGACTTGGCAACTTCTGGCTTCAAAACGCCAAGCTTGGCGTTAGCGTTTGCCGCAGCCTTCTTGATCTGTGCCAGAGCGGCGATGTGAGCGCGCTCAAGGGTGGTTCCTGAGATTGGGAAGTTCTCTACTGCGCGCTGGGTCTGCGCACGGTATAGAGCGTTCACGGGAACCTTGACTTCACCCATGGTGTCGTGTTCGATGCGGTATTCCACGGTCTGTGACCTTTCGATTTTCTTTGTTTGATAAAACTCTTGGCTAGATCGTCTTAGATCTCACCAATAGTGACGATTGGATGTATCTCGCCGAGGGTCAACTTGTAGTTGGCTCCAACAACAGCGAGCTTGCCAGCCTTGACGGCATCGGCAATCAGCTTGCTGCTGGTCAGCATCTCATTGATGGTGTCTTGAACGTGCAGTTCGGTGACCTCATCAATGTCGTGCTTGCCCTGTGCGTTTGCCTCCAGAACGGTTGGTCTGATCTGGTCGACAAGTTTGTGGATGAACGCACCACTGGCGTTCATGTTGCCCTGAACATCGTCGATGGTGGCGCGAATCGCACCACACTCATCGTGACCCAGAACAAGGATGATTGGCACGCCAAGCACTTCAACGGCGTACTCGAGTGAACCAAGGATGGTTTCGCCGATAACCTGACCGGCGTTGCGAACAACAAAAAAGTCGCCCAGCCCGACATCAAAGATGATCTCTGCCGAAAGGCGAGAGTCGGCACAACCGAATAGCGCGGCAAAGGGGGTCTGCTTTTGGGCGAGGGCTTCACGACGATCGATGTCTTGGCGAGGGTGCGCAAGTTCGCCGGTAACAAAACGGTGGTTGCCGTCGAGCATTGCCTGCCAGGCCTCGCGAGGAGTTTTAGGGGTCATTACTTGCCCCGTTCCATCAGCTTGGTCTGGATTGCCGTTCCGATGTCAACAAAATCCTGAGGCATTGCCACGCCATACATAATGGCGACATCCTGCTTGTTGTAGTTCAAAACCATCATGAAGTCTTTGGTCTTCACAGGGTCATTAGGCTCGGTGGCCTCGTAGATATCCCAGGTATACGGCCCGATGGCTTGAGTGCCGGTTTTCGAGTTGTTCTTCAGCTGAAGAGCCAACCAGGTCGGGTTGATTCCAAAGGCTTGGGTTAGGCCGATGTACTGGTTCTTCGGGCCGACAAAGCCGACGTACCAGTTCTGAACGCCATCAACAGGCTTTGGTGACCAGCGAGCAGAGTTGGCCCACCATCCGGCAGGAAGCTCGGGTGCGACGATTTGCTTGCCGCTAGAGGTGTGTGCCTCGGCTGCGATCGATTTGTAATCAACCTTCTGAATGCGGTTACTGTCGTCGCGCGGAACAATCAGAACGATTGCCAGCATGATGCCCAGCGATGCAATGAGTGCCAGCACCAGATTGTTTACTGTCTGGCGCGCACGTCTTTTGGCTGCGGCGTCTTCGCTCATGCCTTCGACTTCTTCGCTTCGATTGCGTCGTCGAGGCGCTTGCGCGCACCGGAAAGCCAGGTTTCGCACTGGTTAGCCAGCGCTTCGCCGCGCTCCCAGAGGGTTAGTGATGCTTCGAGTGAGACCGATCCCTGCTCCAATTCGGCAACGACTTTGATGAGCTCGTCGCGAGCCTGCTCGTAGCTCATCTTCGCTACGTCGGCGTTTCGGTCTTTTTCTGCGCTCATGCTGGTCTCCAGTCTATTTCGAACTCTTTGATTTCGCCTCGGTAACAACCGATAGCTCGCCCTTGGCTAGGCGAACTTGAAGCTTGGTTCCGGCCGCAACCTTCTCTGCGTCAGAGATAACGTGGCCCGCAGAGTCACGCACCACCGAGTAGCCTCGGTCGAGCGTCGATTGTGGTGAAAGCGATCGAACCTGCTGGCGCAAGTGCGACAAGCCGAGCTCTTCGCGGTCTAGTTGCTGTGCCAAACGGTCACGAATCGCCCCAAGCCAGCGCGAGAGCTCGACCTCTTGCGTCTCGATGAAGCTGTGCGGGTTTGCCAAAATTGGGCGACTTCGCAGCTGTTCGATCAAGGATGCCTGGCTCGACACGTAGTCGGCCACTCGCAGTCGAATTCGCTGCAGCGATTGGCTCAGTTTGTGGCGTTCTTCCTCGACGTCAGGAACTACTCGTTTGGCGGCGTCGGTTGGGGTAGAGGCGCGAAGGTCGGCCACATCATCCAAGACCGGGCGGTCATTTTCGTGACCGATGGCCGAAACGATCGGGGTCTTGGCGTTCGCCGCGGTGCGAACCAGGTTCTCATCGCTGAAGACCATTAGGTCTAGGAACGAACCGCCACCTCGCGCAATGATGATTACATCCACATCTGGGTCGGCATCCAGGGTTTGAATCGCCGAAATAACCTCTGGGGCCGCCTTTTCGCCCTGAACCAGGGTGTGAATCACGCGAAACTGAACGTCTGGCCAGCGAAGTCTTGCGTTCTGCAGAACGTCTTTCTCGGCATCCGAGTCTTTGCCGGTAATCAAACCGATTTTGTTTGGCAGGAAGGGCAGTGGCTGCTTGCGCTCAATCGAAGTGAGGCCCTCGAGCGTGAGCTGCGCACGAAGTCTCTCAATGCGTTCGAGCAGTTCACCCAGACCAACCTTGCGCATTTCGACGACCTGCATGGTCAGCTTGCCGCCCTTTGGCCAGAACGCCGGCTTGATTAGGGCAAGCACGCGGTCGCCCTGCTTTAGGTCGGCAGGAATCTTGGCAACGCTCCACGAGTGAATCGAGACGCTGTTTTCTTGCTGCAAGTCGCGCAGTTCGCCGAACATATTCGACGGGCCAATCTTGATCGAAGCTAGTTCACCCTCGATCCAGAGGTAACCGAGACGCTCGATCCAGTCTTTTAGGGTTGCCGATAGGCGTGAGACCGGCCAAGGCGATTGCTCTGAAGAAACCTTGGATGCGTCGCTGACTGCAAAGTCGCTCATTTCGCCTCCAAAATTTCGGCCACCACAATCCGTCAAATGCGCCGTTTATCATTGAGGGGTGACTGTAATCAAGGATACCGCCGACCTCGGACAAGAAACCGCTTTCGCCACCTCTGGCAAAAAGGTTTTATTGGCCGCTCCGCGAGGCTATTGCGCTGGCGTTGACCGCGCGGTCATTGCCGTTGAAAAGGCTCTCGACCACTACGGTTCACCGGTTTACGTTCGCAAGCAGATCGTGCACAACAAGCACGTTGTTTCTTCTCTCGAGAAGCGCGGAGCGATCTTCGTCAACGAAGTCGATGAGGTTCCTGAGGGTTCGGTTCTTGTCTTCTCGGCTCACGGTGTTTCACCGGCCGTGGTGGCGGCCGCCGAAGCTCGCAACCTAAACACCATAGACGCCACCTGTCCTTTGGTGACCAAGGTGCACCGTGAGGTGCAGCGCTTTGCCTCAGAAGACTATGACATTCTGCTAATCGGTCACGAAGGTCACGAAGAAGTCGAAGGAACCGCCGGCGAGGCTCCAGATGTGGTTCAGATCATCGACAAGGATGACTCAATCGCCAACGCTCGCGTTCGCGACCCAAAGAAGTTGATTTGGCTTTCGCAAACCACTCTCTCTGTCGACGAGACCATGGAGACCGTGGTCAAGCTTCGCGAGAAATACCCAGACCTACAGAACCCACCAAGCGACGACATTTGCTACGCGACCCAAAACCGTCAGGTTGCTATCAAGAAGGTTGGCGCTGCCTCAGACCTCGTCCTGGTTGTTGGTTCGGCTAACTCTTCAAACACCGTTCGCCTGGTCGAGGTAGCCCTCGAGGCAGGTGCCAACGCGTCATACCGAATCGACTTCGCTTCAGAAATCAAGGATGAATGGTTTGAAGGCGTCGAAACCGTTGGTGTTTCATCGGGTGCTTCGGTTCCAGAGGAACTCGTCGATGAGGTGTTGGTTTACCTAGCGGAGCGTGGCTACGGTGATGTTCGCACCGTGCAGACTGCCGAAGAAGATGTTCAGTTCTCGTTGCCTGCCGAGCTTCGCAAGGAGCTCAAGGCTGCCGGCAACGAAGTGAGCAACAAGACTAAGCGCTCTTAAACTTCGTTTCTTTAACGAGCTTGCCTTCTCTATCGAAGGTCTTCCAAATGCCGACCTGCTGTTCGCGGTCGAAAGTGCCAGATCGCATGAGCGAGCCATCCTTGCGATAAAACTCCCAGTAGCCGTGCATTAGGCCGTCGAGATAATCGCCCTTAAAGCGAGGAAGCCCGTTGTCATACAACGGACTTCCTGCGCTCATGAGTAAAACTCTAGGTGATTAGCCCTGTGACTTACCTGCTGAACCAAGCTCCTTGGCGGCCTCAACCACGCGAGCGGCCATGCCGGCCTCGCCTAGCTTGCCCCATGCGCGTGGGTCGTAGTGCTTCTTGTTGCCGACTTCGCCGTCAACCTTTAGCACGCCATCGTAGTTAGCCAACATGTGGCCAGCGATTGGGCGGGTGAATGCATACTGAAGGTCGGTGTCGATGTTCATCTTGATAACACCGTGTGAAACAGCAAGTGCGATCTCTTCAGGGGTTGAGCCTGAACCGCCGTGGAAGACTAGGTCGAATGGCTTGTCCTTGCCATACTTGGCGCCAACGGCAGCCTGGATGTCGCCAAGAAGCTCTGGGCGAAGCTTTACGTTGCCTGGCTTGTAGACGCCGTGAACGTTACCGAAGGTTAGAGCAACCATGTAGCGGCCGTTCTCGCCTAGACCAAGTGCTTCAGCGGTTAGTAGACCGTCTTCTGGGGTGGTGTAAAGGTGCTCACCCATGCCGCCCTCAACGCCGTCTTCTTCTCCACCGACAACGCCAACTTCGATCTCAAGTACTGCACCGATGTTCTTGGTCAGTGCCAGCATCTCCTTGGCGATGGTTAGGTTCTCTGCCATCGGAACAGCTGAGCCATCCCACATGTGTGAGTTGAATAGTGGGTCCTGACCGGCCTTTACGCGCTCCTGAGAGATTGCGATTAGCGGGCGGACGAAGTCGTCTAGCTGGTGCTTTGCACAGTGGTCGGTGTGTAGGGCAATGGTGATGCCGTAGTTCTTGGCTGCTTCGCGCGCGAATGCTGCCATCGCTGCTGCACCTGAAGCCATCTTCTTGATGGTTGGGCCTGACCAGTAGTCTCCGCCGCCGGTGGTTACCTGGATGATGCCGTCTGAGCCAGCTTCTGCCAAACCAGCAAGTGCTGCGTTTAGGGTCTGTGAGCTAGAAACGTTGATGGCTGGGTAAGCGAAGCCACCCTTCTTGGCGCGGTCAAGCATTTCTAGGTATTGGTCTGGTGATGCTACAGGCATAGCTGAACTCCTAAGTTCTACATGGGATGAACGACGTCTTCGGCGGCTTAATAAGATGTTAGCAAGGATGCAGGTTTGTCTGCCTCAGGAAAGAAGCTATGCCGCTAACAAATGCCAACCAACCAACCGCCGATATTCTGGCGGCGACGGTTGCTGCGGCGGCAGCTGCTTGGCCCCATGTGGGTGCCGGCGACAAGATCGCCGTCGATGGTGCCGCTGTTGATGCGATGCGCGCATCCTTGAATGGTGCGGGTTTCGCCGGAATCGTCGTAATCGGCGAGGGTGAAAAAGATGAAGCCCCGATGCTCTTCAACGGCGAAATCGTAGGCCACCCGGATGTGGTTGCCCGCTCAGTCGATTGGGATATCGCAGTAGACCCGGTAGACGGCACGAGACTTGCCGCCGAAGGTGTCGACGGTGCCGTTGCCGTTATGGCTGCCGCCGAACGTGGTTCGATGCTCGAATCCAGCGAGGTCTACATGATGAAGAAGATCGTCAGTGGTCCGGCCGGCAGGGGAGTGCTCGACATCGACGCGTCTCCAGCTGAAAACATTTTGGCGCTCGCCCAGGCCTTGGGTAAACCGGTCGATCAGATGCGCGTAGCGGTAATCAACAAGGCTCGAAACTTCGAATTGATAGCCCAAGTTCAAGAGGCTGGGGCCGAGTGGGTGCGCTTCGACGAGGGAGACATCGCTATGGCGGTTGCTGCGGCAACCTTGGGCAGCGGAGTCGACATGATGCTTGGTCTGGGCGGTTCCCCAGAAGGTGTGGTTGCGGCAGTCGCGGTTCAGATCCTCGGTGGCTTCATGCAAACGCGTTTTGCCCCGGCAAATGCCGACCAGATTGCCAGGGCGCTCGCCGCCGGCTACGACCTAGAAGCAAAGTTCGAGCTCGATGACTTGGTCTCGGGTGAACGCTTTGTCTTCGTGCTCACCGGTATCACGGATGGAGTTTTGGCCCGCGGTGTGCGACAGATCGGTTCAGCGCTCGAACTGCAAACCTTTGTTCTCGATAGTGCGCTGGATGGCCCCGTCGTTCTCGAGCAGATTATCTAATCTCCGGATAACGAGAAAACCCCCGACCACTGGCCGGGGGTTTTGACGTTAAGGACTTAAGCCTTTGCTGGCTCCTCGAGAAGAGCATCACGGTCTGGAGCGTCAGTGATGATCGACTCTGGAAGGTGGTCAACGCTGGTTAGACCTGAGGTTGGCTGGGTAACAGCAACGGCACCCCACTGAACCGCGGTGCCAACACCGTGAGGAACATCGAAACCGACGCCGTAGGCATCTTCAGAAACTGGGTTGGTAACTGCAGCCGAAAGGAATCCTGCAAGAGTTGCATCGCCGGCACCAACGGTGTTGATTACGTGTACTGGAGGTGTGCGTGCGTGCCAAGCGCCATCAGCGGTAACGGCAACCATGCCATCTGCACCGAGGCTGGCAAGAACACACTTGACACCGTGTGCGCAAAGTTCGCGAGCTGCGTCGATTACATCACCGAGGGTGTGCAGGGTGCGACCAACGGCTGATGCTAGTTCTTCTGCGTTTGGCTTCATTACGGTTGCATCGCCGCGGCGTGCCCAGTACTGAAGTGGCTCGCCTGAGGTGTCTAGAGCAACACGAACGCCAAGGGCCTTCATGCGGTCGAAGATCGGCTGTAGGTCAACGAAGGTGCCGGTTGACTTATAAACCGGAAGTGCACCAGCGATAACTAGCCACTTAGCGCCGCTTTCAACAACGGTCTTCTCGGTTAGGGCAACAACTGCGGCCCAGTCTTCTTCAGAAAGCGGGCGTGGAGCCTCGTTTACCTTGGTGGTTGCACCGTTGTGAATCACCATGGTGGTTGAAACGCGAAGGGTTCCCTCGATCCAAAGTGGAACCAAAGTGTCTGCGTAACCGGTGCGGTTTAGAACGCCAGGGTCGGCGTTGCCGATTGGAACAACGCCAGGTGCGTTGATGCCAACTAGGTGTAGACCCTTGGTTACGTTGATGCCCTTGCCGGCAAGTTCTTCTGCAACGCCATCGGCACGGTTTACGCCGCCCTCAATCAGGTTGCTTACGTAATAGGTGCGGTCAAGCGTAGGTGCTGGTGTCAGGGTAACTACTGCTGCCCCTGCTGAGATTCCAGACATGCTTACTCCTCGAATGCTTTGTCGATTCCCGAATTCGATAGAAAATCGGATTACTTCAGGCTGCAAACGTCATTGTCGAGCGCTTCAAAAAGTATACCGATATACCTAACTATTTCTCGATTTCTGGGGTGTCGGTAAGCTCGCTTGCGGTGAGTTGAACTGGGGCAACTTCGAGCTCTTTCGGGGCCGAAATCTCCTCGGTGCCGAGCGCATTCTCATCTAGGTCATTGAGCTTGCGTGCGGTAACCAGCATGCGACCTTCGAGGCTCGAGACGAACTGGTTGTAATCCTTGACGGTGCTGGTGATCGAGCGCCCCAGCTTGTCGGCGTGCTCGGCCACCTTGCCGACTCGCTCGTAGAGCTCTTTGCCGAGCTTGATCATGTTGCGAACGGATGACTCATCGGCGTTTTGGCGCCAGATGAAGTTGATGGTTTTCAGCACCGAGAACAGGCTGACCGGTGAAGCCAGCGCCACGTTCTTCTTGAAGGCATACTCCAGCAGTGCCGGGTCGGCATCCAAGGCAGCAGAAAGCAGTGATTCGCTTGGGATAAAGGCGATAACGAAGTCCGGGCTGGCGTCTAGACCTGACCAGTATGACTTGGTGCCGAGAGCGTCGATGTGAGCTTTGACCGCCTTGACGTGCTCCGCGATCAGGCGAGTTCGGCGAGCCGCTTCTTCGCCGGTGGCAAGCTCAGAAATGGCAGATGCCTCTTGGTAGGCGCTGAATGGCACCTTTGAGTCAATCGCAAGCGACTTTCCGCCAGGCAGGTTGATGACCATGTCGGCTCGACCCGCGCCGGCGTTGGTGCTGATGGTTGCCTGCTCGTCGAAGTCGGCGTGCTTGATTAGGCCGGCAAGCTCGACCAACTTTCGAAGCTGAGCCTCACCCCAGACTCCACGAACGTTGTTTGAAGTGAGTGCCTGTGAAAGTGCCTGAGTTTGCTTGCGCAGTTGCTCATCTGACTCGATGGCCGATTTGAGTTGCTGCTGAATCGAGCCGAACTGCTCGGTGCGTTCTTTTTCTAGGGTCGCCACGGTTACCTGCATCTGCTCGAGATGAACCTTGACCGGTGCCAAAGCCTGAAGCAACTTGTTTTCTTCGCGGTCGCGCTCATCACGTTCACGCTTCTCAGTCGCGGCCTGGGTTAGTTGCCCATTCAGGCCGACGATTGTGGCTTCGGCGGTAGCCAACTGAACGCGCAGGTTCTGCACTTCAGCCTGAGCCGAAGCGGTTGAAGCGTCGATTCCCGACACCCCACCCTTGCGAGCCGCAATAAGCCAGCCGATAACTCCGCCGGCAACCAGGCCAACGGCTAGAAAAATAAAAGACTCCATGCCCCGAGTATTTCATCTGCGTCAGACATTTATTGGAGGGTAAACTCACCAGCAATGAGCAATACGCGACCAATCCGCAAAGATATCCAGGCGCTGCGAGCCGTCGCAGTGCTCATGGTGGTGATTTTTCACCTATGGCCAAACCGTCTTTCCGGCGGATTTGCTGGAGTCGACGTATTTTTCGTGATTTCGGGCTTCCTCATTTCAGGTTCACTGTTCGAAGAACTCGCTAACTCATCGCGCATCAAACTTGCGCAATTCTGGGCTCGCCGTGTGCGTCGCCTCTTGCCGGCCGCCCTGCTAGTTATCGCACTCACGGCGATCGTTTCGCTTTTTGTCGTGCCGGCATTCACTCGCCAAAGCTTCTTCGGTGAAGCAATCGCCAGCACCTTCTATTTCGAAAACTGGCAGTTGGCGGCCACGGCCACCAACTATTTCGGTGGTGAACCAAGCCCTTTCCAGCACTACTGGTCGCTCGCGGTCGAAGAGCAGTTCTATGTGGTTTGGCCGGTGCTGCTTACTCTGATTGCCGTAGCATTCCGAAAGCGAAGCCCAGGCGCCATCCGTGTGTTTTTGGGGTTGGCGACTAGCGGCTCGTTTATCTATTCGCTTTACCTTAGCTATGCACTGCCGAGCCTGGCCTACTTCAACACCTTAGGCCGCGTTTGGGAGTTCGGCCTCGGAGCAGCCGTGGCGCTGCTGGGCCACCGCGTTCGCCTCAGCAATCTCGGTCAGACCTTAGCTAGCCTCGCTGGTTTCGTTGCAATCTTCGCTTCAGCCAGACTCCTGAATGAAGGAATGATTTTTCCAGGATGGGCCGCGCTACTCCCAGCACTCGGAACCGCCGCGGTTCTACTCGCCGGCCTGAAACAACTACCCAACTGGCTCGATCGTCTTTACGGTTTCCGTCCGGTGGCATTCACTGGCGAGATCAGCTACAGCCTCTACCTATGGCACTGGCCGTTGATCATCCTGTTGCCTTGGGCTACCGGCTACCAACCGCGAGCATTCGAGCTAATCGCTGTGCTAGTCGCCGCCTATGTGCTGGCGTATTTGAGCAAGAAGTTCATCGAGGATCGCTTCCGCAAGTTGCCGAGCCTCACCTCGAAGCGTCCTCGCCTCACATTCGCTTGGGCGGCGGTCGTCTCGGCAACCATCCTTGTAGTTAGTCTGGCCGGCACGGGCGTGACCGCGCTGCAGATCGCAACCGGGGGAGCGCAGGTGCAAACCCTAGACCGCGCCAAGAACGACACCGCTGACCCTGATCACAAGTGCATGACCGATGCGGAGGCTGAAAACGTCAAGATTTGTCGATACGGCCGAATCGGGGCTGACTATCGAGTGCTGCTAGTCGGAGACTCACATGCGGCCATGCACCTTGGAGCTTGGAAGCTGCTCGCTGAGCGCGGCGGCTTCGAGCTCAATCTCGCCTACAAAGCCAGCTGCTCGTTCAACTTAGAGAAGCGCAGCGATTCTGCGCGCGGCAAGACCTGTGAGCAGTGGAACCGGACTTTGCAGCAAACCCTGGCCACAGCTAAGCCTTACAGCCTGGTGCTGACCAGCTACTACACCGCCGTAAGAGCCACCCAGCGCCAGGGTGATCACACCGCTGACACCGTTGCCGGATTCAAAGCCGCCTGGGCGCCGCTACAGGCTCGGGGCTCGACGGTCGTTGCGATCCGTGACGGCGTGAATATGGATAAGCCGATGCGTGACTGCTGGGAGTCTGCGGTTTATGACGCCAGTAAGTGTCAGATGGCCGAGAAGGACGCGTTCATTACCGACCTAGCCCAGCGTGCCGCATCGAGCCCACCAGGTGCCCTGACTCTCGACTTCACGGACCTTTACTGCCAAAACGGCATCTGCCCGTCAAAGCTCAACGGGGTTTACGTCTATCGCGACAACTCGCACATCTCGCTGCTATTCAGCCAGAACATGGCGGGGGAGTGGTATCACCGTCTGACCCAGCTCAGGGTGAAGCTGCCAGCAATCTCAGGCTTCGGTAACTAACTTCTTCCAAACCTGTTTGGTGGCTGCGAGCAGCTCATCCATGTTTTCGGCACCGTGACGCTTCGCCGCATGGATGATGATTCGCGCACATGCATCCGAGTCAGCTAGAGCATCGTGGTGGTTGAACTCTTCATGGCCAATCGCATAGGCCACGGCATTCAAGCGGTAACTCTCGATGTTGTAGGTCTTGCGCGAGATGGCAAGCGAGCAGGTGTAGTTGATCTGCGGCAGTGGCCATTCGATTAGCTCGGCACTCTTGCGCAGTACTCCCATGTCGAATGGCGCGTTGTGTGCCACCAGCGGGTAGTCGCCAACAAAGGCAAGGATGAACTGCAGCGCCTCATGCATCTCGGGTGCGCCATCAACATCGCTCGGTCGAATGCCGTGAACTCGGATGTTGCCCTCGTGAAACCAGTTGTTCGGGTAAGGCGGTTGAATCAAGGTGGCTACCGATTCGACAATCTGTCCGTCGTGCACGCGAACCAGACCGACAGCGCAAGGGCTAGCCGGTGAACCATTAGCGGTTTCGAAGTCGATGGCAACAAAGTTGAGGGGCACAAAGCCAGTCTGCCAGAGCAACTCGTCCTTGAATGCCGCCTCGGGTAGACTTGACCCTCGTGGCTCTAACTATCGGAATCGTGGGACTGCCAAATGTTGGCAAGTCGACCCTCTTTAATGCACTGACCAAGAACAACGTTCTGGCGGCGAACTACCCGTTCGCAACCATCGAACCTAACGTCGGTGTCGTCAACCTTCCAGACCCTCGCCTGCAGGGTCTCGCCGACATGTATGGATCGGAGCGTTTGCTGCCGGCACCTGTGTCGTTCGTTGACATCGCCGGTATCGTGCGTGGCGCTTCGGTTGGTGAAGGTCTGGGTAACAAGTTCCTGGCTAACATCCGTGAAGCAGACGCCATCGCTCAGGTGGTTCGTGGCTTCGTAGATGGAGACGTGATTCACGTTGACGGCAAGGTTGACGCAGCCAGCGATATCGAGACCATCAACACCGAGCTGATCCTCGCTGACATGGAGACCCTAGACAAGGCACGCCCTCGCATCGAGAAGGAAGTCAAGGGCAAGAAGATGGAGCCAGCGGCTCTCGAAGCCATTGACGAAGCCATGAAGGTGCTCGACTCGGGTAAACCGCTTTCATCAAGCGATGTAGACCTTGGCCCGATCAAGGAACTTGGTCTACTGACCTCAAAGCCAATCATTTACGTATTCAACGTTGACGAGTCCATCCTGACCGACGCGGCTAAGAAGAAGGCGCTCGCCGACTTGGTCGCTCCTGCCGAGGCTGTTTTCTTGGATGCCAAGGTTGAATCAGAACTTATCGATCTGTCTGCTGAAGAAGCCAACGAGTTGCTCGCATCTCTTGGCCAGGATGAGTCTGGCCTCGACCAGCTTGCCCGCATCGGTTTCGACACCCTTGGTCTACAGACCTACCTAACCGTTGGCCCGAAAGAGGCTCGCGCCTGGACCATTCACAAGGGCTGGACCGCACCTCAGGCTGCCGGTGTTATTCACACCGACTTCCAGCGCGGCTTCATCAAGGCCGAAATCGTGTCTTATGACGACCTAATGGCTGCCGGTTCGATGGCAGACGCCAAGGCCGCCGGCAAGGTTCGTATGGAAGGTAAGGACTACGTCATGAAGGACGGCGACGTAGTCGAGTTCCGCTTCAACGTTTAGTTTCTAGCCCTAGAAGCACGCTCAGTCTCGGAATCATCCGGTTGAACGAGGTGACCGGGTTCACCTTGCTGAGTAAGTAGAGGGCGTAGAGCGCCAGCGCAACCCACGGTGCAACCAGTGCCACCAAAACCGACGCCAAACCATAAACGGTTACTACAAGATTCATCAACGTGCCCAACCGGGCGTAGGTTTCGCCACTAAACGGCGAGTCTTCGGTGACTGGCAAGTGACCCTTGATGCGCAAAGCGGCAAACAAAAGCACCTGTATCGGCGCCTCCGCGAAGATCAGCACTCCAAACCAGAAGACTGCTGAAGGCGCATTCGGTGTATTTAGGTTTTCTCCAAGCAATGCAGCGCCGAACGGTATGAGCGTGGCAAATAGCAGCACAACTCCGTGCTGCCAGACCATCAGGGCATTTGGTCGCCCGGCAAACTGAGCCATCACGTGGTACTGGTACCAAATGGCATAGAGAACGAAGAAACCCATCAGAAACGAGAAGTAGACGGGCCACTGCTCGGATAGTCCCACCGAAAGATTCTCCGCCTCAGAGGCTTTCTTGACCGAACCGATCAGGTCGAACCCTAAGAGCGTGAGGGCAATGGCAAAGATTCCATCGCTTAGTGCATCAATTCTTGAATGTTCGATGTCTTGAAAGTGCTTCATTTTCAACTCCCCAGGTTGGTTTTGGGTAAGTTTAAGCAGAATCACAAATGCAGGCATTAGTTCTCCACAGGTAGGCAGGTCACCCAATGAAGCACGATTTTCTCTACAAGGTGGAGCGCGAGTACCCGGTGAGTGTAGACCGCCTTTGGCAACTCTGGACCACCGCGAGCGAGCTTGAGCAGTGGTATCACCCAACTGAGCTTGACACCGTACCGGGCGCATTCACCTCGGTGCCTGTGGAGGGTGGGCTCTGGACCGCCGCGATCGACGTTCCGGCCTTCGAGTTCGTCGCCTACTTCTTTGGTTGGTACACCAACGTTGTGCCTCTAGAGCGCCTTGAACACACCATGAGCTACACCCAATCCAAGGATGAATGGCTCGCACTAGACCAGGATGCACCGCACCACAAGGTAGTAGTCGAGTTTGAGTCTCGCGGAGATAACTCATGGGTGAGATTCTCGCAGTATGGCGAGATGCCTGCCGAGCAAATTGAAGCGACGACGGTTGGAATGCAGAGCTACTTCGAGTCGCTCGCTAACCACATCGCTAACTAAAGAGCAGTCGCTTGGCCCGCTCGGCCATGAGTAAGTAGCCCTCGGCGTTTGGGTGCAAGTGATCTGGCATCAAGCCAACATCCTTGCCGCTGAAAAGCTCAAGGCCATCGAGGTAACTGAGATTATCATCGTTCCGCTGAGCCGTAATTTCCAAAAGGATTTCTCGCACGCCCTGCAAGGTCAGTTCGCCAATCCATTCAACTGGGCTGAATTCTGAACCCAATACCTGCCCTGCGGCATTCGTGACCACTGGGCCCGGCTGAGTCTCCAAGCCCGGGCAGTAAATCGGTGATATGAGCACGATTTTGACGTCCGGTTGTTGCTCTCGAATGACGTCTAGCATTGCGTGAACCGCAGGGATGAACGTGCGCTTAGTCATCGTCGCGCCTGCCACCACGTTGATGCCTAGCTTGAGGGTGATCAAGTCGGCCGGAATCGACGCGATGGTCTTGGCCGCGAAATACTCCACATTCGCAGAACCCGCCATGCCGAGGCTGGTCAAGTTCAATCCAAGATCCTGAGCGATGCGCGAAGGCCAAACCCCGAGTGGAGTATAGGCCTCAACGCAGTGGCTAATCGATGACCCATAGTGCGTCCAATTGAAGGCGTTAGGTGCAGTGGCAATAAGTTCGGCATCCGCGCTGAGATCGACTATTTCTATTTGGCAGTTGTGCGGCAGCCAGATTGAGACTCGACGCGGCGAGCTAACCTCGGCTAGTTCGAAAGTTGCTACCGAATCTTCGCCTTCGACCAATTCAACGGTTCCATCCGTGCACCAAATGCGACGATTGCCATTGTCGTGTGCCTGCGAGGTTTCAACGCCGTCACTTGCGGCGGTCACCACGGATGGTCGGTTCGGCGCATCCAAGGTGGCGCGGTAAGTCAGTGAGATTCGGCTGGCTGCGGTCTCAAGTTCGAGGCGGACTCCGGAACCCTGAGCCGATACTTGACCGGTGAGAGGGTCGTGCTTGTGGTGGAGCTTGGTCCACGCTGGAAGTCGATCGAAAACCAGACCTCGATCTGTGGCCGCGATGCGTGAGGCTCCGCGTAAAGCGCCGTGAATCAGTGCGGCGGTGTCTGGGTTCATCATTGACCTCTTTCGTCGCAATCCTAACCCGAGAGTTAAACTTGCACAGAGGAGAGCAATGTTTGAAAACGGAAAGTTCCCAGCCGACTATGTCTGGAATGCCAAAGAAAGCTTCGAGCTACAACTTGAAGCACTAGATGCTGCTCCGGTTTCGGCGCTCCAAGAGAAATATTTCCTTCGCAATCTCGTGATTTCTCTCGAGCTTCACTTCGCCGGTCGCGACCAGGCGCTGGAAGTTGAGGGCGGTTCGCTGCAAGAGCTTCGTGATGCCGCCATTTTGATGCTCCACGACGCGAAAACTCCGGTTGCTCGGGCCTACTTTGATGAGCTCACGGAAGGCGTGTTTAGCGAATTAGCGGGCGGGTTCCTCGCCTAGGTAACTCAGCGCATTCTGTGTGATCTGCCTAACCTCTTTATCGCCAGTTGCGATCGAATAAGCCCATCCAATTGGCCCAGCACTGAAGACCTTGCCCTTACCAAACGTGGTTCTTACCAAAGTTCCGGCTCGCCAGTGTGTGACCGAATCCTGTTTTCGGCCATTGGTCCAAATTTCGGCAGCGGCCGATGCCTTACTGGCGCCTAACTCTCTCTGGAAGGCGGGATCGGCTAACCCATTTGCCACTTCAGGTATGCCATCTATTTCGATGCTCACAACTTTGCTGGCTACGCCAAGAAAATCGCCAGTCTTTAGGTGAGTGTTTCTAAAAAGCGGATCGTTTGAGTCCTTCACCAACATGCCGTAGGAATGAGGGAGGATTTGTTTTCGCGGGATCAACCGCGGGAAGCCCTCGCGGTGAAGTTCTTTAATCAGATGCTTCGGAAGCCTGATTGGCATAATCTGACGTTTTCCAAGTGGCTCACCTAGGTAGGTGACACCAAGCAGTTTCAAGGGCGTGCTGTCGCCCTGTAGTTCACCCCAAATCGAAGTCGTGGGGTTCTCGGCGGTGGGTTTCTCAAAGCCGATCACTTCGCCCTCTCGCACCAGTTTGCGATAGCCGGTGTTTCCGCTCAGGTTCAGCAGTGAGGTGCCATTGGCGACAGCGGTCTCGATGATGTTTCTTAGCTTGCCCGTCCAGTACTCATCATGGCCGTAGGTCACGAGCGTCTGATACTTGGAAAGATCGTAGTTATAGGCGTCCAGATCGCTCTGAGCAACCACGTCAACGAGCTTGTAGTGCGAGCGTAGGAATTGGATTGGGTTTGAGAAGGGATAAAGCTGCGCCGCACTTGGGTAGTTGGTCGGGTCGCCAACGGCGTGAAAATCTAGCGGTCGAAGCAGATTAAGTCTTCGGGCCGAGAAATTTTCGGTCTTTTTGCCAACCGATTCGAAATAAAAGCTTCCGTTTTTTACTAAGTTGTATGCCTGCCAGGTGAAATCGGGCACGATGACCAACATCCTGGCTTGCGCAGCTGATGTCGGGGCGGCACTCATGGTGATCAAGGCCTTGGATTTTCCTGATTCCCAACTCAAGACATAGATTCCTGAAGGCGTGCCCGGCTCAGGTTTCCAAAGTTTGCAATTGTCCTTTGAGACCCAAGGTTCATCAGAGGCCGTCGGTGGTTTTAGCGACTCAGCGTTATAGAGGCAAGCTTCCTGCCTAATCGGGTCCCACGTTGCGATTGCATCAAAGAAATCATCCTGGGATGTAGGTGCGCTCAGGGTTACAGATTCGGCCGTCGGTTGTGCGAGAGCCGGTGTCGCTGACCATGCAGGCGTGCCTGAAATCAGGCATGCGGCTACTAGGGCGACTAAAACTTTTTTCATTACATAGGTATTTTCTCGGCAATACCTGTGAGTTGCCCGTGAGTCGAACCTCGCGTCGTCAAAAGCGACCTAGTCTTAGAAGATGAGCATTGTTGCCAGCACCAAAAGCGTTACCAACTTCAACGAGGTGCTGACGAGAGTCAAGGCCGCCGGGTTGTTGAACAAAAAACCTAGCTTCTACATGATTCGCCTTGCCGTTATTTCTGCTCTCGCCTCTGGGCTCTGGACGGCGAGCGTGTTTATCGGTCAAGCCTTCAACGAAAACCCTGTCTGGATCATCGCTGGATTCGCTATGGCGGGACTGCTTGGCATTCTTTCGGCTCAGTATGGCTTCATCGCTCACGAAGCGGCCCACCGTCAAATCTTCCGCGGCAATAAGGCAAACGACTGGCTGGGCCTCATCCTTGCCAACCTTTTTGCCGGTCTTAGCTATGGCTTCTGGATGAAGAAGCACAACCAGCATCACAAGGTTCCGAATCAGATTGATGCCGACCCAGATATTGCCATTCGTATTTTGAGTTTCACTCCAGAATCTCGAAACAGTAAAAAGGGTCTCGAGCGTTGGCTCAGCGACCGCCAGGGTTACCTGTTTCCATTCCTGCTTTTTCTAACCGGCTTCGACCTGCTGCTCGACTCATTTGCTGGGCTAGGACGCAAAGACAAGGCCCTAAAGACTCGTCTGCTCGAATTCGGTCTCATGGCTGTTCGCCAAGCAGCTCCTTATGTTGCGATGGGGTTCATATTCGGTTGGCTCTGGGCGATTGCGCTCTGGGCTTTTCAGATGATGATTTTCGGCTTCTTCATGGGTGCGGCGTTCGCCCCGAACCACAAGGGCATGCCACTGGTTCCCAAGGATGCCAAGCTCGACTTCTTCTCGCGCCAGGTTTTGACTAGCCGCAACATCCGTGGCAGTTGGTTGAAAGACAACCTTATGGGTGGCCTTAACTACCAGGTCGAGCACCACCTGTTTCCTTCGATGGCGAGACCAAACCTTCGCAAGGCGCACGCAATCGTGGGGGAGTACTGCCGTCAGAACGACATTCCTTTGATTGAGATGAACCTAATCGCGAGCTACGTGGTCATCATCAAGTATTTGAGCAAGGTGGGTCTCAGCAACAACGTTGACCCATTCGTTTGCCCGATGGTTGCCACGCTGCGCCCAAGAAGCTAGTCCTGGATTATTCGACGTTTTCTAGTCGCTAACTAGTTGGCGTTGGTTACCGGTTTTAGTTCGGGTCGCACTGCGCCTTTGAACACGTTTTCGTAACTGTCGCTAATGTGGCCTAGGTCGATGGCCCATTTGCCAGCCTCGGCCAGTTGGGCGGCCAACACCGTGCCCGCCGGGCCTAGCGCAATCAGGTAGAGTTCGTCGCTCGTCGTCTCAAGCTCAGCTTGCAGGCGTTCGAGATCTTCGAACGCATTGGTCGCGGTCGAGTTCGTGAATTTCACCGATGCAACGTTGTCGAACAAAGCAGGGATAAGTTCAAATCTTGAACCCTTACCCGTAACAACTCGAACCTTCTTGCCTGCCCAAACCGCACGCCATAGATCGACACCATTGGCCCCCAGGTCTTCGAAGAAAATCGGGCGAGTCACGTGAGCGTTTCCCACGCGCTTGAGGCCGCTAAAAATATCTAGTGTCTCGTCGGCGATGTCTACCCAAACACCAGACCAGTGCAGGTCTTGGTACATCTGCGGAAAGCCAACGAGTAGCTTTTTTGGCGACTTCTTGCCAAGAGAGACGACTTCTGCCAAAGCGTCGCGCAAACCCTGGGAATTCTTCTGAAATGCCAACTTGTAGGTTGGTCGAAGCATCAGTTTTAGCTCCCCATCGCCAAATCTTGCGAACGAGATGCGCTCGCTGGCCAACAGGTCGACCGTTTCGCTAAACGAAAGTTGGGTGGCCTTGTTGAACTCTCGAATGCTCTTCAAATAGGGGTTTGCCGCTGCAATTCGGGTGACTTCGGTGTTCTTTTTGATTTGTTCAAGACTCCCGTAAATTTTCGAAAGGGTCTTTACTGCCGGATTGTTCTTGAAAACGTTGCTCAGGGCGCTCATAACATTAAGGCTACATTCCTAGTCTGAGGTTTCGCTGACCGTAGTATGAAGTCATGATTTTTACCGAATTGAACTGGGCTGCAGTTGCAGTCGCTGGCGTTGCCGGCATCATCATTGGCGCCGTCTGGTTTGGCCCTAAGACCTTCTTCCCGATCTGGTGGAAGCTTCAGGGCAAGCGTCCTGAAGACGCCGCGGGCGGTTCAAACATGGGGGCAATCTTCGGAGCAACCTTTGCAGGCGCATTCGTGCAGGCTATCTCGCTTGCGATTTTCCTCGAACTTGCCTTCAAGGTTGACACAAACTTTGGTGTTCTAAATGGTGGAATCGCGGGTGCATTCCTAGGTTTCGGCATTGGTGCCGCGTCGTCGCTCTCACACCGACTATTTGGCGGTCAGGGCTTCCGTGTCTGGCTTCTTGAAATCGGTCAAGACGTAATCAGCCTCACCGTTATGGGTTTGATTCTCGCTGCTTGGCGCTAAGCCAAATCAATCGAGCAACAAATGTCGGTCATCGATGACTTCTTGGCTGGAGTCTCAGAACCCCAGCGAAGCGTACTTCAGGAACTGCGCGAGTTAATACTCGAGTTCATCCCAGAGGCAGAAGAATGTATTTCTTACAATCTGCCGTGCTTCAAGGTGAACGGCAAGGGCATAGCCGGCTTCGACGCCTATAAGAATCACAATTCTTACTTCCCCTTCAGCGGGCAGGTGTTCAAAGAGATGCCCGATGAGCTACAGGGTTACGTCTTCACAAAGGGTTCGCTGCACTTCAGTAAAACCGAGTGTCTGCCTCGAGAGCTGGTTCAGCGACTGATCGAAGTTCGCTTGGCTCAGGCTTTTTAGATAATCGGCGGGCGACCATATTTGGTCATGGTGCCGATGGTCTTCCACGACAGCTTGCGACGAACCGCGGCTGGGCTAAAGACGTACCCCTGATCGCTCAGATCCATGCGCATTCCGGCGAACAGGCCCTTGAAAAGTTCGCGAAGCTGAGTCTTGATCGCATACTTGCCCGATGGGTGAGGAATCTTGCCGATCATGATCTTCACAAAATCAAGCGCAAACCAGGCCAGCGGATAAATCACTAGGAACGGCACAGGCAGATTGCGGCGAGCCATGACAACCTTGTTGCGCATACCGAACCAAATGCTCTTGTCGTGGCGCTCAGGGCCGACCGGAGGGTGGCTGACCACGAGTCTTGGCTCGTAACGAGTCTCGAACCCGTTGTTCCAGACTCGCCAGGCTAGGTCGGTGCCTTCGTGGGCATAGAAGATTGGTTCGGCCCAACCGTTCGATTCGATAAACGCCTTCCAGCGAATAACTGTGGCACCTTCCCAAACGGAAAAAGCGGCAAATGACTCCATGGTCGGGGTCTTGTCGGCGCGCGGAATCCAATAGCGTGGCCCAGACTCTTCGGTCTCATCGCTCTGCCCGATGCGAGTCACAACCTTTGGCTGCACGAGACCCAACTTTTCGTTGGCCTCGAAAATCTTGACGGCGCGCTCGATGAAATCAGAGCCAAGGATGTAGGCGTCATCGTCGATAAAGAGAATCAGGTCAGACTCTTTGCCTGAGGTCGAGGCAAGATCGCGAACGCCAAAGTTGCGGCCAGCCGGAATGCCGAGGTTTTCACCGGTTTCGACGACCGTTATGCCCGCAGGAACCTTGCCGAGGTCAACGGTTTCACAGTTGATTACCGTGACGATGTTCTTCGGCTTGATGGTTTGACCGAGAACATCGGCCCAAATGTGGTGCAAATCCTCATTACGGGTTCCCTGGGTGAGAATCACAACACTGACGCTAAGCATGCACTCAGTTTAGTTTGGCTTTAGGCTGGGGCTGTGAAGCGACTCCTAGCGGGGATGAACCCGTGGCTACCGCCAATGATCTACGTGGTCATATTCCACGTGATGCGCGGTGCTTACGGTGACGCGGCGATTTTCGCGGTTGGATCCCTGGTTTTGATTGCCGACTGGAAAAAGTGGATCCAGTGGGCTATGCCAGAGCGGCCAATATTCGGTCGATTGCCGGTCTTTATCGTCATCCTGGTTGCCAGCTCGGTTTTGTTTTTCTCGGAACGTGGCGGTTGGCAAGACGTCACCCTATTGCTCGTGCTCGCCCCGATTTCCCTTTCGCTGGTCTACTACCGCGACCATGGCCCGAAGCCCTCATCCACAACGGTCATGAATCGCACTCGCTGGACCTGGCTCACACTCGCCGTGATCATGTGCGTTAGTGAACTTTTCGCTTACATTTGGGCCAGCGCCTTCAAGGATGACAAAACTTACCCGACCATCTCGATCATCGTTAATCCCGTTCTCGAATCGCCGTATGGTCGAGGCATATTCTTGGCACTTTGGATGCTGATTGGCGTTGGCCTTCTGCAGCTTTGGAGAAAGAAATGAACCTTTCGATTCCAGAGTGGGAATACCTAGGTGTCATCCTTGCCGGGGTGGTTCTTTGGCTTCTAGGGCGGCTCAGGCCCGACATCGTTGCACCGTTTGGTGATTTGATTGCCCGCATTATGCACCACCGAAACACTCGACTAGCGGTGATGATCGTTTGGTGGTGGCTCGGTTGGCACTTCTTTACCTATTAGGTAATTTCTGTCGTTGTTATATTGAACGAGTGCGAAACCTAAAAAGAATTCAGGTAGTTTTTTACCTCGTTGCCATTTTGGCGACTCTGTTTTCTTGCGCTCCGCAGGCTGCCATCGCGTCTGGATTTCTAGTCTCTTCGAGTCCAACGTCTGAGCAGCAATTGACAGACCCTCCGGCTGAGATTTCTCTCCTTTTCAGTGTCGGCACACTTCCTGCCTCACTCAAAGGTGACGTTATACGTGTCACGAATAGTGCTGGAACTCCAGTAGACACTGGAGACACACAAACCTCTGGCATGACCATGACTGTTGGAATGCGTCAAGACATTCATCCTGACCGTTACCAAGTTGCTTACCGGTATGTCTGCGATGACGGGCACGTCCTAGTCGGGGCATACTCGTTCGTCTTGACCAAGGTTGAAGCATCCGTTCCTGAAACTTCGCCTAGCGCAGAAAAAGTGAACGCAAAGCAGCCTAGGGTCTCCGCTACAGGATCTGCGAATAACTCAACGCAAAAGCCAACGCCTTCGGAAAGTCCAGCGGATGTCGCGTCCGGATCCACTGCATCACCAAGCCAAGCCTCAGGTGTCGATTCGTATTCTGAAAGCAACTCTCAAGCGGCCCTGGAGAACGACTCCCCGGCAGGCAGTTTCTCGCTGGTATGGATTCTGTTTTGGCTTGCGTGCGCAATCGGTTTCGGCTTGATCTGGATTACAGTTCGCCGGTTGCTCCGACGAAATTAGAGTGTTCTAGGTGCCTGGCCAACCACAACAGCGCCGGCAGCGACGTCGTGGGTAACGGTGGTGTTCGCGCCGATTGAAGCGCCATCGTTGATGGTGATGTTGCCAATCAAGGTTGCACCGGCTCCGATGGTGACCTTGTTTCCTACGGTTGGGTGACGCTTCACAGATTCGAGGGTCTTACCTCCGAAGGTTACACCGTGATAAATGTGAACGTCATTGCCAATCACAGCGGTCTCGCCAATAACGACGCCCATGCCGTGGTCGATAAATAGACGACGGCCGATCGTTGCACCCGGGTGAATTTCCACGCCCGTCCACAAACGGGTGACGTTAGAAAGAACTCGCGAAAGTGTGCGAAAACCGCGCTTCCACAACCAGTGGTTCACGCGGTGTTGCCAAACAGCGTGCAGACCCGGCGAGGTCATGAACATCTCGAAACGAGTGTTCGTCGCCGGGTCACGCACTAGAGCTGCGTCAATGTCCTCGATTACTCGAGAAATTAGGTTCTTTTGGGGCATTTAGTCCATCAAGTCAGAGTACAAAGCGGTTGAGAGATAACGCTCACCGAATGAAGCCAAGATTACAACAATAATCTTGCCAGCGTACTCAGGACGGTTTGCAATCTGGTTTACGCCCCATAGAGCTGCTCCACCAGAAATGCCGGCGAGGATTCCCTCGTTGGTTGCTGCGGCGCGTGCCCAAGCGAATGCCTCTTCGTTTGGTGCGTCTAGAACCTCGTCGTAGATGCCGGTGTTTAGCACTGGAGGAATGAAGTTTGCGCCGATTCCCTGGATAGGGTGACCTGCAGGTGATCCACCGGTTAGCAGCGGTGAAGCAGCAGGCTCAACTGCGATGATCTTGATCTCTGGGTTTAGCTTCTTTAGCGCTTCGCCAACACCAGTGATGGTTCCACCGGTACCGATGCCGGCAACAACTGCGGCAACCTTGCCATCGGTGTCGTTCCAGATTTCCTGAGCGGTGGTGGTCGCGTGGATGAATGGGCCAGCTGGGTTCTCGAACTGCTTTACCAAGATTGCACCGGTCTCAGCTGCGATAGCTTCTGAGCGTGCAACAGCACCCTTCATGCCCTCTGGGGCTGGGGTTAGCACTAGCTCTGCACCGTAGGCGCGTAGAAGCGCGCGACGCTCCTTTGACATCGACTCAGGCATGGTCAAGATGACCTTGTAGCCGCGAGCCGCACCAACGGCTGCAAGCGCGATACCAGTGTTACCCGAGGTAGCCTCAACGATTGCGCCACCAGGCTTTAGCTGGCCAGAAGCCTCAGCTGCATCAACCATCGCAATTGCTAGACGGTCCTTAACCGATGAGGTTGGGTTGTAGAACTCGAGCTTCGCAGCAACGGTCGCCTTTGACTCTGGGTATAGGCGGTTGACGCGTACTAGAGGAGTGTTTCCGAACGCTGCGGTGATGTCGTTAAGAATCGGCATGGTGTTCCTTTTTTTATGTGGCTGAGACTCGGATGAAGTTTTAGTTGAAAGCCGCCATGACAACGTCATGGAGTTTTCCATTTGTAGCAAGTACGCTCGAGGATTCCTCGGTAAGCGGGCCACTCAAAGCGCTGAATTGCCCACCAGCAAGTTCAACGATAGGCACTAGCGCTGCGATGTCGTAAATCTTCAAGTCATGTTCCGTAACAATATCGACCGATCCCTCGGCCAAAAGCATGTACGAATAAAAGTCGCCGTAGGCGCGGGTTCGCCAGATTTTGCGGGAGAGTTCAAGAAGCTCCGGAAGCTTGCCTGACTGGTCCCAAAGCTGAAGGTTGTTGTAAGAAAGCGAAGCGTGTGCGAGGTCACCGATTGCCGAAACCTTCAGAATGCGTTCTGACCCATCGACATCGCGAGTCCAAGAGCCGATTTCTGGGGCCGCCCACCAGCGACGACCTAGTGCCGGGGCTGAAACCACCGACAAAACCACCTTGCCGTCGATCGCCAAGGCGATTAGCGAAGCCCAAACGGGAACTCCGCGCATGAAGTTGGCGGTTCCGTCGATCGGGTCGATGATCCAAGTGCGCTTTGGTCCGGATGCAGTGCCCTCGGTGTTGCCGAACTCCTCGCCAATCAAGGCGTCGTCTGGGCGGGCTTCAAAAAGGCGCGCTTTCAGGGCTTGTTCCACCGAGCGGTCGGCGTCGGTAACCGGGCTGGCGTCTGGTTTGGTTTCGACGTGAAGGTCTTGCGCGCGAAAACGGTCGAGCGAGATCGCATCGGCAATGTCAGCAAGCTCGAGTGCCAGGGCAAGGTCTTCGCGGTGAGTCATGTCTGCAATTCTATTTGTCGGTTTATTCGGAGTCGTTTGAGCGTTTTTCAAACGGGTCTGAATGTGTGGCGAGCGAAGCGATCAGACGACGCAGTGAGTCGACGCGGTGAGCGCCTGAATCGCCCAACGTAGAGTTTGTGATTGCTACATCGAGCTCGCAGTCAGGCGCATCGGCGAGGTGGCTGCAGTCACGCGGGCAGGTTTCAATCACGTGCCACAGGTCCTCGAAGCTGCGCAGGATGTTCTCTGGTTTCACGTGACCGAGGCCGAATGACCGCACGCCCGGGGTGTCGATGATCCAGGCATCGCTGAGTTGAATGGCTCGAACCGAAGATGATGTGTGGCGGCCACGACCGGTTACAGCGTTCACGCCTCCGGTGGCTCGGAACTGGTCTGGAGCTAGTGCGTTGACCAGCGTCGACTTTCCGACGCCAGAGTGGCCAACCATGACGGTTGTGTTGCCGGCCAAAAGCTTGCGAAGTTCAACCACGGATGGGTCATCCGAGCGATTCTTGATCACCGGAATGCTCAGGCCTTCGAAGTTCTTCAAGAAATCGGCTGGGTCGGCTAGGTCAACCTTGGTGATCACCAAGATTGGTTTTAGGCCGGCGTCGTAGGCAGCCGCCAGGTAGCGGTCGATCAGACGTGTGCGTGGCTCCGGGTTAGCGATCGCTACAACAATCGCCATTTGCGTGGCGTTGGCGACGATTACGCGCTCGACCTGATCAGAGTCATCTGCGCTGCGTCGCAGAAGCGAGGTTCTAGGTTCGACTCGAACAATTCGAGCCAAGGCCCCTACGGTCTCAGAGGTGTCTCCAGATAGTGCAACGCGGTCACCAACGACAGCTCCGGCCTTGCGTAACTCTTTGCCCATGGTCGCAGTAATCACGCGGTCTTCGCCCTCGAGCAAAATGTGGTAGCGCCCCATATCAACGCCGGTTACCAAGCCGATCAGGGCTTCTTTGTATTCGGGGCGCTTCTTGGTTCGAGGTTTATTGCCCTTTGGGTTAGGGCGGATGCGCACATCAGATTCATCCAGGTCGTTTTGACCAGGATCTGGCTCATAGAGCCAGCTCAAGCGTTGCCTTCAAGCATGTTCAGCCAGAGTTTGTCGAAGTCTGGCATGGTCTTCGAGGTGGCCTTGATATCTTCAACTTGGATGCCTGGAACGCGAAGACCAATGATCGCACCCGCAGTGGCCATACGGTGGTCTTCGTAGGTCTCCCAGAGAGCGCCGTGCAGGTTGTCGCTCGGGTCGATTTCGAGGCCGTCAGCCGTCTCACGAGCGATGCCGCCGATGCGGTTGATTTCGGTGGCCAAAGCGGCCAAGCGGTCAGTTTCGTGACCGCGCAAGTGTGCAACGCCACGGATGACGGTCGGTGAATCGGCGATAGCGGCAAGGGCAGCGATTACTGGGGTCAGCTCGCCGCCGATCGAAAGATCGATGTCGATTCCGTGAATCTCGCCGGTTCCGGTGATGGTTAGGCCCGCGTCGGTGCGCTCGATCTTGGCGCCCATCAGCTGCAAAATGCCATCAAACTCATCGCCAACCTGGGTTGTGCTGTCTGGCCAGCCGGTGATAGTCACCGAACCGCCGGCGACCATAGCCGCGGCAAGAAACGGGCCGGCATTCGACAGGTCTGGCTCGATTGCGAAGGTTCCGCCGTTGATTGAACCCGGCTCGACGCGCCAAGTAGGAAGGCCGCCCTTGCCATCGAGGTTCGAGGTTGAGACTTTGACGCCACGCTTTTCGAGGCAGTCGAGGGTCATCTCGATGTGCGGCATGGATGGTAGGTGCTCGCCGTCGTGCTGAAGGGTGAGGCCGTTCTCGAATCTTGCAGCTGCCAGCAGAAGACCCGAAACAAACTGGCTGGAAGCCGAAGCATCGATGGTTACCGAACCCCCAGCGACCGAGCCGGTGCCGTGAACCGTGAATGGCAGCGCGCTTGCGCCTTCATCCGTGACCTCGACGCCTAGTGCACGAAGTGAGTCGATTGTGGTGTTCATCGGGCGGCGTCGAGCAGCCAGGTCGCCGTCGAAGCGGACGCTGCCATTCGAGAGAACTGAAATTGGTGGCACGAAACGCATCACGGTGCCGGCAAGGCCACAATCGATTGATGCCGAACGGTCGAAAGTAGCGGGGGTGACCTTCAGGTCACCGTTAGGAAGCGCCTCAATCTCGGCGCCGAGCAGACGCAAGGCTTCAATCATGAGAGCAGAGTCACGCGATGCAAGGGGAGCGGTTAGCAACGTTGGCTCACTCGCTAGCGCCGAAAGCACGAGCTCGCGGTTGGTCAGAGACTTTGAGCCGGGGAGCGAAACGACCGCGTTGAGCGGGCCAGAGGCAACCGGTGCGATCCAGGGATGGGAATACGAAGTTTCTGACATTGGTTCAAATTTACCATGACGAGTTTGATGGCCGCGGGGTCTTTGCCTACGGGGCGGAGGCTAGACTCAAAAACGATGAAAAATTCGAACAGTGCTGCCGACGAGGCACGCATCCAAGCCTTCGAGCAGCAGGCTTTGCCGCTCATGCCGCAACTCTATGGTGCGGCGCTTCGCTGGACTAGAAACCCCTCTGATGCCGAAGACCTAGTTCAAGAAGCATTTGCCAAGGCTTTTGTTGCCTGGGGGCAGTTTCAGCAGGGCACAAACCTGAAGGCATGGCTCTACCGAATCATGACCAACACGCACATCAACATGTACAACAAGCGTGCGAAAGACCAGGCCAAGGGCGGCTTGGATGACCTCGAAGACTGGCAGATTGGCTCTGCCGAGTCGGTTACTTCCCTCGCATCACGATCTGCCGAGCTAGAGGCAATCGACAATCTTCCTTCGGAAACCATCCGCAAGGCTCTGCACGACATCCCAGACGAATTTCGCATGGTTGTTTACTATGCCGTCGTCGATGGGTTGCCATACGCCGACATCGCCGAGATCATGGACACGCCGATTGGCACCGTGATGAGCCGTCTTCACCGCGGTAAAAAGATGTTGCGCAAACTGTTAGCCGACTACGCAGCCGAGGAAGGCTACGACGTTTCAAGCAAGACCGGAGGCTCAAATGACTGATTTTGACTGCCAAGAGACCAAACGCCACGTGCATGAATACCTGCACAACGAGCTGAATGAGTCTGAAATCGAAGACATTACCGCGCACCTCGCAAACTGTGACAGTTGCGAGACTGACTACGACATGGAGAACCTGATCAACGGTTCGATCAAAGAGGCCTGTGACGAGGCTCCACCAGAAGAGCTAGCTCAGCGAGTTCTGGCCGAAATCCGTCGCATCCAAGCTAACGGCGGGCAACACTAACTAGTTATCTACCGCGAGGCCGAGCCACTCATACCAGCCGCGGTTGAGCACCAACCAAGCGATCAGTCCGTGACCTATCTGGCCAGGCAAGTGGTTTTCGGCGAGATTAATCTCTTCGTTCCAACCCTCGTGATCAACGAGCGGCCTAAAGCAATCTACAAATGGAATGCCTCGACGCGCGGCAACGTCTTCGAAACCCGACGCCAGATGTTCAATCTCGCTGTTTAGCTCTGGATTGCGGTGCGGGGTAGGGCCCACCAAGAACGATTCGATTCCGGCGCGCTTTGCCTCATCCACGATGGTTGCGATGTTCAAGCGACTGCGTGAAATCGAGATTCCGGCAGCCGGGTCTGCGTTGCTAAGCGCAATCACCAGGCGGTTCTCGGTGTCCGCACTGAATCGGCGCTTAACCTCATCTGTCCAGCGTTCGGCAAGCATGCTCGTGGTTTCGTCTGGCGAGGGCAGCACGAAAATGTCGATTCGCGGTGACGTGGACGGGGTTTTAGCTGTTACGCGTCCAACCCAGCCCATTCCCTTCGGGTCGCCGGCTGCAGAGACAAGACCATCGCCGAGAACGACGATGCGGATGTTGCGTCTTGCCTGCTCAGTCATGGTTTATCGTGCGAAAGCGCGGGCGACTAGGTCTGCCTGCTCTGCCGCGTGACGCTTAGCCGAACCAGTTGCTGGCGAGGCACTCGCTGGGCGAGAAACAAGCTTGGCAACCTGACCGTTCATGTAACGAGGGAGGAATAGACCGATGTAGGTCCATGGTCCCTGGTTGGCAGGCTCGTCCTGAACCCAGTAAAGCTCGGCATTTGGATACTGGGCATAGGTTGCCTTGATCTCATCGACCGGGGTTGGGTAGAGCTGCTCAACGCGAACGATCGCGGTGGTCTTGTCGCCGAGCTTCTGAGCCTCGGCCAAGAGGTCCCAATAGACCTTGCCCGAGCAGAAGAGCACGCGAGTAACGGCGTTCTTGTCTAGACCCTGTTCGTCGTCAATCACTGGGCGGAAGGTTCCGTTGGTGAAGTCTTCGACCGAGCTCGAAGCTGCCTTTAGGCGAAGCATTGACTTAGGGGTGAAGACAACCAGTGGGCGACGAGGAGTCGAGTAAGCCTGGCGGCGCAGCAAGTGGAAGTGCGATGCCGGGGTTGATGGCTGAGCAACGGTCATGTTGTTCTCGGCACACAACTGTAGGTAACGCTCGATACGGGCTGACGAGTGGTCAGGTCCCTGTCCTTCATAACCGTGTGGAAGAAGTAGGACTACACCTGAGTGCTGGCCCCACTTCTGCTCGGCAGATGAAATGAACTCATCAATGATGGTCTGAGCGCCGTTGGCGAAGTCACCGAACTGGGCTTCCCAAAGCACTAGAGCGTTTTCATTCTCGACAGAGTAGCCATACTCAAAGCCCATGGCTGCGTACTCACTTAGGAGCGAGTCGTAGATGTAGAACTTTGCCTGGTCGGCCGAGAGGTTGCGCAATGGCATCCACTCTTGGCCGTTCTCGCGGTCGTGGAAGACAGCGTGACGCTGAACGAAAGTTCCGCGGCGGCTATCCTGGCCGGCCATGCGAACAGGCTTGCCTTCGAGAACGAGCGAACCGAGCGCTAGAAGCTCACCGAAGCCCCAGTCGATGCCGCCCTGGCGAGACATTTCGACTCGCTTGGTCAGCAACTGCTGCAACTTAGGGTGAACGTGGAAGCCAGGAGGCTGGTTGTCGTGGGCGTCACCGATAAGTTCAACAACCTCACGTGCGATAGAGGTCTGGTGAGCTACAACCGGGTGGTCGCTGGCGGTGGTTCCGATGCCCTCAGGGCGTGGCACCAATGAAACCGGCTGAGACATTGCCTCGTGAACCTCAACGAAGGCACCTTCTAGGCGAGCCTGGAAAGCTGCGTTTGCTGCCTCGTACTCGTCGCGGGTGATGTCGCCACGGCCAACTAGAGATTCGAGGTAAAGGGTTCGAACTGAACGCTTTGCTTCGATCAAGTTGTACATAAGTGGCTGGGTCATCGATGGGTCATCACCCTCGTTGTGACCGCGGCGGCGGTAACAGATGATGTCGATGACGACGTCCTTCTTGAATTCCTGGCGGAAAGCGAAAGCCATCTGGGCTACGCGAACGACGGCCTCAGGGTCATCACCGTTCACGTGGAAGATCGGAGCCTGGATTGCCTTTGCAACGTCGGTTGAGTAGACGGTCGAACGTGACTCGCCTGGAGGGGTGGTGAAGCCAACCTGGTTGTTGATCACGATGTTGATGGTTCCGCCAACCTTGTAGCCGCGAAGTTGCGACATGTTCAAGACCTCAGGAACGACACCCTGACCAGCGAATGCTGCGTCACCGTGAATCAGAATCGGAAGAACTGGGTATTCCTCGCGCGGAATGGCGTCTAGAACGTCAAGCTTTGCGCGGACGATACCTTCAAGAACCGGGTTTACCGCTTCAAGGTGCGATGGGTTTGCTGCCAACGAAACGGCAACCTTGTTACCTTCGGCGCTGGTGAAAACGCCCTCGGTGCCAAGGTGGTACTTCACGTCGCCAGAGCCTTGAACGGTCTTGGTGTCGGTGTTGCCCTCGAACTCACGGAAAACCTGCCCGTAGGTCTTGCCGGCAACGTTGGTGAGTACGTTTAGGCGACCTCGGTGAGCCATACCAATGGCCACTTCCTGCAGGCCGTGGTTGGCTGCTGCCTGAAGAATCTCGTCAAGCGCGGCGATGGTTGACTCGCCACCCTCAAGGCTGAAGCGCTTCTGTCCAACGAACTTGGTCTGCAAGAAGGTTTCAAATGCCTCGGCTTCGTTTAGCTTGCCAAGGATGCGCATCTGCTCATCGCGGCTGAGCTTCTCGTAAGGGCGCTCGAGGTTGTCTTGGAACCACTTGCGCTGGGCTGGGTCCTGAATGTGCATGTATTCGACACCGATAGTGCGGCAGTAGCTGTCGCGCAGAATCTTTAGGGTGTCGCGGAAAGGAGCCTTGCTTTTACCGCCGAAGCCGCCGGTCTTGAAGGTGCGGTCGAGGTCCCAAAGGCTCAAACCGTGGTTCAAGATGTTCAAGTCTGGGTGAGAACGCTGCTGGTACTCCAGTGGGTCAACATCGGCCATCAGGTGGCCGCGAACGCGGTAAGCGTTGATCAATTCCTGGATGCGTGATGCCTTGCTGCGGTCATCGTTGTCATCCTGGTCAAAGTCTTCGACCCAAAGCACTGGCTCGTAAGGAATTCGAAGTGCCGCGAAGATCTCTTCGTAGAAACCGCGCTGGCCAAGCAGAAGCTCGTGAACCTTCTTCAGGAATTCACCAGAACCGGCGCCCTGAATGACGCGGTGGTCGTAGGTCGAGGTCAGGGTGATGGTCTTGCTGATGCCCATCTTTGATAGTGCTGCCTCGTTCATGCCCTGGAACTCGGCTGGGTAGTCGAGTGCTCCGGCACCGATGATGCAACCCTGACCCTGCATTAGGCGAGGAACAGAGTGAACGGTTCCGATTCCACCTGGATTGGTCAGCGAAACGGTCGAACCTGCGAAGTCATCCGCGGTCAACTTGTTGTCGCGAGCCTTCTTTACGAGGTCTTCGTAGGCGGTCAAGAACTCGGCGAAGTTAAGGCGCTGTGCGCGCTTGATGTTCGGAACCAAGAGTGCGCGGGTGCCGTCTGGCTTCGGGATGTCGATGGCCAAACCGAAGTTTACGTTTGCCGGTGTAACCGCTGAAGGCTTGCCGTCGATCTCTGCGTAGTAAACGTTCTGGCTTGGAAACTCCTTGAGTGCACGAACGAGCGCGAAACCAAGGATGTGGGTGAATGAAACCTTGCCACCGCGGGTGCGTGACAGGTGGCTGTTGATGACAATGCGGTTGTCGATCAGAAGCTTGGCTGGGATGGTGCGAACAGAGGTGGCGGTTGGAACCTGGATTGAGGCATCCATGTTCGACGCTAGGGCCTTAGCCATACCCTTCAAAACATTGACCTGGTCTTCGGCGGTTTCTTCATCGTCGCTGGTGATGGTTGCAATCGATTCGGTAACCGGTGCCTGAGCCGGAATTGGCTGAGCCTTAGGTTCAATGCGGGTGGTCTTGGCTACCAGTGGGGCGGCCGGTGCAGCTGGTGCTGCAGGGGCTGAGGTGGCAGGTGCGCTCGGTGCTGCTGCAGCTACCGGAGCTGCTGCTGGGGTGGCCGGAGCGGGGTTTGAACCCTGAGTCGAGTGGTACTTCTCGAGGATTGGCCACCACTCTTTGTCGACCGAGTCTGGGTTTACTTTGTACTGTTCGTACATTTCTTCCACGAGCCAGTCATTGGCTCCAAAATCGTTTTCGCCGTTCGAATTCTCGCCGTTGATAGACAGAGAAACCACCTCTTTATGATTGTCTGTTCGATTTGCCTCTTAAGCCTACCTTCTCGCTGGTTATGCTTAGAACAAGATGGAAAACTCACACCATAGTGTCACGGGCGGAGTCGCTCGATGAATGACTGGCTAATGCTCGCATTTGGGCTCGCTCTGACGGTCGGCACTGGCATTTTTGTGGCTAGCGAATTTTCGATGCTCAATCTCGAAAGAAATGAAATCGAGGCCAGGGCAGAACGCGGTGAAAAAGGCCTTTCAAGCACCATTCGAGCCTTGAAGCGAACCGCAACTCATCTTTCAGGTGCTCAGTTGGGCATCACGCTTACCACCATGCTCACCGGCTTCTTGGCCGAGCCCGCTCTTTCACACATGCTCGAAACCAGCGTTTCGCCGGTCGTGGCTTTGGTGTTGACCATGTTTATCACCACGCTCTTCTCAACCCTGTTTGGTGAATTGGTGCCAAAGAAGCTCGCACTCACCATGCCGTTAGCTGTAAATCGTTTTGTTGTTAATTTTCAGCTGGCCTTCACCCTGGTTTTCTCTTGGATGATTGCCATCCTCAACGCGGCCGGCAACGGAATCGTGCGTGCGATGGGCATCGAACCCAAGGAAGAGCTGAGCTCGGCCCGAACCGCCGAAGAACTCAGCTCGCTGGTTCGCCGCTCGGCGAGCCTCGGTGCCTTGGACGCACAAACCGCAACCTTGCTCACCAAGACCCTGGCCTTGAGCCAGCTCGTGGCAGCCGATGTGATGACCCCTCGAACTCGTATGGCCAGTCTTCACAAGGATGATTCGGTAGCGGACGTAATCGAGCTTTCGATCAAAACCGGTTACTCGCGTTTTCCAGTGATCGAAGATTCATCAGACGACGTACTCGGAGTCGTGCACGTCAAGCAAGCGGCGGCGATTCCTCGTGAAAAGCGTGCCAGTGTGCCGGTTACCGCAATCCTGGTTGAGTCGCTTCGTGTTCCTGAAACCATGCGCCTCGAAACCCTGATGGTAGAACTTCGCGCTAAGGGTCTTCAGTTGGCAATCGTCGTTGACGAATACGGTGGCGTTGCCGGCTTGACCACACTCGAAGATCTTGTCGAAGAGCTCGTCGGAGAGCTAGTCGATGAACACGACCGAGCCAAGGCAGGCGTAACCCGCGGCGCCAATTCTTCGATTCTCTTCCCAGGCATGACCCGACCGGACGAACTGCTCGAAATGGCGATCAAGGTTCCGGCAGATGGCGCCTACGAAACTGTGGCTGGGTTCATGATGAGCCAACTCGGCCGCATCCCAGCTGTTGGTGATTCTGTAGAAATCGAAGACGGCATCTTGAAGGTAGAACGAATGGACGGTCGGCGAGTCGACCGCGTGCGATTCAGCCCCACCGTGCTGATCGAAACCGAGGTGACCAAGAATGACTAATCCTTGGGCGGGAATCGGTTGGTTCTTCTTATTGCTGCTGGGCAACGCATTCTTCGTTGCGGCCGAATTTGCCGTAATCACAGCCCGACGAGCACAGATCGAGCCTCGCGCCGAAGCCGGAAGTCGTCCGGCAAAAATCACCATCAAGGCGATGGAAAAGGTTTCGCTGATGCTCGCCACGACTCAGTTGGGCGTGACCATTTGTTCGTTGCTGATTCTGATCATCGCCGAACCTTCGGTGCATGCCCTGCTTGAGCCGGCTCTGCTTGCCACTGGCATGTCTGAAGGTGCGGTGGCGGGTGTTGCCTTTGGCATCACCTTGGTCTTGGTTTCGTTCTTGCACGTCGTGCTCGGCGAGGTTGTTCCGAAGAACATTTCGTTCTCGGTTCCAGAACGTGCGGCGCTCATCCTGGTGCCGGTTCTCTATGGAATGGCTCAGGTGGTTCGCCCGATAGTTGTGGCACTGAACTCGACCGCCAATGGCATTCTGCGGATTTTCCGCATCAAACCAAAGGACGAGGCAAACAGCTCGTTCACGCTCGACCAGGTTGAAGACATCGTCGAACACTCGACGCGCGAAGGTGTCTTGAGTGACACCTCTGGTGCGTTGAGCAACACTTTCGAGTTCACCGAAAAGAAGGTTCGAGACGTTGCCGTTGCCATCGACAAGGTGGTTTCATTCGAAGAGTCGGTTACCCCTCGCGAAGTCGAGCAGGCGGTGGCCAAGTATGGCTTCTCGCGTTATCCGCTAACCGGTACCGATTCTGAAATAGTCGGTTATTTGCACCTCAAGGATGTAATCGATCTCGATGAAGATGAGGTCGACGACCCGTTCCCTTCAAAGCGCGTTCGCAACATGATTTCGCTGTCTTCAAACATGGAGCTCGAAGACGCCTTGGCGAGCATGCGACGAGTTAACTCCCACATGGCTAAGGTGCTTGACCGCGGTGGCAAGCTTCGCGGAGTGCTTTTTCTCGAGGACATCCTCGAAGAACTAGTCGGAGAAGTGCAAGACGCTACGCGTCGAGATTAGAACTTTCCGCGCGAATACTGCTTAGGCCAGTAGTCCACTTCGACGCCCAGTTCATGGGCGGCACGCAAAGGCCACATCGGGTCCCGAAGTTCGGCGCGACCGATCAAGATCACATCGACATTGCCACGCTGCAGAATCTCCTCGGCTTGAGCACCTGTGGTGATCTGACCAACCACGGCGACTGGCTCGTCCACGCGTTCTGCCACGAACTCGGCAATCGGCACCTGGTAACCCGGTCCAGAAGGGATTTTAACGCCGGTGACCAAGCCACCGGTCGAGATGTCGAATAGGTCGGCACCAGCTTCGGCGCACCATTTTGCAACCGTTGCGGTTTGAGTTTCATCCCAGCCGCCCTCGACATAGTCGGTGGCTGAGAAACGCACCAAGATTGGCATACCTTCGCCAACCTCGCGGCGAATACCTTCAACAACCTCAAGCAGCAAACGCGCGCGATTTTCAAGTTCACCGCCATAGATGTCGGTCCGCTGATTGGTCAACGGTGATAAGAACTGGTGAATCAAATAGCCGTGAGCAGCGTGAATCTCAATCACATCGAAGCCAGCGTCCTGGGCTCGACGAGCAGCGGTGACGAATTCTTTGACGACATCCGATACCTCTGCCGTTTCCAGCTTGCGCGGGGCGTCGTAACCGGTAAATGCCTCATCGGTAGACGAAATCGTCTGCCAGCCTCCATCGCTAATTGGCACGGTTCCGTGACCAGACCATTCGCGGTAAATCGACGCCTTACGACCGGCGTGTGCCAGCTGAATCCCAACAGCCGCTCCGTGACCGTGCATGAAATCAAGGATGTAAGCCCAGCCATCGGCCTGCTCGTCGTTCCAAATTCCGGTGTCCCACGGTGAAATTCGCCCCTCGGGAGAGACTGCAGTTGCCTCAACGATTACGAGGCCTGCACCACCGGCTGCTCGTGAACCGTAGTGAACTAGGTGCCATTCAGTCGGAACTCCGTCGCGGTCTTCAGCGGAATATTGGCACATCGGTGCCACCCAGACTCGGTTGCGAACGGTCAGATCTCGGATGGTTATGGCTTCGAATAGCTTCGTCATGTTTAGAACTCTATTAGGTAGCCTTGGCACATGGATTCGCTTTCAAAGGTATTGCGCAGACCTACCGCGGCAGATGACAAGTATTCGCGCGGTGTGGTCGGGTTCGTCACGGGATCGGTTGAGTATCCAGGCGCGGCAATCCTTGGCGTCACCGCCGCGATGCGCACCGGTGTCGGAATGGTTCGATATCTCGGTCCGGAATCCGTGGGAAAAATGCTTCTCGAAGTGCGACCGGAGGCAGTATTGCAACCGGGCAGGGCGCAAGCTTGGGTGGTTGGCTCGGGAGTTTCGGCGCACGAAGCTGGTGGGCAGGCAAGTCGCGCGCTTCAAGTTCTCGAACATGCGCAATACGTCGTGATCGACGCCGGCGCCTTGGACATTGTCGATTTCAAGACAGTGCAGGCACATGCGATTTTGACACCACACGCGGGCGAGCTTGAGCGACTTTTGGGTCGACTTGGTTCACCTCTGACTCGCCAATTCATTGAGGCGAACCAAGTCGAAGCGGCGACCCTGGCGGCCTCACTGACCGGTCAAACGATTTTGCTCAAGGGAAACATCACCGCGATTGCAGCGCCTGGCGAACCCGTTATTCAAACCCCGCCGGCAAACCCGGCATTGGCAACCGCGGGTAGTGGCGATGTGCTGGCTGGCATCCTTGGTGCCTTGCTAGCAAGCAATTCGGACGCGATTTCGAGCGGTGCTCTCAAGCTGAGTGAGATTGCTTTAGCTGGCGCCTTACTGCATGCGCGAGCAGCAGATTTCGCTGCCAAGGATGGCCCGGTGGCCGCACTCGACGTTGCCGAGGCGGTCAGAAAAGTGGTTGGAGAGATCCTTGATAAGTAGCAAACTTCTCAGACTCATCGGTCTTTGGTTCGCGATTGCGCTAGTTCATCTCTGGTTGATTTTTGAGGCCAATCAAAACCCTCAAACCTCGCCGTTTAATGATGTGAACCTATACGGGCTGTGGGTAGATCAAAGCGCACAACCAAGTGGATTGCTTGGAGTTAGGGCCCCTTGGGTGTATCCATTCGTGGCTCTGGCTCCGATGTTCCTAGCAAAACTAATTGGTGGTGCAAATGGCATCTTGACCGGTTGGTTGATTTTGATTGGTCTACTCAACTTCTTCGGCTTGAATGCCATCGTTGATTGGGGGCGTGAGGGCAAGAGCGCATATCGTGCAGCAAGCTTCTATCTATTCTTCTTAGCGCTCTTGGGGCCAGTGGCCATCGGGCGCATTGATGCCGTAGCCACTTTCGCGGCCATGTTGGGATTAGTTCAGGTATATCGCGATCGACTCCGCCTCGGAATGGTTTTCTTCACTCTCGGAGCTTGGCTAAAAATCTGGCCTGTTGCTGCGGCATTAGCGCTTTATACCTCGGCCAAGCACAGGATCTCCGTGCTTCTGGCTGCTGTCTCGGCATCGGTCGCGATACTCGCGGCCGGATTCTTCCTGGGCGGCAATGAAAACTTATTCTCGTTTATCACCATGCAGGGCAATCGCGGTCTTCAGGTTGAATCTGTGGCTGCAACATTTTGGGTTTGGGCGGCAAAAGCTCACCTGCCGGGTGCCGGAATCTATTTCGACACCGCGCTAGTGACCAACCAGGTCTCGGGTTCGTTCACTGCAGAACTCTCATCGCTTTTGGGCATAGTCATGATTGGTGCTCTGGCGATCACAGCTTGGCTCAGTTTCAACGCCTATCGAGCAGGGGCCGATGTCAAACACCTATTTGCGGTTACCTTACTTACAGGCGCACTCGACCTGATTGTCTTCAACAAAGTGGGTTCGCCACAGTTCGAGTTGTGGCTCGCTGTTCCACTGATTGCAGGCATCCTCTTTGGGTTGCCGAAATGGAGAATCCCACTTGTCGGTGGTTCACTAATCGCGCTTCTGACAAACCTGATTTATCCGGTTTTTTACATGGATCTGATGATCCTTGGCGACCTTGGTGTTTGGTTGCTTACCTTGAGAAATGCGGCTCTTATCGCGCTACTGGTCTGGGCAAATCTTCGCTTGAGTGGGCTTGCCAAGAAGTCAGGGGAGTTTTAGTCCTCGAGAAGTTGCACGAGCAGCGGGCCGACTAGGTCGCGCTCAATCAAGAAACCATCGTGACCATATGAAGATTTGATGGTCTGAAGGCTGCCGCCGATTAGCTTGCCACCGATGTGGTCGGCAATACGCTGCTGGTCTCCAATCGGAAAGCAGCGGTCGCTATCGATGCCAGCGACCAAGCTGGTTGCCTTAACGGTGCCCAGTGCTTCTTCGACCGAACCTCGTCCGCGACCAACGTCATGAGAGTTCATGGCTTCGACCAGCGTGATGTAACTGTTGGCATCGAATCGACGAGTGAACTTGTTCCCGTGGAAGTCAAGGTAGCTTTCAACCGCAAAACGGCCACCCTTTCCGAGCGGGCTGACCTGCGACTGCCAGGCGCGTTCGAAGCGATCGTTTAGTTCGCCATGTGAGCGGTAGTTCAACAAGGCCATGCGACGAGCTAAGGCGAGCCCGCGGTGTGGTCCAAATCCTGGCTTTGCATCGTAGTAATTGCCATCGGCAAAGGCTGGATCGGTCATGATCGCCTCGACCTGAATCGAGTTGGTCGCGATCTGGTCGGCACTGGTGATGGCTGGAGCGGCGATTACCGCAACCTTCTGCATAGCTTCTGGATACATGATTGCCCACTCCAGAGACTGCATCGCGCCCATCGAGCCGCCAATCACGGCGAACCAGGTCTTGATTCCTAAGACCTTCGAAAGTTCGAATTGCGCATTCACCTGGTCGCGAATGGTCAGGTAGGGAAAGCGTGCGCCAAACTCGAGACCGTTGCTGTCTAGAGAGCTTGGTCCGGTCGAACCCTGGCAGCTACCAAGCATGTTGGGTGCAACCACAAAATACTTGTCGGTATCGATGGCCAATCCTGGGCCGATGATGTCGCTCCACCAACCTTCGGTCGGATGCGCTTTGCTTGCTGGACCAGTTGCGTGCGAGTCGCCGGTCAGGGCGTGAAGCACGAGGATCGCATTCGAGTTATCGGCGTTTAGCTCGCCCCAAGATTCAAATGCAATACGCGCGGTCGCAAGTGTGCGGCCGCTTTCAAGTTTGAGATTTGAAATCGGCGCGAATTGACGATCTCCCGCAGGGTCACCATCTCGCCAAGCACCCGTTGCCGGTGGTCGACCAATTAGCTGACGACTCATCTCCTCGGTCACGAATGACGAAGGAACGGTATCTTCGGGTGTTTGGAAATCCATCCGGTTAAGCCTATCGGCAAAACCGCTTTATTACTGGGCTGCGGCCTCGTTTAGGGCATCAAAAGCAAGCGAAGCCAGCAGTGCAGCACCATCGGCCAAAACCGAATCGTCGAAAACCGCCTTATTCGAGTGGTTGGTCGACGCCTTGGATGGGTCTGAGCCATCCGGGCAGGCACCCATAAAGACAAATGCGCCAGGGATGAGGTCGACAACCGAGGCAAAGTCTTCGCCGCCCGCAATCGGATCTGGCATGTTCCAGTAGCGTCCCGGGCCGAAAGCCTCCTCGATGACGTGTTCAACGCGAGAAATTGCTTGGGCATCGTTCATCAGAACCTTGGTCGAAGGCAAGAAGTGAATCTCAACCTCGAGCCCGTGAGCCTTGGCGATGCCTTCGAGAAGTTCGGTGGCATATTGCTTTACCGTTTCGGTGTTCTCGACCGAGAAGGTTCGAATCGTTGCACCAAATGAAGCAACTTCTGGGATCACGTTCTCGGTGTGGTCGTCGCCGGCTTTCACCCAACCAACGTTGATAACTACCGGATCAAACGCGCTGAAGCGCTTATTGACCATGGTCTGCAGCGAACTGATTGCCTCGGCCATCGGCGAGATTGGGTCCTTTGAAAGCCAAGGCATCGAGCCGTGACCGCCGGCACCCTTGAACGTCACGGTCATTCCGCCAGCGGCAGCCATCAAGGCGCCTACTCGTGAGCCAAACAAGCCCTTTGGGTAAGAACTGAAAACATGGATGCCGTATGCGGCAATCGGCATTTGACCACTGACCAGATGCATGTCTTCTTCAAGCATTACGTCGGCACCACCGTGACCTTCTTCGCCTGGCTGGAACCAAATGATTACATCGCCTTTTAGTTCATCCTTGTGGGTGGCAATAAGGTGTGCGGCGCCTATGCCCATGGCCATGTGCAGGTCGTGCCCGCAGGCGTGCATGAAACCGTTTGTCGACGCAAAATCCAAGCCGGTGTCTTCGACGACAGCAAGGGCATCCATGTCTGCGCGAAGCAACACGGTTGGTCCAGGCTGGCCGCCCTTGATGTGTAAAACGGCTGAGGTGATCGATTTGCCGAGGGTTATCTCGCCGAGGCCGTGCACCGATTCGAGGACGCGTGCGAGGGTCTTTGGAAGTTGCAATCCGAATTCCGGAATCTGGTGCAACTCGCGGCGAATGCCACTCAAAACGCTCGAATACTGATTGGCCTCTTTGGCTAGATCTGCATAGCTCATGACGCCATTGTGCCACCTTTAGGCTTGATGCATGTTCTTCGAGCAAATGCACCCATCGTGGCAAACTGCCATTCCCGATTCAAAAGCAATCCTTGACGGTCTTGAAGCCAAGCTCGAAACTCGTGGAACTCACTATTTACCTGAAAAGCACCTTGTCATGAGAGCTTTCGAGGCGCCGCTAGACGACATCCGAGTGGTCATCATTGGGCAGGATCCGTACCCAACCGTTGGCCACGCAATCGGGCTGTCTTTCGCCGTAGCAAGTGAGACCAAGCCGCTGCCGCGCAGCCTAAACAACATCCTTCGCGAATTGGGCGACGATCAGGGCAAGGGCATAGAACGCAATGGCGACCTGTCGAAGTGGGCAGACCGCGGAGTATTCCTACTCAACCGCCACCTAACCACGGATGCTGCCGACGCCGGAGCGCACGCCGATCTCGGTTGGGGTGCTTTCACCGACCTCGCCATCCGGGCACTAAATCGCAAACGGGGGCGTTCGCTTGTCGCAATTCTCTGGGGCAATCAGGCGCAACAACTGGCCCCGGTTCTGTGTGACGCTCAGGTAATCGCCTCGGCTCATCCGAGCCCACTTTCGGCTCGTCGCGGATTCTTTGGTTCTAAACCTTTTTCAAAAGCGAATGCCGCTCTCATAAGTGTTGGTGAGTCACCGATAGATTGGTCTTGTTAGGAGAACCCCTTGGCTCTAGATTCAGAATCACGTTGGCGTTTAGTTCGTGCCATGCGCGCGAAGGGCACTCAGCCAACCTCGAATGAGACCACCATTCGCGATGCCAAGGTCGAAGACCTCACCCAAATCGTTGAGATTTACAACTACTACATCCGCAACAGCGTGGTTACTTTTGACCTAGATGCAATGTCGATGGAGGAGTGGCAGCACAAGTTCGAATGGGTTCAATCCTTGAAGCTTCCTTTCGTGGTTGCCGAAAGCGCCGGTGGTCAGATTCTCGGATTTGCCTATGTCGCTCCTTGGCGCCAAAAAGCTGCCTACCGTCGCACGGTAGAAGACTCCATTTACCTGCGTCCTGCCGCAATCGGCAAGCGGGTTGGAACCAAACTGTTGACCGAGATCATCGAGCGCAGTAAGGCGGCTGGCGTCAAAGAAATCGTCGCCGTTATCTCAGATAAAGGCGCCGAGTCTTCGATTGCCCTGCACGAAAGTTTTGGTTTCAAACACCAAGGTCACCTCGCCAAGGTTGGCTTCAAGTTTGGTCGCTGGCTCGGCACGGTGCTGATGCAGAAGAGTCTCTAAGCGAAACCGCAGAGCGCCCTCAGGATTCGTTCAGAGTTAAGAATTAGGCTGTGTTTATGAAGTTATCTCGGGCATTATTTGCCGCGGCTGTCACACTCGGTTTGGTTGCGGCTAACGTCGCTCCGGCTTGGGCCGCAGTCGACCCAATTTTCAGCGATAACTCGACCCGGGCCGTCGGTCTTATTGTGAAATACAAGGATGGCGTTGCGGCTAAGGCCACCGATGGTCAGCCGACTGCCGAGAACGCCTCAGGTGTAGATCTCTCACTCGGGCGAGACCTAGGTGCCGGCTGGCACAGCGTCGCGTTCACCAACGATCTTTCGGCTGGCACTGCAACCTCAATTGCCATGCGCATGGCGGCCGATCCGAGAGTCGAATCAGTCGAACTTGACCGACGTCTCGTGGCTACGTCTACCTCTCAGAAGTTATCGGCAAAAGCCTACGCCGCTGCATTGGCAACCTTGAAGCCTGCCACGGCAGTTCGTGGACTAAAAGCCGCTGATGGATGGTCAAAATCTTCTCCAAACGTCGCGGCCGTCAAGCTCACCTGGTCTGCGCCTTCTTCTGTCTTTGGCGCTGTGGTATCGGGTTATCGAATCGAATCAAATAACGGTTCTGGGTGGAAGTTTCACGCCACGGCTCTAGCAACATCAACTCTGATCAACCAAGGACTTGTGCCGGGCATCAACTACTCGTTCAGGGTTGCTGCCATAACGAAGCAGTCTGGAGCGTCAAAAGTTGGCGCTTTTGCGGCGCCGGTAAAGGCCACAGCTACGGCAACTCCGCAACCCCCTGTTTTCACGGGGTCGAATACTGCTTTCGGCACCAGTTCACCCTCGTGGGCCACTCAGAACAAGGCTCAGTCAGGTGGTTTGCCGATTCTGGGTTACCAAGCAACGGCGACCGCTAGCGGGCAAGAACCTGTGGTTTGCAACGCGCCAGCCTCGGCCACTTCGTGCCAGTTCGTTGGATTGGCTCCTAATGTGACTTACACGGTAACCGTGGTTGCAAAAAATGCGCGAGGTGCTACCTCCAGCCTCGTCCAGGTCATCCCTCAGGACGCCTTATTCAAGGACCAGTGGTATCTGACCGCTAAGTATGGAGTGAACGCGCAGAACGCCTGGTCGACGACCATGGGCTCCAAGAACGTAGTTGTCGCCGTAATTGACAGCGGCATAACCTCTCACCCAGATCTGGATAACCAAGTTATCCCGGGCTATGACTTTGTTAGTGACGCAGCGTCATCGAACGATGGTGACGGATGGGACTCAAACAACGCCGACCCAGGTGACTACTTCGGAAATGAGGCAAGTTCTTGGCACGGCACGCACGTGGCCGGAATCATCGCTGCTCAATCAAACTCGATCGGCGTCACTGGTATCGCGCCAAACGTAAAGATTCAGCCGATCCGAGCTCTAGGTTCTGATGGCGGTAACTCATCTGACCTCATTGCTGCATTGCATTGGGCTGCGGGAATCCATGTGGCAGGAGTGCCGGACAATAAGACTCCCGCTCAGGTCGTCAACCTTTCTATGGGCACCGACAGCAACACTCCTTGCCGCCTTCGAGGTCAAACCACCGGTGCAACCGAGGATGCTCTTGCTGAACTAAAGACCGCTGGAGTCACAGTCATCAGCGCTGCAGGTAACTTCAATGTTCCGGCATATGAGTCATACCCTGGCAACTGTTTCCCAACCATCAATGTCGGAGCAACAGCATTCTCGGGTGAACGAGCGTCGTACTCCAACTATTCGGTGCTCGACACAACAGGCCAAATGGTCGGTGTTGACATCTCAGCGCCTGGCGGAGACAGCAAGTTCCCTGGCGATTCACCAGTCGGAACCAACGGCAAGATCGTTTCAACCATGAACGATGGCCTCAAGGGTCCTGGCGCACCGATATACAAGGGCGAAGAAGGAACCAGCATGGCTGCGCCGGTGGTTGCGGGTGTAGTTGCACTCATCTACTCGGTCAAGCCAAAGATTAATTTCGACAAGGTCTGGGATGTTCTCAAGAGCACGGTTACTCCGTTCCCGCCGGGCAGCACCTGTGAAGCCAAAGGAAACTGTGGCGCGGGAATTGTGAACGCTGGCGCAGCTGTTGCGGCTGCCGCCGCTCTGCCCTAACTAGACTCGAGCCATGCGAATTCATCGTGCATGGCTGGTAGCCGCGGTTACGTTTCTCACTCTGATTTGCGCTGCCGCATTCAGATCGACCACCTCGATCATGTTTATGCCGCTCGAAATGGAATTCGGCTGGACCCGAGGCATCACTTCTAGCGCTCTAGCAGTGAACCTCGTCGTTTATGGAGTCACTGCACCTTTCGCTGCGACTCTCATGGAGCGATTTAGCCCAAAGCGTGTTGCCGTTGCTGCTCTTGCCTTGGTGGCACTTGGCACCGGACTAACCGTGACGATGACGGCATCCTGGCAGCTCATGCTCTATTGGGGCGTGTTCGTTGGATTGGGTACCGGCTGTTTGGCTTTGGTATTTGCCTCACTCGTAGCTAATCGATGGTTCGTGGCTCGTCGAGGTCTAGTTACCGGAATCTTCTCCGCCGCCTACGCAACCGGCCAGCTCATCTTTCTGCCTGCGCTGACCTCGGTAGTTATGACCAACGGTTGGCGCACTTCCTCGCTAATCGTTGCCGCTTTCGCCGCCGCAGTGATTCCAGTATTTTTGATCTTCTTCAGAAACTCGCCCGAAGAAGTTGGAGTGAAGCCTTATGGAGGCGAACACGAGGCAAGTGCCGGCGGCGTAGCTCCGAAGACGGCCAGGGCAACAATTGCGGTCTTGATTCAAGCGACGAAAAAGCCTGCTTTCTGGATTCTTGCTGGAACCTTCTTCGTTTGCGGTTGGACAACGAATGGCCTGATTGGCGCACACTTTATCCCTGCCGCTCACGACCATGGGATGCCTGCGGGAACCGCGGCTGGGCTGCTTGCCGTAGTTGGTATTTTCGACTTCGTCGGCACCATCCTCTCGGGCTGGCTCACCGACAGGGTGAACCCAATCATTCTCTTGGTCTTTTACTACGGGCTTCGCGGTCTTGCGCTATTCACCGTGCCATTCGTGCTTGGTCCTGAGGTGCAGCCGCCGTTGCTATTCTTCATCGTCTTTTACGGCCTCGACTGGATTGCAACTGTGCCACCCACCATCGAACTTTGCAGAAGGTACTTCGGGCGAGCTCAGTCGCCTTCTATTTACGGGTGGGTATTCGCCTCGCACATGATTGGAGCGGCAATCGCAGCTTCTTTCGCGGGCGCGATCCGAGAAACCCAAGGGTCCTATTTCATTGCCTGGATAACAGCAGCGGTGCTGTGTCTGGTTGCGGCCGGCTCAGTGCTGCTTTTGCGCCGTGTGCCAACGATGTCTGCCTGATTGACGCGCTGACTCAAATAAAAAAACCTCGGATTTCTCCGAGGTTTTTTGTTTAGCACTGGTGCGGAAGGTGGGACTTGAACCCACACGTCTCTCAACGCTAGAACCTAAATCTAGTGCGTCTGCCAATTTCGCCACTCCCGCGTGCTTGACTATGTTACCCCATAAATCGCGTGTGGATAAATCGAGCGCCAATATTTTTGAAATTAGAGCATTTTCAGACCCAGAAAGAACGGTCAAAGATGTCTGAAACGCTCGCAAACCTCGGTATCGCACTGCGAAATCACGCGCTCACGAACAATCGAGTCGCTCCGACAGCCCTGAACGAAGTTCTTGACCAGGAGTTTGAGTCTCGCAATCAGCGGGCTGACTTAGGTGAAGAACTTGAATTGCGCCGACTGGCGGAAAACCAGTTTTTCGGTTTTGGCAAGTTGCAACCGCTCATCGATGATTCTTCGATTGAAGAGATTTGGATCAACGCCCCGAATCAGATCTTTGTGGCGAGGTCGGGACTCAGCAGCAGGCTTGATCTAAGCATGAGTTCGGCCGAGGTTTCCGGGGTCGTTGAGCGAATGCTTCGTCTTACTGGACGCCGACTAGATCGATCCTCGCCATTCGTAGATGCTTCACTTCCCGATGGTTCGCGGCTGCATGTGGTTATTCCGGAGATTACCCGTTCGCATTGGTCGGTGAACATTCGAAAGTTCCCAAGGAAGACCTATTCGATGGACGACCTGGTGAGGTTTGGTTCGGCAACCGAATCGCAGAGCGAATTCTTAAAGCGAGCTATTCGCGAAAAAGCCAACCTCTTGGTCTCCGGCGCAACTCAGGCCGGCAAAACAACTGTCTTGAGTGCGTTGCTTTGCGCTCTCGACTCTACCGAGCGTCTCATTAGCGTCGAGGAGACATTTGAGATTCGCGCCGAAATAAGCGATTGGGTTGCGCTTCAGACTCGTCAGTCAAATCTTGAGGGTGTCGGTGAGGTGACTCTGCGCCGGTTGATAAAAGAAGCCTTGAGAATGCGTCCGACCCGTCTCGTGGTCGGTGAAGTGCGTGAGGCTGAGGCGCTGGATCTACTGATTGCCCTGAACTCGGGCTTGCCTGGGCTTTGCACAATCCACGCAAACTCTGCCGAAGACGCAATTTTGAAACTCTCTACCCTCCCGTTGCTCTCGGGGCAGAACATCCCCGCGGATTTTGTTCAGCCAACAATCGCTGCCTGCATCGACTACGTAGTTCACTGTCATCTCGATCAGCAGGGCCGTCGGTCGATTGCGCAGATTGCAGAGGTTCTGCCCTTCGACGGAAAGCTGAGCACCAGGGCGGTTCAATGTTGAAGTGGTATCAGGAAACCTGTGCGGTAGCCGGGTTTTCACCTAGAGTCTCCGGTTGGCTTTTGGCGGTAATAGTGACCGCTTGTGCCATGGTCGGGGGAGTTGCGCAGGAAGTCATGCATGTGCCGGCTTTTTCTCTCAGCGTCTCGGTTATTCTCTTTGCTTTTATTCTCGAGTGGCTCACCATCCGGGCAAGGGGTCGTCGCAGAGCGGTAGCCCAAGCCTGGCCCGAGGTTCTAGATTCGCTATTGTCGGCCTCGAGTTCAGGAATTCCAATGTTTGACGCCTTCCTGGAATTGTCTTCAACCGGCCCTCAAGTGCTGAGGCCACACTTCAATCAACTCGAACGAGATTTGGAATCTGGACTTGACCTGAATCAAGGTCTAAGAAATCTGCGTGATTCCATGGCCGATGTAAACGTTGATCGTTTGGTCGAGTTAGTTCAAATAGTTACAGCCTCCGGGGGTCAGGGATTTCATTCGGCCCTTCGTGCGCAAGCGGTGCTGGCTCGACAGAATCTGGCCTTATCGGGCGAACTCGAATCTAAACAAGGATGGGTTTCGGGCACAGCGAAGGTGGCGATCATGGCCCCCTGGATAGTAGTCGTGATGCTTTGCGCACGTACAGAAAACGTGGAGGCATACTCGAGCGCGCAGGGAGCTTCGATTCTGATTATTGGTCTTGTAGTTTCGATCTTTGCCTACCGTTTGATTCAGTTATTCGGGTCAGTTGCCGGGCCTGTCAGGGTGTTTAGCAAATGATTCTTTACCTGCTCACGGCAATGTTGGCTGCCGGTATTTTCATCATTTTGGATTCCTTCTGGGGAAGAAGGACCCTCCTTGCTCGTGTGACATCGATGCCAAAACAGGCATCACTCTGGGAGGTCGAAATTCAGAGCATCAGGTCTAAGTTTCTCAAGATCTTTGAGTCTCGAAACCGAAATCAGAGGGCTCTGTTTGAGCTGCCCGAAATCTTGGACATCATGGCGGTGGCGCTCTCCGCAGGAGATTCCCTTTTCGCCGCCTTGGCGAGGGTTGTCTCACATTCGCAAGGTGTCCTCGCTGGCGAATTGAACCGCGTCTTCATGGCACTCGAGCTAGGTGCCGATCTTGAAATTGAGCTAACCGAGCTATCAAAACGTCTACCCCAGCGACAGGTGTCAGAGTTCGCAAACAAGCTCAAACTTGCACTTCGGCGCGGCAACCCTCTTGCTGAAATGATTCGCGAACAAAGCCTTTCGGCAAGAGCTGAAATTCGCAACGAAGCAATAAAGATCGCCGGCAAAAATGAAACCAAGATGCTCATACCTCTGGTTTTTCTCATCCTCCCGGTCACCGTTCTATTTGCGATCTACCCAAGTCTGCAGTTACTCAAAATCAATTACATCTAGGAGAAAAATGAAAAAGAAAATCAATCGCAATCTCTATTCAACAAGTCTTGAATCCGAATCAGGAGACGTTCCTGGCTGGGTTCTCATCACCCTCATGACAGCCGGTTTGGTTGTGCTGATGTGGGCGGTAGCTGGCCCGGCGCTCAAAGGTGTTTTCGAGCAGGCGATGACCAAAGTTGCCAACTTCTAGAGGTTCCGCGCCGCTCGAGTTTGTGATGGTAGCAGCGCCACTCTTACTGCTCTTTCTGAGTGTCTTCGGCATTGCCGTAAACACGTATGCCGCAAACGTCGCGCAGGATGTCGCCATCGAAGCCGCCCGTTATGGTTCACTGGCCGACACCACTCTTGCTGACGCGCAAGCGGTGGCCATGCAAAGCCTCGAAAGGGCACTGGGCTCACAAGTTCGTGCCGAGGTTTTGCTCTCTCGGTCGGCTAGGCCTTGCGCGACCCAAGTAACGGTTCGACTTCGGGCAGTTTCACTTGGATTGCTTTCGACAAACCTTGGAATTGAGGAGAGTGCCGTTGAAATTTGCGAAATTCAGTTCTGAGGATGGTTCCGTTGTTCTCGAGTTCATTGGATTCGGGCTCTTGCTTCAGGTTTCGCTGCTTGTGTTTGTCTTGAATCTTGGTTCGTTGCAACACGACCAACTCGCAGCTGAAGCGATCTGTCGAGATTCATTGCGTTCGTTCTTACTCATAGGCAAGTCACCTAGCGAGACTGCAACAGAAATAGCCAGGGCATACCGGGTCGAGCCAAGCAGACTTTCGGTGACTCTGATGTGTCAAGACGACGATTGCGAAACATCGGGCAACCGCATACGCGTCCTGGCGAGAATCGGTTCGATTCAATCTGAAGTGGTGGGTCTCAGGTGAGGAGCGAGAGAGGCTCTATTGCCCCGCTTGGCATCGGCTTGATGGCGATTCTGCTGGCTTTAATTTTCACGTTGGTATGCGCCAACTCGATGTATCTGCTCAAGAATCGACTTACCGCCGTAGCGGAATTCGCAGCGCTGGCTGAAGCCAGAGTCGGCAAGACTGCCTCTGAATTCCTGGATGAATCCCTTTATCCTGGGGAGTATTTCGTCGGTTCCGATTCCTCAAGCGATCAAATAACCACAGAAGTCAGCATTTGTGCAATTTGGCAAGCGCCTCTGCCTTTGGTTTCCGATTTGGCTGATCTAAAGATTTGCGGGCAAGGTGCAGCGCGATCAGGCTAGTTGATTTCAAACCTCGGTATGTATTTCCACATACCGAAAGCGCCCGTAAGCGTGATCAAGCCGATGCCAGCGATTGCGATTGGCAAACCGAATGCCACTGCCAATAGCGACATCGCAGGCGCTGTTGCAGCAACACCGCCATCGATCATTAGGCGATAGAACGCCAGAAACTCATTCCGTGCATCCTTGGGTGCTAGGTCTGCGCCAATCACCATCACGAGACCGCTACCCAATGCGTTGCTTAGGCTCAAGGCAAGGGCAACGATAAGAAATCCCGTCGAGTCTTGAGCAAAAGTCAGGGCAAATAGCGAAAGCGCCATGCCAGCCAAGGTGGGAACGGCAGCCCAGCGGCGTCCGAATTTGTCGACAAGTTGACCCGAACTGTAGAACAGCGCGAAGTCCAAGGCGCCGGCTATGCCGATGTAAAGGGCAGCCGTGGCAACCGGAAGGTGAATGTATAGAGCCCACAGAGGAAGTCCGATGGTTCGAGCTGTTCTGGCAACCGCCAAGGTCGTCGCTGCCAAACCAAGGGTGCGAAGCTTGTGCCCCTCGCGCTTTGCGATGTAAAAGATGCTGTAACCCTTGTTTGGGGGAGTATCGCTGAAATTCTCGGCTTTAGTGCTCAACAGCACGGCTCCGGCCAGCAGGCTGAAAACTACCGGTAGCCAATAGACGCTTGAGACTCCCCAGATTGCAACTACTCCGGCACCCAGTAGGGGGCCGACGAAGCCGCCGCCTCGAAAAGTTCCGCCCAGAATCGCCAGGGCTCGACCGCGTTTTTCAAGCGGCACCGCTTCGGCTATAAATCCATGGCGTGCCAACCCAAAGACCGCGTGGCAAGCTCCGGTCAAGAAAATACCTATCGAAAGCATCCAAATATTGGCTGCAAAAACGGCGAGAAGAATGCCGCTCGCTGCCAGCCCGGCCGCGGTGATCATCGCCTTACGTTCACCCAGATAGTTGACGAACTTAACCGCTGGCACATCGGCAAATAGGGTTCCCAGCATTCCAAGACCGGCAATGATTCCAGCGGTAGGAATATCGGCACCTAATGCCTCGGCACTAGCAGGGATAACGGGAATGAGGCTAGCCTCACCAATCGAAAATAGAAATGAAGGCAAGAAGACCGGGTACAGCAAAGACTTGATTGAGAACTCTGCGGTATTTTTAGGCACCTAACCATTATGAGTCTCTCGCCTAGACTGGAGTGGCAATGGCAGACCTAGACCTTACTTCAGAGATACGTGAACTTCGCGCCACCTTCGGCGACATTCGTCACGTGGTCGACGAGCCAAAACTCATCCTTGAAGTCAACGAACTCAAAGAGCAGGCCGCCGATCCGAACCTCTGGGATGACACAGCACGTGCCCAATCGGTCACCAGCAAGCTTTCACACAAACAGGCGATGCTGACCAAGCTCAAAGATGTGCAGTCTCGCTTGGATGACCTCGAGGTTTTGGTTGAGATGGCTAACGCCGAGGGCGATGCGGCTGCCCAAGCAGAGGCCAAGGGTGAGCTCTCGGGGCTTCAGGCCGACATTTCGGAGCTCGAAATCCAGACCCTTTTGAATGGTGAGTATGACTCCCGCGCGGCTGTGATCACGATTCGTTCTGGAGCCGGCGGAGACGATGCTACAGACTTCGCCGAGATGTTGATGCGCATGTATTTGCGTTATGCAGAGCGTCACAAGATGCCGGTTTCGGTTCTCGACACCTCCTACGCCGAAGGCGCTGGCATCAAGTCGGCAACCTTTGAGGTTGATGCACCCTATGCCTTCGGAACTCTTTCAGTTGAAGCGGGCACCCACCGACTGGTTCGCATGAGCCCATTCGGCGCAGCCGGAAAACGTCAAACCTCATTCGCCGCAGTTGAAATCGTGCCGCTGGTTGAAGTTACCGAGGCGATCGACATCCCTGACAATGAAATTCGCGTTGACGTGTTTCGTTCATCTGGGCCTGGTGGTCAGAGCGTTAACACCACCGACTCGGCGGTGCGCATCACTCACATTCCAACCGGCACCGTGGTCAGCTGTCAGAACGAGAAGAGTCAGATTCAGAACAAGGCCGCAGCGATGCGCGTCTTGCAGTCTCGTCTGCTCGAGATTCGTCGCCGCGAAGAAGATGCCAAGAAGAAGCAGATCGCGGGCGATGTCAAGGCAAGCTGGGGTGAGCAGATGCGTTCCTACGTTCTCGCCCCTTACCAAATGGTCAAAGATTTGCGCACCGAGCACGAGCAGAACAACCCGAATGCGGTCTTTGATGGCGACCTGGATGGGTTTATCGCCGCCGGCATTCGTTGGCGCAAGCGTCAGACACAGGCTTAGTCCTAAGGCGCGCTAAAGCCTTAGCAACTTAGGCTGGATGCATCATGATTCGCATCGAAAATGTCACCAAGCAATACAAGGGTTCGTCGCGTCCGGCGTTGAACAATGTCTCGCTTGAAATTGAAAAAGGTGACTTCGTATTTTTAGTTGGCGCGTCAGGCTCGGGTAAATCTTCGCTTATGCGTCTTATGCTGCGTGAAGACATCCCAACCAGCGGTTCAGTTCACGTAATGGGTGAAAACCTAGTGGCTATTCCGAGTCGCCGCATTCCTTTCTTCCGCCGCAAGCTCGGCGTAGTTTTTCAAGACTTCAGACTCTTGCCAACCAAGACCGTGGCGCAGAACGTGGCGTTCAGCCTTGAGGTGATCGGAAAGTCGCAGGGTTTCATCCACGAGGCAGTGCCAGATGTATTGGCGATGGTGGGCCTCGAGGGCAAAGCCGATCGTCTGCCTGGCGAACTCTCGGGTGGTGAGCAGCAGCGCGTTGCGCTTGCCCGTGCGATTGTGAACAAGCCTGCCGTTTTGTTGGCCGATGAGCCGACCGGAAACCTGGACCCGGCAACCAGCGAGGGCATTATGGCTTTGCTCGAGCGAATCAACCTAGCCGGCACTACCGTGGTGATGGCAACTCACGACCGCGGAATCGTCGACCGTTTGCAGAAGCGTGTCGTCGAAATGCGGGAGGGTGAAATCTTCCGCGACCAGCGCTCAGCTGGTTACATAAAGACTCAGACCGACTCTCACCCAGTCAAGTCATGGAACCTGGCCGTCGACCAGTCTTGGAGCCTAGGCGGCGACGAGTAATGCGTTTTGGTTTTGTAATGGGCGAAATTGGCCATGGCCTTCGCCGCAATGTCTCGATGGTAATTTCGGTCATCCTGGTGACCTTTATTTCGCTAACCTTCGTAGGAACCGCCTCGCTCCTTCAGTTGCAGATCGGTCAGATGAAGAACTACTGGTATGACCGCGCACAGGTTGCCGTTTACCTTTGCACCGAGGTTTCACCTGGCGACGTTTGCCCACAGGGAGAGGCCTCGGGTGACCTCAAGACCTCTATCGAGGAGAAGCTGAAGTCTTCGGTGTTGCAGCCGTACATCAAGGAATATTTCTTTGAGAACCACAAGCAGGCCTACGACAAGTTCCAAGAGCAGTTCGCCGGTAACTCGGTTGCCAAGTACGTGACACCGAACCAGCTAAACGAGACCTTCTGGGTGAGTCTGAAAGACCCAAGCAAGAGCCAGATCATCACCGAAAGCTTCAGCGGAGTTGCCGGTGTTGAAGAAGTGCGCGACCAGCGAAGCTACCTCGACCAGATCTTCAACATTCTCAATGCGGCATCTTTGGCTGCAGTTGGCATCGCCGCCCTGATGTTGGTCTCGGCTGCACTATTGATTTCAACCACCATCCGACTCAGTGCTTTCTCTAGACGTCGTGAGATCGGCATCATGCGCCTGGTTGGTGCCAGCAACTTCTACATTCAATTGCCATTCATCCTTGAGGGAGTCGTGGCTGCAACCATTGGTAGCGCGCTTGCTGCCGGGGCAGTGCTGAGCGTGGTTCAGTTCTTCGTTCAGGGCTACCTTGCCACCAAGCTGCCATTCACGAGTTTCGTGAACCTTGGTGACGGGCTATTGGTTGCCCCGGCCCTAATCGCCGCGGGTATTTTGCTCTCGGCAGTGGCCTCGGGTTTCGCTATTCGCCGCTACCTGCGAATATAGAACCCTTATGCCTAAAGAACGCGGCCAAAAAGTTGTTGCCAGCAACCGTAAAGCGCGCCACGATTACAACATCCTTGACGTCTATGAGGCGGGCCTCGTGCTCACCGGACCGGAAGTTAAATCGTTGCGTGCCGGTCGCGCGTCTCTAATTGATGGTTTCGGCAGCATCGAAAACGGTGAGGCTTGGCTAGAAAACGTTCACATTCCTGAATACACCCAGGCCACCTGGAACAACCACCCGGCGCGCCGTCGTCGCAAGATGTTGCTTCACGGGCACGAGATCTATAAATTGCAGGGCAAGATCAAGGAAGCCGGTTTGACACTGGTTCCGCTTTCGATTTATTTCAAGGATGGCCGAGCCAAGGTCGAGATCGCCTTGGCCCGCGGTAAGCGTGAATACGACAAGCGCCAAACCCTGAAAGAGCAGACCGATAAGCGCGAGGCAGATCGCGCGATGTCTAGCAAGGGCAAAGATTGGTAGCAATTCGACCGTTAACGCCTGCCGAACTCGATGATTTTCTCGGGTTTATGGAGGGGCCAGCGTTCGAGACCAACCCGCAATGGGCTGGTTGCTATTGTCAGTTTTACTTGAATAAAGAACAACCTTCCCCGGAGAATCGCTTTGCCGAGAACCGCAAGACAGCCTGCGATCGCATCACTGCGAAGACCATGCAGGGTTATCTTGCCTACGAAGGCGATGAAGTGATCGGATGGGTTGCGGCAAATAAGGCTAATAACTTTGTGGCGTTACCGGCTACCTCGGACGATGCTGCACGAATCATTTGCTTCATCGTTGCCGATGGGCATCAGGGTAAGGGTGTTTCAACTCAGCTATTGAACTATGCAATCGAAGATTTGCGGTCTCAGGGTTATAAATCCATTGAGGCAGCACCGCGAGCTGCAGAGTCCTTCGATCAGACGGGCTATCGCGGCAAGATGAGCACCTTTTTGAAGGCTGGTTTCATCGCGGGGCCGATGGTCGACGACCAGCACATCCTGGTTCACATGAACTTCACAGCCTAATGTCTGTGGAATCACGTATCCTTGAAACAACCCCAAAAGACCATAGCCCAAACGTTTAGGTCAGGTCTGCGGGGAGATGGTAACTAAATATGGGGATGATCGGTTTCGACAGTGCATGTGTAACTGGAAGAAGCGGGTCGAGAATGTAGCGTCAACTCGTAAATGTCCGCTGCAAACTATAAGTGCTAAATCATCACGCACTGACTTCGCCCTAGCTGCTTAATAGCCCCTAGCCCCGAAGTCCGTTAGACCAGGTTTGATTTCGTCCTGGAGCCTAGCGTCATTTAGAAATCTTGCTGAGAAGTTATGCCTTAGGGCTTCTCGGGACTTTAACTAAGACTGGGCCCGTCGGTTATGTCGCTTCAAGCTAGCACCGGGGCCGAGTAGAACCTTATTGAAGCTACACCCGTAGAAGAGCTAGAAACTCTGTATTGGACGGGGGTTCAATTCCCCCCATCTCCACTCAGGGCGGTGTCGCAAGACGCAAGCCAACGAGTCATCCCATAACAAATAGCCCACCAGAAATGGTGGGTTTTTTGTTTAATCACGGTGTTATCGTTGAGCCAAGGAGCTGATCATGTCTTTCATTCAAGCGATTAAGAGCTATTTCAAGAAGTACGCAACCTTCAGTGGTCGCGCTAGCCGCAGCGAATTTTGGTTTGCGATGCTTTTCACTGTGCTGGCGGGCTGGCTAATCGATCTGATTGCACCGGGGCAGCGTGACATTAGTGGCGCAATTGACTACACAAAGTCTTCGACCCTTTCAAACCTTTGGTCATTGGCAACCGTTGTTCCAACCCTTGCGGTTACCTGGCGTCGCCTTCACGACGTGAACAAATCGGGCGCCTACTTCGCTTGGGTCCTGCTACCGATCGTCGGTTGGATCTTGCTACTTATCGAGTATGTTCGCGATTCTCAGCCTGGACCAAACCGTTTCGGCGAACCAACCAAGTAGGAGTAATTTTGAGCACCCTTACTGGTCGCGACGCGACCGCGCTAGTCGTCATTGATGTTCAGAACGGCGTGGTCGAAGGCGCATACAAACGCGATGAGGTCATTGCCAACATCGAACAGGCCGTTGCTAAGGCGCGCGCAGCATCTGTGCCGGTTATCTGGGTTCAACACTCGGATGAAGAGTTAGTTATCGACTCGGATGCCTGGCAAATCGTGTCAGAACTAATACCTCTCGAGGGTGAGGCGATGATCCGCAAGACCTTCCGAAGTTCATTTGAAGAAACCAACCTTGGCGAGGTACTCGCATCCTTGAATGCTTCTCACTTGGTGATTTGCGGCGCGCAATCGAACAACTGCGTTCGTCACACCGGCCAGGACGCGTTGGCTAAGGGCTACGACGTAACCCTGATCGCCGATGCTCACACCACCAGCGGGTACGAATGGGGCGGACATGTCGTGTCTGCGCAGGCGGTTGTTGAAGAGCAGAGCGACAACTTCAATGAGCAGCTTCCTGGGCGATTTGCGCGCTCGGTTCCTCTGGCACAATTGAGCCTATGAATCTGACAGTGGGCGAGTGGCTCGTTACCTATGGCACCCAAGCCTTTGAAATCATCGGAACCCTTGCCTTTGCACTGTCTGGATTGATCGAGGCCGCCCGAAAGAAACTCGACATCGTCGGCATGGCCATTGTCACGTCGCTGGCCGCCTTTGGTGGTGGAACTCTGCGTGACATTCTGCTCGACCGTCGTCCTTTCTTCTGGGTTCAGAACGAAATCTGGATCTGGATCATCCTTTTGATGTGCGCGCTGGCGCTGGTATTCATGCGTGCCCGCCACATCGAACTAACCGAACGAACCATGCAATGGCCGGATGCTCTGGGACTTGGAATCTTCGCGGCGGGTGGCACTCAAATCGCGCTCACGGCTGGTGTCACTCCGATTATTGCCGTGGTCATGGGTGTGATTACCCCGGTTTTCGGTGGTGTTCTGCGCGACGTCGTGGTGAATGAAATTCCGCGGGCGTTCAATGATCACCAGCCTTATGCGGTCATCGCGTTTGCTGGGGGATGGTTAGTGGTTTTGTTCAACGCCCTCGACTGGAGCTCGTTCTGGGCCGTTGCCACGGGCGCATTGATTATTACAGTGCTGCGATTGTTGGCAGTGATTTTCGGCTGGCGTCTGCCAACCTGGCGCGTCTAGGTTTTAGAGCGACTACTAGTTCATAGCTTCGGTGCAAGGCGCTAACTGCGCCACACGCTGAGGGGTGACGCCTAGTAGCACGGCAATGTCGCGCATGGTCAAGCCCTGGTCGCGCATGCGACCGACAACATCGCGAATTTCGTTAGATGCTTCCTCTTGAAGACGGTTTGCCTCGCGCATTTTCTGCTGGGCTGCATCGATGTCGCAAATGATTCCAGGCATGACGGCTTCAACCTTCACCACGATGTCGCACTGCGACTCTCCCGTGGTCTTTTCAGCCAGAGCCTTCAACTGCTCGGTTGCCTTGTCGAGGCGCTTGGCGGTTGAGCGGTAGTTGTCGAGCTCAGGGCATGCAATCAACCAACCGTCGGCCTGACGCTCTGCGGTAGCGGTGATCTCCATGTTGCTTCCCTTCTTCTCGCTAACTTTATCTTATCTCAACATTTGTAAAGGGCTACTTGACTTATTTAGTAAACCCGTGCTTTACTAACAACTGTAAGTCCGTTAATGCGGAATCTCAAGACTATTTATAAGGGAATTATGAACATCTTTATTGCTATTGCAGCACTGGTTTTCTCGGTGCTAACCGCTGTCACCTACTGGAAGGCCGGCACTTTCAAGGCAAAGGCCTCTGAAGAGACTCTTCTAGGCGCAGGCATGGCTTGGGTCAAGGGTCGTTTGGGTCTAACCCGCGTAATCGCATGGCTCGAAATCCTAGGCGCCGTCGGCATCCTTGCTGGGCCACTAGGCGCTTGGGTCACCAACTTTGAGTGGTCAAAGTGGATCGGTGTTGCAGCCGCTGCAGGCCTGACTCTGACCATGGTCGTGGCCTTCATCATGCATGCAGTTCGTGGCGAGGCTAAGTACACCTGGAAGACTAACTTTGGCATTATCGCAATCGCTGGCGTCGCAACAGTTTTGCAGGCTTTGGTTGCGCTGCCACTGTTCTAACACTTAGATTCTTTGAAAATTGGCCTTGTTGGCCGCTCTGCGAAGGGTGGTCAACAAGGTTTTTCCGGTTAATGCGATCAAGACCACGGTGGTCACCGCTCGACCTAAATCCCAGACCAGGCCGCCGGTGAAAATTTCGTACTTCAAGAAAGTCGCCAGGTTTTCTATTAGTGGCGCACCCGCGACATACGAGAGACTACTTCCTTCTCCGGCCAGGAACGGCCAGTTCCAAAGGGTCATCAAGGCGCCGTAAGCAAAACAAGCCGGCACCGAGTAGCAAGACATAAAAAGAAGTTCAATGAAACCTCGGCCACGCCACTTGGAAGTCAGTTTGCCTACGAGCCCCGCGCCCAAGCCAACCAGCCCCGCCGCCATCATCTGAAATGGCAACCATGGTCCGACGCCGGCACCCAACAGAGCTGAAACGACTAGTGATCCCGCGCCGAGGACGAACCCGAATCCCGCACCGAAAACATAGCCGCCGATGATCAGCAAGAAGAAGACCGTTTCGATGCCAGAGACACCTGCACCAAGCATTCGAATAACCGAGTTGAGGGCAATGAGAAGCCCAAGCACTGCGAGCTGTCGTGCGCCTATCGAGCCCGAGTTGAATTCAATCAAAACCACCAAAAGCAACAGTGGCATCAGTCCAATAAATATTCCCTGAGCAAGACTTGCCTGGGACGTGTCGGAAATTACCAGTGGCCATGCAAAAACAAGGATGGCTGCCAATGCAGCAATCGAAACGATGATGGTCGACCAGGGATTAGTTTTCAATTGCCCGCCGGCCATCTATCAGGTGGATGTTTTCGTCTGAAATCTGATTCGCAAATGCGTGGTCGTGAGTCGCCAGCAGAATGGCATGGCCTTCATTTTTCAGTTCTTCGAGAAGTTCAGCGAGTTTCGATTTCGCTTCCGCATCTAGGCCGCGAGTTGGCTCATCCAAGATCAGTACTTCAGTGTTCCTAGAGATTTGTATTGCTAGCGCAAGAGCAAGCTGCTGGCCAACCGAAAGATCTCGGGGGTGCGAAGTGGGGTCTATCCTTCCGACCAATCGTTCGAGAATCTTCGCCGCTCGTCTCTCGCCTGCCGGATTTGTGGCGATCGCCGCAGAAAGTTCGGCCGAAACCGTGTTAAGAATGAGCAGGTCACTGGCACTCTGCGGCACCATTGCAACTGCCTTGTTCTGACGCCATGCCTCGCGCAGCGCGCACCATAGCAAACTCGATTTTCCTGAACCGTTGTCGCCAGAGAGCGAAGTGATGCTGTGGGAGTTCAATCGCAGTGAGATTGGGTGAAGTGCCGTGGCATTTCCATATTTGAGACCCAATGCCGGGGTTTCTAACATGCATTCCTGCTCGATCGGGCTCGACGATGTGCGGTCGACCTGTGCAGCAACCTGAAGCTGGCTCGGCAACTTCTCGACGAGTGAACCATCGCCTCGAAGCTCGAGAACCCGGTCGACGATAGACCCCAGTCGTTCAATCCGATGTTCGCTGACCATCACGCTCAACTTCTCTTCGAGAGTTAATCTCTTGAGCAGCTGCAGAACCTCCAAAGCGCAGCTGTCATCCAAGGCTGAAGTTGGCTCATCGAGAAGGATGATCTTTTGCCCAGCAGCCAGAGCGGATCCGATGGCCACCCGTTGTTGCTGCCCGCCGGAGAGGGTTTCAAGTGGTCGATTGAGCAAGTCGGAGACGCCAACCAGATTGGCGACATTTCGCACTCGAAGTCGCATCTCATCTGGCGCTATGCCCAGTTGCTCCATTCCATATGCCAACTCTTCTTCAACCGTGTCGGTGGCAAATGCCCCTTCTGGTTGCTGGTTTACATACCCAACTAAGTGCGCAACTTCGTGTGGTGGTAGTCCCGTTGTGACTTGACCGTCAATTTCGACGGCGCCAGAAATCTGACCTCCCGTGAAGTGTGGTGCGAGCCCAATGAGCGCCTTCAGCAGTGTGCTTTTACCGCTTCCGGTTTGGCCGACAACTAAAACGAACTCGCCAGCTTGAACTTCGAAATTGATTCTGCGCAGTGTTGGTGCTGCACCGTTCGAATAGCTGAAACTCAGCGATTTAGTTTGAATCATCTGAGTGCCCCAAGTGCAAACAGAATCACCGAGAGGGCTGCCGCGCCGGCCACCAGAGAATCGTTGATTTGCCAGACGTGAGTCGCGTAGCGAGTTCTCAAATTTGACGCTCCAGAAATCTTGAGCGAAGCGTAAATTCCGCTCAGTCCAAACGCGAAAGTCACCAAGGTCGCCCACGGTGCATCTGCCGTAAGCAAAAAATAGGTGCCGCTGGCCAAAGCTGAAATCGAAACAAGAGATGCCAATCTTGAGAATCGCACTTGGCGTGCAGTTAGGCTGCCTCGTCGCCCAAATCCTCGTGCATCCATGCTGGCGGCTAAAGCCATCGAGCGGTCTATCGAATCTTCAAGGATGGGTGCGATGAGCATCAGCCCTTTCGTAGCCCGGTTAGATGCATTCCGCAGTTGGCTAGAAAGTCGAATTCGTCTGGCGCTCGCAATCAACTGAGGGGCAAGGTTAAGTGCAATAACAAATGAGCTGGTCACTCCATACAGCGCAGCCGGCGTCGACTTGAGCAATCTTCGCGGGTTAGCAAGTGAATTTGCCATGCCGATGCTAAGGGTGATTGCCGACATTCGCAGACCATCTCTCAGAGCGGTTGTAATCGAGGATTGGCTAACCCGACCGAGTAAGTCGAGTTCTCCGAGGGGGCCAAAGGTAATTCTGATAGCTGGCAGATTCAGTGCAACCTGATCGGGGGAGTCGAAGTTGAAGATGATTCGAAAGGTCACGCGAATGAGCACCACAAGGGCTGCGGTACCTACATAAAAGAGGAGTGATCTTGACCACGGGGCGTCTTCTCTTGCCATCAAAACGATAAACACAGCCAATGTCTGAATGGCAAGGAGAGTTGGAGCGCTAGAGCTAATGCCAGCGCAGATAGCAAGTGAAAGCCCTAGAAGCCACCAAGCACCTGGCGCAATCTGGCTCGCCTTGAATGAGAGGTTCACTTGCAAGCCCTGTTTTCGACCTTAAAGCGAGGCGGTTTATTGGCTTCGCCCCCGGCAATCCATGACCAGCCCTCGTAGCCGGCACAATCTGGAACATGCGATGCTGCGCCCTGGCCGCTGAGTAACCAGCCGCCACCCAGAGTGAAGCTGGTTACGTAGTAGGCCCAGTGTCCCTCTTTATAAGTGGGTGTGTCGGCACAATCCTGTTGCTTAGATGTTGGCCAGCCCGCGATGCGACATACGAATCCCGTCGGGTATTGCTGGGTGCCTTCAATCTTCAACTTCGTTTGGGTTAGCAGAGTCCAGCCGCTAGCACCAGGGGAGACATTGGAAAGTGAAATAACTCTCGTAGCTCGCCCAGATTTCTTACCAAAGTCGACAACCACCGTCACGGTCTTCGAAATCGAATTGGCTGCACGTGCTTCAAGGGATGCCGATGGGGCCACCAGACACAGCGAAGCGATCAAAGCCAAAGCAATTGCTTTTAGTCGCATGATTACTTCGAGTAAAGGCTTATATAACTAAGGCCGAGAACCGCAGTCATTCCCTGAGCGGTGGCAAACACGTCGCCCAAACCGCTCGACCAAGGAGTCATTAGACCACCAGTCGGCGCAATTCGACCTTGGAGCCATTTCTGAACACTCGAAACATTGCTTCCGGCTGCTTTGAGCCCCATAGCGGCATAGGCCGTTCCATTGACATCAACGTCGCCCCACGCTTCCCAGTGGTCGCTAGTTACCTGGGTGCTCCTGAGGTAACCGCTTGCCGAGATGATCGCCTTTTGAAGCTTGGCTACTTGTGCGGTTGTGGCACTTCGTTTGGAGTAGGCCAGAGCCTGCAGGGCGATACCGGTAGCATCGGCCGAACTCGCAAGAGTGTCGCCGGTTTGATCGGTGCCGAAACCGCCATCCGGGCGCTCTAGCGACACAAGCTTTTGGGCGACGAGGTTCGCTAGTTTTTGCTGGTTGTTTGAAGCCAGGCCAAGGATGACCCAGGCATAGTCAAAGGTGTTTCCGCTAGCCGTGCTAATCAAACCGTTGGTAGCGATTGCCTTCTTGAGATCGCCGACGACCGCGTTGCGCAGCGGGGCGTTAGGAACACCGAGTGCGGCACTAACAAACAGGTATTTGCCCGCTAGGCCTGGTTTGATGGTTTTGGTCGCCCCGGTGTTTGCGTAGGCGTAGGTCGAAACCGAAGACTTGGCGAATACTGTTGTGTCGGCCAGGTTGGCTTTGACCGCAACCACTTGGTCCATAAGTTTTTGCCCTAGAGCTTTGCGCTGAAGCATCGCTTCGAGAGTGAATCCATAATCTGGCACGCCTGGGCTGAAGCCATCGAGTGCCTTGCCTGCAACGAACTTGTTGGAAATGAAATCAAGCGAACTTGCATAGTCGGGTTGTGCTGCCGACGCTGATGTCAGGGGAGTTGCAAGACTGAAGGCTGCAACTAGTAATGCAGCTATCACTCGCAACTCAGTTTTTGGTCCAAGCATCTTGGAGCCTTTCGCGTAATGCGATCTGAGTGCGAAGACGAAAGGCGTGTGACCAATCGACTCCGACCGTAGACCTCGACGGTTATAAGGAGCCCTTTGCGATTTCGGCAGGCATTCCGACTGTCGATTGATGTGGGTCAATCGGATCACGGTTGCGGGTCAGCGCCAGATTTTCACTGGCTTCCCCTGCGCGATGCAAAAGATGTTCAGCAACGAACATAATCAAAGGGTAACAGTGGCAATCGCAGTAATCGGGCTGCTGTCTGGTCTATTTCTAATTGTTGCCATCTGATTACGTTTTCTTAATAAAAGGTTTTTTTAGATAACGGTTCTACTTTTTGGGCTTAGAGTGTTTTTCATCACGGGCTAAGGAGCACGCGTGTCCTTTCGTTAATTCGATTGGCGCAGGCTCCGAGGCCCAACCAAAAAGGAGAAACTGTATGAAAGCAACACGCGTATCACGCGCTTTGGCTTTGACAGCAGCGACCGCACTGGCCCTAACCGGCTTGGCTACCGTTGCTATCGCGCCTGCAGACGCCGCAGCTAAGTCAACCCTCATCATCGGTGATGGTCTTGGCTGGAGCTCACTAAACACCTCAAACCCAGACGAGAACTCGGCCGTCAACGCTGACGTTGCCTACCTAACCTCTCAGGGTTTCTGGTACTACAACGCCGAACCGAAGCTAACCCGCAACACCTTCTTCGGTAACTATGACATCGTCAAGGGCACCAAGGACTTCCAGGTCAAGTACAACGTAAAGCCTGGCCAGGTTTGGTCAGACGGTACTCCAATTGACGCAGTAGACCTATTACTTAGCCACGTCATCTCATCAAGCGCCTATTCGAAGAAGGCTGGCCTTGGCGACCCATCTTCAGACGCTGGTTCTGCTTTCTACTCAGGCGGCTACGGTGGCTCATACGACCACAGCATTGTTGGTCTTCCAACCCTTTCAGCTGACCACATGTCTGTGACCTTGCACTACAGCAAGTTCCAGCCAGACTGGGAAGTTCAGGGCCCTGGTCCATCACCAGTTCACACTCTTGAGGCAATGGCTGACGGCAAGACTGACATTCAGTCGGCTGCTGCAAACAAGGCCTACAAGGCGAAGTTCCTTGCTGACTACACCGGTGCTTACACCGGCAACAAGGCTGCTCAGGCTCGTCTAGCCAAGATCGGAAAGATCTGGACCAACGACTACAACTTTGACTCGGCTTCATACGACTCAGCTGCTAAGCCAATCCTTGCTGTTAGCAACGGTGCTTACCTTCTAAAGTCGTACAACAACTCGACTCAGACTGTAACCCTGACCCAGAACCCTAAGTACACCTCGGGTCACCCACTAAGCAAGGTAAACCCAATCAAGACGATCGTCTTCAAGTACGTACAGGACGGAACTGCTTCGGTTCAGGCCCTACAGAACGGTGACATCAACCTTTACCAGGGTGCACCAGGCGCTGCCGGTTACTCGACTCTTCAGTCACTAGCTGGCTCGAAGCAGATTGGTCTATTGGGCGGAACCTCTGGAACCTACGAGCACATCGACCTTCGCACCGGTAACGGCGCGGGAACCACCGATGAGTACAATGGTCCATTTGCTGAGAAGAACGGCCAGAAGGGTCGCGACTTGCGTCTCGCCTTCTTGCTAGCATTCCCGCGCTACGCAACCATGACCAACCAGCTGAAGCCGTTCAACAAGAACGCTCAGCTATTGAACTCGAACTTCACTCTTCCTGGTTCGGTTTACTACAAGGATGTAACCGCAAAGAATGGTCTAACCACCACTCAGAGCGTAACCATCGACGGAACTCGCTACACCTACAACTTCAACGTGCCTTCTGACACCATTCAGCGTGCAAACGAAGCTGTTGCTTTGAAGCTAGTTCAGAAGTGGTATCCAAACGCATCGGCTAACAACCCAGTTGTGAAGATTAACCTTCTTCGCTCGGGTCGCCAGATGCGCGTTGAGAACAACGCAGTTATCGTTCAGCACGAGGCAAAGGCTGGTTTTGCAGTTAGCAATGCCACCACCTCAAACTGGAGCAACCGTCTAAGCGAGAACCAGTTCGACGCTGAAGAGTTCGCTTGGGTGCTAAACAGCGTTACCCAGGATGGCTCAAACGCTAACTACCTAAGCGACGGCGCTAACAACCACACCGGTTGGAACGACCCAGCGGTAGACAGCATCCTGCACAAGTTGGAGAACAAGGGCACCACTGCTCAGCTAGCTTCTCTAATGGGTCAGGCTGAGGCGCTAATCACTCAGAACGCGTGGACTCTTCCTATTTACCAGTGGCCACAGGTTACTGCGTTCAGCAAGGGTCTAGTTGGTGTGAAGGGCACTTCAATCTCACCAACCTACGCCTGGAACTACTGGGAGTGGCACTTCTAGTCTCTGACTAGAGAATCTCAATAAAATCGGTGGCTTCGAGTCTTCTCGGAGCCACCGATTTTTTGAAAACATTATTAGACTTATTTTTTGTTTCACCTGATGCACTAAACAGATCGATGGAGATTTAAAGAGAATGCTCGCGTTCATTGGCCGACGAATAGCCATAAGCTTCCTGATCCTTTTCGGTTCCAGCTTCATCGTCTACAACATGGAAGCTATCGCGGGTGACCCGCTGGCCAGTCTGGCCGAAAGCTCGGCGCGCAACAAGGAATACCTCATTGCTCGTCTGACCGCTCAGCTCCAACTTGACGTGCCACCTCCGGCTCGCTACTTCATCTGGTTGAAGGGCGTCCTTGGTGTCTTTGTAGGCGACCTTGACTTCGGCAAGACTCGACAGGGTGGTGCTGTTCTAGAACTGATAGGCGCAGCTGTTCCGGTAACTCTTCGACTTGTTACCGCGGCCACTGTGTTGGCCATCATCCTTGGTATTTCAATCGGTGTATTGAGCGCTATTCGTCAGTACTCTCGCCTCGACTACTCAATGACCTTCGTTTCGTTCTTGTTCTTCTCACTGCCAGTGTTCTGGGTAGCGGTTTTGCTCAAGCAGTACTTTGCAATCGGCTTCAACGACTTCTTGGGAGACGGCCAAGTAACCACGCCGTTCATGATCGCGATACCTCTGGCCTTGGGTCTGATCGTTGCCGGTTTCATCGGGGGAGAGCGTAAGCGTTTTTGGCTTTCATACGCCATAGCTGCTCTTGGTCTCTTTGGTCTGCTCAACCTGTTGAACCTGTTGAATTGGTTCCAGAACCCGGGCTTGGGAATCGTTCTTGTCTTCCTTTTCTCGGCCGGAGCTGGAATCGTCGTGGCTGGTCTAAACATGGGCTTCGACCACAAGACGGCTCGCTATGCGGCTCTAAGCGTCGCTGCCCTTGGCGCTGTGCTCTATGTGCCATTCAATATGATTCCGGGCCACTGGCTAAACATAGGCTTGCTAGCCCTGATGGGTGTCGTCGCAGTCGTTGTCGGTGTCTTCACCGCCGGTTTCTGGGCCAAGGAAGACCGTGGAGCCCTACGCCGTATTGGTGGAATCACCGCCTTCATCACCGGCTTGTTCTTGATTTTGGACAAGCTCATGCAGGTATGGAACCCATACATAAACTCTGACGCAATTAGCGGTCGCCCGGTGCCAACCATCAGCGCAGCTAATGACCTCATGGATAGCCACAACTACTGGTGGCAGCTGCTCGATGTTCTGCTACACCTTCTGCTTCCTACCCTCGGAATCATGCTCATTTCGTTTGCCGGCTACGTGCGCTATGCCCGAAGCAGCCTCCTCGAGGTGATGAACATGGATTACATTCGCACGGCTCGCGCTAAGGGTCTCACCGAGCGCACCGTGGTGGTGCGCCACGCTCTTCGCAACGCAATGATTCCGCTAACCACACTGATTGCCTTCGATCTCTCGGGTCTCATCGGTGGCGCGTTTATCACCGAAGCCATTTATGGCTGGAAGGGTATGGGAACGGTCTTCCTCGAAGCCGTGAGCACCCAAGACCTGAACCTCCTGATGGGTGTCTTCTTCTTGACTTCATTCTTGGCGGTGATGGGCAACTTGCTCGCTGACATCGCCTACTCGGCACTTGATCCTCGTATTCGAATGGGTAAGTAATCATGACTGAAAACCAAGCAGCCGCGAACACAACGGCAGACGCTTCAATCGAAATGAAGGAAACCGCTGGTCTGAGCCAGGGGCAGTTGGTTCTCAAGCGATTCTTGAGACACCGCGGAGCAAACATCTCTTTGGCTTACCTTGCCTTGCTAATCCTCTTTGTCTTTACCGCAGGAGGAATTCACCTAGGCAGCCGCGAGATGCCGATCACCATCCCAGGCTGGTGGCACTTGACCATCAACGATATGAGTGAAGTTTCGATCTCAAACAGCGACAGTGGGCAATTGCTGGTTGGCGCTCCGACCCTAGATCTGAACCCATTCGACGGCAATGGGGTGCACGTTGGAGCTCACCCATTTGGTCAAGACGCAATCGGTCACGACTACTTTGCGCTCGTCATTCGTGGCGCACAGCAGTCGATCATGGTGATGCTCGTTGTCGGTCTCATCGGCGGACTTATGGGAACAGTCATCGGAGCCGTTTCTGGATACTTCCGCGGATTGACCGACTCGATTTTGATGCGTTTTACTGACCTCATCATCACCATCCCAACCGTGATTATCGGCTCGGTAATCGGTGCCAAATTTGGAAACTTGGGAGTATTCCCACTCGCTATTTTCTTGGGTCTTTTCGCCTGGACGGGTCTGGCGCGTCTGGTTCGCGGAGAGTTCCTTTCTCTGCGCGAACGTGAGTTCGTTGACGCCGCTCGTGTTGCAGGTGCGTCTGCGGGCCGAATCATCTTCAAGCACATTTTGCCGAACGCAATGGGTGTCATCATCGTGTCTGTGACTCTGTTGCTTTCAGGTGCGATTCTGCTCGAAACAGCTTTGAGCTACGTTGGCTTCGGCGTACAGTCGCCAGACGTTTCGCTCGGTACTTTGATTAGTCAGTATCAAGACTCATTCCAGGCCAGCCCATGGTTGTTCTGGTGGCCAGGATTCTTCATCATTTCTATCGCTCTAAGTGTTAACTTCATCGGTGATGGTCTGCGCGACGCATTCGACCCACGCCAGAAGCGCAAGCTTGGTCGCAAGGACTTGGCTAAGGCCAAGACTGTCGAGAAGAATTAAATATGCAGATCGATGTAGGCCAGACCGGCTATTACCAGGAGAGCGATAACGCTCAGCCAGTTTGTGCTGACGTTGACGGTTTCGGTTTTTGCGGTGTTGCTGGCTCGAACCTCTTCGAGTTGCCAAAAAGCGCTGCCGGATTCGAAACCTTGAACCAGTCCGGGTTCGATGAAAGCTTGGTTTTCGAGGCTAGTTCCCTTGAGGTCATGCTTGGAGATTCTGCGGACCTCTCGGCGGCTGGGAGCTGGGGCCGACCAAGCGACGAACTTCTTATTGGCAGTAACCACGGCGAGACCGAATTTGGTCTCGAAACCGGTTACGGCAGCCCAGTCGGCTTTGAACATTCGCAACGGGTTCACCACAATCACGCGTTCGGTGTCGTAACTGATGCGCGGGTTGATGAAAAACACCCAGACAGCCAGGTCGATGGCGGCGATAGTGCACATCAAGCCAGGCAGTCGAGCCCAAGCGCCAGCAAAAATCGCTGGGATGATGGCCAAGAGCGTAATGATGCCAGCGCCAATCCCGGCATAGAGACTGACCTTCGGTCTGATGGTGTTCACGACTCCATTATCCCTACCAAATCTTCACTAGCACCAAAGATGCGCGAGGAAACTAAATGAGCGAAAAGAAAAACGCAGTTCTCGAAGTAGAGAGCTACAACCTTGACTTTTGGGTCGATGGCGTCTGGTACCCGGCAGCCATCGACATGAACTACTCGATCGAGGCTGGCAAGGTTCTTGCCATCGTAGGAGAGTCTGGTTCAGGAAAGTCTTCTTCTTCGATGGGTCTTATGGGCTTGTTGGCTTCAAACGCCCGCGTCAACGGAAGCGTAAAGATCAAGGGCACTCAGATGCTCGGAGCGAACGACGCGACCCTAAGAAAGTTTCGTGGCAAGGAAGTTGCTTACATCTTCCAAGAGCCGATGACAGCAATGAACCCGGTTTACACAATCGGCTTTCAGATCATTGAGACTCTTCGTTCACACTTCGATATTTCCTCTGATGATGCTCGCGCCAAGGCCATCGATCTTCTTAAGTTGGTTGAAATTCCTAGCCCAGAAACCTCGGTTGACAAGTATCCTCACCAGCTTTCGGGTGGACAGCGCCAGCGAGCGATGATTGCTCAGGCCTTGGCTTGCGACCCTGCACTTTTGATCGCCGATGAGCCGACGACCGCACTTGATGTGACAGTGCAGGCGGAGATCCTCGACTTGATGCGCAACCTCAAGGACAAGCTGAACTCGGCAGTTCTGCTGATTACCCACGACATGGGTGTAGTCGCTGACATGGCTGATGAGATCTTGGTTATGAAGGACGGCAAGACCGTCGAGTATGACACCGCTGACAACATCTTCAACCGCCCACAGCACCCATACACTCAGCAGCTGCTAGCTTCTGTGCCGAAGCTAGGTTCAGTTGCTGTTCGTGAGCTGAAGGTCACCGAGGATGCAAAGGCTGAGCCGGTTCTGAAGCTTGAAAATGTAACCATTGAGTACCCAAAGCGTGGCCGCGCCCCAGCTTTCAAGGCCGTAACCGACTTCAGTCTCGAAATCTACCCAGGTGAAATTGTTGGACTCGTGGGTGAGTCGGGCTCGGGCAAGACCACCATTGGACGTGCCTCGATCGGATTGCTGCCAATCAAAGAGGGAACCATCTCGGTTGCTGGTTTTGACATCAGCAACGCCGACATGAAGGCGCTCTCACAGATTCGTCGCCACACCGGAATCGTTTTCCAAGACCCAGCTTCTTCATTGAACCCGCGTTTGCCGATTGGCGAGAGCATTGGCGAGCCGATGCTGCTTGCCGGCATTGCCAAGGGTGACGAGTTGCACCGCCGTGTTGAGGATCTGCTCGACTCGGTCGAGTTGCCTCGAAGCTACCGAAACCGTTACCCGCACGAACTTTCGGGTGGTCAGCGTCAGCGCATCGGTATCGCCCGCGCTCTGGCCCTAACCCCAGACTTGCTGATCGCCGATGAGCCGACCTCCGCACTTGACGTGTCGGTTCAGGCTAGGTTCTTGGACCTTCTTCAAGGTCTTCAAGAGCAGCTCAAGTTTGCCTGCTTGTTCATCACTCACGACCTTGCGGTGGTTGACATCTTGTCGCACCGCATCGCCGTGATGCAGAATGGTCGACTTGTTGAGCAGGGTCCTCGCGACCAGATTCTCAAGAACCCTCAGGATCCTTACACCCAACGCCTAATTGAGGCCGTGCCGGTGCCTGACCCTGCGGAGCAGAAGCGTCGCCGCGAGGCACGCTTGGCAGGTCGCTAAACCTCCACTTTTTGCCCCCGCTCAGGTAGACTGAAAGAGCAGGGGCTCAAAGATGCAATTCTGCACCCCCTAAATATTTCGAAGCGCCAACTTTTTATGCTGTTTGGCGCGCTCACAAAGGATGTTCTTATGGCTCAGGCCACCAGAGATGACTTGCGCAATGTCGCAATCGTTGCCCACGTAGACCATGGCAAGACCACTTTGGTCGATGCAATGCTTCGCCAGACCGGCTCTTTCAGCGACCACGGAACCGTGGGCGAACGAGTAATGGACTCGGGTGACCTCGAGCGCGAGAAGGGTATTACCATCCTCGCCAAGAACACCGCCATCGCTTATAAGGGTGACCACTCGGGCGGCAAAGAGATCACCATCAACGTGATTGACACCCCGGGCCACGCCGACTTCGGTGGCGAGGTTGAGCGCGGTCTCTCGATGGTTGATGGTGTTGTGCTTCTCGTTGACGCATCTGAAGGTCCACTTCCTCAGACCCGTTTCGTTCTTCGCAAGGCTCTAGAAGCTAAGCTTCCGGTTATTTTGTTGGTCAACAAGACCGACCGCCCTGACGCTCGCATCGACGAGGTCGTTGAAGAAACCCACGACCTTCTTCTCGGTCTAGCCTCTGACCTACACGATTCAGTTCCTGATCTAGACATCGATGGCATCCTTGAGCTGCCAATCATCTATGCATCGGGTCGTGCGGGTATCGCTTCGCTGAACAAGCCAAACGATGGCACTCTTCCTGAGGGTGAAAACCTAGAGCCGCTATTCGGCGCAATCATGAAGTACATCCCAGCTCCGGTTTACGACGACGCTGCACCACTTCAGGCGCACGTAACCAACCTTGACGCTTCTCCATTCTTGGGTCGTCTAGCGTTGCTTCGTATCTTCAACGGCACCCTAAAGAAGGGTCAGCAGGTTGCTTGGGTTCGCCAGGATGGCACCACCCAGACCGTGAAGATCACCGAACTTCTAAAGACCAAGGCGCTAGAGCGCTTCCCAACCGAAGAAGCTAACCCTGGCGACATCGTTGCAGTGGCTGGTATCGAAGAGATCACCATTGGTGAAACTCTTGCCGACCCGAACGACATCCGCCCGCTTCCTATGATCACCGTTGATGACCCAGCCATCTCGATGACCATCGGTATTAACACTTCACCTATGGCCGGCCGCGTCAAGGGTGCAAAGGTTACCGCTCGTCTAGTCAAGGATCGCCTTGACAAGGAGCTAATCGGTAACGTTTCTATCCGCGTTCTTCCTACCGAGCGTCCTGACGCTTGGGAGGTTCAGGGCCGTGGCGAGCTTGCTCTTGCCATCCTGGTTGAGCAGATGCGTCGCGAAGGTTACGAGCTAACCGTTGGTAAGCCACAGGTAGTTACCAAGCGCGTTGACGGCAAGCTACACGAGCCTTTCGAAGACCTAACCTTGGATGTTCCAGAAGAGTTCCTAGGTGCTATGACTCAGTTGCTAGCGGCCCGCAAGGGTCAGATGGTTAACATGGTTGCCAACGCAACCGGTTGGGTTCGCATGGAGTTCCGTGTTCCAAGCCGTGGCTTGATCGGTTTCCGCACCGAGTTCCTAACCAACACCAAGGGCACCGGTATCGCCAACGCGATTTCGGCTGGCTATGGCGAGTGGGCTGGCGACATCCAGACCCGTAACAACGGTTCGCTTGTTGCCGACCGCGCCGGCGTGGTTACTCCGTTCGCAATGATTGGTCTACAGGAGCGCGGTTCATTCTTCGTTCAGCCGACCAGCGAGGTTTACACCGGTATGGTCATCGGCGAGAACTCACGTTCAGAAGACATGGAAGTAAACATCACCAAGGAAAAGAAGCTCACCAACATGCGTGCTTCATCTTCTGATGAATTCCAGTCACTAACTCCTCCTCGCACCCTGTCACTCGAAGAGTGTCTAGAGTTCGCTCGTGAAGACGAGTGTGTCGAAGTTACCCCTGAGGCGACTCGCATTCGTAAGGTCGAGCTAGACCCAACCGTGCGTGCACGTCTCTACTCGCAGCGCAAGAACGCGAGCCAGGGCAAGTAGCTCTAAATCTCTTCGAAAACCCTCGGTCATTAGGCCGGGGGTTTTCGTTTTGCGCCTAAAGTTGACTCATGGCTAAGGCAACTTTTCAACCACAGCGACTGCTCATCGTTCACGCACACCCGGATGACGAGAGCCTGTTCACCGGGCACGTGATTGCCGATCG
>Ga0213920_1000132_pt1 | contig 77358 bp, 46 predicted proteins | sample McNCre1117MG_FD_161054 | JGI IMG/M metagenome (GOLD analysis project Ga0213920, IMG submission 161054) | Freshwater microbial communities from McNutts Creek, Athens, Georgia, United States - 11-17 MG | ecosystem: Environmental > Aquatic > Freshwater > Creek | place: USA: Georgia | collected...
ACAAGGTGATCTTGCGTTCCAATTTTTCCAAAGTTTCAACAGTCACGGCCATGTGGTTTCTCCTAAATTGGCATGGTCAGCAGCGGCCTTGTGGCCGCTTGCTATCAATCAAATGGTGCGCGGGGCGTGGGTCGTAAATCTAATTAAATCAACAACTTAAACCCGTAACGCGGGATTTGTGCGGGAATCGAGGCAAAGCCGAATTCCGACTAAGCCTTAAATTGTAGCAATAGGGGTGAGTATAGATGAGTGCCCCCATACGACTACCCTTGTGGGGCTGGGGGCTGCGCTATCGGCTCCATCCATAACCGGGGCCGCCACGGCAAGGTCTCCCGCACTGATATTGCCGCCTCAGTGCGCCGCGTGGACTTCGCGGTAATGTTGGCGGTGTTAAAGAAGATTTGCCTCTGTGGTCCTTCGCTTGACTAGGCCGGGCAGCACTCGGCCACCTCCGCGCACCCAGCGCATGAGTTGATCTTTGGCTTGGTCCCACTGGCCAGCATTGACCACCCGGCGAAGCGTTGACGCCTGCAAGGACCCAAGCCCCAAGTTGTAGGCAAAGTCAGCAATGGCGCTCAAGCGGTCGCCTTTGAGGTTTGGGCAAAGTGCGAGCGTGCCGCGTGAGAACTTGAGCGCATCCATGCGCATGCGCTGGTCGGCGTACTCTTGAGTCCATGCCCTGCCGGGGAAAACGTCAGCCCCAGTTGAGCCCCACCCGCACGTCCAAACGCCAGCCGGGCACAAGTACGGCACTAGCTTGCACCCTTCAAAGGTGCGAATCAGCTCATAGAGCGCGGCTAATTCAGCCTGCTCGTTTGTCACGGTTAATCACCCGGGTGGCGAAGTAGAAGCCGATGATTACGCCCACCAGCTCACGGTCCCAGTCGCTCATCTTCCAGCCTTGGGAATTCAGCGCGCACACCCAAAGGTAAAGCGCCAGCGAGGCGGCGGCTGGTCGGATGACGCCATTCCAAAGGTCAACCAACAAGATGCCCGTCTTCTCTGTGGCCCGGCTTGTTGCCTGCAAGAAAGCGTTGGCATCAATCCGGGCAATATCGGCGTCAGCTTGGACCATCACTTCTTTGACGCCCAACTCGGCTTGCAGTCGGATGCGCTCACAGTCGCGGGCATGCCGCTTATCGTCCAGCTCCGCTTGCAGGGTGAGCATGGCTTGCTCATGCTTGTGGTCTTGGGCTTTGGTCCACATGGCGGCCAGCTGGCCCCAAACCATGCGGAATGCCGCACCACCCAAGAAAGAAATAATCGCGCTCATTGATGCACCTCCATGCACTTGATGCTATGGGTGGGTGCACTCAATGGCGGACATTTATTGCAGGTCGTCGCGCTTGGTTCGCAAGATGTCGAGCTTGTCGCGCTGGCCTTGGTTGTAGCGCTCGCGGCTCTCGCTGGTCATGGACTGATTGCGGTTGGCGCTGCGAATGTTTGCCCGAATCTCGCGTTCCTCTTTGCTTATGTCGGCGCGCTGGTATTCGACGCCGCGCTCAGGGTCTACGGCGCGAATCTTGGTGCCTGTGAGCACGTCGGGCAACGTGGTCGAAAGCGGAATGGGGTCGCCTGCTTTGGTGCGCCCGGTGTACGGTCCAAACTCAGTGTCAAACGTGTAGGCAGCTGAGTCCATCAACTTGTTGAAGTTGAAGCTACCCGGCACGAATGGCGCGTTGGGGGTGAGCTGCTTGTAGATGTAGCCAGCACGTGTTTGCGCAGCTTCCCAAGAAGTGTCTGACTTCTTCACCAAGTCTTTGCCGCTGAATGTGTCCACGTTCCACGCGATTGCAGCGGTCATGGTGAGCATTGGGTGCGAGGGCATCATGGGCGCAGGCACGGGCAAGCCGTTGGTCTGGTTGCTCACATCGAACAAGTCGCCCAAAGGCACCCGGCGCGTCACATCCATGAAGGCTGGTTTTCCCTCGACGTTGAACGGCATGCGGATGGCCCGGTGGGTACCAATCGCGGAGCGCCCTTGCATGTACTCGGGCAAGCCTTTGCGCTCTTTGTCTTCGTCGCCACCGCTGAAAAGATAGCCCAACCAGTTGGCACCAGCGAGCAAAGCAATGGGGGCCAGCAAGCGGTCAGGTCGCGTCATGGCCGTGTGAATCAGCATTGGCACGGCTTTGTAGGTGTACGCAAAGAACGGGCTATACGTGCGCTTGATGAGCTCCACGCCCTCTGGCATATCGGCATAGTTGAAGATGTAGCGCTCAGTGTCCGTCACGGCATCGTCTGGCGACATCCCGGCTTTGCGTCGATCAGCGTAGATCATCAACTTGAAGAACTGGTCTTCAAACTCATAGGCGCTTTGCATCTTCTCGCGGTACCAACTCACGGGTTTGCCTGTCTTTTTCAAGAACTCGGCAACCTTGCCCACGCGTGAAGTGGCCACGCTCTCGATGTCGGACATATCCGCCAGGTCGGGCATGAGCAAGTTTTGGATTTCCAACGTCGCCCACTCGGTACCAAACAAGCCCTTGTCCACCGCCTCTTTGTAATACTCGCCTTTGGTGCGGTACTCGCGCACCGTGTTGCGCCAGTTGGCTGGGTTGGCCGGGTTCAAGCCAGCGAAGTGCATCACAAAAATGTTGCTCACCACGTTGTTGCCGTGGCTGACTGGGTTCCAAACGGTCTTGCCTTCTTTCCACAAGTTCAATGCCGTGTCGTAGGCTTGCATGAGCACGCCCTTGGGTTGCGTGTTGCGCTTGAGTGAGTCGGCCACTTGAGGCTCGACATACATCCCAGCCAGCGAGCCATAGGTCTTGGTACCGGGTGCGCCCTTGACCTCGACGTTTGGCACTTGCACCCAGCCGCCGGGGTTGTGCACCTTGGCCAAGTCGCTGTTGCTGGAGATTGACTTGAACAGTCGGCCAATGGCCACATCGCGTTGGGTTTCCACATAGCCCATTGCGTAGCGAAGCACACCGTCACGGACCTCGCCCATTTCCTTGCGCTCGTCTTCGGTGAAGTCGCGCCACATGAGAATGGTTGTGCCGTTGTACTTGCTTGGGATGCCCTTGCCCGAGTCCATCGAGTCAAACAAGTCTTGAGGGATTTGCTCACCATCGGCCAAGCTGGAAATCTTCCAACCGAACTTTTGAGCCAACTCAACCTTGTTGACTGGCACCTCATTGACCAAGCCGCGCGATTGCAGGCGAGCGCCACGGATTTTCAAGCGGGCCTTGGTGAACCAAGATTGAAGCATCGCCTTATTGGTGAGCTTGGCCACCAGTGGCGTGCGGTACAAGCGAGGCAGGTAGTCTTTGACCAAGCGGTCTTCGGACAACATGCCCAGCTCAACCAACTCTTGCGCCTGCACATCAAGTGCCGCCGTGATTGATGCCGCCAGCTCCACCATTTCTTGCGGGGGAACGTCAGCCACCTTGGCTTGGTTTTCAATCATGTCGGACAAGAGCACGCGTTGCTCTGGCGTCAACTCCATGCCTGTCTCTGCAATGCGCTTTGCGTTCTCCGTGGCTTTGTTTTGGTCCACGCGGAACTGCCGCAACATTTGCTTGAATGCCTCGGGCTTGTTGTCGGCCATCTTGATTTGGCCAAGGTAGTCCGTCGCATAGGCGGCCATTCGGTCGTAGACCTTGCGGCCTGCCACCCACTGCTTGCGGCCAGCGGCATTGACCTCAACGCTGAATGCGTCCTTGGCATTGATGGGCTCAAACTTGCGCTTTGGCTTTCCGAGGTCCAAATCAGTTTGGTCTGCCTGCTGTTCTTCTCCCTTCATGGAGAAGGGCACGTCGGCCATGTCGTTCCAAGTGTCAGTGGCTGGCTTGGCATCCACCTCGATCTTGCCGAAAATTTCATTGATGAGCGCGTGGGCCTCGTCATTCTTCACAGAGCGCAAGTCGGCAGCGTATTTCTTCAAACCAAAGAAGTCCGCCAGTTGGGCAAGCCACTTTGTAACCACGGAGCGAACACGCTCAAGCACGGGTTTGTCTAGCGTGCCGCTGCGGTTTTCCTCTGCGAAGATGGCCAAGGTTTCATCCACGCCGCGCGCTTTGGAGAATTCCTCGCCATGCGTTGCCTTCGTGCGCTGGCCAACTTCGGTTTGCACCCAAGCGTCTGCTTCATTCTTGATGAAGCTGTCGCGCTCGTACAGTTTGGCCATTTGAGCTATAAACTGGTCTTTGGTCAGAAATCGGCGCAAGCCATAGTGGAGCAATTCATGGAAAAACGTCCGTTGTACTTCGACTCGACTATGGAGGAAATCACGGAAAAGATAAATGCTGGAGTTGTGCAGAGCACCGGAAATTCCATCACTATCGCTTGCCCCCGGAAGTACCCCGACCGCAGTATCAAGCACCCGAATTACGGGTTTGTGCGCGAACTTCGCGAGCGCTTGGCTAATCTCATCTTCAATCGCGGACGGCGTTAAGCGCTCAGAAATATTGACGCCCTTGCCTTTGCCGCTTGTGCTGTAAATCTCCACCCCCTTGTCGCTGTCGCGGGTTTCGATGGCGCTAAAGAATTCATCAAAACCTGCTCGAATCGCTGGAATTTCGTCAGCCGTTGGGTATGGATAACTGTCATCCATCTGCATGCCAAGCGCAGCCATTGCTTTCCAAGTCTCAGGGTCAACAATGTTGGCCAAATAATCATTCGATGCACTTTGGTCTTGCAGTTTGGCAATCAAATAGCTCTCGAAGGCACGTGCCGACATTTCCACGTCAGTAGTCCAATAGTCTTTGCTGCGCTTGCCATCGAGTTGTGCAGAGCGTGCCTTAATGGCCGTCGAGTTAATCGCCTTCATCACGACGCCATAAGCGTCCACCATTTCTTTGCGCACACCTTTGTCTTGATACAAATACTTACTGCCAATCGAAGCGAGCTTCACATCGGTGGCGTCTGTCATCATGCCATCGGCTTTGTTGCGCTTGCGTGAGAAGTAGTTGTCCAGCGCGTGCCACCATTCATGGCCAAGACTGCCAGCGCCATTTTTCTTGGTGAGGTTAATAACCACCATGTCGGGCTCATAGTGAGCGGCGGCAGGACTCACACCACCACTACCACGGGCGCCAAACGCAAGGCCCAGCTCGCCATTGAGCGAGATAGCTTTTGGTGGCACTTCAAGCACAGCGGCCATGTCCATCAATGCGTCGTATGCGTCATTGAGGTCTTGCTGGCGGCGGCCTTGAGCAACCCAGTTACCAAACTCCACACCACGGAAACCAAACGCGGCGCCAAACATTTGAGGCGTCACATCCTGGCCGTTGCGCATATCTTCACCCACGCGCGGCTTGTTTGTGTCGCGGCGCTCACGTGGAATTTCTTTAGCCTTTTCCAATTTGTCCACCAGCTCGGCTTGGCTTTCAGCTTTGTAGGTGCGTGCCTCTTTGACCGTGGCGAATGGCCCGGCCAAGTCGATGTAATTGCGGCCCAGCTTCTTGCCAACAAAGAAACCATCGACACGGTGCTTTGAATAAATATCGAAGGTGACTTGCTTCTTGGCATCCGCTTTCGCGTTCATGCCCGCATACATTTCTTTGAACTTGGTGAGGACTTCTTCTTTGGTGTTACCTGCGGCGATGGTGCGCGGCCAGCTACCAAATGATGTCGACTTCGCCTTTTGCTCAATCACCCACTTGGTCACATTCTTCTCGCCCGAATAGAGCGAATAAAAGTGCTCATCCATCGTGATGCCATCAAGTGATTTATCGTGACCAACTTCCAAGTAAAGCTCAACGCGTCCTTGCAGTGGCTTTAGTGTGCGTGACTCTTGCAACAACTTCTTGGCTTGTGCTGCGGAGTTGTCGCCAGGTGCCATGATTGAACTGGCCATTGAGCGAAGGCTCTTGACCTGCTCTGCCCAGCGTTTTACCTTGTAGCTTTGGCGTGGCTTGGCTGGAATTTCGTCGCGTGCTGCACGAATAAATGCCACGGTCCAGGGGTCAGTGCCGTTATCGAGTAAAGCTTGATAGTCAGGCTGCGGCCAAACCTTTGAAAGTGGTTGCAATGCAATGTCGTCGTCAACAACTTCGCCAAGTTGGTCCTTGAATGAAGTCCACACGTCTTTTCGTGCGCCACCAATCTTCTGGCCAAAGTCTGCGATTTTGTCTTGCGCCTCGGTTGGAGTTTCGGCTTGTGTCACTGGCTTGTTGCTGCGCTCAATCACTTCGTCTTTGGCTGAGAACATAGTCGAGTGAGTGCGCGGTGATGAAGTTGAAACCCATTCGCCATCGCGCTTGCCAACGCCTTCAACGGTCACGGACCAGTTGCCGCCATTCCAATCAAACGATAGGACGCGGCTGTTTGTTTTCCAATAGTCGCTCTTGATGATGTTGCCCACTGCAAAGTGGTCTTCGAGCTTGGCGCGTAATTCTGCGGTGCTCTCTTTGCGTTTGCGTGCTGGCTTGGCTGGTGCTGCTGCTGGCGTCGCTTCTGGCGCTGGCTCTACCTGCGCTTCTTCTGTTGCTGGGGCACTGAAAATATCTTGCTGGCCAGACAATGAATCTTCGGCGCTTTGACCAAGCTGAAAGTTATCTGAACTGGCACGCTGACGGTCAGCAATGTCTTTTGCCTCGCGCTCTGCCTTGGCGTTTTGTTCTGCCTCTCGGTCTAGGCGCTTGCGTTCTTGCTCGGCCTGTTCGAGCTTGGCCAAGCGGTCCTCAATGTCTTGAGGCGTGTAGCTGGTTAGTCCGTCTTGCTCTGCCAGTGGCGTGTAGGTGACGCGGGTTGCGCGATAGTTGCGTCCATCACCAACATTTTTCCCAGTCAAGGTAATGCTTGTGTTCTGGGTTTCATCATTAACTGGCATGGCATGAGTTGCCAGGCCCATGATTTCGCGCCATTGTTCAAATTGCGCTTTGTTCAACCGACCGTTTGAGACCTCTGTTTTCTTTGTGAACTTCTCACCGCTGTCGGATGTGAATTCTTCTGTATCAATGGTTGCGTTAGCCAACAATTTGTCGGCCAAAGAAATTAGCTGGTCGTTGCTTTCTTTGGTTGGGGCTTCAATTTGCCCTCGCGGATTCCCTTGTTCACCACCATCTTGGCCAGCATTTCCACTGCTTGTGGACTTGGTTGCTTCGGCAATGGCTTGGGTGAAGGCGTCTTTGGCGTGTTCATAGTATTCGTCTTGGGTGGCGTGTGGGTACTGTACTGCGATTCGCTCCAAAATGCTTTCGGCATCAATGCCTAGCGCATCCAGTTGGGCGGCATACGCGGCAACTTCGGTTTGCAGTTCTGGGGATGCTTGTTCAAAGCCTGCATCATCTTCTTGGCTTAATCCGAAGTCATCAAGTGGTGCAAACGGGTCGAAGTCAGCCTCTTGCGCAGCCTCTTGCTGGCTGGCCAAGTAGTCTTGAAACTGAGTTTGATGCTCAAGCTCTGCCATGTGCTCCCAGCCTTCATCGGTGTACTGGGGGTTGCTGACACTACGCTTGATTAAGTCATACGCTGCGCGCTCGCTGTCTTCTTTGAGATAACCATATTCCTTCAAAGCCTCGGTCGCCTGGGCAATGGTCATGCCTTTGCCGCTGCCCGCAAAAAGCCAGCGATTGCCGATTTTGATGTTGCCCTCAATCCCCAGGTTTGAGCGCTCGCTTGGAGCCATGCCGCCACGTGATGCGATGAACTCATGCGCAGCCATTGGTTTGCCTTTGGAGCCAGCTTCTGAGCTGGCCCCACGAATGCGCTTGGCCGCCTTTTCTTCTGCGGCAAGCTGTGCGGGCGTCTTGTCAGCCAGCACAAATCCGCCTTTGACTTGCTTGACTCGCATCAAAGGTTGCAGCTTCTTGGCTTTTTGAGCTTCGGCTTTTGTCTTGAATGGGATGCCGCCTTCATCAATGCTTTGGCCCTCCTGGCCAATATGGCCCGTGATGGTTTTTGCTTGACTAGGGATGAACGGAATTGAGGCGGCTACATTGCCAGCGGGTTGGGTATTTGCTGGTGCGACTTGTTCTGAAATTTGTCCATTGGACTCCAATGATGTAGCGCGCACCTCTGGCTGAGTTGCTGCATTTCCTGTGAGGTCCAGTTGCCCGGCGTCGCGTACTCGTTGCAAAGCTGCCATGCCTGGGTCTGCGTCAAGTGGCCCGCTTCCAAGGTCGCTTGAATCCACATTGTGTAAATCATTTGCTGTGCCATCGGCCACGGGTTCCTTGTCGAGTTGAATGTCATCGGCCACGGGGGTGAGTTTTGGCGCATTGAGCGGGCTGTCTTGTGTCGCAGTTGAGGCAATAAGGTCAGCAAGCGATTGCGCGGCCATTGGCGGCGCTTCTGCGCTTGGTTGCGCCTCTGGTGCCAATGGTGCGACTTGAGCAGCTTGCGGCTCAGATACGGGTGCCTGCTGTGTAACTGGTGTTGGTGTAGTGCCAAAGATTTTTTGCACGGCTGATTGATAGTCAGCAAGTGTGGGCGCTGCGGGGGATTGACCTTGGCCAGAAGGCGGCAACGATGGGGCGACGGGTGGCACTGGGACGTGACGCGCCGACAATGCGGCGCCAGGCACGGTGCCAGCCAAAGTGTCAATTGCAGCTTGGCCAAGGCCCTCAGTGATTTTTGTTTGGCCATCAATGCCGCCAACAGTTGCATTGCCTACGGCTTGAGGGACAAGGGTTTCAGCCAGCTCGCCTGCCCATTCAATCAATGCACGGCCAGCACGTTGCTTGAGGCTGTTGCCCACTGCGGTGCCAGCGATGACTTTCTCCAAACCTGTGGAGCCTGAAACCAATCCTGTGAGTGCGCCCGCGGCTTGCGCGGGCAGAGCTTTGATGGGGGCAAGTAACGCCACGGCTTCCTCATGCGGGATGCCTTTTGAAATCAATTCCTGGTATTGGCCATCGTTTTGCCATACTGAGGCTGGCAAGTTGCGCAGCACATCAGCGGTTTGACTTGCTGCGTCACCCGCGTTTGAAAGCGCATTGACGGTGCCCATGACTTTGGTGCCAGCACCAAGCATGCCTAGTCCGATAGTCGGACCAACGGAGCCAGCGCCACGAGCAACGACATCAAGCCCGGCAGCGGGTTGCGTGAAAAGCGAATTGAATGCCGCACGTGCTGCGGCCACCTCTCCACCATTTTTCTTGGCTGCGTAAATCTCAAAGTCACGTTTGGCTTGCTGGTCCCGCAAGTCATCAGACTTCAAACGGTCGGCGCCTTTGTTGACGGTCTCAAAAAATTTACTGACTGGGTTATCGCCAGCATTGATGTTGTCCGTAACGCCCTTGGCCATGCCATAAGTGCCTTGGTACAAACCAAGCACCGTGTCAGCTATTGCACGGGGAACGCTGCGCTCTTGAGCGGGGGTGAACTCGCGCGCTTCTCGAACTGGGAAAGCTGGCTTAGGTGCAGGCGTGTCATCCAGTGCGCGTGCTGCATGACTAGCGGCAGAAAAATCAAACTTGGTTGGGTCTGGTGCAATACCTTGGAGCACGCTTCGTTGACGTGGCGCAGCGGCGGCCAGAATCTCAGCGGACATCGAGCCCATAGGGTCGCCCGTGGGCTCAATGCTTTGGCTTTCTCCATCAAGGGCCCCTGTGAACTCTTTTAACTTGGGTGTTGCGTCAAGTTTTCCGTTGAACTCACGAAGGGCCATTTATCACTCCAATTGGTATTTCTTCCCGTCTGGACCTTCATAGACTGGTTTGCCATTTGAGGTGCCAATCTGCTTGTAGCCAGCGGGGACAGTGGCATCAATTTTGGGAGTCTCCGTGCTGACTGGCGGATTTTTGGCACGGTTCTTTTGCTTGGCTGCCGCGACGTATGAGGCTTGGTTTGATCGCTCCGCATCGGACAGTTTTGACAAGACACCTTTGATGATGTCTTCTTCGCTTGTTGGCTTGTCAGTGCCTCCAAACAGTTTGGAAATTGCACCCGCCTGCTTAGTGCTTGGGTTGGCCAATTCGGTTGCAAGTTGTTGCACTACGCTTTGGTCCAGTCCAAGCATGTCGTTGTATTGGTCGGGCACACCCTTCTCTCCAAATTTGGCAGTGCGGGCCTTTTTAATGCGCGCCAAGATGTCGTTGTCTTGAGGCGTCAAGTCCATCGAGTTCTTGCGCAGTACCGCGGCCACGGCCTCGCGCGGCATGTCTTCCACATATTTGCGGGCGGCATCTACGTCTTGATTGGCCCGGAGCTGGGCATTGGTCAAAGGCTTGCCGCCGCCCCCGGAATCAAGCGCATCACCTTCGAGTGTGTGCTTGCGTGCCGAAGCGCTGGCATTGCTTGCTTGGGCATTGTTCTCATTGGCCTTTGAATTTTCAACGGCGCCGAAAATCTTGGCCAACACTGGGTTGGCTTCTACTTGTCCGCCAGTGAAGTTGTCCAGGCTGTAACCCGTGTTGCCCACATTGTCAAAAAGCGGCTTTCCCGCTGCTGCTGCGTTGGCCTTGCCGTAGTTGACGGCCAGGGCTGGGTTTGCCACAACAGCATCAATGCCTCGACCTTTTTGCTCGTCAAGCGCAGCTTGGGTCCCTTGGTGCACATTGCTGCCAGTGGCATACATGCGCTGCATCACGGAAATGGCTTGGCCAAGTTTCTTGACCGTATCTGCATCCGCTGGTGCTGGCATCACTGGGCCAACGCCATCCGCCGGGGCTTCGTAGCTTGGCCCAAAGCTGCCAGTCTCCAGTTTGTTCTTGAATGCCGGGGCAAGGCTGGTTGGCAAGCCAAGACTCAGCATGGCGTTTTCAACTGGCGTTTGCTGCAAAGCGAGCTCATTCTTTTTGAGTGCTGCTTCTGCACCGTATTTCTCGCCTGCCATCTTGTGCATGTAGAGGCTGGCCTCTTTGCCCATTGCATCTTGTGCATATTTTTGTCGGACGGCCTCACCTTGGAAAAGTGCACCAAGGCCAGAGCCCACGCCGCTACCTGCGGCTGCCCAGGGGTTATCAACTGCGAATGTTGGCATGGCTTATCCGTTACTTAAAAATGTTTTTGAATGCAGATGCAAAGTTATTGGTGTCGCCCGTCCATCCTTTGTTGGTGTTGAGCGTTGCGATTGGGTCAGGGCTCATATTGGCCGCGGTAATGTCTGCGGATGTCACGCCACCAGTCCCACCCATTGCTGCACCTGCGCCGCCTGCTGTTTGAAGCAAACTGCCCATGAACATTTTTGAGGCATCTGGTCGGCCTGCTACTTGGATGGCAATTTGGTCCGCGGCATTTTGGCCGCGTGAGAAATTGTTGAGCTGGTCAATGGATTGACCTGTATTCATCAAATTAATGTCTTCGCCCATGCGCAAACGATTTGAAGCCGTTGTCTTGCCAAGCAAAGCTGCGAGCTGCTGGGCTGCCTTGACGGAATTCAATTCCGATTGAGCTTTGGCGGTGGTGTAGTCACCAGATACATTTCCCTGAGTTGTACTTTGCTGTGAGCGAATTGCCTGGCTCTCGCTGACCGGAGTAATCAAGTCTTTTGTGATTTGGTCAGCGATTTGGGTTTGCGCTACTTTTCGATCAGCGGGTGCAAAATCTTGCGCAGCGCCAACAGCTTTTTGCTCGGCTTGCATTTGCAAGTCGCGTTGACGGCTAAGGCTTTCGCGAATGGCTGCGTTTTGTCGCTCTTGTGCGTCAGAGCTGGCTTGGTACTGCATGTACGCGCCAGAAAGTAATGCCGCAAGGGCGTATGGGGTTATCGGGTCCATATCTCAACCTCCCTTATTTGCCAGCGTATCGCGTGAGTGGCGACGACACACCAAAGTTTTGTTGGCCATAAGCCATGCCAGCGGTCGTGCCCTGGTTCGCTTGATTCATCAAGTAAGCATTGCTCAAGTCGCTGAATAAGTTGCCGACGGTTGCGCCAGCGCGGGCTTGGGCTACGTTGTCAGCATTGACTTTCAAGCCTTCAAGTGCCATCGTGGCGGCAGAGCCCGTGTCAATGCCAGATTGCGCCATGCTCAAAAGATTGGAGCGCGTGCGCTCGTCTGCTGTTTTCAAGTCGGCAGCGCTTTGGTCGGCGATACCACCAGCGCGCAACAGACCTTCATTGGTTCGGCGGTCAAGCTCTTGATTACTGTCGACATCAACGGAGCCGCCCATCAAGCCATTGCGAGCCAGGCCAAAACGGTTGTCACGCTCTGCGACTTTGGCTTGTCGGTCCACCTCTAGCTTGTTGAGGTCATACACGTTTGATTTTTGGTCCGCGTACATGGCATCGCGCGAATTGGATGGGTCTCCATCAACCCAGTTGCCATTTGCATCTTGCACTTTGTTGTTGAACACATTGTTAATAGTGCTGGTTGCCGCCTTGATACGTGCCTGGCGTTCTTCTTCTTGACGCCGAGCTTCTGCACCAGGGTCTCCACCACCACCGCCTTTGTGGGGGCGCATGCGCTCTCCAGCACGACGCGGCCATGCACCGATTGCTGGTCCACCAAACTGAGCCGATAGTTCGGACTCAAGCTGCTCAATCGTCATTCGGGTTTGCATAATTTCTCCAGCTCACAACTCAGTGCGCACCACTCGGTACGCGTTTTCAAATCCATATCGGCCAAGCATTCGAGCCATTGCATTGCTGCATGACGCCTCAATCACCGTTGCCCCTGCACTTTTGCACCATGCGCGAAAAGTGACTAAAAATTCATCGGCAACCAAGTCCAAACCTTTTCCACCCATCGCCATGATGTTCACGGCAAGCGTTTGCGGGTAATGCACAAATTCAAATGCCAGTGCCATCACGGCTTCTCCGCCATCTTCAATCACTGCGGTAATCACCCGGCCCTTCGCGTTGAGATCACGGATGTCATCAACCGTGAATTCGCCGCGTGCGGCCTGGTCAATCACTGGTTGCAACAATGGCTTGGCCAGGTGGAATTTTTGCTCTAGAAGCTCAGGGCTGGTGATAAATGTCACGTTCATTTAGACCGGGCCCAGCACGTCGTAATAGAGCGTCACGGCATCCAAGCGAAATGGCTTGTTGTCGTAGTTGCGGAACTTGAGCGAGAACTCGGTGCCGTCGCATCCAACGGGAATCATTCCACCCGGTCGGGTGTTGCCCTTGACGCTCACTGCGTCAGTGAATGCCGTTGGGTCCCGCACGTCGTAGCCCACGGAGAATTCGCAGCGACCTTCCATCACCAAATCGACGCCATGAATGACTTTGCGCATGCCGGGGCTTTTGAGGTCCATGTACGGCAGCTGCAAGATCACCTCAAACAAAGCACCTTGGTCCGTGCTTGCGGCGGTGTCCAGCTTGTAAACGTTGTCACCTGAGCGGATGTAGAGCTCTTGGCCAAGCTCGGCAAAGGCGTCCACCGACTCGGGCAAGTAATACTGGCTCCAAGCGGCAATCTTTGATGTGCGCGAAATCGAATACACAAACAAGTGATTGCCGATTGCGCAGATATATTGGCCAGTGCCGTAGAAGTAAAACGACTTTGGTGTGATGCCAGCCACCTTGGTTTCAGCGCGTACCAGCGAGTCAATCGGTGAGCCCACGTCCACGTCGGCCAAGTTGTTGGTCAGTTGCAGCGTGGTGATCGAGCGAAAGCCGTAGTCACTCAAGAAGTACAAGTCGCCCGCGACGTTGGCCACAGAGCGTGGAAAGCTGGTGCCCACGTTTTCCACAATGGTGCCAAGCCGCATGTTGGCCGGGTTGGGGTCCACAAACCACGTTTGCGCGCCGTCCTTGGACAACACCACCAGCTTGCCTTGATAGATGCCCAAGGCGTTTGCGCTTCGGTCGCCGCGTGAGTTCAAGCCCGTTGGCAAGAAACCAGCGTCATTTGCTTCCGTCCAGTTGCGTGGGTCGCCAGTCTTGCAAAAGCGCACCGTGTCGTTGTTGATCGCAAACAACTTAGAGGCCAGCTTGACCACGCCTGCGCTGCTTGGACAGTTTGGGTCGGTGACTTGTGTGACGGCAGAGCCATCGAGATAGTGGTGCTGGACGGCACCCGTCGTCATTTGCGCGGCCACATAGATGTAGGCGTTGAACACGTCAACATAGGGCACGTCTTTGAGCACTTGGCCAGAGCCAAAGTCGATGTGGTGCGACTGGAAAAGTGGGTTGGCGTGGGTGATGCTGCCTTGCGAGTAGAAGGTGTGCAGCTTGCCAAACGCGGCAAACAATCCCTTGGTGCCAGCTTCAAGCGTTTGAACCAGCGTGATGCCGGGGCGCTTTTGTGTGGCCAAACCCGTGGTGACATACGCATTTTTCATTTCGCGCAAGCGGTTGGCATCCGACACGGATGCGCCTTTGCGAAGGTCAATGCCTAAGTCAAATCGGTCAAAGGTAATGCTTGGCATATCAGCTCCGCAGCGTGTAGCCACCGTTTGTCGTGCGCGCTACTTGGGGCTCACGGTTGGGCTCTCCGGGGCTTGCAAAGTAGCGACGGTTTTCTTTTTGCAAGGACTTCTCTTTGGCGAGCATCACCTCAAACGATTTGGCAGGGGCCTGCGCATCGGGTTGGCGGTAATGGGCTTTGGCGTTGGCCAAGGCATACAAGAACACCAGTCGATGCGGCACGCTTGGGCGGTCGGACTGTTGCTCAAAGCGGCTCTTGCCTGCGGTGTACTCAACAATCAAGTCATAGGCGCGTTCAGGCACTGGCCACACTTCAAGCTGGCCGTTGAGGTTGTCGTACTTTTGAGGGCGGCGGCGCAGCGCTGAGAAAGCACGGTCGGCCTCGGTGATGCCTTGACTCATGGGCTCGCGGATGGTGTCCGATACTTTGAGCCAAATTGAAATCACATTGTTTGGCTCGATGAGCTCGTTCTCCACATCGTTGTGCCAGTCGTAGATGTAAGAGTCAGGGCTCAACACGATTGCAGTTTTCTTGCGCATGACGGGCGGCATGAGCTCGCTATAAATGAAGTCATGCGCTTCTTGCAAAAAGCTCTTGAGAATCACCTCGTTGTTTTTGATCGCAGAGCCTTGCATCACAAAGCCCAACCGACCGCGCAGCTCCGTGAGCAATTCGCCCATTGTTTTGTTGCGTGCTTCGAGTCCGTTCATGGTTGAGTCCTTATGCTGGGAATTTTTCTTTGAGCCAGTTCTCCAGCATGAAGATGGCCCGGCTACCCATGTGGCCCGACACACCCACAAATGCCGCCGTCATCAACTGCGAGATTCCCGCGTTTTCGCAAAGCCAAAAAGTAATCACGCCAGCAAATGCGCTTGTCACCAACTCACCAATGAACTCAATCAGATTGAAGACACGGGCGTGGCCCGTTTGCATTTTTCGCATGAAGTTCACAATGCCTCCCAATATGGCGAGCAAGAAAACCCACGCGTATGTGAGCAATGAATATGAGGTTGGGTCTTTATCAAGCACGGTGCGTGGTTCCTGTTCTGGCCGCTGTTGATGGGAAATTTCTTAGGCCGCATTGATGGCAGACCACCATACGGTGCCGGAGTCCTCGTTGGACTCGACGCCTTGCAGAATGACGATTTGCTCAAGTTTTAATTTGGCGTTTTCTTGCGCAAGCAATTTGCTTTGCTCGATGAAACTTTGATAGCGCGGCTGCACGTCAGCCGTGATGAGGGTTGCGTCGTTCTCGACGGACTCTTTGAACTCAACAATATCGCCGTAAGACTTGTGGGCCCATGCGAACACGGTTGGCAAATGGGCAAAGCCAGTGAGCGAATCTTTAAATGCTTGCGGCAATTCATCTGGCCCGGCAATGAAGTTGGTTTGCACGATTACCTCGCCTGTCGCGGCGTCGTGCTTCACTAGGTTTGCTCCGACTTTTTCGTAATACTCAATCGGCGCACCCGTGGCCAAGTCAAAGGCGACCCACTCGTATTCGATGCCATCGCAGCTTGCTTGGTGCTGGTACCAGTCAGTCACCACGCCATCTTTGACCTTGATGTGAAAGAGCTTATCGTTTGCGAAATAGCCGAAGGTGCGAGACCAGCGAGCGTTTGTCGTGAGGTTGAAAACGGAGTGGTTGTTAAACAATGGGTTGGCACCTGACGCTACGAAAGCGCCAGCCTCACCAAAGGAAATCGGCTCTTGTGCAAACTTCGCACAATAAAACTGATAAGCCACATACCAGTCGGCAAGCATTATCTGGGTCACATCAAACACTGGCGTCATTGAGGCTTCGCGATTGATTTGCTCGCGCAACGTTGCCGCGAAATAGGTAGCCTCATCGACGGTTGCAAAAGCAACGGTGCTGACGGTGAATGGATTGAAGATTTGGAACATTAGGAAACGCCTCCATAAACCCGCACTTGTCCGGGGCCGGGCCATGAGACTGCTTTGCCGTTCAAGTTGATGGCCTTGCCACCCGCACCACCGCCGCTGGTCAATGTGTACGCCATGTTGACGGAGCCGTTTCCACCGCCACCGCCTGCGCCACCGCCACCGCCCGCAGTCGCAGTCGATGAGCCGTTTGCGTTTTGGTAGGCAGAAGTACCGCCAGCGCCACCCCAGCCTCCGCCGCCACCACCCGCTGCGCCGCGTGAGTATGGGCCGCCACCAACTGCGCCACCTGCTGCACCTGTGCCGCTTGATGAGTTGCCACCTGCGCCGTTGCCGCCTGCGGTCGTGTTCGCACCACCGCCGCCGCCGCCACCGCCACCGATGTAGCCGTTGTTGACGATTGCCGTGGCATAGCCAAGCGAAAGCGCGGCACCACCAGCACCGCCAACACCCGTTGCGCCAGCGCCGGGCGTGCCCGTGATGTAGCTGTTGTTTACAAGCGTCAGCGTGTCGCCCGTCGTTCCGCCAGTCAACGTCAAGCCAACGCCGCCAGAGCCGTAGCAAATGCCACTGACCGTGACGGTGATGTCCGATACCCCGGCGACGTAGCCACCAATGGCTGCCACGTTGAGCGCCACGTTGGCACCACCGCCCAGCGTCGTTGAGACTGCCACGCGGTTTGATTTGCCGCGTCCATCGCTCATGCTGATTGCACCACTGGCCTTGCCAAATAGTGTGCGCACCGCTGAGTCATTCAGGCTTCGCGCTGACGTACCTGCGGCACCAAGCTCAACGCTCACTTGCGAAAATGAAATTGGGTTTGGTGAGACTGGTAGGGTCACTTGAGTGCGGCCTTAATGGACTGAATCTCAGAGTCGATTTCTTTGATTGCTTCAATCAAAAGCGGAATCAAGCGGTCGTACTGCACGGTCAAGAACTTGGCATCGCATGGCGCGGGTGCTGTCACCTCGGGCAGTGTTGCGTAGCACTGCTGTGCCGACACGCCCACCTCGCGCTTGACCTGATAGCCGTATGACTGCGCCAGCTCGTTGGCTTCGTAGTAGAAGCCGCTCAAGGTGCGCACTTTGGCCAAAGCGTCTTGAATCAGGCCGAGGCGCTTTTTGAGTCGGTCGTCAGAGTAGTAGGCCGTAATGTTGCCGAAGGCGCGAATCTCGCCCTTCACGCCCGATGCGGCAGTGCCAACACCCAGCGAGTTGGCTGCGCCATCTGTGTTGATGTCCAAGCCAACGCCTTGTGGGCCAGTTGCACCTTGTGGGCCCGTGGGTCCAGTCGGTCCAGTCGAGCCAGTTGTGCCCGTTGGGCCTTGGATGCCCTGCGCGCCTGTGGAGCCTTGTGGTCCAGTTGGGCCAGCGGGTCCAGTTGCGCCCGTGGTACCCGTCGCGCCCGTCAAACCAGTGTCGCCCTTGGCGGCCACCTTGTTCCATTGCGTTGTCGCAAGGTCGGTGGGAATCACGTTGGTTGAGGATTGCAGCGCAACCCATGAGCTGCCACCGTATGACACGACATCATCAACGACATACGCCGTTGTGCTGTACCAAACGCCCTTCCAGTTCATGCCCTTTGCGCCCTGAATGCCTTGTGGGCCTTGGACGCCTTGAACACCCTGCGCGCCTGTTGCGCCAGTATTCCCGGTCAAGCCTTGCGGACCAGTTAAGCCCGTGGGGCCAGTTGGACCAGTTGGGCCAGTCAAACCTTGTGGACCCGTCAGGCCCGTGGGGCCAGTCATGCCCGTGGGACCAGCTGGCCCGGTGTTGCCTGTTGGGCCAGTCATACCAGTTGGACCAAGCGGGCCAGTGGGGCCGAGTGGGCCAACGTCGCCTTGAATGCCTTGCAGTCCTTGTGGGCCGATAGGACCAACGGGTCCCATGGGGCCGACTAAGCCCTGCACGCCTTGGTCGCCTTTTTCGCCCTTGCCGAATGGCACGCCACCCGACCACACGCCAGCGGTGTTACCTAGGCGAACGTACAAGAAGCCGTTATCAGTGGCCAAGAAAGAATAGCCCGCGAGCTCTGCGTTGTGGGTTGCGCGGTCGGCATACAAGCCAACGGAATCCACATGGAACGATTGCCCTGCGCTACCTTGAACACCTTGCGGACCTTGCGGACCTGTGGGGCCTTGATCGCCCTTGGCACCTTGAATGCCTTGCGTGCCTTGCGGACCTTGTGGGCCAGTGGCTCCAGTTGAGCCAGTTGCACCCGTGGTGCCGATTGGACCAGTTGGGCCCGTGTCGCCTTTGAGGCCAATGGTGCCTTGCGCGCCTTGTGGACCAGCCGGACCAGTCAAGCCCGTGTCGCCTTTGAGTCCTGTGGGGCCTGTGAGTCCTTGAGTACCTTGTGGTCCCGCTACACCTGTGTCGCCTTTGACACCTTGGGGGCCTTGCGCGCCTTGAGGGCCGAGGGCACCAGCTGGACCCGTTGGGCCGCGCTCACCAATTTGACCTTGTTGGCCAGTTAAGCCAGCGGGGCCTTGCAGTCCTTGGGGACCTTGGGGGCCAGTGTTGCCTTGCGGGCCTTGTGGGCCGGGAATGCCGTTGAGCAATTCGGCGGCAAGTGTGCTGCGGCTGACGACGCCATCTTTGAGGGTGCCGTCGTCTTTTTGAATTTGGGCGAGATTGTTTTCAATCCCGCTGATTGAGGTTGCAGCCGCATCTAACTCTCGGTTGATGGCCGAGTGGTCGGTATCGTCGCCTGTGCGCTCGGTAAAGTCGGTAGTGCGTTGATACGCTTGCGGCTGCATAAGGTCTCCCTCTAAACCCGCCGCTTAGGCGTTTTGTGTGTCGGTGGCTGGTGCGGCTTTTTTGCCTGCGGCTTGTTTTGCCAAAGGCTCGTCTTCAACGACAACCTTCTCAACCAACTCGGCCAAGCGTGCGCCTTCGTCGTCGCCATACACGTTGGCAACCACGTCGCTGCCGTACTTGGCACTCAAGCGCTCGAACTCGCCATCGCCGTCAATAGAAATCACGCCAGCGGCATCGCCTTCTGACACGTTCTCTTTGCCGAACAGCTTGCGCAGAACGATCATTTCGTAAGGGGGAATGGTCACTGGGGTGATGGTGTTTGCATCACGTCGGATGGTGACGTTAATCAGGGGGACATTCACATTGCTCATTGCATACCTCGCATTGCTCTCGGTTTCAAAAAACCCCGGCAGGGTTGAATCTGCCGGGGTGACTCAATCACTGGTTAGGCGATTGCGAGGACAGCTTGCGCGTTGCTGCGGCTCAAGGACAGAGCCAAGCGCAAGTTGACCATCGCGTACATGGCCAACACGTCGTGAGGACGGATAGGCGTCACGATGTCCATGTCGTCGTCGCGCAACTTCAAATACTTGGTATTCAAGAAGTAGCAGCGCTTTTCCCACTGGACGGTTGGAGTTTCCAAAGCGTCGAGGTCTTCAAATGAGGGGTCCCAAATGATTTCCACGCCCTTGAAGAACAAACCAGTGTTCACACCAGAACCCACACCCGCATCGAGCGTCTTGACGCTCTTGGCATCGGCCATGTTCGTGACGGTGATTTCCTTGCGGTACGCGTCAATGAACTTGCCACCAGCCAAGATGAAGTTGGGCGAGCCGCCGTGCTTGATAGCCTTGCGCCATGCGAATTCCATGCGTTGAGCCAACGTACCAGCGGTTCCAGTTTGAATCGCGGTCTCAGCGTAGTTGCGCCAGTAAGTAGCGCTCGCACGGTCCAAGCCACCCACAACGCCAGTCGTAGGCGCAATGGAGATCAAGGAATCCAAGCCAGTCACAGCGTCAGCACTTTGGGTGCCGCTGCGGTGCAATTCCATGTCCAGCTTTTGCATGAAGCCTTCTTTCAAAGACTCCATCTGCTCGTCGAGCAAGTTCAACAGTTGAACTTTCTCGTTCTGCTCCAGCTTGAATGCACCCTTGTCGCCTTCGCGCACTTTGATGCCAGCACCAAACAAGCGGTCATAGTCGAGGTACAAGCCATCAACAGCACGACGCCATGGGAATGCGGCTTGCTCAGTGGTGTTGCGTTTGTTGAAGGCCACGGCTGCTTCGCCGTATGCCCAGTTGAAGTTGCTGCCGTAGTCTTTGCGGATGTTCTCCACAACGTTCTGACGGGCACCCATGAAGGACTTGCGACCTTCCATGAGTTTTTTCAGCAAAGGGCGCTCCGTGGCGATTTGGTCCACGGGCATGTTGCGCAAGTATTCGTCCAAAGATACTTTGGCCAGCTCTTGCAAGTCTGCGTTTGAAATAGGCATGTCACTGCTCCGAATGAAAAGTTAAAAAACACCTTTCATGCCGTGAAGGGACGCAAACCCTTCGATTCAGCTTCTCGGCTCCCGACGCGACTTCGGGTACAGCTTTTGCCAAGACGCTTTGCGCTACTGGACGCGACCCCAGCGGTGACAGCGGTAATTGAGGCATGTTCCGCATCGAAGTAATGGCTGGGTTGTTGCGGCTGGCGAACTCCGCTTACGCTCTTTACAACTCAGTCACCACAACGATGCAGGACTTGGTAAAAACAAATATATGCGTCAGTCAATACACCGACGGATATTTGTTCACATTGATTGCATCTTTTTTGCAACCTTGCTCATTGCACCCGCTTGGCCACGGGTCAACTCGCCCTCGTCCACTTCCTCGTCAAGCTCGTCGAGCTCCAAGTCCATGTGCGTGATTTGCAATTCAATGCTTCGGTTGTTCGAGTTCTCGCTTGCTGATTGGCGCGAGCTAATCACCTTGGCTTTGGCTTCAAACATGAGCACGGTGCCCACGGCTGGCAGCTCTGTGATACCCAGCTTTTTGAGCTCTGCATCGTCCAGCGTCAGGCGCGTGCCGTATGAATAGCGCTCACCTTCGCCGGGGCCAGCAAGGGCGTATTCCTTGGATTCCTTCTTGGCTTCTGCCTTGGTGATTTTTAAGTCGGTCAATGCCATGGTGTTTTCTTTCAGTTACGTTGAGGCTCACAAGCCCATGTTGTCCATACGCTGCGCGAGGCGGTCGATGGGATTTGCGGATGAAGCGGTTGGCGTGCCAAGCGTGGCCGGGCGTGAGCGCATGGGTTGCTCATGCGTCACCACTGGAGCCTTGGGCACCACGATGCCGTCATACATCATCTTGATGGTGGCGGCCCACTGGTTTGGCTGGTAGGTGCTCACGAAGGCTTGCAGGTTGGCAGGGTTGCGAAAGTGCTCACTGATTGCCTTCATGCGCGCTGGGTGGTCCACCTCGTTCTTGCGCGTGTCAAGGTAGGTTTCCATGGCGCTTGCAGCGGTTTGCACGGTCTGCTGGTACTGCTGGTGCTGCTCTTGCGTTTGCTGCACTTGCTGGGCCTGCTGCGTCTTGGCAGCTTCGGTCTTGCGGTACTTGGCCAACTCCACGGCCTTGTCGCGCGTGATCTCCATGTTGTCCACCGCTGCCTTGAGGTCGTCTTGGCCTTCGAGCAAGTCAATGCCCGGCGCTTCCACACCCAACTTTTGATACAACGCGGCACGCTGGCCCTCGATCATTTCCAAGGCCACGCGCAAGTCGGTCTCTTTGCCCGAGTTCATTAAGCGGCCAAACTCCAAGGTCTGCGCAAAGTCTTGCGGTGTCATGCCCGTGGATGTCACCAACTGCTTGAACTCGGTCACGTCTTGCTCTAGCTGCTTGCGCTCTGCGAACACTTGACGGATGCGCTCTTTGCCGCGCTCGGACTTCACGCCTTCGAGCAATTCGCTTTCTTCTTGCTCGACGGTCTTTGTCGCGTCGCCAGCGACGGCAGGCTTGTCGTCTGTGTTGGCGGCTTCTTCGTCGGCAGGCACTTCCACCTTGGGGGCGGCAGGCTGCTCGGCAGGCTTGTCGCCAGATAGCGTGTCGAGCAATGCCTTCATGCGCGACGACTGCGGCTTGTCTGTTGGCAGGTCATCATTCACAGAGGTATCGGCACCGCCTTGTGGTGTCTCGCTTGATGCGGATGCCTCTGCACTGGTGTCTACCGGGGTGTCTGTGTTGGCGGCCCCACCAACTTGGTCGATGGCGTTTTCCAGTGCGCTTGATCCGCCGCCAAGGTCTGAGCCTTCATCGGCTGGGTTCATCAATCGGGAAAACTGGCGCTGTTTCCAAAGTGGCATGGAGTGGTCTTTCTGAGTTGGTGGTTAAGAAACTTGTTGTGGTTGGCCCATGGGCCCGGTGGCAGGCATGCCGGGAATGGCAGGCATCTGCATTTGTTGTGGAGCCTTCGGAATGAATTGCTCCACGTCAAGGCGCTCGTCAAAGCGCTTGAGACTTTCGCGTAAGAGATTGACAAGGGGCTCGGCATCCATGCCTTGCGCTCGCACTTGCAGGATTTGAGTCACCAAGCCTTGAATGATTGGCAAGGCGCGGGACCAGTTCTCTTGCTGCTCCAACTTGTCGGGCGCACCCGTAGTGCCAGCGCGGATTTGCAGCTGGACCATTTCAAACACTTGGTCTTTGGTGAGCTGCGGCCAGTCGTAGGACTTCACCTCAACAATCATTTGCTGGCCACCCGTGTCAATGCTCTGTTCTTCGGATGGACCCATGATTCGCTCAACTTGCGCAGGCGTGAGCTCTTGCAGCAAGATTTGAGCGGCGTACTGAGCCAGCTCTTGCAACCAGTCTTCCACGCCATCACGGAACTCGGACACGCGACCAGATAGGCTTTGCTGCATGATGCTGGCCTCGGTTGCAGTCTTGGGCGTGACAACGCTAGAGCGTGCGGCATCTTGCAACCCAGTGACTTGCTCCCAGTCGTAGCGCACGGCACTGGTGTCGTAGACCACGGGGTCAATGGGTGGATGCTGGCGAGCCTGAATGACTTGCGAAAGCGGCTTGCCTTCGGTGTCAATGATGGTGATTTCGCCAAGCTCGCTGTCCGTGTAGCGCTTGATGGACTTGTCGTTGACATCGGAGCCAGCAATCCAGCCGGGCAAACACAAGTTGCGGTGCTTGTTGAAGCGGTCACGTGCGTCGTTGTGCTCGTCTTGCAGTCGTTCGGTCAGGTCAACCAAGCTCGGCGCAATGAGCTGGCCATCGACCACTTGGAACGGCAGCAAGAAGAATGGGAACCAACGCGAGCCCGACTTCTTGGGCGAGAAAGGAGGACGGAGCCAGTAATCGCAACCCTCGGCCATGGTGTAAATGCGGTCACTGGTCTTGTCCCAAATCTCAATCACGGCGATTTGCTTGTCTTCTTCCAAGCTCGCAGCACCCGTGGCAATGCGGCCATCTTTCTTGGGCATCTGCTGGTTGTCTGTGTATGCCTTGGCCTTGTCCAACTTCATCTTGTAGCGGGCCTCTGCCTCGCTGCGCTTCATTGGAATAATCTGGGCCATCCAGCCTGCGTCGCGGTAGTCATCAAACTCGCAAACGCTTGGGTCGATGATGAGGTGGTCGGTCAACACGCGGTCAATCACCAAGCCCTCTGAGGCGGTGACTTCCACCTTCTCTTTGAGCGCCTGCATGGTCTGGTTCAACTGCTCTTTGTTGGACTCCAAATCACTGCGCTGGTCTGGGTCGTCAATCGTGGCGATCAGGCGCTCGATCTCCTGAATGTTGTCTTGGGTGTCATTGATGCGCGATTGAATCAATGGGTCTTGCTGCATGTCGCGCTGGTACATCACCTTGACCACGCCAAAGCTCGATGTCAGCGCGCTGCGCACGGTGGCTTTGGCACGGGCCTTGAGCTTGGCTTCATCCAAGCAACGGTTGGTCACGGTCTCCAGCGTCTTGCAAAACAACTTGAGGTTGTCGGACTTGTAGATGGGGGTCGCGCTGATCTCAGGGTTGCGGGCGTAGATGCTGGGCAACACGGCGGTGATGGTGCCGTGAATCAGGTTGGCGCGCAGCTTGTAGAAGTCTTTGCTATCTGGGTCTTTGGTCCAGTCAAAGCCAGCCACGGTCTTGCGGTTGTGGCGCACGCGCTTGTGAAACTTGTCCCAGTACGCAAGGGCGCTGCTGATACGTTTGCCCCAAGTCTTAGCCAATTCATCCGGCTTGGGTTGTTCGTACTGCGTTGAGTTAGCGTTATCTTGGGGCAAGTTCATACCTTCATCCTGAATGTGTCGTCGTCGTATTTTTGTGTCGGTTCGTCATAGTCAACGGACATTTGTTCACTCTCTGGCGAGCGGCGGCGGCGCATCACGCCATAGCGCGTGGTGTCCCATGCGTGGTCTTCTGCGTCGGTGTCCACGTCTTCCGGGTTGTCGTCCGAAGGCGGGATGCTGGGGACAGTGCGAAGCCAGTGCTTGCAGGTTGAAAACACCTTGAGCTTGTTCTCGGACAAAAGCCGGATGACTTCTTGGGCACCGTTCACGCGTGAGCCCTTGGCATTCCATGCCTCTTGCCACTTCACCCCTGTCTCACGGAATATCTGGCCAATAGAGCGGTCCGCACCGATCTTGGAAAAGATGGCAGGGTCGGCCAAGTTCATGCGGTACTCGTACCCCATGCGCTCGTCGCGTTCTTCCATGTTCTTGATCTTTGTGGCCACCTTGCCTGCATGCTCACGGCTGCCCTCGTTGGGCTTCTCGCCAATACCGTAGAGCTCGCGCCAGATGTAGTGCACACCGTCCGGGTCCATTGCAAACCACAACACGGCATAGGGCCGGGCATAACCCCAGTCCATTGCCTTCCACACCTTCCACGTCGATGGAATAGGGAACGGCTCAACCACATGGCGCTTGGCATCCCACACGCCTTCCAAGAAGCTGCCCACGTGGATGTCCCAGTCACCTTCGAGCCAAGCCTTGCGGCGGTTGGGGTCCTTGAGCGCTTCGAGCGTGGCCAAGTAATCGGGGTCATTGGCCAAGAGAACCTTGTTCTCGTAAATGGTCGAGCGGATGGCGACGCGTGGCTTCTCCCCTTCCAAGCGCAGCACCGTGCCAGATGGCGAACCATCACGGCCAAGCTGAAAGCGCTCTTTGACGGAGCCGTGGCCCTTGCCAAACGGGTTGCAGGTACCACGCACCATGCGCGGCATGCCGGGGAAACTTGAGCGGCAGGTCGATTGCATCGCCTCGTAGAAGCTCAGGTCACGCCAGTTGGTCAATTCCTCAAAGCCAAGCCACGGGTATTCGTGGCCGTGATAGTTCCAATAGTCGTCTTCGCTCGCGCCATACCGAAAGAACAGCATTTCACCCGTTGGCCACTCCCAGTAATAGTCAGCCTTGTTGAATTTGGCTTCCGGGAAAAACTGCGAGAACCAGCGGCGCGACTTGGCCACCACGTCAGCCAGCTGCGGGTAGGTCAAACGAAAGAGCACACCACGCCAATGTTCACCAAAGCCCTTGCCGCAATGCTGGGCGAAGCTCATCAAGAGCGTGTCAGTCTTACCACCACCACGCGTGCCGTGCATCAAAGCCTCAAACACCGGGCAGGTCAGAAACTGGAATTGAGCGCCGGGCAGCGGCTTCCACTCGGTCGCAGCAATCACGCGTTGCCCTTCGCCCGGTTGGCCATCATGGTCTCCCAGTCGGCTTCATTCATCACGCCGGGCACGATGAGCACACCCTTTGGCGCTTCTGGCATCAAGTCCTTGCCGTTGGCCCCGGTGATCTCCTGCTTCTTGACCAAGTAGCCCTTCAACTCAGCCAAGAAGCGCAGCGCTCCCAGCTTGTCATGCGTCTTGAGCTTCAAGCTGCCACCCGTGGCGCTGGTGGTCTCGCTCACCTCTGACACGGCGGCGGCTTGCTCGTCGCTCAATTCCTCGCTGGGCTTGAGCTTCACACCTTGGGGTCCCCAGTTCATCAAGTCGCGCTGGTTGGCAAATGCCACCTTGACCACCTCAGCCACGATTCGCTCAATCGTCACGTCGTTCGCATCGGCGGCTTTGTCCAAAAGTTCCTGAATCCTTGCCTTTACCTTGCCGTCAGCTGCGAGTCGGCTGGCCTTCTCATGCACGGTCTTGTCTTTCCAGCGCACGGACTGCGGGAAAGCATGACGGTAGGCTTGCGCTTGGGATAGACCCGACGCAATGCCTGCGGCGAATTCTTCGTTCTTGGCGGTGAGGTTGCTGGTCATAGTCGTTTGGTCGCCGCTTTATAGCCACGGCTGCGCTCGGCATACAGGAGCGCGGCATCGTTGACCACTTCTTCGGGCGTGATTTCAAGAATGCGTTGGGCAGCGAGCATCCCGCTGTGAATGGCTCCACGGTCTTCATGAGTGATGCCTTCGCGCTCGTTCATGTCATCCAAAGCATTGACGGAGCCGCGCAGGATGCGAAAGTCTGGCTCGTCACCCGTCCATTCAAGCCACAAAGCGCACCCACCAGCCACGAAGAACAGCACGGAGGCGTAATCCATGAGTTTTTGCTTGTCTTCCCCCATGAAGCTATGAATCTCAGCCTTCACGGTCTCTGAGCGCCACTTGGCGCGGATGGCCTGCTTGATGAATGGGTGGATGCCCACACGGCGTTGGCGCTTCTTCATGGCTGCCCCTTGTCGCAAGCGAAGCATCGACGCTCCCAGCGAATGCCGTGCTGGCACTTCTCTGGCAATGGTGCTGGCTCCTGCTTTGTTGCGTTTGATTGCGCCACCGACTTGTGGGCGTAGTCGCGCATTTGTTTGGCGGTGTACTTGGCTTCGAGAACGTTTCCGGCTCTTGGCAGGCGTGGCAACTTAGTCATTCGCCCCTCGCTTCCAGCATGGCATCTGCTTGCGAATAGGCCAGCTTCGCGACGACCCTTGGAGACATCGTAAATTCAACATCTGCCGCAATAAGACCTTGCATCGCCTTGGATGCAAAGTCGTCGCGCAAGGTCATTCCCTTATGGTCGTCGGGGCTATACGGCAGGTCTTTCGACGGAAACGCTGTCACGCCTGTGTTCTTGGTACTCATGCTTCCACCTCGCGGCCATCACGGTAGTGAAGCTCATTGCCAATTCGGCTTGGCAGTGCAAGCGCGTCGTTGGCACCGGGTCGGCCTTCATAGGGGCGCAGCTCTTTGCCGTCGTAGTCACCAGAAAGAATGTCGGTATTGATTGGGCGGGCCTTGGGGATGCGGGTGTTGCCCGACTTGTAGTTGTTGTCCATGCTCAAGCTCTTGGTTACGGTTACTTTGACCATGCCGCCGATGTCGTCTGACACGTCGAAGGTCACTTTGAAATGTTTGTCGTCCATCCCCAGTGCGTCGGAGATTCCATCGAGCCCGGCCTTCATGGCGGCGAGCATGTTGTCTCCATCACGGGCGCGGCGATCTGGCGCAAAGAAGTTGAGGTGCACGTCGGCTTGCTTCCATCCCTCAATGGCCTCTGGTGTCAGGCCGGATTTGAGGGATAGCACCCAGCTCAGTTCGCGGTACTTTTTCTTGATGCGCGCGAGCACGGCCCAGTGCGGCTTTTGGTTTGGGTTCAACTCTTTGGGCGGGAAAGGTAAGGTGACTTGCATCTTTTGATTCTTGGCTTCGCTCATTGCAGCGGCGGACATTTGGCGAGCAAGTGCGGCTGCAAAGTCACCATGTCATTGCGCTTGCCACCATCGAACACCACGGTGATGCGCTGAAAGTGGTCAAACTTGCTTTCAGCACCACGGTGCTTCGTCACCGTCCCAGTGCGACCGCTTGGCGTAGCAACGCGGGTTCCGACCGGGAAATCCTCCATGTCGAGCATTCGCTTCATTGGCACACCTCCACCAACTCCATGCACTTGGCCAAAAGCTCAAGCTGGGTGCCATAGCGGTTTTCAAAGCGCTTTTTCCATGGGTGCACGGCAATCAATCCGGGCATGCCCGTGTTGTCTTGGTGATGGCCAGCGCAAAGCGGCAACACCTTCATGTGCGCATCAGGCTTGGTGCGGCCATCAATGTGGTGAATGCTCACCAGCTCGGTAAAGATGCCGTCTTCACGGCAAGCAATGCAACCCAGCGCGGCCACGGCGTTGTGAAAAGACTTCTCAGCCTTGTTTGGCGTTCTACCCTTCATGCCCACCCCTGAATAATCATTTCAATCAATCGCTCGGCCTGCACTTTGTCCAGGTGCGGCAGGATGTGGCGGAGCACGCCATCAATCGCAGCGGAATAGAACTCGTCAAACTCGTCTTGTTCCATCGAGTCGTATGAAATCGACTTTGGCAACTGCATCAATTCACCCGTCTTGGGGTCAATGAATGGCTCGCAATGGCCAGTTACCAACTTGACGGCCACCAACGCTTTTTTCGTTGTGTCGTAGGTCTCGGAGTTTTCGGCCACCAGCGTGAGCAAGGCAAAGAGCTTTCGGTGGTGCTTACCGTTGCGTGGTCTCACCCACTCCATGCGCAGGAAAGTGCCTGGCTTCAACGTGAGCAAACGGCGCTTGAACTTCTCCCACGCATCGTGGTCTGTCGCTGTCGAGCCGCGCAAGCCGTTGTCGGTCTTTACAAGCATTGCTTTCATAAGATGCCCTCGCGCATTGCATGCAACACCTCGTCAGCGCTCAAAGTTGTTTCGTCAGGTGTTGGCGTACGCACCCCAAAACGGATTCCCGCGAAGGGGCCTGCTTGAATCGAGCGATTGCCCCCAACATGGCAGAGGCTTGCTTCTTGTCCGGGTGCGCACTGAGCACCAGCCTGGCGCAGCATGTGAGGCACTTGAGGTTGTAGACCCCACTGAATCGCTGTTTCTTGGATGACTCGCACGCTGGGCAAGCAATCAAAGCACTCTCGGGACTGGCACACGCCAAGCTCGTTACAGGTCCGCATGTCACGCCACCCCTCGCAGGCTTTGCATTTGCTCACGGATGTGGGCTGGCGGCGGTACCGCTTTTTGCGCATCACGCTTGATTTTTTCGAGTGCTGGGTCAGGCATATTGCTGCCAGGCACCGTCGCCCTCGCCACATCAACACGGAATTGGTCGGGCTGGGTGTCATCCCACTTCCACCCCGCGTTAAAACTGCGCCATCCACGTGTACAACAAATCGACAAAGCCTTGGCCAAGGTGATGCCCGCTTTGCTGGCCTCGCGTGCAATGCCATCAAGAGCGGTTTGTGTGAGCGGTGCGCGGTTGGCTTTGCGAACGGCCAAAAAATCTTGCCAAACCAAATCGCTTACGCCTTCGGGTTGGGTGACAACGGCGGGCTTGGCCCGCTGTGCGCTTGCGCTCTTATCTTCTACGTCAGTAGAAGATATATCTTCTCTTCTCTTCTCTTCTCTAGACCGCTTTTTGTCCGCATCTGGTGCGGACATCTTGCGGGCCTCTCGTTTGCGCTCTGTTTCGGTAGCTCGGCGCTTGGCTGACTGGCCGTTGTGCTCGTCAAACCGTGGCGTACAAAGGAAATCGCCACCATCTTCGAGCCATCCAACTAATGACATTGCAGCGCCAAAACCCGAAAAACCAATCATTTCGTCGAGCGCTTCGAGCGTGTACCCGTCAAGCTGTCCGTCTGTTGAGTGCACATCGAACAGACACCAGACCGCATGAAGTCCACCAATCACGCGCAACCTGTCCGCACACAATGCGGACGCCATGCGTACAACCTTTGGACTTGTTGCCAAGTCCACGCGCATCTTGATCCAGTCGCCAGCCATGGCTTAGGCCCGCCCTGTTGTTGACTTGCGACGGCGAGCGCTTTGCGTTCGTATCTGTGCAGCAATCACCCTATCCGCTATGCGCGAAGACAGAATGTTTGGCCACTTGTAAATTGCTTGGACTGTGCAGCCAATGGCCTGTGATGCGCTCTTTACGGAGCCGCCCAACAGTGCGATGGCTTCTTGTTTAGAAATGTTGCTCATGAACTTGATTAAACCATAGTTCAGGTGTAAAAGCAACTATTGTTCAGTTACTACAGGATAGGATTGGCAACTATGGTTGATTACAGCGAACGATTAAGGCTTGCACTCAAGCAATCTGGGTGCACCGTCCAGATGCTTGCCGATGAGCTTGGCATCTCCTATCAGGCAACTAAAAAGGCATTTGACGGGAAGACAAAGGCATTCACAGCCTCAAACAATCAGAAGGCGGCTCGGGTGCTTGGCGTATCTGCTGAGTGGCTAGCAACGGGCGAAGGGGAAGTTACTGGGCCTCTTCGCACTATCACCGAAATCATTGATGGAACTAGATTTATTCCTCAATACGATGTTGCTGGTGCCATGGGTAACAACGGGCTTGTGCTGGACGAGCAACCTCCCGGAATCATTAAGTCGTGGAATGTTGACGAGCAATGGCTGCGGATGAATGTCCCATCAAATACAGGGATTCACAATCTCTGCATCGTCACTGGTTTCGGCTCATCCATGCAGCCAATGTTCAATCCGGGCGACCCGCTCCTAATGGACAAGGGCGTGGCAGACTGCTCAAGCGATGGCGTCTACTTTTTCCGCATTGGTGAGCATGGCTACATCAAGCAACTACAACGCATACCAACAGCTGCGGGGCTTGTCATCAGAGCCAAAAGCATGAACCCATCCTATGACCCGTTTGAGATAACTCAGGGCATGGATTTTCACGTGCTTGGAAAGATTCTTTTAACTTGGAGGAGTGATCGGGTATGAAAATTTTTATCTCAATTTTTCTACTTGTTTCAACAACTATCGCTTTGGCTCAAACCAACTACATGGAGCGCTCTAGGGCAGAAAACAATATTGAAAGATTCAGAGCAGAAGAAGCATCCATCGCTAAATCTGCCGAGGATGGGAAGATTAAAACTTCTGAGGCGGCTAAAGAGGTGCTTCTGGCATCAAAAGTCTATTTTCCAAACGACATACTGACGCACGCTTACTACGAATCAGTTTTGAGCTATGCAGAAAGAATGGAAAAAAAAGAAATAACCCGAGACCGGGCTGTTGAATTATTGGAAATTCGTACAAAACGGTACCATGAAGCACTACAGGCTAGAGACAAAGAAAAAGAAGCGCAAAGACTTACGCAAGATCAAGAGAACGCGCGGCTAGCCGCAATTGCCGATGCCGAGCGCCAAGAATACGCAAGACGGCAAGCCGTTGGGAACATGCTTCAAGGGGTAGGAAACGCATTCAAAAACTCATACGGCGGTGGAACCAATTGCACCACTAGTATGTACGGGAATCAGGCTTTCACAAATTGCCGATAGCTTAGAAGACACCATACAACTGCCCGCAAATGCGGGTTTTTTTTCGTCCTTCACTTAACTATGGTTGACTTTATGAATGAACTATGGTTTAATTCGGTTCATCGCAGCAAAACACAGCGAAACACGAGGGGAAGCGATACGAACCCCGAACGTGACAGGACGCAGAGCGAAGGGTTTTAGGGCTTGTAGCCCGTGCATACGTGGTTTGCAGCGCAGTTGAAAAAGCAATGGAGTGAACCATGAACATTGAAAGCCAAGCCGTTTTACCGCAAGCAACCAGCCTGCAACAAGCGCACAACCTGCACCCGGACCTTGAGCAATACGTTGCTTGTGACCAGCTCGACAGCGACGCCACTTTGGTTTGCTACTTCGAGCCTGAGACCTCAAACCTCTGGCACGTCTATGTAGAAGGCAAAGAGATTTTTAACCTCTTGTCAGATGTCGTGATTCAAGCCCTTGAGCGTGAGTACCGCAAACACTGCCGCACAGAAGCCGACCAACACAACCTCGACTTGGCCGTGGCCAACTGGGAAAGCGAGTGCATGCAATGACTCTGAGCCAAACCACAACGAATTGGCTTTGGGCAACCGTGTTGGCACTGGCTTTGGCTGGCTCGCATTTGCTCGATGGCCCTGACGACATCGAGACCGCCCGCCTCTACCAGCAAGAGATTCAAAGCGCCCCACAAATGGCCTCAGAAGAAGCCCGCGTCGAGCGCGCTGCAACTGAGCTTTGCATCCGACTCAATGGCATTGGCTACGTCCACCGCTGGAGCGAGCAAGGCCAACTCCGCTGCGTGGCCACGGACGGCACACCAGCGAAGCAACTGGGTAGCTCGATATGAACCCACGTTGCAACTGCACGCATGACGTTGGCGACTGCCCAACGCCCTACACCTGCGGCATCTATCACCTTGAAGGCCACCAAGAAACGCTCGACTTGGCCGAGCAAATCACTGGCCCTTGGGACTGGATTGCCATGCCCACCAGAACCCTCATCACCATCGCCACCATTTTGTTGGCCTCCATCACTTACGCAATTTTCTAAGACCACTCCATGACTACCACCTCCAACGACACCAACACCATGCAAGAGCCAAACAACGCATCCGCCGCACTCATGGCAGCGCTGGCCAAAGCCCAAGGCGAGTTCAAGCCAATCGAGAAGAACCGAGCCGTCACCATCACCACCAAGTCGAGTTACAGCTACCAATTCCGTTACGCCGACCTCGAAGAAATCTTGAGCAAGACACGCCCGGCACTCGCGTCAAACGGCTTGTCAATGATTCAAACCGTCGAGCATGGCCAACAAGGCCCGCTCCTGACTTGCAGGCTCATGCACGCATGCGGCGGCATCATCACAAGTGAAGTGCTCATCCCCTCGGCACGCGACATGGCCGCCGACCCAAAGGCGTTTGGCGCAGCTATCACCTACTTCCGCCGCTACATGGTGACGGCCATGCTGGGCGTTGCAGCTGACGACGACTTGGACGCTGACGGCCAAGAGTCAACTGAGCCACAACAGCCCGCCACTGGCCGAAAGCCAGCCGTCACCCAACCCCAGCGCCGCGCCCCCACGGAACAGCCTGCCGGGGCAGTGGATGCCGAAAGCAATATTGAGCCCGCTACCGCTGGCGAGATTGCCCACATTGGCAAGAAGATCAAAGACAAGGGCATGAGCGTTGCGCAGGCACGCGAAGCCGCAGGCCTTGAGCAAAGCGACACGCTCGACGGCTTGAGCAAAGCGGGCTTCGTTGCAATCAAGGCAGCGTTGGCATGAGCACCCAAATCCAAACATTGAAGCGATTAGCCCGCGAGGCTGAGTTGCAAGTTATTCAATACCCGGATGGTCGAATTCTTGTCGTCGGCGGGTTGGTAAACGTCCACTGGTGGCCACTGAGCAAACGCCAAACAGTCTATGCAGAAGGTTCGCCAAATGGGCATTCCTATGCGACGGCTAAGAACGTGGTCAATCTTGCTACCAAGGGCACCAAATGAGCGCCCTTACCTTTGACGAAGCCACGCACACCTACCGCTACAAAGGCAACGTGGTGCCCGGCGTGACCACCATTCTCAAACCATTGACTGACTTGGACATGGTGCCTGCGCCCGTGCTCAAGGCCGCGTCCGACTTCGGTACCGCAGTGCACAAAGCCTGCGAGCTCGACGACTTGGGCGAGCTCGACCTCATTGCCCTCGACCCGGCGCTGGTGCCCTACCTCATGGCATGGCGCAAGTTCTCCGCCGACCACGCGGCCAAGTGGGTGCACATCGAAAAGCAAGTGCACAACAAAACGCTTGGCTACGCCGGGACGCTGGACCGCTATGGCTATGTGGACGGCATGAGCACCTTGCTGGACATCAAAAGCTCAATCGACCTCTATCCAAGCGTGGGCCCCCAGCTCGCCGCCTACGAGAAGGCACTTGCAGAGCCCGTCATTCACCGCATGGCCGTGCAACTCAAAGGCGACAGCACCTATGTGGCCAAGCACTACACGGACCAAACCGACTGGCCCGTTTTCTGTTCCCTCTTGACCGTGCGCAACTGGTGCACACGTCACCGCATCACCCCAAAACTCAAGGACGCATCCAAATGAAAACCACCGATACCCTGACCTATGACGCAAGCGCTGCCATCGCGCTCACTACCGAAACGCAAAAGCAGCTTGACGATGCAATTGCCTACGTGATTGACAGCCCGCTCATGTATGAGCTGGCCAGCGAAGAACTCCGCCACGCAAAAAAACGTGCAAAAGAAATTGAGGCCATGGAGTCCTCAATAACCAATCCACTCAAGCAAGCGGCCAAGGCAGTCGCTGAGTTGTTCCGCCCTGCCAAAGAGAACTTGGCAAAAACCGAAGCAGTGCACAAACGCTCGATGCTCAATTATTTGAATGAGCAAGAGCGCTTGGCCGCCGAGGCACGACGCGTGGCAGAAGAAGAAGCCCGCATCGAGCGCGCACGCTTGGCCAAGATCGAACAAGAGCAAGCGCAAGCCGCTGCCGAGGCGCAAGCCCAAGCGCAAGCCGCCGCCGAAGCTGGCGACACACAAGCCGCCACCCTAGCAATGCAGGCCGCCAATGACGCACAAGAACAAGCCGCAATAGCCGTGATGACCTCCAACGTCGTGAGCATCACCCCAACCATCGAAGCGCCTGCCAAGGTCTCAGGCATTAGCACCCGCTCGACATTCAGCGCAGAAGTCACCGACCTCATGGCGCTCATCAAGGCCGTGGCCAATGGCACCGCGCCCATTGAGTGCATTGCCGCTGATACCAAGTTTTTGGGTGCGCAAGCCCGCGCATTCAAAAAGGCTGGCCAGCTCTACCCCGGAGTGTTGGCTAAAGAAGAACGAAGCATTGCCGCTCGCGCTGCATAAGAAAGAAAAACATGGCATCCGTTAACAAAGTCATCCTCGTCGGCAACTGTGGCCGCGACCCCGAAGTGCGCTACCTACCAAGCGGCCAAGCCGTCGCCAATATCAGCTTGGCCACATCCAGCCGACGCAAAGACAAGTCCACTGGAGAAACCATTGAGGACACGCAATGGCACCGCATCACCTTCTATGACCGTTTGGCTGAGATTGCTGGCGAGTACGTCAAGAAAGGTCGCCCGCTCTACGTCGAGGGCCGCTTGAAGTACGGCGTCTACACCGACAAAAACACTGGCGTTGAAAAGCCCACCTGCGACATCGTGGCCACTGAGTTGCAACTCTTGGGTGGACGCGACGACAACCAAGGCGGTGGCAACAACGCCGGATATGCCCGTCCTGCCGCACCACGTCAGCCAGCACCACAACGTCAGCCCTCTACACCCGCACGCGGCGGCTTTGAGGACATGGACGACGACATCCCCTTCTAACCCACGGAGTAACCACCATGAATGAAGCTCAAACATTACGTGACCACGGCATTGAACGCGCCATCAACCATGCAGACCGCGTGCACGCCAACTGGTCAGACAACGCGTTTATCGCGCTCAAGAACTTGGTCGTCTTGCTTGGCCAAGGCGAGTTCATCACAAGCGAATTGGTCCGCTCACATGCTGAGTTTCATGGACTGGTTACACCACCCGACAAACGTGCTTGGGGCTCCGTGATGCTGCGCGCAGCTCGCGCCAAGCTGATTGTGAAAAAAGGCTGGACAACAGCCACCGACCCCAAAGTGCACTGCAACCCGGTTTCCCTTTGGCAAATCCAGTAACTCAGAAAGAAGACCATGACAGAGAAAAACAAATCCACCCGCCCATCAACCGCCGCTACCGATGTGGCCGAATTCATCACCGACTTGGACGGTGGCCAATTCGAGGTGATGCTCTCCACCGCGCTCTCACGCGTCGCCGCTGCCGTGGTTGACCATGAGCGCAAGGGCAAAGTGTCCGTGTCGTTTGAAGTGCTCAAGATTCCGGGCACACACCAAGTGCGCATCGTGCACGGCGTCAAGTTCGCCAACCCCACCTCAATGGGCAACCAAAGCGAAGAAATCGAAACCTCCACCGTCATGCACGTTGGCAAAGGCGGCGCAATGAGCATTGCCCAAGCCCCCCTGTTTGGCAAGCAAGGCGAAATCGCCTAAGTCGAAACTCTGAAAGAAAACCATGTTGAACAAAGAAGCAATCGACGCAATCAACGAAGGCACTGGTATTTACCAAGCCAGCGACGCATTCAAAAAAACAATCGGCACCGCTGCCGTGGTGGCCCTGCCCGAGCGATTCAAGAAGCACGACTTGGAAACCTACCTTCCAAACCGTCGCCGCATCCGTGGCCTTATGTCAACGCTCGCAATCAAGGACTTTGCCACCTACGCCACGACCAACCAAGAAGAAGGCGCAGCGGTATTCATTGACGCCGAAGAAATGACAGCCGTTGCCGTGCTCAACCTTGGCACCCCCACACTGCCCGGCCATGCCGACAACAAAGCCCGCTTGAAACTCAAGCGCACCGCTGCCTACTCCGCACTGCTGGCGACCGCTCAAGGCCGCGCCTTGTCGCAATCCATGGTTGCCGAGTTTTTTGAAGACTGGGCCGAGAACCTGCAATTCTTCACGGACGAAAACGAAGTCAAAGCCAAGCACGCCATTGCTGCCGTGCGCAAATTGACCATCGAATCAAGCCGCAAGATTGAAGCCAGCGAGCAATCGTTGAGCGCCAGCAAAAGCGCGTTTGAGTCAGTGCAGGCAACCAGCCAAGACCCAATCCCAACCGTGATTTATTTCACCTGCAACCCATACAAAGAGCTGGTCGTGCGCCACTTTGTTTTGCGCTTGAGTGTGCTGACTGGAAACGACAAGCCTTCAATCACCTTGCGAATCGTCAAGCAAGAAGTGCATGAAGAAGAAATGGCCAATGAGCTGGCCAACCTCATGCGTGATGCGCTGGGCAACTCCATGCCCGTGATGCTGGGCGAATACGCCAAGGGCGACTAAGTGATAAGGGCCACCGGGCTGGCGGCAATTCCGCCTGAGCACAGTGCCAGTTTGGTGGCCCACCTAATTGAGAAAAAGAACATGAGAAATTTCAAACGCACCGCTGACTGGCCCAAAGGCTGGACAGCACCCGACCACAAGGGGTTTGTGTAATGCGTGCCAAGTACGGTGAGATCACCAAAGGCATTCTCAAAAAGCTGCGCGAGCTCGGACCAATGACGCGCACCGAAATTCAAGAAGCCGTGGGCGTTGACAAGGAATCAATCGCCGCCATTTTGTCGCGCCTTCACAAAGAAACGCCACGCATGGGCAAGCAAATCTACATCACTGGCTGGACGCACGATGCCGAAAGCCAGCGCAGATACCCGCGTGCCATCTACTACGTGGGCAAGCGCCATGACGCGAAGAAGCCAAAGCCAAACGATTTGGAAACCCGCCGCCGCTATGACCGCAAACGCCACGCATTGTTTTCAATGAACAGCGTTTTCAACATGGGCAAATCACGCGACACATTGCGCGCAGAGCGCCGCGCTGGGACACAAGGGCAACTATGAGCGAAGACAACACACCAACTCAAAACCGCGAGGCAGGCAAAGGCTCTGCCACCCGGCCAACCAATCACGACGCTTTCAGCGAAGGCATGGACCGCATCTTTGGCAAGCGCTCAAAGGTGACTTGCCCTGACTGCGCCGAAGTGTTTTGGCTCAAAGTTGATGAGCCGCACACCCACACATGCACACAAAAATAAGGAGAACAAAATGACTTTAACGGAACTCATGGGCACCAAAGAAATCGCCAACTTGCTTGGCGTGTCACGCGCGCATTGCGTTGCTCGCATCATCAAACGGCCTGACTTTCCCAAGCCAGCCTTGGATTTGTCTCAGCGCTTGAAGAAGTGGAAACGCAACGACATCTTGAGCTGGGCCGGGCTCAAATAGTTGCGGCGATGTCGGCTGCTGTCTCGCGGTAATACGCTGACAACAGTTGATTCAAGTCACGGTGCCCGCTGATTTTGGCCAAGCGCATGACATCCATCTTTTTGGATAGTCGAGTCAAGGCGTCAGCGCGGCTATCGTGAAAATGCAAGTCATCAATCAATATGCGGTCGCGCACTTTTCTGAATAGCACGTCCAGTGACTGTGCACTGATTGTGAAATATTCGGCCCGGCCAAGCTCTTTGGCCTGAGCATCCAGCACTCTCAAAAGCCGCTCTGCCTTCTTGGTGAAAGGCACGAAGCGCACCCCCTCCCTCTCAACTGTTTTGTGTTCGTTCAATGTGGCCACCCGCTTGGTGAGGTCCACGGTCGAGCACGTCAAGCCACGAATCTCGCCTGCCCTCATTGCGGTGTGCTGCGCCACCATGAATGCCCATGCAACTTCTTGTTGCGGCGTCTTCGGGGCTTTGCCCGTGACGTACCCCATGTGGCGCACTAGGCGCTTGACCTCTTGCCACGTCGTCTTGCGCGTGCGTGCGTGGGCCTTGCGTGGCATCTTTACCTTGGTCCAAGGTGATGAGTCACCGCACCACCCCCATTCGTTTGCTGCGACCGTCCAAACGTTGCGAAGCTGGGCGGCTTCGCGCACCACGGATGAGTCACTGACTGCTTGCCTGCGGGCATCACGCCACTGGGCAATATCGTCAGGGGTGATGGTATGAAGAACTTTGGCGCAGAGCTTGGGAAAGTTCTTGCGCCAAGCATTGAAGCGCAGGGCTTCGGCGTGGGCACCGCGCTTGTACTTGGAGACCTCCAACTCGTAGCGGTCGAAAGCGTCGGCCAGCGTCTTGTCGGGGAATGCACCGCTGGCCCCCTTCAATATGCCCGCTTCTTCTTGGGCCGCCCAAAGTTCGGCGGCGGCCTTGGTCGCAAACATTTGGGACTTGCGCACGCCCTTGCGCTCGACTTGGGCGCGCCATCCTGTTTTGAGTTTTCTGAGGTAAGCCATGTGGTTCTCCAAATCCCGCACGCTGCGGGATTTCTGCGGGAGACCAGTGTAATACTAGGCCAAACTGAGCGCTAGTGCGTGCGACTCGACACTATCAATAAGCAACAAAAAAGCCCACAAACACGGGGCTTGCGGGCTTAAATGTACGACTCAGTATCAGTCGCCGATATTCAACCGTTTTTAATGGTTGGTGCGCGGGGCGTGGGTCGTAAATCTAATTAAATCAACAACTTAAACCCGTAACGCGGGATTTGTGCGGGAATCGAGGCAAAGCCGAATTCCGACTAAGCCTTAAATTGTAGCAATAGGGGTGAGTATAGATGAGTGCCCCCATACGACTACCCTTGTGGGGCTGGGGGCTGCGCTATCGGCTCCATCCATAACCGGGGCCGCCACGGCAAGGTCTCCCGCACTGATATTGCCGCCTCAGTGCGCCGCGTGGACTTCGCGGTAATGTTGGCGGTGTTAAAGAAGATTTGCCTCTGTGGTCCTTCGCTTGACTAGGCCGGGCAGCACTCGGCCACCTCCGCGCACCCAGCGCATGAGTTGATCTTTGGCTTGGTCCCACTGGCCAGCATTGACCACCCGGCGAAGCGTTGACGCCTGCAAGGACCCAAGCCCCAAGTTGTAGGCAAAGTCAGCAATGGCGCTCAAGCGGTCGCCTTTGAGGTTTGGGCAAAGTGCGAGCGTGCCGCGTGAGAACTTGAGCGCATCCATGCGCATGCGCTGGTCGGCGTACTCTTGAGTCCATGCCCTGCCGGGGAAAACGTCAGCCCCAGTTGAGCCCCACCCGCACGTCCAAACGCCAGCCGGGCACAAGTACGGCACTAGCTTGCACCCTTCAAAGGTGCGAATCAGCTCATAGAGCGCGGCTAATTCAGCCTGCTCGTTTGTCACGGTTAATCACCCGGGTGGCGAAGTAGAAGCCGATGATTACGCCCACCAGCTCACGGTCCCAGTCGCTCATCTTCCAGCCTTGGGAATTCAGCGCGCACACCCAAAGGTAAAGCGCCAGCGAGGCGGCGGCTGGTCGGATGACGCCATTCCAAAGGTCAACCAACAAGATGCCCGTCTTCTCTGTGGCCCGGCTTGTTGCCTGCAAGAAAGCGTTGGCATCAATCCGGGCAATATCGGCGTCAGCTTGGACCATCACTTCTTTGACGCCCAACTCGGCTTGCAGTCGGATGCGCTCACAGTCGCGGGCATGCCGCTTATCGTCCAGCTCCGCTTGCAGGGTGAGCATGGCTTGCTCATGCTTGTGGTCTTGGGCTTTGGTCCACATGGCGGCCAGCTGGCCCCAAACCATGCGGAATGCCGCACCACCCAAGAAAGAAATAATCGCGCTCATTGATGCACCTCCATGCACTTGATGCTATGGGTGGGTGCACTCAATGGCGGACATTTATTGCAGGTCGTCGCGCTTGGTTCGCAAGATGTCGAGCTTGTCGCGCTGGCCTTGGTTGTAGCGCTCGCGGCTCTCGCTGGTCATGGACTGATTGCGGTTGGCGCTGCGAATGTTTGCCCGAATCTCGCGTTCCTCTTTGCTTATGTCGGCGCGCTGGTATTCGACGCCGCGCTCAGGGTCTACGGCGCGAATCTTGGTGCCTGTGAGCACGTCGGGCAACGTGGTCGAAAGCGGAATGGGGTCGCCTGCTTTGGTGCGCCCGGTGTACGGTCCAAACTCAGTGTCAAACGTGTAGGCAGCTGAGTCCATCAACTTGTTGAAGTTGAAGCTACCCGGCACGAATGGCGCGTTGGGGGTGAGCTGCTTGTAGATGTAGCCAGCACGTGTTTGCGCAGCTTCCCAAGAAGTGTCTGACTTCTTCACCAAGTCTTTGCCGCTGAATGTGTCCACGTTCCACGCGATTGCAGCGGTCATGGTGAGCATTGGGTGCGAGGGCATCATGGGCGCAGGCACGGGCAAGCCGTTGGTCTGGTTGCTCACATCGAACAAGTCGCCCAAAGGCACCCGGCGCGTCACATCCATGAAGGCTGGTTTTCCCTCGACGTTGAACGGCATGCGGATGGCCCGGTGGGTACCAATCGCGGAGCGCCCTTGCATGTACTCGGGCAAGCCTTTGCGCTCTTTGTCTTCGTCGCCACCGCTGAAAAGATAGCCCAACCAGTTGGCACCAGCGAGCAAAGCAATGGGGGCCAGCAAGCGGTCAGGTCGCGTCATGGCCGTGTGAATCAGCATTGGCACGGCTTTGTAGGTGTACGCAAAGAACGGGCTATACGTGCGCTTGATGAGCTCCACGCCCTCTGGCATATCGGCATAGTTGAAGATGTAGCGCTCAGTGTCCGTCACGGCATCGTCTGGCGACATCCCGGCTTTGCGTCGATCAGCGTAGATCATCAACTTGAAGAACTGGTCTTCAAACTCATAGGCGCTTTGCATCTTCTCGCGGTACCAACTCACGGGTTTGCCTGTCTTTTTCAAGAACTCGGCAACCTTGCCCACGCGTGAAGTGGCCACGCTCTCGATGTCGGACATATCCGCCAGGTCGGGCATGAGCAAGTTTTGGATTTCCAACGTCGCCCACTCGGTACCAAACAAGCCCTTGTCCACCGCCTCTTTGTAATACTCGCCTTTGGTGCGGTACTCGCGCACCGTGTTGCGCCAGTTGGCTGGGTTGGCCGGGTTCAAGCCAGCGAAGTGCATCACAAAAATGTTGCTCACCACGTTGTTGCCGTGGCTGACTGGGTTCCAAACGGTCTTGCCTTCTTTCCACAAGTTCAATGCCGTGTCGTAGGCTTGCATGAGCACGCCCTTGGGTTGCGTGTTGCGCTTGAGTGAGTCGGCCACTTGAGGCTCGACATACATCCCAGCCAGCGAGCCATAGGTCTTGGTACCGGGTGCGCCCTTGACCTCGACGTTTGGCACTTGCACCCAGCCGCCGGGGTTGTGCACCTTGGCCAAGTCGCTGTTGCTGGAGATTGACTTGAACAGTCGGCCAATGGCCACATCGCGTTGGGTTTCCACATAGCCCATTGCGTAGCGAAGCACACCGTCACGGACCTCGCCCATTTCCTTGCGCTCGTCTTCGGTGAAGTCGCGCCACATGAGAATGGTTGTGCCGTTGTACTTGCTTGGGATGCCCTTGCCCGAGTCCATCGAGTCAAACAAGTCTTGAGGGATTTGCTCACCATCGGCCAAGCTGGAAATCTTCCAACCGAACTTTTGAGCCAACTCAACCTTGTTGACTGGCACCTCATTGACCAAGCCGCGCGATTGCAGGCGAGCGCCACGGATTTTCAAGCGGGCCTTGGTGAACCAAGATTGAAGCATCGCCTTATTGGTGAGCTTGGCCACCAGTGGCGTGCGGTACAAGCGAGGCAGGTAGTCTTTGACCAAGCGGTCTTCGGACAACATGCCCAGCTCAACCAACTCTTGCGCCTGCACATCAAGTGCCGCCGTGATTGATGCCGCCAGCTCCACCATTTCTTGCGGGGGAACGTCAGCCACCTTGGCTTGGTTTTCAATCATGTCGGACAAGAGCACGCGTTGCTCTGGCGTCAACTCCATGCCTGTCTCTGCAATGCGCTTTGCGTTCTCCGTGGCTTTGTTTTGGTCCACGCGGAACTGCCGCAACATTTGCTTGAATGCCTCGGGCTTGTTGTCGGCCATCTTGATTTGGCCAAGGTAGTCCGTCGCATAGGCGGCCATTCGGTCGTAGACCTTGCGGCCTGCCACCCACTGCTTGCGGCCAGCGGCATTGACCTCAACGCTGAATGCGTCCTTGGCATTGATGGGCTCAAACTTGCGCTTTGGCTTTCCGAGGTCCAAATCAGTTTGGTCTGCCTGCTGTTCTTCTCCCTTCATGGAGAAGGGCACGTCGGCCATGTCGTTCCAAGTGTCAGTGGCTGGCTTGGCATCCACCTCGATCTTGCCGAAAATTTCATTGATGAGCGCGTGGGCCTCGTCATTCTTCACAGAGCGCAAGTCGGCAGCGTATTTCTTCAAACCAAAGAAGTCCGCCAGTTGGGCAAGCCACTTTGTAACCACGGAGCGAACACGCTCAAGCACGGGTTTGTCTAGCGTGCCGCTGCGGTTTTCCTCTGCGAAGATGGCCAAGGTTTCATCCACGCCGCGCGCTTTGGAGAATTCCTCGCCATGCGTTGCCTTCGTGCGCTGGCCAACTTCGGTTTGCACCCAAGCGTCTGCTTCATTCTTGATGAAGCTGTCGCGCTCGTACAGTTTGGCCATTTGAGCTATAAACTGGTCTTTGGTCAGAAATCGGCGCAAGCCATAGTGGAGCAATTCATGGAAAAACGTCCGTTGTACTTCGACTCGACTATGGAGGAAATCACGGAAAAGATAAATGCTGGAGTTGTGCAGAGCACCGGAAATTCCATCACTATCGCTTGCCCCCGGAAGTACCCCGACCGCAGTATCAAGCACCCGAATTACGGGTTTGTGCGCGAACTTCGCGAGCGCTTGGCTAATCTCATCTTCAATCGCGGACGGCGTTAAGCGCTCAGAAATATTGACGCCCTTGCCTTTGCCGCTTGTGCTGTAAATCTCCACCCCCTTGTCGCTGTCGCGGGTTTCGATGGCGCTAAAGAATTCATCAAAACCTGCTCGAATCGCTGGAATTTCGTCAGCCGTTGGGTATGGATAACTGTCATCCATCTGCATGCCAAGCGCAGCCATTGCTTTCCAAGTCTCAGGGTCAACAATGTTGGCCAAATAATCATTCGATGCACTTTGGTCTTGCAGTTTGGCAATCAAATAGCTCTCGAAGGCACGTGCCGACATTTCCACGTCAGTAGTCCAATAGTCTTTGCTGCGCTTGCCATCGAGTTGTGCAGAGCGTGCCTTAATGGCCGTCGAGTTAATCGCCTTCATCACGACGCCATAAGCGTCCACCATTTCTTTGCGCACACCTTTGTCTTGATACAAATACTTACTGCCAATCGAAGCGAGCTTCACATCGGTGGCGTCTGTCATCATGCCATCGGCTTTGTTGCGCTTGCGTGAGAAGTAGTTGTCCAGCGCGTGCCACCATTCATGGCCAAGACTGCCAGCGCCATTTTTCTTGGTGAGGTTAATAACCACCATGTCGGGCTCATAGTGAGCGGCGGCAGGACTCACACCACCACTACCACGGGCGCCAAACGCAAGGCCCAGCTCGCCATTGAGCGAGATAGCTTTTGGTGGCACTTCAAGCACAGCGGCCATGTCCATCAATGCGTCGTATGCGTCATTGAGGTCTTGCTGGCGGCGGCCTTGAGCAACCCAGTTACCAAACTCCACACCACGGAAACCAAACGCGGCGCCAAACATTTGAGGCGTCACATCCTGGCCGTTGCGCATATCTTCACCCACGCGCGGCTTGTTTGTGTCGCGGCGCTCACGTGGAATTTCTTTAGCCTTTTCCAATTTGTCCACCAGCTCGGCTTGGCTTTCAGCTTTGTAGGTGCGTGCCTCTTTGACCGTGGCGAATGGCCCGGCCAAGTCGATGTAATTGCGGCCCAGCTTCTTGCCAACAAAGAAACCATCGACACGGTGCTTTGAATAAATATCGAAGGTGACTTGCTTCTTGGCATCCGCTTTCGCGTTCATGCCCGCATACATTTCTTTGAACTTGGTGAGGACTTCTTCTTTGGTGTTACCTGCGGCGATGGTGCGCGGCCAGCTACCAAATGATGTCGACTTCGCCTTTTGCTCAATCACCCACTTGGTCACATTCTTCTCGCCCGAATAGAGCGAATAAAAGTGCTCATCCATCGTGATGCCATCAAGTGATTTATCGTGACCAACTTCCAAGTAAAGCTCAACGCGTCCTTGCAGTGGCTTTAGTGTGCGTGACTCTTGCAACAACTTCTTGGCTTGTGCTGCGGAGTTGTCGCCAGGTGCCATGATTGAACTGGCCATTGAGCGAAGGCTCTTGACCTGCTCTGCCCAGCGTTTTACCTTGTAGCTTTGGCGTGGCTTGGCTGGAATTTCGTCGCGTGCTGCACGAATAAATGCCACGGTCCAGGGGTCAGTGCCGTTATCGAGTAAAGCTTGATAGTCAGGCTGCGGCCAAACCTTTGAAAGTGGTTGCAATGCAATGTCGTCGTCAACAACTTCGCCAAGTTGGTCCTTGAATGAAGTCCACACGTCTTTTCGTGCGCCACCAATCTTCTGGCCAAAGTCTGCGATTTTGTCTTGCGCCTCGGTTGGAGTTTCGGCTTGTGTCACTGGCTTGTTGCTGCGCTCAATCACTTCGTCTTTGGCTGAGAACATAGTCGAGTGAGTGCGCGGTGATGAAGTTGAAACCCATTCGCCATCGCGCTTGCCAACGCCTTCAACGGTCACGGACCAGTTGCCGCCATTCCAATCAAACGATAGGACGCGGCTGTTTGTTTTCCAATAGTCGCTCTTGATGATGTTGCCCACTGCAAAGTGGTCTTCGAGCTTGGCGCGTAATTCTGCGGTGCTCTCTTTGCGTTTGCGTGCTGGCTTGGCTGGTGCTGCTGCTGGCGTCGCTTCTGGCGCTGGCTCTACCTGCGCTTCTTCTGTTGCTGGGGCACTGAAAATATCTTGCTGGCCAGACAATGAATCTTCGGCGCTTTGACCAAGCTGAAAGTTATCTGAACTGGCACGCTGACGGTCAGCAATGTCTTTTGCCTCGCGCTCTGCCTTGGCGTTTTGTTCTGCCTCTCGGTCTAGGCGCTTGCGTTCTTGCTCGGCCTGTTCGAGCTTGGCCAAGCGGTCCTCAATGTCTTGAGGCGTGTAGCTGGTTAGTCCGTCTTGCTCTGCCAGTGGCGTGTAGGTGACGCGGGTTGCGCGATAGTTGCGTCCATCACCAACATTTTTCCCAGTCAAGGTAATGCTTGTGTTCTGGGTTTCATCATTAACTGGCATGGCATGAGTTGCCAGGCCCATGATTTCGCGCCATTGTTCAAATTGCGCTTTGTTCAACCGACCGTTTGAGACCTCTGTTTTCTTTGTGAACTTCTCACCGCTGTCGGATGTGAATTCTTCTGTATCAATGGTTGCGTTAGCCAACAATTTGTCGGCCAAAGAAATTAGCTGGTCGTTGCTTTCTTTGGTTGGGGCTTCAATTTGCCCTCGCGGATTCCCTTGTTCACCACCATCTTGGCCAGCATTTCCACTGCTTGTGGACTTGGTTGCTTCGGCAATGGCTTGGGTGAAGGCGTCTTTGGCGTGTTCATAGTATTCGTCTTGGGTGGCGTGTGGGTACTGTACTGCGATTCGCTCCAAAATGCTTTCGGCATCAATGCCTAGCGCATCCAGTTGGGCGGCATACGCGGCAACTTCGGTTTGCAGTTCTGGGGATGCTTGTTCAAAGCCTGCATCATCTTCTTGGCTTAATCCGAAGTCATCAAGTGGTGCAAACGGGTCGAAGTCAGCCTCTTGCGCAGCCTCTTGCTGGCTGGCCAAGTAGTCTTGAAACTGAGTTTGATGCTCAAGCTCTGCCATGTGCTCCCAGCCTTCATCGGTGTACTGGGGGTTGCTGACACTACGCTTGATTAAGTCATACGCTGCGCGCTCGCTGTCTTCTTTGAGATAACCATATTCCTTCAAAGCCTCGGTCGCCTGGGCAATGGTCATGCCTTTGCCGCTGCCCGCAAAAAGCCAGCGATTGCCGATTTTGATGTTGCCCTCAATCCCCAGGTTTGAGCGCTCGCTTGGAGCCATGCCGCCACGTGATGCGATGAACTCATGCGCAGCCATTGGTTTGCCTTTGGAGCCAGCTTCTGAGCTGGCCCCACGAATGCGCTTGGCCGCCTTTTCTTCTGCGGCAAGCTGTGCGGGCGTCTTGTCAGCCAGCACAAATCCGCCTTTGACTTGCTTGACTCGCATCAAAGGTTGCAGCTTCTTGGCTTTTTGAGCTTCGGCTTTTGTCTTGAATGGGATGCCGCCTTCATCAATGCTTTGGCCCTCCTGGCCAATATGGCCCGTGATGGTTTTTGCTTGACTAGGGATGAACGGAATTGAGGCGGCTACATTGCCAGCGGGTTGGGTATTTGCTGGTGCGACTTGTTCTGAAATTTGTCCATTGGACTCCAATGATGTAGCGCGCACCTCTGGCTGAGTTGCTGCATTTCCTGTGAGGTCCAGTTGCCCGGCGTCGCGTACTCGTTGCAAAGCTGCCATGCCTGGGTCTGCGTCAAGTGGCCCGCTTCCAAGGTCGCTTGAATCCACATTGTGTAAATCATTTGCTGTGCCATCGGCCACGGGTTCCTTGTCGAGTTGAATGTCATCGGCCACGGGGGTGAGTTTTGGCGCATTGAGCGGGCTGTCTTGTGTCGCAGTTGAGGCAATAAGGTCAGCAAGCGATTGCGCGGCCATTGGCGGCGCTTCTGCGCTTGGTTGCGCCTCTGGTGCCAATGGTGCGACTTGAGCAGCTTGCGGCTCAGATACGGGTGCCTGCTGTGTAACTGGTGTTGGTGTAGTGCCAAAGATTTTTTGCACGGCTGATTGATAGTCAGCAAGTGTGGGCGCTGCGGGGGATTGACCTTGGCCAGAAGGCGGCAACGATGGGGCGACGGGTGGCACTGGGACGTGACGCGCCGACAATGCGGCGCCAGGCACGGTGCCAGCCAAAGTGTCAATTGCAGCTTGGCCAAGGCCCTCAGTGATTTTTGTTTGGCCATCAATGCCGCCAACAGTTGCATTGCCTACGGCTTGAGGGACAAGGGTTTCAGCCAGCTCGCCTGCCCATTCAATCAATGCACGGCCAGCACGTTGCTTGAGGCTGTTGCCCACTGCGGTGCCAGCGATGACTTTCTCCAAACCTGTGGAGCCTGAAACCAATCCTGTGAGTGCGCCCGCGGCTTGCGCGGGCAGAGCTTTGATGGGGGCAAGTAACGCCACGGCTTCCTCATGCGGGATGCCTTTTGAAATCAATTCCTGGTATTGGCCATCGTTTTGCCATACTGAGGCTGGCAAGTTGCGCAGCACATCAGCGGTTTGACTTGCTGCGTCACCCGCGTTTGAAAGCGCATTGACGGTGCCCATGACTTTGGTGCCAGCACCAAGCATGCCTAGTCCGATAGTCGGACCAACGGAGCCAGCGCCACGAGCAACGACATCAAGCCCGGCAGCGGGTTGCGTGAAAAGCGAATTGAATGCCGCACGTGCTGCGGCCACCTCTCCACCATTTTTCTTGGCTGCGTAAATCTCAAAGTCACGTTTGGCTTGCTGGTCCCGCAAGTCATCAGACTTCAAACGGTCGGCGCCTTTGTTGACGGTCTCAAAAAATTTACTGACTGGGTTATCGCCAGCATTGATGTTGTCCGTAACGCCCTTGGCCATGCCATAAGTGCCTTGGTACAAACCAAGCACCGTGTCAGCTATTGCACGGGGAACGCTGCGCTCTTGAGCGGGGGTGAACTCGCGCGCTTCTCGAACTGGGAAAGCTGGCTTAGGTGCAGGCGTGTCATCCAGTGCGCGTGCTGCATGACTAGCGGCAGAAAAATCAAACTTGGTTGGGTCTGGTGCAATACCTTGGAGCACGCTTCGTTGACGTGGCGCAGCGGCGGCCAGAATCTCAGCGGACATCGAGCCCATAGGGTCGCCCGTGGGCTCAATGCTTTGGCTTTCTCCATCAAGGGCCCCTGTGAACTCTTTTAACTTGGGTGTTGCGTCAAGTTTTCCGTTGAACTCACGAAGGGCCATTTATCACTCCAATTGGTATTTCTTCCCGTCTGGACCTTCATAGACTGGTTTGCCATTTGAGGTGCCAATCTGCTTGTAGCCAGCGGGGACAGTGGCATCAATTTTGGGAGTCTCCGTGCTGACTGGCGGATTTTTGGCACGGTTCTTTTGCTTGGCTGCCGCGACGTATGAGGCTTGGTTTGATCGCTCCGCATCGGACAGTTTTGACAAGACACCTTTGATGATGTCTTCTTCGCTTGTTGGCTTGTCAGTGCCTCCAAACAGTTTGGAAATTGCACCCGCCTGCTTAGTGCTTGGGTTGGCCAATTCGGTTGCAAGTTGTTGCACTACGCTTTGGTCCAGTCCAAGCATGTCGTTGTATTGGTCGGGCACACCCTTCTCTCCAAATTTGGCAGTGCGGGCCTTTTTAATGCGCGCCAAGATGTCGTTGTCTTGAGGCGTCAAGTCCATCGAGTTCTTGCGCAGTACCGCGGCCACGGCCTCGCGCGGCATGTCTTCCACATATTTGCGGGCGGCATCTACGTCTTGATTGGCCCGGAGCTGGGCATTGGTCAAAGGCTTGCCGCCGCCCCCGGAATCAAGCGCATCACCTTCGAGTGTGTGCTTGCGTGCCGAAGCGCTGGCATTGCTTGCTTGGGCATTGTTCTCATTGGCCTTTGAATTTTCAACGGCGCCGAAAATCTTGGCCAACACTGGGTTGGCTTCTACTTGTCCGCCAGTGAAGTTGTCCAGGCTGTAACCCGTGTTGCCCACATTGTCAAAAAGCGGCTTTCCCGCTGCTGCTGCGTTGGCCTTGCCGTAGTTGACGGCCAGGGCTGGGTTTGCCACAACAGCATCAATGCCTCGACCTTTTTGCTCGTCAAGCGCAGCTTGGGTCCCTTGGTGCACATTGCTGCCAGTGGCATACATGCGCTGCATCACGGAAATGGCTTGGCCAAGTTTCTTGACCGTATCTGCATCCGCTGGTGCTGGCATCACTGGGCCAACGCCATCCGCCGGGGCTTCGTAGCTTGGCCCAAAGCTGCCAGTCTCCAGTTTGTTCTTGAATGCCGGGGCAAGGCTGGTTGGCAAGCCAAGACTCAGCATGGCGTTTTCAACTGGCGTTTGCTGCAAAGCGAGCTCATTCTTTTTGAGTGCTGCTTCTGCACCGTATTTCTCGCCTGCCATCTTGTGCATGTAGAGGCTGGCCTCTTTGCCCATTGCATCTTGTGCATATTTTTGTCGGACGGCCTCACCTTGGAAAAGTGCACCAAGGCCAGAGCCCACGCCGCTACCTGCGGCTGCCCAGGGGTTATCAACTGCGAATGTTGGCATGGCTTATCCGTTACTTAAAAATGTTTTTGAATGCAGATGCAAAGTTATTGGTGTCGCCCGTCCATCCTTTGTTGGTGTTGAGCGTTGCGATTGGGTCAGGGCTCATATTGGCCGCGGTAATGTCTGCGGATGTCACGCCACCAGTCCCACCCATTGCTGCACCTGCGCCGCCTGCTGTTTGAAGCAAACTGCCCATGAACATTTTTGAGGCATCTGGTCGGCCTGCTACTTGGATGGCAATTTGGTCCGCGGCATTTTGGCCGCGTGAGAAATTGTTGAGCTGGTCAATGGATTGACCTGTATTCATCAAATTAATGTCTTCGCCCATGCGCAAACGATTTGAAGCCGTTGTCTTGCCAAGCAAAGCTGCGAGCTGCTGGGCTGCCTTGACGGAATTCAATTCCGATTGAGCTTTGGCGGTGGTGTAGTCACCAGATACATTTCCCTGAGTTGTACTTTGCTGTGAGCGAATTGCCTGGCTCTCGCTGACCGGAGTAATCAAGTCTTTTGTGATTTGGTCAGCGATTTGGGTTTGCGCTACTTTTCGATCAGCGGGTGCAAAATCTTGCGCAGCGCCAACAGCTTTTTGCTCGGCTTGCATTTGCAAGTCGCGTTGACGGCTAAGGCTTTCGCGAATGGCTGCGTTTTGTCGCTCTTGTGCGTCAGAGCTGGCTTGGTACTGCATGTACGCGCCAGAAAGTAATGCCGCAAGGGCGTATGGGGTTATCGGGTCCATATCTCAACCTCCCTTATTTGCCAGCGTATCGCGTGAGTGGCGACGACACACCAAAGTTTTGTTGGCCATAAGCCATGCCAGCGGTCGTGCCCTGGTTCGCTTGATTCATCAAGTAAGCATTGCTCAAGTCGCTGAATAAGTTGCCGACGGTTGCGCCAGCGCGGGCTTGGGCTACGTTGTCAGCATTGACTTTCAAGCCTTCAAGTGCCATCGTGGCGGCAGAGCCCGTGTCAATGCCAGATTGCGCCATGCTCAAAAGATTGGAGCGCGTGCGCTCGTCTGCTGTTTTCAAGTCGGCAGCGCTTTGGTCGGCGATACCACCAGCGCGCAACAGACCTTCATTGGTTCGGCGGTCAAGCTCTTGATTACTGTCGACATCAACGGAGCCGCCCATCAAGCCATTGCGAGCCAGGCCAAAACGGTTGTCACGCTCTGCGACTTTGGCTTGTCGGTCCACCTCTAGCTTGTTGAGGTCATACACGTTTGATTTTTGGTCCGCGTACATGGCATCGCGCGAATTGGATGGGTCTCCATCAACCCAGTTGCCATTTGCATCTTGCACTTTGTTGTTGAACACATTGTTAATAGTGCTGGTTGCCGCCTTGATACGTGCCTGGCGTTCTTCTTCTTGACGCCGAGCTTCTGCACCAGGGTCTCCACCACCACCGCCTTTGTGGGGGCGCATGCGCTCTCCAGCACGACGCGGCCATGCACCGATTGCTGGTCCACCAAACTGAGCCGATAGTTCGGACTCAAGCTGCTCAATCGTCATTCGGGTTTGCATAATTTCTCCAGCTCACAACTCAGTGCGCACCACTCGGTACGCGTTTTCAAATCCATATCGGCCAAGCATTCGAGCCATTGCATTGCTGCATGACGCCTCAATCACCGTTGCCCCTGCACTTTTGCACCATGCGCGAAAAGTGACTAAAAATTCATCGGCAACCAAGTCCAAACCTTTTCCACCCATCGCCATGATGTTCACGGCAAGCGTTTGCGGGTAATGCACAAATTCAAATGCCAGTGCCATCACGGCTTCTCCGCCATCTTCAATCACTGCGGTAATCACCCGGCCCTTCGCGTTGAGATCACGGATGTCATCAACCGTGAATTCGCCGCGTGCGGCCTGGTCAATCACTGGTTGCAACAATGGCTTGGCCAGGTGGAATTTTTGCTCTAGAAGCTCAGGGCTGGTGATAAATGTCACGTTCATTTAGACCGGGCCCAGCACGTCGTAATAGAGCGTCACGGCATCCAAGCGAAATGGCTTGTTGTCGTAGTTGCGGAACTTGAGCGAGAACTCGGTGCCGTCGCATCCAACGGGAATCATTCCACCCGGTCGGGTGTTGCCCTTGACGCTCACTGCGTCAGTGAATGCCGTTGGGTCCCGCACGTCGTAGCCCACGGAGAATTCGCAGCGACCTTCCATCACCAAATCGACGCCATGAATGACTTTGCGCATGCCGGGGCTTTTGAGGTCCATGTACGGCAGCTGCAAGATCACCTCAAACAAAGCACCTTGGTCCGTGCTTGCGGCGGTGTCCAGCTTGTAAACGTTGTCACCTGAGCGGATGTAGAGCTCTTGGCCAAGCTCGGCAAAGGCGTCCACCGACTCGGGCAAGTAATACTGGCTCCAAGCGGCAATCTTTGATGTGCGCGAAATCGAATACACAAACAAGTGATTGCCGATTGCGCAGATATATTGGCCAGTGCCGTAGAAGTAAAACGACTTTGGTGTGATGCCAGCCACCTTGGTTTCAGCGCGTACCAGCGAGTCAATCGGTGAGCCCACGTCCACGTCGGCCAAGTTGTTGGTCAGTTGCAGCGTGGTGATCGAGCGAAAGCCGTAGTCACTCAAGAAGTACAAGTCGCCCGCGACGTTGGCCACAGAGCGTGGAAAGCTGGTGCCCACGTTTTCCACAATGGTGCCAAGCCGCATGTTGGCCGGGTTGGGGTCCACAAACCACGTTTGCGCGCCGTCCTTGGACAACACCACCAGCTTGCCTTGATAGATGCCCAAGGCGTTTGCGCTTCGGTCGCCGCGTGAGTTCAAGCCCGTTGGCAAGAAACCAGCGTCATTTGCTTCCGTCCAGTTGCGTGGGTCGCCAGTCTTGCAAAAGCGCACCGTGTCGTTGTTGATCGCAAACAACTTAGAGGCCAGCTTGACCACGCCTGCGCTGCTTGGACAGTTTGGGTCGGTGACTTGTGTGACGGCAGAGCCATCGAGATAGTGGTGCTGGACGGCACCCGTCGTCATTTGCGCGGCCACATAGATGTAGGCGTTGAACACGTCAACATAGGGCACGTCTTTGAGCACTTGGCCAGAGCCAAAGTCGATGTGGTGCGACTGGAAAAGTGGGTTGGCGTGGGTGATGCTGCCTTGCGAGTAGAAGGTGTGCAGCTTGCCAAACGCGGCAAACAATCCCTTGGTGCCAGCTTCAAGCGTTTGAACCAGCGTGATGCCGGGGCGCTTTTGTGTGGCCAAACCCGTGGTGACATACGCATTTTTCATTTCGCGCAAGCGGTTGGCATCCGACACGGATGCGCCTTTGCGAAGGTCAATGCCTAAGTCAAATCGGTCAAAGGTAATGCTTGGCATATCAGCTCCGCAGCGTGTAGCCACCGTTTGTCGTGCGCGCTACTTGGGGCTCACGGTTGGGCTCTCCGGGGCTTGCAAAGTAGCGACGGTTTTCTTTTTGCAAGGACTTCTCTTTGGCGAGCATCACCTCAAACGATTTGGCAGGGGCCTGCGCATCGGGTTGGCGGTAATGGGCTTTGGCGTTGGCCAAGGCATACAAGAACACCAGTCGATGCGGCACGCTTGGGCGGTCGGACTGTTGCTCAAAGCGGCTCTTGCCTGCGGTGTACTCAACAATCAAGTCATAGGCGCGTTCAGGCACTGGCCACACTTCAAGCTGGCCGTTGAGGTTGTCGTACTTTTGAGGGCGGCGGCGCAGCGCTGAGAAAGCACGGTCGGCCTCGGTGATGCCTTGACTCATGGGCTCGCGGATGGTGTCCGATACTTTGAGCCAAATTGAAATCACATTGTTTGGCTCGATGAGCTCGTTCTCCACATCGTTGTGCCAGTCGTAGATGTAAGAGTCAGGGCTCAACACGATTGCAGTTTTCTTGCGCATGACGGGCGGCATGAGCTCGCTATAAATGAAGTCATGCGCTTCTTGCAAAAAGCTCTTGAGAATCACCTCGTTGTTTTTGATCGCAGAGCCTTGCATCACAAAGCCCAACCGACCGCGCAGCTCCGTGAGCAATTCGCCCATTGTTTTGTTGCGTGCTTCGAGTCCGTTCATGGTTGAGTCCTTATGCTGGGAATTTTTCTTTGAGCCAGTTCTCCAGCATGAAGATGGCCCGGCTACCCATGTGGCCCGACACACCCACAAATGCCGCCGTCATCAACTGCGAGATTCCCGCGTTTTCGCAAAGCCAAAAAGTAATCACGCCAGCAAATGCGCTTGTCACCAACTCACCAATGAACTCAATCAGATTGAAGACACGGGCGTGGCCCGTTTGCATTTTTCGCATGAAGTTCACAATGCCTCCCAATATGGCGAGCAAGAAAACCCACGCGTATGTGAGCAATGAATATGAGGTTGGGTCTTTATCAAGCACGGTGCGTGGTTCCTGTTCTGGCCGCTGTTGATGGGAAATTTCTTAGGCCGCATTGATGGCAGACCACCATACGGTGCCGGAGTCCTCGTTGGACTCGACGCCTTGCAGAATGACGATTTGCTCAAGTTTTAATTTGGCGTTTTCTTGCGCAAGCAATTTGCTTTGCTCGATGAAACTTTGATAGCGCGGCTGCACGTCAGCCGTGATGAGGGTTGCGTCGTTCTCGACGGACTCTTTGAACTCAACAATATCGCCGTAAGACTTGTGGGCCCATGCGAACACGGTTGGCAAATGGGCAAAGCCAGTGAGCGAATCTTTAAATGCTTGCGGCAATTCATCTGGCCCGGCAATGAAGTTGGTTTGCACGATTACCTCGCCTGTCGCGGCGTCGTGCTTCACTAGGTTTGCTCCGACTTTTTCGTAATACTCAATCGGCGCACCCGTGGCCAAGTCAAAGGCGACCCACTCGTATTCGATGCCATCGCAGCTTGCTTGGTGCTGGTACCAGTCAGTCACCACGCCATCTTTGACCTTGATGTGAAAGAGCTTATCGTTTGCGAAATAGCCGAAGGTGCGAGACCAGCGAGCGTTTGTCGTGAGGTTGAAAACGGAGTGGTTGTTAAACAATGGGTTGGCACCTGACGCTACGAAAGCGCCAGCCTCACCAAAGGAAATCGGCTCTTGTGCAAACTTCGCACAATAAAACTGATAAGCCACATACCAGTCGGCAAGCATTATCTGGGTCACATCAAACACTGGCGTCATTGAGGCTTCGCGATTGATTTGCTCGCGCAACGTTGCCGCGAAATAGGTAGCCTCATCGACGGTTGCAAAAGCAACGGTGCTGACGGTGAATGGATTGAAGATTTGGAACATTAGGAAACGCCTCCATAAACCCGCACTTGTCCGGGGCCGGGCCATGAGACTGCTTTGCCGTTCAAGTTGATGGCCTTGCCACCCGCACCACCGCCGCTGGTCAATGTGTACGCCATGTTGACGGAGCCGTTTCCACCGCCACCGCCTGCGCCACCGCCACCGCCCGCAGTCGCAGTCGATGAGCCGTTTGCGTTTTGGTAGGCAGAAGTACCGCCAGCGCCACCCCAGCCTCCGCCGCCACCACCCGCTGCGCCGCGTGAGTATGGGCCGCCACCAACTGCGCCACCTGCTGCACCTGTGCCGCTTGATGAGTTGCCACCTGCGCCGTTGCCGCCTGCGGTCGTGTTCGCACCACCGCCGCCGCCGCCACCGCCACCGATGTAGCCGTTGTTGACGATTGCCGTGGCATAGCCAAGCGAAAGCGCGGCACCACCAGCACCGCCAACACCCGTTGCGCCAGCGCCGGGCGTGCCCGTGATGTAGCTGTTGTTTACAAGCGTCAGCGTGTCGCCCGTCGTTCCGCCAGTCAACGTCAAGCCAACGCCGCCAGAGCCGTAGCAAATGCCACTGACCGTGACGGTGATGTCCGATACCCCGGCGACGTAGCCACCAATGGCTGCCACGTTGAGCGCCACGTTGGCACCACCGCCCAGCGTCGTTGAGACTGCCACGCGGTTTGATTTGCCGCGTCCATCGCTCATGCTGATTGCACCACTGGCCTTGCCAAATAGTGTGCGCACCGCTGAGTCATTCAGGCTTCGCGCTGACGTACCTGCGGCACCAAGCTCAACGCTCACTTGCGAAAATGAAATTGGGTTTGGTGAGACTGGTAGGGTCACTTGAGTGCGGCCTTAATGGACTGAATCTCAGAGTCGATTTCTTTGATTGCTTCAATCAAAAGCGGAATCAAGCGGTCGTACTGCACGGTCAAGAACTTGGCATCGCATGGCGCGGGTGCTGTCACCTCGGGCAGTGTTGCGTAGCACTGCTGTGCCGACACGCCCACCTCGCGCTTGACCTGATAGCCGTATGACTGCGCCAGCTCGTTGGCTTCGTAGTAGAAGCCGCTCAAGGTGCGCACTTTGGCCAAAGCGTCTTGAATCAGGCCGAGGCGCTTTTTGAGTCGGTCGTCAGAGTAGTAGGCCGTAATGTTGCCGAAGGCGCGAATCTCGCCCTTCACGCCCGATGCGGCAGTGCCAACACCCAGCGAGTTGGCTGCGCCATCTGTGTTGATGTCCAAGCCAACGCCTTGTGGGCCAGTTGCACCTTGTGGGCCCGTGGGTCCAGTCGGTCCAGTCGAGCCAGTTGTGCCCGTTGGGCCTTGGATGCCCTGCGCGCCTGTGGAGCCTTGTGGTCCAGTTGGGCCAGCGGGTCCAGTTGCGCCCGTGGTACCCGTCGCGCCCGTCAAACCAGTGTCGCCCTTGGCGGCCACCTTGTTCCATTGCGTTGTCGCAAGGTCGGTGGGAATCACGTTGGTTGAGGATTGCAGCGCAACCCATGAGCTGCCACCGTATGACACGACATCATCAACGACATACGCCGTTGTGCTGTACCAAACGCCCTTCCAGTTCATGCCCTTTGCGCCCTGAATGCCTTGTGGGCCTTGGACGCCTTGAACACCCTGCGCGCCTGTTGCGCCAGTATTCCCGGTCAAGCCTTGCGGACCAGTTAAGCCCGTGGGGCCAGTTGGACCAGTTGGGCCAGTCAAACCTTGTGGACCCGTCAGGCCCGTGGGGCCAGTCATGCCCGTGGGACCAGCTGGCCCGGTGTTGCCTGTTGGGCCAGTCATACCAGTTGGACCAAGCGGGCCAGTGGGGCCGAGTGGGCCAACGTCGCCTTGAATGCCTTGCAGTCCTTGTGGGCCGATAGGACCAACGGGTCCCATGGGGCCGACTAAGCCCTGCACGCCTTGGTCGCCTTTTTCGCCCTTGCCGAATGGCACGCCACCCGACCACACGCCAGCGGTGTTACCTAGGCGAACGTACAAGAAGCCGTTATCAGTGGCCAAGAAAGAATAGCCCGCGAGCTCTGCGTTGTGGGTTGCGCGGTCGGCATACAAGCCAACGGAATCCACATGGAACGATTGCCCTGCGCTACCTTGAACACCTTGCGGACCTTGCGGACCTGTGGGGCCTTGATCGCCCTTGGCACCTTGAATGCCTTGCGTGCCTTGCGGACCTTGTGGGCCAGTGGCTCCAGTTGAGCCAGTTGCACCCGTGGTGCCGATTGGACCAGTTGGGCCCGTGTCGCCTTTGAGGCCAATGGTGCCTTGCGCGCCTTGTGGACCAGCCGGACCAGTCAAGCCCGTGTCGCCTTTGAGTCCTGTGGGGCCTGTGAGTCCTTGAGTACCTTGTGGTCCCGCTACACCTGTGTCGCCTTTGACACCTTGGGGGCCTTGCGCGCCTTGAGGGCCGAGGGCACCAGCTGGACCCGTTGGGCCGCGCTCACCAATTTGACCTTGTTGGCCAGTTAAGCCAGCGGGGCCTTGCAGTCCTTGGGGACCTTGGGGGCCAGTGTTGCCTTGCGGGCCTTGTGGGCCGGGAATGCCGTTGAGCAATTCGGCGGCAAGTGTGCTGCGGCTGACGACGCCATCTTTGAGGGTGCCGTCGTCTTTTTGAATTTGGGCGAGATTGTTTTCAATCCCGCTGATTGAGGTTGCAGCCGCATCTAACTCTCGGTTGATGGCCGAGTGGTCGGTATCGTCGCCTGTGCGCTCGGTAAAGTCGGTAGTGCGTTGATACGCTTGCGGCTGCATAAGGTCTCCCTCTAAACCCGCCGCTTAGGCGTTTTGTGTGTCGGTGGCTGGTGCGGCTTTTTTGCCTGCGGCTTGTTTTGCCAAAGGCTCGTCTTCAACGACAACCTTCTCAACCAACTCGGCCAAGCGTGCGCCTTCGTCGTCGCCATACACGTTGGCAACCACGTCGCTGCCGTACTTGGCACTCAAGCGCTCGAACTCGCCATCGCCGTCAATAGAAATCACGCCAGCGGCATCGCCTTCTGACACGTTCTCTTTGCCGAACAGCTTGCGCAGAACGATCATTTCGTAAGGGGGAATGGTCACTGGGGTGATGGTGTTTGCATCACGTCGGATGGTGACGTTAATCAGGGGGACATTCACATTGCTCATTGCATACCTCGCATTGCTCTCGGTTTCAAAAAACCCCGGCAGGGTTGAATCTGCCGGGGTGACTCAATCACTGGTTAGGCGATTGCGAGGACAGCTTGCGCGTTGCTGCGGCTCAAGGACAGAGCCAAGCGCAAGTTGACCATCGCGTACATGGCCAACACGTCGTGAGGACGGATAGGCGTCACGATGTCCATGTCGTCGTCGCGCAACTTCAAATACTTGGTATTCAAGAAGTAGCAGCGCTTTTCCCACTGGACGGTTGGAGTTTCCAAAGCGTCGAGGTCTTCAAATGAGGGGTCCCAAATGATTTCCACGCCCTTGAAGAACAAACCAGTGTTCACACCAGAACCCACACCCGCATCGAGCGTCTTGACGCTCTTGGCATCGGCCATGTTCGTGACGGTGATTTCCTTGCGGTACGCGTCAATGAACTTGCCACCAGCCAAGATGAAGTTGGGCGAGCCGCCGTGCTTGATAGCCTTGCGCCATGCGAATTCCATGCGTTGAGCCAACGTACCAGCGGTTCCAGTTTGAATCGCGGTCTCAGCGTAGTTGCGCCAGTAAGTAGCGCTCGCACGGTCCAAGCCACCCACAACGCCAGTCGTAGGCGCAATGGAGATCAAGGAATCCAAGCCAGTCACAGCGTCAGCACTTTGGGTGCCGCTGCGGTGCAATTCCATGTCCAGCTTTTGCATGAAGCCTTCTTTCAAAGACTCCATCTGCTCGTCGAGCAAGTTCAACAGTTGAACTTTCTCGTTCTGCTCCAGCTTGAATGCACCCTTGTCGCCTTCGCGCACTTTGATGCCAGCACCAAACAAGCGGTCATAGTCGAGGTACAAGCCATCAACAGCACGACGCCATGGGAATGCGGCTTGCTCAGTGGTGTTGCGTTTGTTGAAGGCCACGGCTGCTTCGCCGTATGCCCAGTTGAAGTTGCTGCCGTAGTCTTTGCGGATGTTCTCCACAACGTTCTGACGGGCACCCATGAAGGACTTGCGACCTTCCATGAGTTTTTTCAGCAAAGGGCGCTCCGTGGCGATTTGGTCCACGGGCATGTTGCGCAAGTATTCGTCCAAAGATACTTTGGCCAGCTCTTGCAAGTCTGCGTTTGAAATAGGCATGTCACTGCTCCGAATGAAAAGTTAAAAAACACCTTTCATGCCGTGAAGGGACGCAAACCCTTCGATTCAGCTTCTCGGCTCCCGACGCGACTTCGGGTACAGCTTTTGCCAAGACGCTTTGCGCTACTGGACGCGACCCCAGCGGTGACAGCGGTAATTGAGGCATGTTCCGCATCGAAGTAATGGCTGGGTTGTTGCGGCTGGCGAACTCCGCTTACGCTCTTTACAACTCAGTCACCACAACGATGCAGGACTTGGTAAAAACAAATATATGCGTCAGTCAATACACCGACGGATATTTGTTCACATTGATTGCATCTTTTTTGCAACCTTGCTCATTGCACCCGCTTGGCCACGGGTCAACTCGCCCTCGTCCACTTCCTCGTCAAGCTCGTCGAGCTCCAAGTCCATGTGCGTGATTTGCAATTCAATGCTTCGGTTGTTCGAGTTCTCGCTTGCTGATTGGCGCGAGCTAATCACCTTGGCTTTGGCTTCAAACATGAGCACGGTGCCCACGGCTGGCAGCTCTGTGATACCCAGCTTTTTGAGCTCTGCATCGTCCAGCGTCAGGCGCGTGCCGTATGAATAGCGCTCACCTTCGCCGGGGCCAGCAAGGGCGTATTCCTTGGATTCCTTCTTGGCTTCTGCCTTGGTGATTTTTAAGTCGGTCAATGCCATGGTGTTTTCTTTCAGTTACGTTGAGGCTCACAAGCCCATGTTGTCCATACGCTGCGCGAGGCGGTCGATGGGATTTGCGGATGAAGCGGTTGGCGTGCCAAGCGTGGCCGGGCGTGAGCGCATGGGTTGCTCATGCGTCACCACTGGAGCCTTGGGCACCACGATGCCGTCATACATCATCTTGATGGTGGCGGCCCACTGGTTTGGCTGGTAGGTGCTCACGAAGGCTTGCAGGTTGGCAGGGTTGCGAAAGTGCTCACTGATTGCCTTCATGCGCGCTGGGTGGTCCACCTCGTTCTTGCGCGTGTCAAGGTAGGTTTCCATGGCGCTTGCAGCGGTTTGCACGGTCTGCTGGTACTGCTGGTGCTGCTCTTGCGTTTGCTGCACTTGCTGGGCCTGCTGCGTCTTGGCAGCTTCGGTCTTGCGGTACTTGGCCAACTCCACGGCCTTGTCGCGCGTGATCTCCATGTTGTCCACCGCTGCCTTGAGGTCGTCTTGGCCTTCGAGCAAGTCAATGCCCGGCGCTTCCACACCCAACTTTTGATACAACGCGGCACGCTGGCCCTCGATCATTTCCAAGGCCACGCGCAAGTCGGTCTCTTTGCCCGAGTTCATTAAGCGGCCAAACTCCAAGGTCTGCGCAAAGTCTTGCGGTGTCATGCCCGTGGATGTCACCAACTGCTTGAACTCGGTCACGTCTTGCTCTAGCTGCTTGCGCTCTGCGAACACTTGACGGATGCGCTCTTTGCCGCGCTCGGACTTCACGCCTTCGAGCAATTCGCTTTCTTCTTGCTCGACGGTCTTTGTCGCGTCGCCAGCGACGGCAGGCTTGTCGTCTGTGTTGGCGGCTTCTTCGTCGGCAGGCACTTCCACCTTGGGGGCGGCAGGCTGCTCGGCAGGCTTGTCGCCAGATAGCGTGTCGAGCAATGCCTTCATGCGCGACGACTGCGGCTTGTCTGTTGGCAGGTCATCATTCACAGAGGTATCGGCACCGCCTTGTGGTGTCTCGCTTGATGCGGATGCCTCTGCACTGGTGTCTACCGGGGTGTCTGTGTTGGCGGCCCCACCAACTTGGTCGATGGCGTTTTCCAGTGCGCTTGATCCGCCGCCAAGGTCTGAGCCTTCATCGGCTGGGTTCATCAATCGGGAAAACTGGCGCTGTTTCCAAAGTGGCATGGAGTGGTCTTTCTGAGTTGGTGGTTAAGAAACTTGTTGTGGTTGGCCCATGGGCCCGGTGGCAGGCATGCCGGGAATGGCAGGCATCTGCATTTGTTGTGGAGCCTTCGGAATGAATTGCTCCACGTCAAGGCGCTCGTCAAAGCGCTTGAGACTTTCGCGTAAGAGATTGACAAGGGGCTCGGCATCCATGCCTTGCGCTCGCACTTGCAGGATTTGAGTCACCAAGCCTTGAATGATTGGCAAGGCGCGGGACCAGTTCTCTTGCTGCTCCAACTTGTCGGGCGCACCCGTAGTGCCAGCGCGGATTTGCAGCTGGACCATTTCAAACACTTGGTCTTTGGTGAGCTGCGGCCAGTCGTAGGACTTCACCTCAACAATCATTTGCTGGCCACCCGTGTCAATGCTCTGTTCTTCGGATGGACCCATGATTCGCTCAACTTGCGCAGGCGTGAGCTCTTGCAGCAAGATTTGAGCGGCGTACTGAGCCAGCTCTTGCAACCAGTCTTCCACGCCATCACGGAACTCGGACACGCGACCAGATAGGCTTTGCTGCATGATGCTGGCCTCGGTTGCAGTCTTGGGCGTGACAACGCTAGAGCGTGCGGCATCTTGCAACCCAGTGACTTGCTCCCAGTCGTAGCGCACGGCACTGGTGTCGTAGACCACGGGGTCAATGGGTGGATGCTGGCGAGCCTGAATGACTTGCGAAAGCGGCTTGCCTTCGGTGTCAATGATGGTGATTTCGCCAAGCTCGCTGTCCGTGTAGCGCTTGATGGACTTGTCGTTGACATCGGAGCCAGCAATCCAGCCGGGCAAACACAAGTTGCGGTGCTTGTTGAAGCGGTCACGTGCGTCGTTGTGCTCGTCTTGCAGTCGTTCGGTCAGGTCAACCAAGCTCGGCGCAATGAGCTGGCCATCGACCACTTGGAACGGCAGCAAGAAGAATGGGAACCAACGCGAGCCCGACTTCTTGGGCGAGAAAGGAGGACGGAGCCAGTAATCGCAACCCTCGGCCATGGTGTAAATGCGGTCACTGGTCTTGTCCCAAATCTCAATCACGGCGATTTGCTTGTCTTCTTCCAAGCTCGCAGCACCCGTGGCAATGCGGCCATCTTTCTTGGGCATCTGCTGGTTGTCTGTGTATGCCTTGGCCTTGTCCAACTTCATCTTGTAGCGGGCCTCTGCCTCGCTGCGCTTCATTGGAATAATCTGGGCCATCCAGCCTGCGTCGCGGTAGTCATCAAACTCGCAAACGCTTGGGTCGATGATGAGGTGGTCGGTCAACACGCGGTCAATCACCAAGCCCTCTGAGGCGGTGACTTCCACCTTCTCTTTGAGCGCCTGCATGGTCTGGTTCAACTGCTCTTTGTTGGACTCCAAATCACTGCGCTGGTCTGGGTCGTCAATCGTGGCGATCAGGCGCTCGATCTCCTGAATGTTGTCTTGGGTGTCATTGATGCGCGATTGAATCAATGGGTCTTGCTGCATGTCGCGCTGGTACATCACCTTGACCACGCCAAAGCTCGATGTCAGCGCGCTGCGCACGGTGGCTTTGGCACGGGCCTTGAGCTTGGCTTCATCCAAGCAACGGTTGGTCACGGTCTCCAGCGTCTTGCAAAACAACTTGAGGTTGTCGGACTTGTAGATGGGGGTCGCGCTGATCTCAGGGTTGCGGGCGTAGATGCTGGGCAACACGGCGGTGATGGTGCCGTGAATCAGGTTGGCGCGCAGCTTGTAGAAGTCTTTGCTATCTGGGTCTTTGGTCCAGTCAAAGCCAGCCACGGTCTTGCGGTTGTGGCGCACGCGCTTGTGAAACTTGTCCCAGTACGCAAGGGCGCTGCTGATACGTTTGCCCCAAGTCTTAGCCAATTCATCCGGCTTGGGTTGTTCGTACTGCGTTGAGTTAGCGTTATCTTGGGGCAAGTTCATACCTTCATCCTGAATGTGTCGTCGTCGTATTTTTGTGTCGGTTCGTCATAGTCAACGGACATTTGTTCACTCTCTGGCGAGCGGCGGCGGCGCATCACGCCATAGCGCGTGGTGTCCCATGCGTGGTCTTCTGCGTCGGTGTCCACGTCTTCCGGGTTGTCGTCCGAAGGCGGGATGCTGGGGACAGTGCGAAGCCAGTGCTTGCAGGTTGAAAACACCTTGAGCTTGTTCTCGGACAAAAGCCGGATGACTTCTTGGGCACCGTTCACGCGTGAGCCCTTGGCATTCCATGCCTCTTGCCACTTCACCCCTGTCTCACGGAATATCTGGCCAATAGAGCGGTCCGCACCGATCTTGGAAAAGATGGCAGGGTCGGCCAAGTTCATGCGGTACTCGTACCCCATGCGCTCGTCGCGTTCTTCCATGTTCTTGATCTTTGTGGCCACCTTGCCTGCATGCTCACGGCTGCCCTCGTTGGGCTTCTCGCCAATACCGTAGAGCTCGCGCCAGATGTAGTGCACACCGTCCGGGTCCATTGCAAACCACAACACGGCATAGGGCCGGGCATAACCCCAGTCCATTGCCTTCCACACCTTCCACGTCGATGGAATAGGGAACGGCTCAACCACATGGCGCTTGGCATCCCACACGCCTTCCAAGAAGCTGCCCACGTGGATGTCCCAGTCACCTTCGAGCCAAGCCTTGCGGCGGTTGGGGTCCTTGAGCGCTTCGAGCGTGGCCAAGTAATCGGGGTCATTGGCCAAGAGAACCTTGTTCTCGTAAATGGTCGAGCGGATGGCGACGCGTGGCTTCTCCCCTTCCAAGCGCAGCACCGTGCCAGATGGCGAACCATCACGGCCAAGCTGAAAGCGCTCTTTGACGGAGCCGTGGCCCTTGCCAAACGGGTTGCAGGTACCACGCACCATGCGCGGCATGCCGGGGAAACTTGAGCGGCAGGTCGATTGCATCGCCTCGTAGAAGCTCAGGTCACGCCAGTTGGTCAATTCCTCAAAGCCAAGCCACGGGTATTCGTGGCCGTGATAGTTCCAATAGTCGTCTTCGCTCGCGCCATACCGAAAGAACAGCATTTCACCCGTTGGCCACTCCCAGTAATAGTCAGCCTTGTTGAATTTGGCTTCCGGGAAAAACTGCGAGAACCAGCGGCGCGACTTGGCCACCACGTCAGCCAGCTGCGGGTAGGTCAAACGAAAGAGCACACCACGCCAATGTTCACCAAAGCCCTTGCCGCAATGCTGGGCGAAGCTCATCAAGAGCGTGTCAGTCTTACCACCACCACGCGTGCCGTGCATCAAAGCCTCAAACACCGGGCAGGTCAGAAACTGGAATTGAGCGCCGGGCAGCGGCTTCCACTCGGTCGCAGCAATCACGCGTTGCCCTTCGCCCGGTTGGCCATCATGGTCTCCCAGTCGGCTTCATTCATCACGCCGGGCACGATGAGCACACCCTTTGGCGCTTCTGGCATCAAGTCCTTGCCGTTGGCCCCGGTGATCTCCTGCTTCTTGACCAAGTAGCCCTTCAACTCAGCCAAGAAGCGCAGCGCTCCCAGCTTGTCATGCGTCTTGAGCTTCAAGCTGCCACCCGTGGCGCTGGTGGTCTCGCTCACCTCTGACACGGCGGCGGCTTGCTCGTCGCTCAATTCCTCGCTGGGCTTGAGCTTCACACCTTGGGGTCCCCAGTTCATCAAGTCGCGCTGGTTGGCAAATGCCACCTTGACCACCTCAGCCACGATTCGCTCAATCGTCACGTCGTTCGCATCGGCGGCTTTGTCCAAAAGTTCCTGAATCCTTGCCTTTACCTTGCCGTCAGCTGCGAGTCGGCTGGCCTTCTCATGCACGGTCTTGTCTTTCCAGCGCACGGACTGCGGGAAAGCATGACGGTAGGCTTGCGCTTGGGATAGACCCGACGCAATGCCTGCGGCGAATTCTTCGTTCTTGGCGGTGAGGTTGCTGGTCATAGTCGTTTGGTCGCCGCTTTATAGCCACGGCTGCGCTCGGCATACAGGAGCGCGGCATCGTTGACCACTTCTTCGGGCGTGATTTCAAGAATGCGTTGGGCAGCGAGCATCCCGCTGTGAATGGCTCCACGGTCTTCATGAGTGATGCCTTCGCGCTCGTTCATGTCATCCAAAGCATTGACGGAGCCGCGCAGGATGCGAAAGTCTGGCTCGTCACCCGTCCATTCAAGCCACAAAGCGCACCCACCAGCCACGAAGAACAGCACGGAGGCGTAATCCATGAGTTTTTGCTTGTCTTCCCCCATGAAGCTATGAATCTCAGCCTTCACGGTCTCTGAGCGCCACTTGGCGCGGATGGCCTGCTTGATGAATGGGTGGATGCCCACACGGCGTTGGCGCTTCTTCATGGCTGCCCCTTGTCGCAAGCGAAGCATCGACGCTCCCAGCGAATGCCGTGCTGGCACTTCTCTGGCAATGGTGCTGGCTCCTGCTTTGTTGCGTTTGATTGCGCCACCGACTTGTGGGCGTAGTCGCGCATTTGTTTGGCGGTGTACTTGGCTTCGAGAACGTTTCCGGCTCTTGGCAGGCGTGGCAACTTAGTCATTCGCCCCTCGCTTCCAGCATGGCATCTGCTTGCGAATAGGCCAGCTTCGCGACGACCCTTGGAGACATCGTAAATTCAACATCTGCCGCAATAAGACCTTGCATCGCCTTGGATGCAAAGTCGTCGCGCAAGGTCATTCCCTTATGGTCGTCGGGGCTATACGGCAGGTCTTTCGACGGAAACGCTGTCACGCCTGTGTTCTTGGTACTCATGCTTCCACCTCGCGGCCATCACGGTAGTGAAGCTCATTGCCAATTCGGCTTGGCAGTGCAAGCGCGTCGTTGGCACCGGGTCGGCCTTCATAGGGGCGCAGCTCTTTGCCGTCGTAGTCACCAGAAAGAATGTCGGTATTGATTGGGCGGGCCTTGGGGATGCGGGTGTTGCCCGACTTGTAGTTGTTGTCCATGCTCAAGCTCTTGGTTACGGTTACTTTGACCATGCCGCCGATGTCGTCTGACACGTCGAAGGTCACTTTGAAATGTTTGTCGTCCATCCCCAGTGCGTCGGAGATTCCATCGAGCCCGGCCTTCATGGCGGCGAGCATGTTGTCTCCATCACGGGCGCGGCGATCTGGCGCAAAGAAGTTGAGGTGCACGTCGGCTTGCTTCCATCCCTCAATGGCCTCTGGTGTCAGGCCGGATTTGAGGGATAGCACCCAGCTCAGTTCGCGGTACTTTTTCTTGATGCGCGCGAGCACGGCCCAGTGCGGCTTTTGGTTTGGGTTCAACTCTTTGGGCGGGAAAGGTAAGGTGACTTGCATCTTTTGATTCTTGGCTTCGCTCATTGCAGCGGCGGACATTTGGCGAGCAAGTGCGGCTGCAAAGTCACCATGTCATTGCGCTTGCCACCATCGAACACCACGGTGATGCGCTGAAAGTGGTCAAACTTGCTTTCAGCACCACGGTGCTTCGTCACCGTCCCAGTGCGACCGCTTGGCGTAGCAACGCGGGTTCCGACCGGGAAATCCTCCATGTCGAGCATTCGCTTCATTGGCACACCTCCACCAACTCCATGCACTTGGCCAAAAGCTCAAGCTGGGTGCCATAGCGGTTTTCAAAGCGCTTTTTCCATGGGTGCACGGCAATCAATCCGGGCATGCCCGTGTTGTCTTGGTGATGGCCAGCGCAAAGCGGCAACACCTTCATGTGCGCATCAGGCTTGGTGCGGCCATCAATGTGGTGAATGCTCACCAGCTCGGTAAAGATGCCGTCTTCACGGCAAGCAATGCAACCCAGCGCGGCCACGGCGTTGTGAAAAGACTTCTCAGCCTTGTTTGGCGTTCTACCCTTCATGCCCACCCCTGAATAATCATTTCAATCAATCGCTCGGCCTGCACTTTGTCCAGGTGCGGCAGGATGTGGCGGAGCACGCCATCAATCGCAGCGGAATAGAACTCGTCAAACTCGTCTTGTTCCATCGAGTCGTATGAAATCGACTTTGGCAACTGCATCAATTCACCCGTCTTGGGGTCAATGAATGGCTCGCAATGGCCAGTTACCAACTTGACGGCCACCAACGCTTTTTTCGTTGTGTCGTAGGTCTCGGAGTTTTCGGCCACCAGCGTGAGCAAGGCAAAGAGCTTTCGGTGGTGCTTACCGTTGCGTGGTCTCACCCACTCCATGCGCAGGAAAGTGCCTGGCTTCAACGTGAGCAAACGGCGCTTGAACTTCTCCCACGCATCGTGGTCTGTCGCTGTCGAGCCGCGCAAGCCGTTGTCGGTCTTTACAAGCATTGCTTTCATAAGATGCCCTCGCGCATTGCATGCAACACCTCGTCAGCGCTCAAAGTTGTTTCGTCAGGTGTTGGCGTACGCACCCCAAAACGGATTCCCGCGAAGGGGCCTGCTTGAATCGAGCGATTGCCCCCAACATGGCAGAGGCTTGCTTCTTGTCCGGGTGCGCACTGAGCACCAGCCTGGCGCAGCATGTGAGGCACTTGAGGTTGTAGACCCCACTGAATCGCTGTTTCTTGGATGACTCGCACGCTGGGCAAGCAATCAAAGCACTCTCGGGACTGGCACACGCCAAGCTCGTTACAGGTCCGCATGTCACGCCACCCCTCGCAGGCTTTGCATTTGCTCACGGATGTGGGCTGGCGGCGGTACCGCTTTTTGCGCATCACGCTTGATTTTTTCGAGTGCTGGGTCAGGCATATTGCTGCCAGGCACCGTCGCCCTCGCCACATCAACACGGAATTGGTCGGGCTGGGTGTCATCCCACTTCCACCCCGCGTTAAAACTGCGCCATCCACGTGTACAACAAATCGACAAAGCCTTGGCCAAGGTGATGCCCGCTTTGCTGGCCTCGCGTGCAATGCCATCAAGAGCGGTTTGTGTGAGCGGTGCGCGGTTGGCTTTGCGAACGGCCAAAAAATCTTGCCAAACCAAATCGCTTACGCCTTCGGGTTGGGTGACAACGGCGGGCTTGGCCCGCTGTGCGCTTGCGCTCTTATCTTCTACGTCAGTAGAAGATATATCTTCTCTTCTCTTCTCTTCTCTAGACCGCTTTTTGTCCGCATCTGGTGCGGACATCTTGCGGGCCTCTCGTTTGCGCTCTGTTTCGGTAGCTCGGCGCTTGGCTGACTGGCCGTTGTGCTCGTCAAACCGTGGCGTACAAAGGAAATCGCCACCATCTTCGAGCCATCCAACTAATGACATTGCAGCGCCAAAACCCGAAAAACCAATCATTTCGTCGAGCGCTTCGAGCGTGTACCCGTCAAGCTGTCCGTCTGTTGAGTGCACATCGAACAGACACCAGACCGCATGAAGTCCACCAATCACGCGCAACCTGTCCGCACACAATGCGGACGCCATGCGTACAACCTTTGGACTTGTTGCCAAGTCCACGCGCATCTTGATCCAGTCGCCAGCCATGGCTTAGGCCCGCCCTGTTGTTGACTTGCGACGGCGAGCGCTTTGCGTTCGTATCTGTGCAGCAATCACCCTATCCGCTATGCGCGAAGACAGAATGTTTGGCCACTTGTAAATTGCTTGGACTGTGCAGCCAATGGCCTGTGATGCGCTCTTTACGGAGCCGCCCAACAGTGCGATGGCTTCTTGTTTAGAAATGTTGCTCATGAACTTGATTAAACCATAGTTCAGGTGTAAAAGCAACTATTGTTCAGTTACTACAGGATAGGATTGGCAACTATGGTTGATTACAGCGAACGATTAAGGCTTGCACTCAAGCAATCTGGGTGCACCGTCCAGATGCTTGCCGATGAGCTTGGCATCTCCTATCAGGCAACTAAAAAGGCATTTGACGGGAAGACAAAGGCATTCACAGCCTCAAACAATCAGAAGGCGGCTCGGGTGCTTGGCGTATCTGCTGAGTGGCTAGCAACGGGCGAAGGGGAAGTTACTGGGCCTCTTCGCACTATCACCGAAATCATTGATGGAACTAGATTTATTCCTCAATACGATGTTGCTGGTGCCATGGGTAACAACGGGCTTGTGCTGGACGAGCAACCTCCCGGAATCATTAAGTCGTGGAATGTTGACGAGCAATGGCTGCGGATGAATGTCCCATCAAATACAGGGATTCACAATCTCTGCATCGTCACTGGTTTCGGCTCATCCATGCAGCCAATGTTCAATCCGGGCGACCCGCTCCTAATGGACAAGGGCGTGGCAGACTGCTCAAGCGATGGCGTCTACTTTTTCCGCATTGGTGAGCATGGCTACATCAAGCAACTACAACGCATACCAACAGCTGCGGGGCTTGTCATCAGAGCCAAAAGCATGAACCCATCCTATGACCCGTTTGAGATAACTCAGGGCATGGATTTTCACGTGCTTGGAAAGATTCTTTTAACTTGGAGGAGTGATCGGGTATGAAAATTTTTATCTCAATTTTTCTACTTGTTTCAACAACTATCGCTTTGGCTCAAACCAACTACATGGAGCGCTCTAGGGCAGAAAACAATATTGAAAGATTCAGAGCAGAAGAAGCATCCATCGCTAAATCTGCCGAGGATGGGAAGATTAAAACTTCTGAGGCGGCTAAAGAGGTGCTTCTGGCATCAAAAGTCTATTTTCCAAACGACATACTGACGCACGCTTACTACGAATCAGTTTTGAGCTATGCAGAAAGAATGGAAAAAAAAGAAATAACCCGAGACCGGGCTGTTGAATTATTGGAAATTCGTACAAAACGGTACCATGAAGCACTACAGGCTAGAGACAAAGAAAAAGAAGCGCAAAGACTTACGCAAGATCAAGAGAACGCGCGGCTAGCCGCAATTGCCGATGCCGAGCGCCAAGAATACGCAAGACGGCAAGCCGTTGGGAACATGCTTCAAGGGGTAGGAAACGCATTCAAAAACTCATACGGCGGTGGAACCAATTGCACCACTAGTATGTACGGGAATCAGGCTTTCACAAATTGCCGATAGCTTAGAAGACACCATACAACTGCCCGCAAATGCGGGTTTTTTTTCGTCCTTCACTTAACTATGGTTGACTTTATGAATGAACTATGGTTTAATTCGGTTCATCGCAGCAAAACACAGCGAAACACGAGGGGAAGCGATACGAACCCCGAACGTGACAGGACGCAGAGCGAAGGGTTTTAGGGCTTGTAGCCCGTGCATACGTGGTTTGCAGCGCAGTTGAAAAAGCAATGGAGTGAACCATGAACATTGAAAGCCAAGCCGTTTTACCGCAAGCAACCAGCCTGCAACAAGCGCACAACCTGCACCCGGACCTTGAGCAATACGTTGCTTGTGACCAGCTCGACAGCGACGCCACTTTGGTTTGCTACTTCGAGCCTGAGACCTCAAACCTCTGGCACGTCTATGTAGAAGGCAAAGAGATTTTTAACCTCTTGTCAGATGTCGTGATTCAAGCCCTTGAGCGTGAGTACCGCAAACACTGCCGCACAGAAGCCGACCAACACAACCTCGACTTGGCCGTGGCCAACTGGGAAAGCGAGTGCATGCAATGACTCTGAGCCAAACCACAACGAATTGGCTTTGGGCAACCGTGTTGGCACTGGCTTTGGCTGGCTCGCATTTGCTCGATGGCCCTGACGACATCGAGACCGCCCGCCTCTACCAGCAAGAGATTCAAAGCGCCCCACAAATGGCCTCAGAAGAAGCCCGCGTCGAGCGCGCTGCAACTGAGCTTTGCATCCGACTCAATGGCATTGGCTACGTCCACCGCTGGAGCGAGCAAGGCCAACTCCGCTGCGTGGCCACGGACGGCACACCAGCGAAGCAACTGGGTAGCTCGATATGAACCCACGTTGCAACTGCACGCATGACGTTGGCGACTGCCCAACGCCCTACACCTGCGGCATCTATCACCTTGAAGGCCACCAAGAAACGCTCGACTTGGCCGAGCAAATCACTGGCCCTTGGGACTGGATTGCCATGCCCACCAGAACCCTCATCACCATCGCCACCATTTTGTTGGCCTCCATCACTTACGCAATTTTCTAAGACCACTCCATGACTACCACCTCCAACGACACCAACACCATGCAAGAGCCAAACAACGCATCCGCCGCACTCATGGCAGCGCTGGCCAAAGCCCAAGGCGAGTTCAAGCCAATCGAGAAGAACCGAGCCGTCACCATCACCACCAAGTCGAGTTACAGCTACCAATTCCGTTACGCCGACCTCGAAGAAATCTTGAGCAAGACACGCCCGGCACTCGCGTCAAACGGCTTGTCAATGATTCAAACCGTCGAGCATGGCCAACAAGGCCCGCTCCTGACTTGCAGGCTCATGCACGCATGCGGCGGCATCATCACAAGTGAAGTGCTCATCCCCTCGGCACGCGACATGGCCGCCGACCCAAAGGCGTTTGGCGCAGCTATCACCTACTTCCGCCGCTACATGGTGACGGCCATGCTGGGCGTTGCAGCTGACGACGACTTGGACGCTGACGGCCAAGAGTCAACTGAGCCACAACAGCCCGCCACTGGCCGAAAGCCAGCCGTCACCCAACCCCAGCGCCGCGCCCCCACGGAACAGCCTGCCGGGGCAGTGGATGCCGAAAGCAATATTGAGCCCGCTACCGCTGGCGAGATTGCCCACATTGGCAAGAAGATCAAAGACAAGGGCATGAGCGTTGCGCAGGCACGCGAAGCCGCAGGCCTTGAGCAAAGCGACACGCTCGACGGCTTGAGCAAAGCGGGCTTCGTTGCAATCAAGGCAGCGTTGGCATGAGCACCCAAATCCAAACATTGAAGCGATTAGCCCGCGAGGCTGAGTTGCAAGTTATTCAATACCCGGATGGTCGAATTCTTGTCGTCGGCGGGTTGGTAAACGTCCACTGGTGGCCACTGAGCAAACGCCAAACAGTCTATGCAGAAGGTTCGCCAAATGGGCATTCCTATGCGACGGCTAAGAACGTGGTCAATCTTGCTACCAAGGGCACCAAATGAGCGCCCTTACCTTTGACGAAGCCACGCACACCTACCGCTACAAAGGCAACGTGGTGCCCGGCGTGACCACCATTCTCAAACCATTGACTGACTTGGACATGGTGCCTGCGCCCGTGCTCAAGGCCGCGTCCGACTTCGGTACCGCAGTGCACAAAGCCTGCGAGCTCGACGACTTGGGCGAGCTCGACCTCATTGCCCTCGACCCGGCGCTGGTGCCCTACCTCATGGCATGGCGCAAGTTCTCCGCCGACCACGCGGCCAAGTGGGTGCACATCGAAAAGCAAGTGCACAACAAAACGCTTGGCTACGCCGGGACGCTGGACCGCTATGGCTATGTGGACGGCATGAGCACCTTGCTGGACATCAAAAGCTCAATCGACCTCTATCCAAGCGTGGGCCCCCAGCTCGCCGCCTACGAGAAGGCACTTGCAGAGCCCGTCATTCACCGCATGGCCGTGCAACTCAAAGGCGACAGCACCTATGTGGCCAAGCACTACACGGACCAAACCGACTGGCCCGTTTTCTGTTCCCTCTTGACCGTGCGCAACTGGTGCACACGTCACCGCATCACCCCAAAACTCAAGGACGCATCCAAATGAAAACCACCGATACCCTGACCTATGACGCAAGCGCTGCCATCGCGCTCACTACCGAAACGCAAAAGCAGCTTGACGATGCAATTGCCTACGTGATTGACAGCCCGCTCATGTATGAGCTGGCCAGCGAAGAACTCCGCCACGCAAAAAAACGTGCAAAAGAAATTGAGGCCATGGAGTCCTCAATAACCAATCCACTCAAGCAAGCGGCCAAGGCAGTCGCTGAGTTGTTCCGCCCTGCCAAAGAGAACTTGGCAAAAACCGAAGCAGTGCACAAACGCTCGATGCTCAATTATTTGAATGAGCAAGAGCGCTTGGCCGCCGAGGCACGACGCGTGGCAGAAGAAGAAGCCCGCATCGAGCGCGCACGCTTGGCCAAGATCGAACAAGAGCAAGCGCAAGCCGCTGCCGAGGCGCAAGCCCAAGCGCAAGCCGCCGCCGAAGCTGGCGACACACAAGCCGCCACCCTAGCAATGCAGGCCGCCAATGACGCACAAGAACAAGCCGCAATAGCCGTGATGACCTCCAACGTCGTGAGCATCACCCCAACCATCGAAGCGCCTGCCAAGGTCTCAGGCATTAGCACCCGCTCGACATTCAGCGCAGAAGTCACCGACCTCATGGCGCTCATCAAGGCCGTGGCCAATGGCACCGCGCCCATTGAGTGCATTGCCGCTGATACCAAGTTTTTGGGTGCGCAAGCCCGCGCATTCAAAAAGGCTGGCCAGCTCTACCCCGGAGTGTTGGCTAAAGAAGAACGAAGCATTGCCGCTCGCGCTGCATAAGAAAGAAAAACATGGCATCCGTTAACAAAGTCATCCTCGTCGGCAACTGTGGCCGCGACCCCGAAGTGCGCTACCTACCAAGCGGCCAAGCCGTCGCCAATATCAGCTTGGCCACATCCAGCCGACGCAAAGACAAGTCCACTGGAGAAACCATTGAGGACACGCAATGGCACCGCATCACCTTCTATGACCGTTTGGCTGAGATTGCTGGCGAGTACGTCAAGAAAGGTCGCCCGCTCTACGTCGAGGGCCGCTTGAAGTACGGCGTCTACACCGACAAAAACACTGGCGTTGAAAAGCCCACCTGCGACATCGTGGCCACTGAGTTGCAACTCTTGGGTGGACGCGACGACAACCAAGGCGGTGGCAACAACGCCGGATATGCCCGTCCTGCCGCACCACGTCAGCCAGCACCACAACGTCAGCCCTCTACACCCGCACGCGGCGGCTTTGAGGACATGGACGACGACATCCCCTTCTAACCCACGGAGTAACCACCATGAATGAAGCTCAAACATTACGTGACCACGGCATTGAACGCGCCATCAACCATGCAGACCGCGTGCACGCCAACTGGTCAGACAACGCGTTTATCGCGCTCAAGAACTTGGTCGTCTTGCTTGGCCAAGGCGAGTTCATCACAAGCGAATTGGTCCGCTCACATGCTGAGTTTCATGGACTGGTTACACCACCCGACAAACGTGCTTGGGGCTCCGTGATGCTGCGCGCAGCTCGCGCCAAGCTGATTGTGAAAAAAGGCTGGACAACAGCCACCGACCCCAAAGTGCACTGCAACCCGGTTTCCCTTTGGCAAATCCAGTAACTCAGAAAGAAGACCATGACAGAGAAAAACAAATCCACCCGCCCATCAACCGCCGCTACCGATGTGGCCGAATTCATCACCGACTTGGACGGTGGCCAATTCGAGGTGATGCTCTCCACCGCGCTCTCACGCGTCGCCGCTGCCGTGGTTGACCATGAGCGCAAGGGCAAAGTGTCCGTGTCGTTTGAAGTGCTCAAGATTCCGGGCACACACCAAGTGCGCATCGTGCACGGCGTCAAGTTCGCCAACCCCACCTCAATGGGCAACCAAAGCGAAGAAATCGAAACCTCCACCGTCATGCACGTTGGCAAAGGCGGCGCAATGAGCATTGCCCAAGCCCCCCTGTTTGGCAAGCAAGGCGAAATCGCCTAAGTCGAAACTCTGAAAGAAAACCATGTTGAACAAAGAAGCAATCGACGCAATCAACGAAGGCACTGGTATTTACCAAGCCAGCGACGCATTCAAAAAAACAATCGGCACCGCTGCCGTGGTGGCCCTGCCCGAGCGATTCAAGAAGCACGACTTGGAAACCTACCTTCCAAACCGTCGCCGCATCCGTGGCCTTATGTCAACGCTCGCAATCAAGGACTTTGCCACCTACGCCACGACCAACCAAGAAGAAGGCGCAGCGGTATTCATTGACGCCGAAGAAATGACAGCCGTTGCCGTGCTCAACCTTGGCACCCCCACACTGCCCGGCCATGCCGACAACAAAGCCCGCTTGAAACTCAAGCGCACCGCTGCCTACTCCGCACTGCTGGCGACCGCTCAAGGCCGCGCCTTGTCGCAATCCATGGTTGCCGAGTTTTTTGAAGACTGGGCCGAGAACCTGCAATTCTTCACGGACGAAAACGAAGTCAAAGCCAAGCACGCCATTGCTGCCGTGCGCAAATTGACCATCGAATCAAGCCGCAAGATTGAAGCCAGCGAGCAATCGTTGAGCGCCAGCAAAAGCGCGTTTGAGTCAGTGCAGGCAACCAGCCAAGACCCAATCCCAACCGTGATTTATTTCACCTGCAACCCATACAAAGAGCTGGTCGTGCGCCACTTTGTTTTGCGCTTGAGTGTGCTGACTGGAAACGACAAGCCTTCAATCACCTTGCGAATCGTCAAGCAAGAAGTGCATGAAGAAGAAATGGCCAATGAGCTGGCCAACCTCATGCGTGATGCGCTGGGCAACTCCATGCCCGTGATGCTGGGCGAATACGCCAAGGGCGACTAAGTGATAAGGGCCACCGGGCTGGCGGCAATTCCGCCTGAGCACAGTGCCAGTTTGGTGGCCCACCTAATTGAGAAAAAGAACATGAGAAATTTCAAACGCACCGCTGACTGGCCCAAAGGCTGGACAGCACCCGACCACAAGGGGTTTGTGTAATGCGTGCCAAGTACGGTGAGATCACCAAAGGCATTCTCAAAAAGCTGCGCGAGCTCGGACCAATGACGCGCACCGAAATTCAAGAAGCCGTGGGCGTTGACAAGGAATCAATCGCCGCCATTTTGTCGCGCCTTCACAAAGAAACGCCACGCATGGGCAAGCAAATCTACATCACTGGCTGGACGCACGATGCCGAAAGCCAGCGCAGATACCCGCGTGCCATCTACTACGTGGGCAAGCGCCATGACGCGAAGAAGCCAAAGCCAAACGATTTGGAAACCCGCCGCCGCTATGACCGCAAACGCCACGCATTGTTTTCAATGAACAGCGTTTTCAACATGGGCAAATCACGCGACACATTGCGCGCAGAGCGCCGCGCTGGGACACAAGGGCAACTATGAGCGAAGACAACACACCAACTCAAAACCGCGAGGCAGGCAAAGGCTCTGCCACCCGGCCAACCAATCACGACGCTTTCAGCGAAGGCATGGACCGCATCTTTGGCAAGCGCTCAAAGGTGACTTGCCCTGACTGCGCCGAAGTGTTTTGGCTCAAAGTTGATGAGCCGCACACCCACACATGCACACAAAAATAAGGAGAACAAAATGACTTTAACGGAACTCATGGGCACCAAAGAAATCGCCAACTTGCTTGGCGTGTCACGCGCGCATTGCGTTGCTCGCATCATCAAACGGCCTGACTTTCCCAAGCCAGCCTTGGATTTGTCTCAGCGCTTGAAGAAGTGGAAACGCAACGACATCTTGAGCTGGGCCGGGCTCAAATAGTTGCGGCGATGTCGGCTGCTGTCTCGCGGTAATACGCTGACAACAGTTGATTCAAGTCACGGTGCCCGCTGATTTTGGCCAAGCGCATGACATCCATCTTTTTGGATAGTCGAGTCAAGGCGTCAGCGCGGCTATCGTGAAAATGCAAGTCATCAATCAATATGCGGTCGCGCACTTTTCTGAATAGCACGTCCAGTGACTGTGCACTGATTGTGAAATATTCGGCCCGGCCAAGCTCTTTGGCCTGAGCATCCAGCACTCTCAAAAGCCGCTCTGCCTTCTTGGTGAAAGGCACGAAGCGCACCCCCTCCCTCTCAACTGTTTTGTGTTCGTTCAATGTGGCCACCCGCTTGGTGAGGTCCACGGTCGAGCACGTCAAGCCACGAATCTCGCCTGCCCTCATTGCGGTGTGCTGCGCCACCATGAATGCCCATGCAACTTCTTGTTGCGGCGTCTTCGGGGCTTTGCCCGTGACGTACCCCATGTGGCGCACTAGGCGCTTGACCTCTTGCCACGTCGTCTTGCGCGTGCGTGCGTGGGCCTTGCGTGGCATCTTTACCTTGGTCCAAGGTGATGAGTCACCGCACCACCCCCATTCGTTTGCTGCGACCGTCCAAACGTTGCGAAGCTGGGCGGCTTCGCGCACCACGGATGAGTCACTGACTGCTTGCCTGCGGGCATCACGCCACTGGGCAATATCGTCAGGGGTGATGGTATGAAGAACTTTGGCGCAGAGCTTGGGAAAGTTCTTGCGCCAAGCATTGAAGCGCAGGGCTTCGGCGTGGGCACCGCGCTTGTACTTGGAGACCTCCAACTCGTAGCGGTCGAAAGCGTCGGCCAGCGTCTTGTCGGGGAATGCACCGCTGGCCCCCTTCAATATGCCCGCTTCTTCTTGGGCCGCCCAAAGTTCGGCGGCGGCCTTGGTCGCAAACATTTGGGACTTGCGCACGCCCTTGCGCTCGACTTGGGCGCGCCATCCTGTTTTGAGTTTTCTGAGGTAAGCCATGTGGTTCTCCAAATCCCGCACGCTGCGGGATTTCTGCGGGAGACCAGTGTAATACTAGGCCAAACTGAGCGCTAGTGCGTGCGACTCGACACTATCAATAAGCAACAAAAAAGCCCACAAACACGGGGCTTGCGGGCTTAAATGTACGACTCAGTATCAGTCGCCGATATTCAACCGTTTTTAATGGTTGGTGCGCGGGGCGGGACTCGAACCCGCACATCCTTGCGGACGTCAGGACCTAAACCTGGTGCGTCTACCAATTTCGCCACCCGCGCGGGTTTCTAAATAACAACGGGTGGTCAGGGTAGACCACCC